>Ga0272446_1001068_pt1 | contig 40973 bp, 30 predicted proteins | sample YNPCB0061_FD_194587 | JGI IMG/M metagenome (GOLD analysis project Ga0272446, IMG submission 194587) | Hot spring microbial mat communities from Yellowstone National Park, WY, United States - YNP-CB-006-1 | ecosystem: Environmental > Aquatic > Thermal springs > Hot (42-90C) > Sediment | place...
GAGGCAAAAGCCAACGGGGCCGGCCTGGAGGCGTTCGCGCGGGCGATTCTGACGACCGACACCGTGACCAAGATCGTTGTCCGCGAGTGGGACGGCGTCCGCTTCGTGGGCGTCGCCAAGGGGGCGGCGATGATCGGCCCCAATTTAGCCACCATGCTGGCGTTTGTGTTCTGCGATGCGTCGGTCACCCCGGACGATCTGAGCCAGCTTTGCAAGCGCACGGCAGCGCGGACGTTCAACTGCGTGCGTGTCGAGGGGCACACCAGCACCAACGATACCCTACTCGTCTTCGCCAACGGCCAAGGGCAACCGCTTTCGGGGGAACGCCTGGCTCACTTTGCCGCCGGACTGGAAACGGTCTGTAACGAGTTGGCCCAAAAGATCGCCGCCGACGCCGAGGGAGCCAAGCACAAGGTGACCATCGACGTGGAAGGCTGCCGCGACGACGCCGAGGCGTACAGAATTGCCTGTGCCGTGGCCGATAGTCCCCTGTGCAAGACGGCTATCTTTGGGGCCGATCCCAACTGGGGCCGATTTGTGTCGGCGGCGGGCTACGCGGGGGTGCCGTTCGAGGAAAAGGATTTGTCGTTGTGGCTGGGCGACCTGTGTTTATATGAACGCGGTTCGCCGATGCCGTTCGAGGCGGCGACGGCGTCGGCGTATTTACGGAACAACCGCGAGGTCCATTTGCGGTTGCGTTTCACCCTGGGCGCGGGCCGGGCAACGGTCTGGACCTGCGACTTGACGTATGAGTACGTCCAACTCAACGCTGACTACACCACCTGAGCCGTTGGCATGTAAGCAACATGTGAAGACATACTAGTATGATAGATACAGGAGAGCAGAGTGAACCCCCGCACCCCGGGCAGTAGCTGCCGGCTAGGTCAGGGGTCAAGTACCACTTCGCCGCCCGCCGGCGTGACCAAGGCCCAGTAAACACTCTCCGCCATCCCCTTGCCCAGCAGGCGGACGCTGCCATCGGCCATGGCCACACTCATGCCACTGGGATTCGGCGTTTGGGTCAAACCGGGGTCACAGATCTGGTCTTGGGGGATATTGGGTGCCTTAAGGAACCGAGGGGCGACCTGAAACGTGCCAGGATAGCGTCCTCGGGATACAGGTGGATCCCCTTCGGTAATCGGGTAGTTGTGGTCCACAGGACCTTGCCCTTCAAAAGTTCGAAACAAGGGATTGCTGCTGGCAAACACGGGCGGTTGGAAGACTCCCGATAAAGGTTGCGGGTCTCGATGCGTCCAAATAATCGTAACTGGACTGCAAAACCAATAACGCTCGGCCAGAGCGATGGTGTTGCTGGTGCCATCTCGGAAGGTAGTCTCCAAGCGCGGCGTCCCATAAAACGCTTGTCCGTTCAAAGCGTAGCTACAGTAAATAGTCGCCTTTTGTTTGATAGGATACTCCGATGCCACAGAAGGGTCCATCGGATTGAAGTACGTTTTGATTTGGATGGTTCTTCGATCCAGTGTCGACAGCGGGTCATTGAGTTCCCGGTACAGCCAACCCCCCTCGATGTAAGGCAGCAAGGCAAACAGGTACGCCTTGCCGCTGTTGGGGCTGGCATCATTGCCATCAATGCTCGGCAGACCACCGTGATCCTGTGCAAAGTTGTGACTGGCCAGCAAAATCTGGCGTTGGTTGTTGACCCCTTCCATCCGCACTGCTGTCTGTCGTACCTTTTGCACCGCCACCAGCAACAGGCCGATCAGCACAGCCATGATGGCGAGGACAACCAAAAGTTCAATCAATGTCAGAGCCACTCTGCGTTGGTATCGCATACGTTTCTTCCTTGAGGTGATGGGAAATGAGATCGGTTCGCACACAAGGAGATGGTTTCACTCCAAAAAGGATCAGGGGGCAGCCACCTCGATTTCTTTCCATTCCGAGTCTTTCTGATTGAGAATGAGCGGATATGTTTTCGGGTCTTTGTAATAAAGGACCGCCTTGACTTTGTATGTGCCCCCTTTCAAGTTGAAGACTTGGGCGGTCCAAGTTCCCACCCCCTTAGCGTCGGGTGGAGTTACCGCTCCATATTCAAATTTTTGTGGTTCCTTACCATCCTTGTTGAGAGCCAGCAGGGCAACAGTTTGAACCTCAAACGGCGGCGTTTTGATGGTGTACTGCCCCGCGCCGACAACGACTCCCTTCTCGGGAGAGACAGGCATTCCAGCATAAAAGGTGATGGTAGCATCTGGCAGGAGTTGTGCCCGGGCCGTGCCGAGAAGAATCAGTACCCAGACGAGCAAAGCGGTCCGTAGCAGCTTCGTGAGAGCAATCTTCATAGCCGCGCATCCTACGAGTGATAGCTAGCTAAAAGCAAAGCAAAGCTTTTTTAGGGTCCTCCTCCCCGCTCTGTCAAGAGAAAAAAGGAATTATTTTTCCTGCTCTCTACGACGTGGTTCTCGTTGGTTTGGTCTCTGCTCTTTTGCTGCTGCCATCACCCGTGTACGGGACCCGTGTACGGGGAAAGCGTTGTTGGCGGCGCGAGCGCTCGCCTCCCTCCGCCCGCTCGTCACGGGCAGAGGAAGGGTTCGCTCCGGAGCCAAAAGCCCAGAGCTGCATGGCCTCCTAGCGCGACCAGGGATCGTTGGCCACCAGCTTGCCGAAGCGTTGCTTAAATTGCTCGGGGGTCATCTTCACTTCGCGTGCTAGCAAGGCGAGACGTTCGGGATCGACGAAGTCGCGTTTTTCCAGGCGGATCATGTAACGCCTGGCGCACTTATAGCTCACGCCTTTGACATTCACTTGCCGAGTGGTCATGCGTTTGGTCACCGGATCGAGCATCTTCTCGAAGGGCAACGGCACCAATTCGCCTCCTACGACGCTGACGATCGCGCCGTACTTGGCCGACTCTTCGCTCATAAGAAACTCGACCGCGCCGAAGCCCAAGTCACGCGTGTACTCGGCATCAAACGGAGCCGGATCGGCACAGCGCAACTCATAGCCCAGGTCTTTGTCGATCAACGTGACGTTGATTCCCAACTCTTTTAAGCGTGCATCAAGGTGATCTTTGATCATGCGGCCGAACTCCACCTCTCCTAAACGCAAGTGGCCGTGATCGTCCTTGATGATGTCACCATAGCGTCCGGGTTGTTTGTCGAGCATCTCGACGAGACCGGCTTCGCCGATGGTCTCCAGCAGTCCCTCGGCTAGGACGGCGACGCCGTAGTGGTTGCCGCGCATGCGGCGTTTGATGATGGAGCCGATGATGATGTCGACAACCTCGTCGAGGGTGACTTGGCGGCCTTCAAATTCCTCGGCGATGACGGTGAGGGTGGCGGGAGCCGCCTTGCCGATGCCCAGGGCGAGATGGCCGGCGGCCCGGCCCATGCTGATGACAACGTACCAACGCGAGGTGGTCTTGGCGTCTTCGGCAAGGTTACGCACGATGCCGACACCCACTTGCCGGGCCGTCTCAAAGCCAAAGGTCGGCGTGGAACCGGGCAGCGGCAGGTCGTTGTCGATGGTTTTCGGCACATGGGCAACGCGTATCTTGCCGCCGGCATGCTGGTAAACTTGGCTGCCGCTGTAGGCGGTGTCGTCGCCACCAATCGTGACCAAACGGGTGATGCCGAGTTGTTCAAAGACGCCCAAAACTTTTTGCATCGCCTCGGGCTTCTTGGTGGGATTGGTCCGCGATGTACGCAAGATGGAACCGCCCCGGTTGCTAATGGCTTTGACCCCGTCGATGGTCAGACGCACGTGGTGTTCGGTGCTGCCTTCGACCAGATGCTTAAAACCGTCGTAAAAACCGATTACTTCGAAGCCCTGTTCGATGGCCTCGATGGTCACGGCACTGATGACGCCGTTGAGGCCCGGCGCAGGGCCTCCACCTACAAGCAAACCGATTCGTCCCTGCGATGCCGACATCTGTTCTCTCCCCAGCATAACAGCGGCCGCCTTGCATCCAAGACCGCGTTAGGGATCAGTGTAGGAAGAACAGGGGCGAGGGTCACTCGTCTTGCCCCGCCAGTTCGGCTTCGAGCTGTTCCAACTGGGCCAATTGTTCGGGAGTTGCGGTGCCGGCTCGGGCTAAGCGGCTGAGTTGGCGGTACAAGTGCAGTCGAGCTTGCAAGGTTTGTGCGGCCACCTGTGCGGCTTCGGCCAGAGCCTGGGTATTTTCCAGACGCTGTAGCGATTCGCTTAATTCGCGTTGTAACTGGGAGGCTCGACGTTGTTCCTCGTCGGCAAGGCGTTGGGCCTCGGCGGCACGCTGGCGTTGCTCCTCAGCACGAAGCCGCTCTTGCTCGGCACGTTGACGTTCTTCGTCAGCAAGGCGTTGCGCCTCGGCGGCACGCTGGCGTTGCTCCTCAGCACGAAGCCGCTCTTCCTCGGCACGTTGGCGTTCTTCGTCAGCAAGGCGTTGCGCCTCGGCGGCACGTTGACGTTGCTCTTCCGCCCGAAGCCGCTCTTCCTCGGCACGTTGGCGTTGCTCCTCAGCACGAAGTCGCTCTTGCTCGGCACGTTGACGTTCTTCGGCAGCCAGGCGTTCGGCCTGTTCGGCCCGTTGGCGTTGGGCTTCCGCGCGGACGCGTTCTTGTTCTTGTAATGTTTTCAGTTGATCGTAGGTGAGAAAGGGGTCCCCATTCGACTGAAAGACGCGCATCTCGGGGCCGGTGAGATCGAAGCGGATGCCCAGGCGGGGGCTGGTGAAACTCTCTTGGAAATACACGCGTGACAAAGTTGCTCGGCCACGAATCCAGACCTTTAGCTCATCGTTGTCTGGGTCGTAGCAGTAATACTCCTCGACGCCGTACTCGTCGTAAAAGAGTAATTTTTCGTCCATCTCTTGGGTGGTGTTTGACGGGGAAAGCACCTCGAAGACCACCGTCAGGGGGATGTCGTTTTCTTCCCATTGCAAATAGCTCAGGCGGTCGCCTTTGGGTCGGCCAAAGACGACATACACATCCGGCGCGACGCGAATGCTCGGTTCGCCCTCGACAGGATACCATAGGTTGTCGGCGGCCACGAATACATCGTCGCGATGGCGAAACTCGGCGAGCAGGCCGCCGAACAGGGTAAAGATCCAGCGGGCCTGTTTGGTATTGTCTGACATGGGCTTGCCATCGCTACAGGGGTACTCGATGAGGCGGCTGGGGTTTGCGGTCATTGGCGTCGCCCTCCGATAGGTGGCGGAAAATCACGCCCATCTTAGCGGAGAGGGTTGCCCTCACCAAGGTGAACCCGGTACAACATTCCCATTCGTGCCTTCCCTACTGCAACGGACGGGTCCATGAACGATACGGCTTCTCTCCATGCCCCCCCCACTGGCTGGGGGACTCTGCGACTGCTCAACCGGTACCACTGGTTTGTCTTCGTGGTAGCCGCCCTGGGCTGGTTGGCTGACTGCATGGATCAGCAGTTGTTTAATCTGGGACGTGTATCTGCTGTGCGTGAGTTGCTTATCAATGAACGGGGACTGAAACAAGCCCTCGCGACAAAGTCGCTAAGCGAGGAGCAAAAAAAGGAACTCGACGCTGGCGTGAAAAGCTGGGCTAGCTGGTCCACCTCGATCTTTCTCCTGGGTTGGGCCACTGGCGGGATTGTGTTCGGCATCTTGGGCGACCGCTGGGGCCGCGTCCGCACGATGATTCTGACGATTCTCCTGTATTCGCTCTTCACTGGCCTGAGTGCCTTTTCGGTCGGAGTATTAGATTTTGCCTTTTACCGGTTCCTCACGGGGCTGGGGGTGGGCGGCGAATTCGCTGTCGGTGTTGCTCTGTTGGCGGAAACCATGCCTGCCCCGGCACGCCCCTTCACTCTGGGCATGCTTCAGGCTTTCTCGGCCTTTGGCAACATCACAGCAGCGTTGTTGTTCATGGGGGCGGGCCAGCTACAGCAACAGGGCTTTTTCGACAAATGGACCATAGGAGGATTTCCCGTCACTCCTTGGCGAGCCTTGTTTCTTGTCGGCACTTTGCCCGCACTGCTGGCCATCGTGGTTCGCCGTCGACTTCAAGAACCGGAGCAATGGCGGCAACAGGTAGAGTCAGGGAGCGTCAAACAAGCGGGTTCCTACCGCGAGATGCTCGGCGAGCAACCCTGGCGGACGCATGCGCTGGCCGGCCTGGCGTTGGCCTTTTCCGGCGTGGTGGGACTGTGGGCCATCTCCTTTTTCAGCGTCGATCTGCAACAATATGTCTTTGATGCCTCTCTGAAAAAGCAAGGGCTCCAAGGCAAAGACCTCGAAGGAGCCAAAACCTTCTACGCCGGCGTTACCTCGCTGATGCTTCAACTCGGTGCTTTTCTCGGGATGTTCGCCTTTAGCACGATCACGCCCTATCTCGGTCGAAAGGGAACCTTCGTCGTTTTCTTTTTGGCAGCAGCGGGCAGTACGGCATTGGTGTTTTTGCAACTCAACACGCTCAGCGACATTTTGTGGATGGTCCCGCTCATGGGCTTCTGCCAACTGGCTCTGTTTGGCGGGTATGCGATCTATTTCCCGGAACTCTTCCCGACACGATTGCGAAGCACCGGCACGAGTTTTTGCTACAACGTTGGTCGCTTCATTGCTGCGGCTGGCCCGCCGGTTCTGGCGTTTCTGGCCAACGAGGTGTTCATCACCTTCCGCACCGCGGAGGCCCCCGAGGCCCATTTCCGTTACGCGGGTTTGGCCATGTGCAGCGTTTATATTATCGGGCTGATAGCTCTGGTGTTTTTACCCGAAACCAAGGGCAAGCCACTGCCGGAGTGAACGGTTATAATACTCAAAACTCCCTCTAGCAAAATGGATATCTGGCACTGAAACACCGATGACCAGCATGACCGCGATCCTTCCCCTGCCAACGCCTGATTGGCTCGCTCAACGCGGTGGCGAATTGCGCCCCAGCCGCATGAATCCGGCGGTGAGTGTCTATTTCGCCGGCCAACTGCAATATGTCCTGCAGGCAGTCCCGGCCAAGGGCAAGTACGCTTGCCGCATCTGCGAGACGATCAACGGCCGACGCCTGGATCCAACGACGCTATACGACACGCCCCAAGCGGCGCTGGAAGGGGGCCTGGCCGAACTGAGGACGAAACTCGGATGGTAGCCTGCCGGTGTTTATCGCCTGATCCCTCTCCCGGAGATGTTTTCATGACTGCCAAGAAGCTCCTGCTGGGTGGAATGATCTTCGCTGCCCTGGTTGGTGTCGCCGGGCTTGCCCAAAAGTCGGAAACCACAGCCCAACGCGCAGCGGAGGCAGCAAATGCTTTCCTGGCCGCTCTCAAGCCCGAGCAAAAAACTCGAGCCGCCTTTGCCTTCGACGATCCTGAACGCCTGCGTTGGTGGTTCACTCCGCAGCAGAAGGCCGGCAAATACACCCGCAAGGGGCTGCCTCTGGAAGACATGACCCCCGATCAGCAGAAACTCGCTCTGGCTCTGCTCCAAGCCAGCACCAGCGAGGCCGGCAGTAAAACGGCCACCACCATTATCAGCTTAGAGGTGGTTTTAAAAGAACTAGAGAAAGGCAAAGGACCGGTACGCAACACCGGCTGGTACTTCGTGAGCATCTTCGGCACGCCCAGCAAGACTGGAAAGTGGGGCTGGCGTCTGGAGGGGCATCATCTGTCGCTGCACTTCACCTTTGAGGGTGGTCGCATCCTCAGCGCCACGCCTAATGTGTACGCGGCCAACCCCGCCGAGATCAGGTCTGGCAAACGCAAGGGCGAGCGGCCGCTGGGCGACACCATTGACTTATATCGCGAGCTGTTGCAAGCGCTCGACAAGGAGCAACTCGCTCAGGCGAAGCAGCCCAAGCTTTTCCCTGAGATCCGCGAAAACGAGCCGAAGCCCTCCGTCGGCACTCCCGTGGGGCTGCCAGCCCGCGCCCTCAACGAGAAGCAGAAGGCCGCCTTGTGGAAGTTGATTGAAGCTTATGCCGCCCGCATGCCGCGTGATTTTGCCGACAGCGAGATCAACCGCATCCGCGAGGCGGGGTTCGACCAGGTGCATTTTGCCTTTGGTGGCAGCGATGCGAGCGAACGCGGCCAGCCCTACAGCTACCGCATCCAGGGCCCGACCTTTCTCATCGAATTTCTCAACGAGCAACCCGACGCGGCCGGCAACCGGGCCAATCACATCCACTCGGCCTGGCGTACCATCGGCGGCGACTTCGGCCTGACGGCGAAGTAGTCGTTGCGTCTACACTCGAGGCTCATTCACATGGCCCGCAGTATCGCGCGGGTCATGTCCAGTGCGGTCGCCGTGCCGCCCAGGTCGGCCGTGCGCACGCGCCCTTCGGTCAGCACCCGGCCAATGCCGGTGCGAATGCGTGCTGCGGCTTCGGCGTAGCCATGATTCTCCAAAAGGTCGCAAGCGGCAAGAATCAGCGGCAAGGGATTGGCACAGCCTTCGGGAATCATCTCGCGTCGTGCTGCATGAAAACATTCATACACCCGGATCGTTTCGCCGACGTTGATACCTCGGCTGGCACTAATACCGCCGACAATGCCCGAGCCGAGATCGCTGACCAGGTCGCCGTACAGGTTGCCCATCACCAAGACATCAAATTGATGTGGCTTGGAAACCATCTGCATGCAACAGTTGTCGATGATCAGGTCGCGCGTCTCGAATTGCCCCTTATACTCCTCGGCAATTCGCTGAAACGCATGGAGAAACAACCCATCGGCCAACTTGAGAATGTTTGCCTTGTGAACGCAAATAATTTTCTTGCGGCGTTGTTCCTGGGCAAAAGCAAAGGCAAAACGCAAAAACCGTTCGGTAGCGGCGCGCGTCACCACCTTGATCGACTGCACCACTCCGGGCACAATCTCATGTTCAATCGCCGAATACAAGTCTTCGGTGATTTCGCGAATAACGTACAAATCAACATTCTGAAAACGCGATGGCAAGCCAGGCAGATTTTCAATCCGCCGCACGGTGGCAAACAGCTCCAGTGCCTTGCGCAGCTGGACGTTGTAGTTGCCGGTACTCTTTTTGCCGACCGCCTCTAGCCCCGGAGGCGGCAACAGCTTGGTCTTCAGGGCGATTTTCCGCTCCTTGACCGAATCTAACAACGCAGCAGGGATCGGCTCCTGACCCTTTTCGATGGCCGCCCAACCTGCCAGGTATTCGTCCCATTCGATGGGCACATCCACGGCAGCGAGAATCTCCTTGACGGCTGGCACCTGATCGTAGCCACTTCCCCCCCCCTGAATGAGCGTGACACGCAGAGTCATGGCAGCATCTCCCAGCCGTGAGCGTTTCGGTAGAATATTGTCCGGGAGAAAAAAAAAACGTCCAGAAGGCAAAGAAAACCAGCCTGGGGACGAAGAACGTACTAGCATAGAGAATGAACGTATAGTAGAGGTAAGATGATTCCGATTCTTCTTCCCAAGAGATGTCGCCATGCTCACGCTTGCCCCACTGTTCGCTGAAGCCGTTAACACTTGGAACTGGTTTGACCGGGAAGTGTTTCTTACTCTCGGCGGCACCGTCATCACAGTAGGAGGCATCAGTGGATTGATCATTCGTTACATGTATGAACAAATCCGCGACCTCAAACATGAACTGTCCAGAGCCAAAAATGAAAAGCCCTCTTACGAAGAGCATAACGCCCTGAAAAGAGATGTCGAGACGCTCCGCCAGCAGTTGGCCCAGACAGAAACACGCCTCGACGAGGCAACGAGGCAACGGGACGAAGCTCTCGCTGCTTTGGATCGACAGATCAACAGATGCACCGAAGTTGAAGCCGCTAGCGAGGCCAAGATCGACAAGTGGCAACAGGACTATGCAGCCAAGGAACAGGAATTGCAACAAATCAAAAAACGCATCGAAAAAGCGCTCAACAGCGATAGCCAGACCTGGAATGAAAGAGTGCGGACGGGTAACCTCGTGAGGTTCACACCGCTGGGAGCCGAATCACGGGCTACGCCAATTATTTCCGTGCTGAACCTGAAAGGCGGTGTTGGCAAGACGACGTTGACCGCCAATCTGGCCAATGCGTTCGACCGGAGTGGGTTTAACACCCTCATGGTTGATCTGGATTTACAGGGGTCACTCACCAACATGTTTCTTGATCCGGGCGAACTGGAAATCCTGGATGAACAGCGAAAATGCTTGCGTCATCTTTTCGAGAACGCTTTCGACTCAGAAAACCCCGATATCCGCGACTACATTCGGGTGATCGAAGGCTGCCATGCCACCCTAGGGTTGATCCCCACCTCGGACGATCTCGCCTACTCGGAGAATGATCTCGCTCTGCGTTGGCGGCTGGGCGATAGCAGCAAAGATGTACGCTTCTTGCTTCGCAAACAGCTTCAACTCAAACGCGTCTGGGGCGATTACAACCTCGTTCTCCTGGATTGCCCCCCGTTCATTAGTGTCGGCTGCGTCAACGCCCTGGCCGCAAGTGACTACCTACTCATCCCAGTGGTGCCCAGCACTCAGGCCACCGATCGCGTGCCGACCTTGCTCTATCGCCTTCGCGAGTTCCGCAATAACATCAATCCCGATCTCAAAGTTTTGGGCATCGTGCCCAACCGTACTTGGCGGGCTGGCACCCTCACCAACGAAGAAGATAGCCGTATGTCGGCCTTGTTGGATCAGTGCCGTGAAATTTGGGGGCAGCCGATTTATCTGTTTCAGACAAACATTCCTCAAGATTCCAGTGTTCGAGAGAAAGAGGACCAGCGTCAAACACTGCAAGCCACCGATGCCTTGTTCAACACCTTTGAACGCCTATCGCGTGAGATTCGCACGCAGCTTCCCTCGTGCTTCCAACCGAGTAAAGCTCCAGCTATAGGAGCCATGCAATGACCGTAGGGCAACTCCTCGCCCATCTACGCAGCTTGGCCCAGTTGCTTGAGGCAGGCGGCGCACGCTCCGCAGCAGAGCTTCATGCCCTGTGCGAAGCCTTGAGCGATCGAAATACGCTGAGCCTCTCAGCCTGGGTGGCTGAGCTACGCTCGCCGGCTCCGGTCGTGGCCACTCCAGCGAGCGAACCGCCGCTGGCTCGTCCCACGACGAGCAAGAAAGTCTCCCCGGAACTAGAAGCTTTGAGTCGTGAAACTCAGCAGATGTATGAGAGCGCATCTTCTCCTCTGGTGACTCACGAACTCGTCGATCAATTAATCACTCGACTGAGTGGTTTATCCAAAGAAAATCTTCTGTCGGTCGCCGAACGGATCGGTCTAAAAGGTTTGATGAACAAAAACAAAAAACAAATCCAGGAGGCAATTAAAGACCGGATCCTAAAACGCAAAGGGGTCATCATTCGCGCCTCCATGAGTGATCGCCTCTAGCTAACCCTGGCCATTGCAGCGTTTGCCACACATAATAACTCTATGAAAATCACTCTCGACTATGGTCGTACCGGTCTTGAAGTCCACCTGCCCGAGGAGCGGATCGTCGGGCCGTTGACCATTCGCCCGGCCGAGCCGCTTCCCGATCCCGAGGCGGCCGTCTGGCAGGCGTTGTATGAACCGATCGGTACTGCCCCGCTGCCCCAGTTGGCCCAAGGCAAAAAGAGTGCCTGTATCGTCATCTGTGACATCACGCGGCCCGTGCCCAATCAGCTCATTTTGCCACCTATCTTGCAGACGCTCGAAAAAGCAGGCGTGCCACGTGATCAGATTCTCATCCTCAACGCCACTGGTTTGCATCGGCCCAACGAGGGCGACGAAATGGTCGAACTCGTCGGCGAATTCATCGCTCGCAACTACCGCTGCGAAAACCACTTCGGCAAACGCCTCGATCAGCATACCTTCTTGGGCACCACGCCCAATGGCGTGCCGGTGTGGATCGACTCTCGTTACATCCAGGCCGATCTCAAAATCACGACCGGCCTCATCGAGCCGCACCTGATGGCCGGCTACTCCGGTGGTCGCAAGCTGATCTGTCCGGGGATCGCTGCACTAGAAACGGTACGCATTTGGCACGGGCCACGCTTTCTGGAACATCCCAAAGCGGATTGCGGCATCCTGGAGGGCAACCCGGTTCATGAGGAGAATACGCGCATCGCCCTGATGGCTGGCTGCGATTTCATCGTCAACGTGTGCATCGACGGCAATCGCCAACTGACGTGGGTAGGCGGGGGGGACATGATCCAGGCCTGGGAGGCGGGCGTCCGCTTCGTGCGCGAGGTGGTACAAGCGCCCGTGCCTGAGCCGGTCGATGTGGTCGTCACTTCGTGTGCCGGCTATCCGCTCGACACGACCTGGTATCAGGCGGTCAAGGGCCTCACTGGTGTCATGGGCATCGTCAAGCCGGGCGGCACCATTATCCTGGCCGCTTCTCTCAGTGAAGGATTAGGTAGCCCCGAATTTCAAAAAATGCTCACCGAGTCGCGCTACATGAAACGCCACAGCACCGGGCGCGTGGATGGCCCTCCCCCTGAGCATTGTGAGATGGACGAATGGCAATTGCTCATGCTTTCCAAAGTTCTCGATCGCTGCAAAGTCAAAGTATATAGCGATGGCCTGAGTGCCGAGGTGTTGCGTCGTTGTGCCGTCGAACCGGTTCCGAGCGTCGAGCAGGCCGTGGCCGACTCCCTCGCCGAGTATGGCCCGCAGGCCAAGGTGGCTGTCGTGCCCAAAGGGCCATATGTGCTGCCGGTGGTGCAGAGTTGCTGAGCTGATTCAGGCCAACAGTTTGCGCAAGATGTCGAGGTAGCGTGGCACGGCCTTGCGTGGGTCTTCGGCTGCCTCATATTCCAGGGCGACGTAGCCCTGATAGGTCGCGTCACGCAGCAGTTTCACCAGCCGGGGCAGATCGGCCTCTTGTCGTTTGCCGCTGGGGAAAATCTCCGTTTTGAGCTGGACATTGACTGCATACGGGGCCACCCGGGCCAGATCGGCGTAGGGGTCCGGGGTGCGAAAATTCCCCGTGTCCAAGTTAACGCCAAACCAGTCACTCTGGATCGGCTTGACCAAGGTGAGCAGTTGCTCAGCCGTGGCCGTGATGCCACCGTGATTTTCTAAGGCCAAAAAGACTTTGTGGTCGGCAGCGTGATCGCAGGCCTTTTGGATCAGCCCGATGGCTCGCTCGACGGCCTGGGCTTGGGTGTCGCCCTTCTTGACACTACCGGCAAAAATGCGCATGGTCTTGCCCCCAAGCAGGGCGGTCCGCTCGGTCCAGGCTTTCACCTCGTCAAGTTGTGTCTGCTGGCGTTTCGCGTCCGGCCAGCAGAAGTCGTTGCCCACGGCGGTGCCGCTGACAGCCAGACCTTTGTCCTGACAACGTTTTTTGATCTCCTTCAGATACCCTACCTTGGTGTCGCGGAAGTAGTACGCCGTCAGCTCGACCGCCGGCAGCTTCAGGGTGGACGCTTCGTCGATGAACTGCTCCAGGGTCATGGTTGGCTTCTCTTTGCCGCGTAAGTTGAGGAAGCGGTTGTAACTATAGGCGGCGAGGCTCAGCAACATCTTGGCCGGCCCTTCGCGACGAAACGGCTCGATAGCCTGCAAACCCGAAGCGACCAAAGTCCCAGTCAACGACGAGAGAAGAAAAGCACGCCGGTGCATAAACTACCTCCGGGAGAGAGTTATGGAGCCTGGTTTATGGATTTTTCGATTCCTAGCATCTTTTTGTAGAAAGCAATCCATTTCCATCAAAAGAAAAACGTATAGGCATGTCTCGTAAGCAAATCATGTTGCATGTTGCTTGCTGAGCAGCGAAACCCCAGCGCGACTTTTCCCCTCTATGGACTTGATTTACTTGATCCAGCCCTGAACCACCCAGAGCGAGTTGGTCGCTTTCGAGTCGGCCGGGATCGCATTCCAGCCGTTGCCCAGGCGATCGTAGACAACCACAAAGCGTCGCTCATCCAGCCAGCGTACTTCCGTGTAAGCAGACGTGTTCGAGTCAAACCCCGCGATGGCTTTGTGAATCGGCTCCTCCTTGACCCATTCGTTGTGATGTTTTGCCAGGTCGATCTTGTCCCAGCGTTGGGCATCTCCTTTGGCGTTGAGCCACAAGAACAATCCGGGCCGCCCTCCCGTTAAAAGCAGCATCCCCTTCTCGGAGACAGATAAGCTCGGTTGGACGGAGTGTGTCCCCTTGAGGTTTTTCGGTTCACTCCAGGTTTTGCCGTCATCGTCGCTGAAGCAGTGACCGTAATCGACCGCACTATCCAAGCGAAATACACAGAAAAGCCGACCATCCTTGAGGCGAACCAACGCTGACTCGCAGGGGCCTTCGTTTCCGGCGAGTTTGCAGGTTTCATCCGCAATCACGGAGCGAATCTTCCACTTGAGACCATCGGGCGACTCGGCCAAGACCAAGCTAAAGCGCTTGGTACCCGCAAAGCGACCGTAGAGCGTGGCCAGATGCGTTTTGCCGTCCTTCGTTTGCACGGACTGACCGTTGAAGACGAAGCTGGCGAGTTTCCATTCGGCCTTGGGATTGCCGAGATCGGCATCGAGCGGGCCGATTTTGCGAGGCCAGCCAGTGACCTCCACTTCTTCCTTGAGAGGTTCAACTTGCTCTTTCTCCTTGGGGATTCGGAAAGCAGGCCCCGTGGCGCGATCGGGTGATTGCAATTGCAGATAGTAGCACAGTAGAAGCGTGCTGCCATCCGGTCGAGGAATGGCCATCTCGCCGTAGGAATTTTCGATCGGTTTCGACCAGGTCATGCCGGCATTTTGTGAGAACAGCACAACTCCCGGGGTAACTTTGCGGGCTTCGTCGGCATAAGTCGAAGCGACGACGAAGAGCCGCTCGCCGCACAGATGATACATCGAGGGGAACCACAAGAAGCCTTTGCTACGGTGGACTAAACGCGGCTGAGAAAGTTGAACCTTCAGACCGTCCAATTCGTAGGTTCGGCCGTCTTTTTCTTTCGGTTCTTGGGCCGTGGTTGAAAGCGGGATTGCAAATCCCAAAAGGACGAGTGAAAGCCGAACGTGTTTTGCCATCGCAACTCGGAACATCAGAAACCTCACTCAATGAATTTATGGCTTCACTTCAATGACATCATCAAAGACGCGGAATTCGTCCAGCTCGCCGCGGAACGCCAGACGTTTCTCACCCTCCAGCGTTGCGCCGAGCGACCACAGGCCGTGCGGATAATGGCCGACCGATGGTCCCTCGGCATCCAGCTTGCCGTTGAGGAAGAGCTTCATCACGCCCTTCTCGGTGTCGATGGTCAGGGTGATCCGTGTCCATTCGTTAAGCGGCAGCGGCTTCTGGCTGCGGACCGTCTGCCACGGTGGGTGGATGCACGCGAACTGGAAGTGCCCCTTGGTGTCCAGCTCACCGCGGAACCAGCGACTGTTGGCAAAGACTTGGCCTGCCTCGTTCGCGGTCGGCCGTAGCCAAAAGTCGATGCTGAAGCGTGGGGGAAAGCGGCCGGCCAGATCTTGACGAGCCTCAAACATGGCAAAGCTGGTGGTATCGGAGAAGCGAAGAGCCGGGCCGAATTTCCCCTCGGGAAACTCTACTTTGCCGGTGACGACCATGTCGCTGCCGCAGCCGGAACTGTCGTGCAGCCGACGCGGGTTCTTCTCGTCAAACGACAAGTGGATATAGGCATCGGCCGGGATCGCTGGAGCCTGACTGCCGGGACGATACAGATCGAATGGCACGCCCAGGTTTGTCAGCAGGATCGCCGCGTAACGCTGGAGCCGTTTCTGAGCGTAGGGCTTGGCCTCGGGAGCCTGATCCCAACGCACTTGGTTGATAATCAGCCGCCCTTTGCCGAGCGGCACTTCCAGTAGCACACACGGATGCGTGTAGACGATCGCGCCGGGAGCATCCGTGGTGACCTTATGCGGCATGTGGTTGGAGTAGCCGAACCACAAGTCGTTGCTGCTTTGTCCCAGGGCCAAGCCCGTGCGTACTTTCCAGTAGGCGGTGTAAATCGGCGAAGGTTCCTGCACAATCGGCATTGCCTTGCGTTTCGTAGGGTCAGGTTCCCAGCCGTTGTAGCGGGAATAACCGTACTTGTCGGCGACCGTGAAGGTGAAGCCGGTGGCCTTGCTGAGGATGGAGGCCGCGACTGGGTCGAGATGATGCAGATACAGGGTTTGCCCCTCACGAACGGCCGGCAGTGCCTCGGCCAATTGTTTGTCGAACTGAGGATTGCCAGCCGCGAGCAGCAAACGCAGCTTGGCTCCGGTCGCTTCCTTGGGCTGGGTGATCAGCCCCGGCAACCGCAATCGCTCGGGAATTTCGCCGACGACCGGAGACCACGTCGGCACCTTAGCCTCGGTGGCATAGGTGAGCATGTTTTTCAAAATCGTTGCTGCACACGGGTCGTTCTCGGCTTCCGTGACAAGGGCTTGACACACGATTGCCATGCCCTGGCCGCTGAACACTTCTGCCAACGGCGTACCAGCCAAGCCGACATCGACCATGCTGAAGAAACGATCGACGGTGCGACCGCTGGACAGGATGGGACGAAAGTTGCCCGCCGCGGGCTTGATCAGGCATACCGGAGCGAGCAGATCGTCGGCCCGCCAGAAGCGGTAGTCCTCACGGCCAGTGCCACGCAGGACGGGATGCTCGGGGCTGGTGGCATGGGCAATGGTCGCGGAATAGGGACGAATCGTTTCCCAGGCCGTAGCGTATTTCAGCCCACGGATAAACCACACCCCACCCAGCGACAGCAGCGGCCGAGTCTGCGGTAACACGACAAGACGGCCACCGCTACGAATCCACTCGCTGAGCCGATCCTGATCGGCCGAAGTCAAGCTGTCGGTTGCGTCCGCGCCGAGAACCAGTGGCTGCTTGGTGTCTGCGAGGCCGTCTTGCCACTTCTCTAGCCGCGTGAAGCGAACGCCCAGCTTTTGGAACAGCTTTGCCGTGTCTCCTTTCGGATCGTACAGCCGCACCGGCGGCACTTGATCAAAGCCCGCCACTGGCGGATAGAGTGCGGCCGTCCATGACTCGGAATACACCACGCGATCTTTGGCGAGCAGTTCGGTCGTCGCTTCCAGATCAAGCCGTTCGGTGACGCTAGGGAAGTTGAATTCGAGGCCCACCTCGCCGCGGGTGCCGCGTTCCAGCTTCACTGGACGACTGGCGGTGTAGAACGGTTTTTCCACGCCGCGACGACGGAAAGTCACACGGACTTCACCGTCCAATGGCACGAAGGCATCGTTGATGACCAGCACGCCGAAGCGGGTCGTTCGGCCCGCGACGAAATTGCGACCGTAACGCTGGTAGAACGCCACCTGAAAGCCGCAGGCATTGAAGCTTAGGCGGAAGTTGGCCTCGTTGTCTTGCGGCGTGTTGGCGAGGGGGTGTTCGCCAGAGCCGGCGAAACTACAGATGATCGGAATGCCGACGCGGCGCATTTCTTTGATGCCCCAAAAGCTATGCAGCGAGGCGGTGCGAATCCGCTGCGTGTTGAGGCACCAACTGCCGGAGCCGTCCTCGCCGCCGTTGAAGTGCCACAGCGGCCCCTCAAAAAGCGATTCGCCCGCGATAGAGGCGTGGGCATCGAAGCAGTTCGGATTTTCGCCCCACTCGGTCATGATGGCCGGCTTGCCTTGTTTGCGACCTCGCAGACCGTCGAACATCTCCAACACAAGCCGATACTGATTCGGCAACGCGGAATAGGTGTTGATGTGTGGGCCGCCGCCGATGGCGTGAACATCGAGGTTGGGAATGGCATCGTAATCATTGCTGGCGGTAACCGGCCGCGTCGGATCAAGTGCGTGGTACTGATCACACAGCTTCTTCAGCCACGGCATGGAGGCGACATGCGGAGCCGGCTGGCCGGCGTGGCACGCTTCGTTGTCCATGCTCCAAATGACGATGCTCGGATGGTTCCGCTTGGAGAGGACCCACTTGGCATATTGCGGGAAGACTTTCCGCCAGGTGGCCTCGCGCCAATACGGGGCTTCCTGGAGCAAACTGGTTTCGCACACCACCAAAAAGCCCGTCTCGTCGCAGGCCTCGAAGAAACTCTCCGGGGCGTCCAGCGCATGCGTGCGGCAGCCGGTCAACAACCGCCACGGGCCACGGCGAATCTGTTCGATCCAGTGTTCCTTGGGGTGGCCGTAGAGCGGCCACAAGCCGTAGCCGTAAAAGCACAGCGGCTGACCGTTCATCAGGATGACCGGCTGACCCGGCTTGCGGGTGTCGATCCACACCTCGCGGAAGCCGAACCGCTGCCGGGTGCGATCGAGCACCTGGCCGTTGGCATCAAGCAGTTCGACTTCGAGATGGTACAGGTGTGGGTCTTGCGGTGTCCACATGCGGAAGTCGGGCCAATCGACCAGCAACTCCACAGGCGTGGTGGACAGACTGGCCACCTCCGCTTCGACAACCGGAAACTCCTTGCACGGCTTGTCGCCGTCGATCACCCGCGCCCGCAGCTTGCCTTGCCAGCCGTGCGGCGTGCTGTTGCTCAGCGTCACCGTGGCCGAAAGGTTTTTGTTGCGGTAGCTCGGCCGCACGAAAACATCGGTCGTCCGTACTTCGGGGACGATGCTCAGATAGACTCGGTCCCAGATGCCGATCGGTGTCAGATAGCCCCGTGTGCCGATCGAGCGAATGTGCCAGACTGCCTTCGGATCGACGTTCAAGTCGATGTTGGGGGCGCACGAAACGACAATCTCGTTGTCGCCGGGCTTCACCGCCGCCGTGATGTCCAGCTCGAACGGCGCAGCATAGTAGTCGTTGCTGCCGACAAAACGGCCGTTGACCCAGGCACGCGTGATGTAGCTGGCAGCGCGGAATTCGAGCAGCACTCGCTTGTTGGCCGGCACTTCCTTGAGGTTCAGCTTGCGGCGATACCAGCCTCCTTCTTCCTTGGGGTGTTCGTAGTATTTGAAGTGGCTTTTGCCGTCGTCGCGGTTGGGAATGGCGACGGGCTTCCAACCCTCTTTGGGCAGGTTCGTCACGGAGTCGAGTTTGCGGATGGCCTCCAGCCCCGTCACCGCAGCGAGTTGCCAACCCTCACACAGATCGAGGCGTTGTCGCAGCTGAGGTTCGGGCTGAGCCTGAGCCCAAACGGGGGTATCTGAGAGGACTGCAAAGATCAGCACCCCAAGAACCGTTCCGAAGTATTGGGTGTGTTTCCTGCGTGCCATAACCTGCTCCCGATGTTAGTAGGTACTTAGGTAGGTAGAAATTACCTCTCTGAGGCGGGGGCATGTAGGAGGGATGTGGGATGGCATCCGCGATATTGAGGATACAATCCCACGTCAATTACAGTAGGGGACCGGACAGCGGACGGCAAGGCTAGCGAAGGGAGTAGCGTTAGCGACAAGGAATGGTTGTGGTTAGCTGGACCTGAATCAAGTGAGGCTTGCCCTAGCCTCTCTAAGCTAAACGGGTGCAACGGGGAGATGCTGTTTGGACGCTACAGTAGACGCTGTGGGGCTGGACCGGAATGAAAGTGACGAGGCGACGCCAGGCTTCTTGGAAAACTCATTAAGAATTCATGAGGCTCACCTAGTCATCGGGTAGAATATTTTTGTTCTCCTTTTCCTAGCCTTTTCAGGAGTCGTTGTCATGCTTCATAATTATCGTCGAGGCTTCACCCTCATTGAACTGTTGGTGGTGATTGCCATTATTGCCATCTTGATCGGACTGCTGTTGCCAGCCGTGCAAAAAGTGCGCGAAGCGGCTGCTCGCATGCAATGCAGCAACAACCTCAAGCAGATCGGTCTGGCTTGCCATAACTATCACGATGTATTCAACCAGTTTCCCGACATGCCCGGAGGTTTTGTACCGGGTTGGAGCTTCCACGTTCGCTTGTTGCCTTTCATCGAGCAAGAAAATCTGTTCCGCCAGTTTGATCTGAGCCAAAATGTTTGCTGCCAGGCAATGGATGGTCCCCGCGCCGCCAAGGTGTCGATCTTCCTGTGCCCCAGCGATCCGCAATCCAATCGCGAACACTTCGATCGTACCATTCCCAACAGCACCTGCCCCACCGGTGCCGCTGTTCCCACTGGGCAGAGTGGCCGTTGGCGCGGCTACATCACCAACTATGTGGGCAGCTACGGCGACGGCTTCAACAACATTCCCGACCCCAGCCGGGATCCCTACGGTGGCGATGGCGCTTGGGCGCGATACGGAGCAGGCGGCTGCGCCAGCAACAACACCGCGACCCCAACGCCGGCTTGCCCCCAACCGGGCATCGGCTATGGCGGTGGCCCCAACCATCGCGGCATGTTTGACTATCTGGGCCGCTCCAGCCCCGTCACCTTCGCCTCCGTGACCGATGGCACTAGCAACACCATTTTCTTTGGCCATACGGCCTGGGTGGTCTCGTCGAACAGTCTCATCTGGACGACCAACACTGGGGCGGTCTACGGCACCAGCTTGCCCATCAACTGGATTCTGCGACGTTGCATGCAGTCGGCGGGTTTCCCGGTTGATCAATGCGGCGGCACGGCGCAAAGCTGGATGGGCCGTGGTTTCACCAGTCATCATCCGGGTGGTTATACCGGTTGCATGGTCGATGGCTCGGTGCGGTTCTTCCAAGAGTCGATCAGCCCGCAAATTCACAATGCGTTGGGTAGCCGGGCCGGCGGGGAGGTCGTCAGTGTTCCCTGAGCGGTCCTTTTTCCCGATGCGGTCGTTATGGCTCTTGGCGTTGATGGGGGCGATCGGCTGTGGCAGCAGCGGCAAACAGCCGTTGGCTCCGTTGACCGGCACGGTGACCTACAAAGGACAACCGGTAGTCGGTGCTAGTATGACGTTCATCCCCGAGAACAAAAGCTATCGCCCGGCCATCGCCATCACCGACAAGCAGGGACGCTACCGCATGGAGACCTACGAGCCTGGCGATGGCGCAGGGGTCGGCCTGGGCAAGATCAGCCTGTCACTGCGCGGCCCGGCTAAAAAAATCCCCCCGGGCGTCGGCGATGCTGTATTGGAGCAGATGGCCGACGTGGGGGATCCGCTGATTCCACTGAAATATTTTAAACCGGAAACTTCGGGTTTGGAATATGAAGTGAAGCCGAATACCCGCAATGTGTTTGACATCACCTTGCTGGACTAAAGCCGCCTGCTGACGAAGCTGGCGAAGTGTTGTCGCGAAGCTGAATTTTCACAGTTAAATCATTTCTGCCTTCCACCACTGCCTGAGTCGCGACTCGGATAGTGGTGGAAGGCTTATTATTTTGTCTAAATACAAATCTAAACACAAATCCCAAGTTGGCGTTTTCTGCTCAGGTCCACTAAGATTACACAATTACTCCCAACCCAGGAACAGTGCCTAAAACCTGATCGGGTAGTAGGTGTTGCAGCGGATTGTCTTTTGCCCCAGTGAAGCGGACACTTCCGAGCTGCAAGCCACAGGGAAAACCTGAGTACAATCCTTAGTGATTGAACATAAACTCCCGCGAGTTCAGCAGCGACCAGAAGACATCTTCCAACGCTTGACGCGGGTCTTTTTCACTGGCGACCAGTTCCGTGAGCTTCTTCATCTCTACGGCTGTCGGCTTTCGCGACAAGCAGCGGATATACAACTCCTCGATGATCTGCTCCGGTGTCTTCTTTTCGGCTAAGCGTTTAGCCACCAAGCCGCCGCTGCTGATGCGGTTGCCTGTCGTATCGCCGTTGAGCAGGTGCAGCGATTGCGACAGGGTCGGCTCGAGGCGCACCTCACATGAGCAGACAGTCTCCCGCATGGGCCGACCAAATGTCGTCAGGAAGTAGGTTGAGACCGAGCCATCGGCGATTTGCACCGCACGAGCGCCATTAGGCAAGCCGGGGAACTTGTTCTTGGTTTCCGTCACTTGAGTGATGCAATCCAAGAAGGTTTCGGCTTTGATGCGTCGCAGGTAGGAGCGAGCATAGTTGCGTGTGTCGGTGGCAGCACTTTCGTGCGGTTGGACTTTTAGCTGATAGGTCCGCGACGTGCAGATGTCACGCACCAGTTTTTTGAAGTCATATTTATATTCGGTGAACTTCTTGCCCAAGGCAGCCAGCAGTTCGGGATTGCTTGCTGGGTTGCTGATACGCACATCATCCACTTCATCGATGATGCCCACGCCGAAAAAGTGATGCCATACGCGGTTGGCCAAGCCCGTGGCGAAGTAAGGATTGTCCGGCGAGGCCAACCAGCGAGCCAGAACCACGCGGCGGTCTTCGCCCTTGAGGTCGGGTATCGCCCCGCCTAGGAATTTTGGCTTCATCACTTGTCGCGTTACTGGGTGGGTTACCTCGCCACCCCGGCTGTTGAAAATCACCACCTCGCGTGGATCGTCAGTGCCTTTGCGGCCGATCTGGCTGAAGAAGGCGGCGAAGCCGTAGTAGTCGTCCATGGTCCAGCGGTCAAAGGGGTGGTTATGGCACTGGGCGCACTGGATGCGCATCCCCATGAAGACTTGAGCGACGTTTTCCGTTACTTTGAGGATGTCGCGTTCGGCTTGATAGAAGTTGGTGGCGGGGTTTTTGAAGGTGCCGCCCGAGGCTCCGAGCAACTCCTGCACCCATTCGTTCACCGGCACATTGTTGGCGATTTTGTTTTGAAGCCACTCGTAATACAGCAGCATCGCTTTATAGCTGACTTCGTTGCTGCTGCGGATTTGGAGCAACTCGGCCCATTTCAGCACCCAGAGTTCAGCAAACTCTTTGCGGTTGAGCAGCTCATCAACCAGCTTTTCACGCTTGGCGGGATCTTTGCTGTTGACGAAGCGGTGGTATTCTTCAACCGTAGGCAGGAGTCCGATGATGTCGATGTAAACCCGACGCAGGAAGGTTTCATCGTCGCATACATCGGTGGGAAGGATGCGCAGCTTTTGAAGTTTCGCATGTACCAGCGTGTCGATATAGTTCTTTTCCTCGACCTGGGGCCAAGTGTACTTCAGCCCCTTGGGTAGCACGATCACATGGCTACCCACCGTGAAGGTGGCAAAGCGGGCCATCACAAACGCCTCGCCCCGCTCGTTGGCCGTCACCAGCCCGTTGTCGCTGATCTTGGCGGAGTTGTCGTTGTTGCTGAGGAACAACGCCAGATGCGTAACATCGCGATAGCTGCCATCGCTATATTTGGCACGCACAGTCATCTGTTGGGTTTCGCCCTTGCCATCCAGCACGGCCAGGGGTGGAAAGATTTCGAGATCGACCGGAGTAGGAGTGTTGGGCGGATCGTTGGGGGCGTTGGCCTCCATCCAGCGGATGAGGTCGTTATAGAGATAATCGCCTTCTTTAATGCGTTGTCCGCCGGTGTGAGGCACCTTGCCACAGGCTTTCTCGATCAGAAGGCTTTCCGCCGGTAAGGCTAGATTCAATCGCCGTCCGGGCGCTTCGCGCGTCAAACGGTAATGATCGCCGTCGGCATCGAAGCCAAAAAGCGACAGACGAAAGCCATCCTTGCCCCGTGCCGCACCATGGCAACCGCCCGAATTGCAGCCCGCCCGCATAAAGATGGGCATGATGTCCAGCTTAAAGCTGATCGGCCGGTCTTTCGTCGCCTCGCTGACTTGGACGGGTACTTGTGCTTTTTTCCCCTCGAATTCGACCACCAACTGGGTCTGGCCATCAGCGACCGGCCGCAGCACATTGCCGTCGATCTTGGCCAAGGCGGGATTGACCAACGCTACCTTGGCCCGATTCGTCACATCGCGGGTGATGCCGTCGGCATAGGTAGCTTGCACGACAAAGAGTTGTTGGCTGCGAGAGGTGTGGAGCGTCACCTCAGGGGGCGAGATGGTCAGCGTCGTCACGCTCGCTTGCAATGGGGCGCAACACAGCGCGAGAATGATCAGCGTACGAATGGCCATATCTTTGCCTCGTGGAGCAATCACTTCTTTTTATCCTTTTGGGCTTTTTCGCGTTCTTCCTGCTCTTTGCGTAGTTGTTCTAAACGCGACAAACGCTTGGGCGGAGTTGGCGTGGCGGCCGGTGGCATCGGCTGGGCCATCGGGTTCATGGGCGGCGTGGCCGGCGGGGTTACCTTGACGATCGGTACATCGACACGCAATTCCGAATAGCCAGTATTGGCCAGCATCATTTCGCCGGCTCGGGGCACGACCACCTGACAAAAGAGGTTGCGGTGCAGGCCCGCCGGGGTGGTCTTGTCGGTGGTCAACTTGAAGACCACCTCGGGCGTATCCTTGGTGATATTCACGTCGGCCGCGGTCACTTTAGGGGGCAAGCCGAGCAATTTGACTGTGGCTTGGCCCTCAAAGGGTGTTAGATGCTGCAGTTTCACCACCAGTTCGGTAGCTTGTCCTTGTTCCACTGCCGCGCGTTGCATGTTGGCCACTACGAACGGAGTGGCCACTTCCAACACAAATAGTTGCGACGAGGTCCAGACGGGGCCTTGACCGGCATCGGCGACAGCGATCAGGGCCGTCTTCCATTTTTTGATTGGGGCGTTACCTGCGGCGTTGACCGGCATCAGAACCTCATTGCCCTCAGCTGGGATCGTGACGGCCGAGACCGAACTGACACCCGGTGGATTCCACAGAGGAAAGACCGTGATCGGACCTTTGAAAGTCGGCTTACGCCGGGCCACCACCTTGATTTGCATACTGCCATTCTGCAGCAAAGGCACTTTCGGCTCGATGACGTCGATGGCATAGGGGGCTTCGTCGGTCACGGCGACGGCCAGACGATCGACTTCTTTTTTCCAATAGACCGATTGCCCTGGACCGCCCGTGACTAACTCAACGGTCTGCGAGAAGCGACTGGAGATCGGCGGATGTTTCGGATCAGCATGTTTGGCCGTCAACTCGACCAGAGCACCGCCTAGAGGCGCGGTAGGGGCGGCCTCCAACAACACCGGGAAGGTGTCGAGGTTGGCAGCAAGGTTTTCTGCTTGCAGAGTCAGCCCCGCGGGCAAGCCCTGCGCTGCCAGGGTCACTTCCCCGCCGAAGTTGGAACGCCCGATGCTGACCAACGAGGCGATGCGTCCGCCTTTGGGCACGCTCAGAGTTTGCCGTTCCTGCGAAAAGATGTTCACCTTGGGAATGCTCAGGGTGGCTGTCAGCGCCACGGGTACAAACTCGATCCGGTAGAAATAGGTGGGGCCACCTTTGCCTAAGTGATCCGTGACACTCAAAACATATTCGCCATCGTTCGGAATAGTGACCCGGAAATAGCTGTCCGGGCCCCCGGCGTCGTCATTGCTTGCAATCGCTCCGCCACCGGCCACAGACAGAGTCATCACCGAGTCGAGCGGCGAGCCTAGCCGACGAGCAAAGCAATGCACGTCAAAGGTCTGACCTTTGGTGGCCTTGAAACGGAAATGGTCCACGTCGCCATTCTTCTCAATCACGCCGTTGAAGGCAGCAGGGAAGCTAGTAGCACGCGTGGCGTTGTTGTGATCGCTGTTGGGTTCGACCTCGATCACATTGGGCAGATCGCTTATGCGAAAGGGCAGCCCCGAGGGCGAGATACCCTGAGCATCTTGGCAATACAAGAGAATGGTTTCACCCGCTTTGCCTTCGACTTTAACCTTTTGCTTAATCGGGCCGGTTGGATCGCCCAAATAGGTCACCTCGATCTCCTCGCCCGCTTTGCCCCCAGCGGGGACCACGGCCAACGGCCGAGGATGATGCCCGACGTGCAAGCGGTAGCCACATGCACCGTTGCCCTGGTAACTGCTATCGCGAACCATGATAAGGTAAGTTCCATCGGCCGGGGCAACGATGGAGCAGATGCCATCCTGGCCAAGCAACGGCGTATCATCACTAGTGGCGAGTTCAAAGCGTTTGGCATCGAGGATGGCGATGTAGGGATCGAAGAGAGTGTTGGCCAAGCGCATCGCCTCGATTTCGACACTGAGGCGTTGGCCTTTTTTCAGTTCGACGGCGTAGTAGTCGACATCCTCGGTTTGCACGACGCCTTCGACCGTGACGTTCAGGCCGATCTTTTGTGGGCTGGTGAACTCATTGTTCGGTTCAACTTCGGCAACGCTGGGGTATGGCCCCACCCAAATGGTGCGAAGCTCGCTAATGCCACTGGCCGTACGCACCCGTACTGCATGTTCGCCCAAGGCACAAGTGGGCGCGACCTTGACGACAGCCTTGACGGAGTTGGGACTTGGCTCGAGCTTGGTGACGCTGAAGCCCGGAGTGTAAAAGAAAATCTCCTGGGCATCGGCTAGGCGTGCTCCTTGGAAAGTCAATACGACTTCGCTGCCACGCTGTACCCCACGCGGACTAACGCCGTTGAGTACCGGCGAAGCAGCCTGGGTGGAAGAGGAAACCACGAAACACACCAAAAGCACAAAAAGGGAAACGCGGATCAATCTCATGGGTGACGGCCTCAGATGCAAATGTTTGGTCTTTGGTGTGTTTCGTGGCGGGTACTCAACCTCGGGTCAGGCGATCAATTCCTTGCGGACTTTGCCTTCGCGGACAATGTCGATGGGTCGGCTGCCCGGAGCCATGAGCCGCTTCTCACCGTCGATGCCCAACTGGTGATAGACGGTCATAGCCAAATCTTCCACGGTCAAGGGATCGTCTTCGGGTTCGGTAGCGGTGGCATCCGATGAGCCGTAGATGAACCCTTTCTTGAGGCCGCCACCCGCTAAAATCACGCTGAACACCTTGGGCCAGTGGTCCCGCCCCGCGGTGGCGTTGATCTTGGGGGTGCGGCCGAATTCGCTGCTGACCATTACCAGGGTGCTATCCAGCAGGCCGCGGTTGGCCAAGTCGCGAATCAGGGCCGCAAACGCCTGATCGAAGGCCGGCAGTTGCCCGGCCATTCCGGCCTTGATGGCGTTGTGCATGTCCCAACCGCCGTAGGTCAACGACACAAAACGGACGCCCGCTTCCACCAGGCGACGAGCCATCAACAGGCGCTGACCGGCGGCATTTCGGCCATATTCATTGCGCAGAGCTTCGGGTTCTTTGTTGATGTCAAAGGCGAGCTTGGCCTTTTCGCTGCTAATGAGGCTGTAAGCTCGCTCGTAGAAGGTGTCCATCGCCTTCAGGCCGTCGTCCTTCGCCTGGCTGGCGAAGTGGTCATTCACAGCCGCGAGCATGTTCTTACGCTTCTCGAAGCGGCGTTCATCGACTCCCCCGGGCAGTTTGAGGTCTTGAACGGTGAAGCCGGGATTCGCCGGGTCGCTGCCCAAGCTGAAGGGGGCAAAGGCACTGCTCAGATAGCCACTGCCCGCATAGGTGGTTGGCAAGCTGGGAATGCACACATAGGGAGGCAGATTTTTGCGCGGCCCCAGTTCATGACTGACGACGCTGCCCATGCTGGGGTAGGTGATGGCAGGACTAGGCCGATAGCCCGTGAACATGTTGTGCGTGCCGCGCTCGTGGGCCGCCTCGCCGTGGGTCATGCTGCGGCAAACGGTGATTTTGTCGGCGACTTCGGCGGTTTTTTTCATGTACTCGCTGAAGTAGACGCCCTCGAGCTTGGTCTTGGTGACGCCGATCTCACCGCGATATTCAATCGGGGCGAGCGGCTTGGGATCGACGAAGTCCTGATGCGCGATGCCCCCGGGCAGGAAAATATGAATGACGGACTGGGCGGGTGGTTCTTTCTTCCCTGTGGCCGGCGGATTGGCCCGAGCCTGGAGACGGAAAAACTGATCGAGCGACAGTCCCAGGCCGGCGACGACGCCCACCTGAAGGAACGAGCGGCGCGAGAAATTCGGCAGCATGAGATACAAGCTCCTGGGTAGGGAACGAACATCTAAAGGTAGGTCGGTGCAGGTAGGTTGCGTAGGCGGAACACTCGAGGACACCCGGTGATTGGTGTTTAAATTAACGTCTCCGGCATGTGTCGTCAAGAGCGACGGAATCGTCCCTTTTGGTCTGGGGCACTGAAGATGCCGTTGCGTGAGGGCGATCTAGGGTACGACAAGAGCCAGCGAGAAGGCGTTCGGGGCGAACTCCGGTCCCCTACAGGGCGTGATGCGTTGTCACGGGGTCATGGGACCTCGGAGGCTTCCCCGCCGGCACGTGTCGCCAACGCGGGAAGCAGTCGGTTGGCGTCGTAGGTCAGGAAGCGGACAGACCCATCGGCGAAGGCGAAGTGGCCGCCGCCCGAGTGAAGGCTCCAGAAGTGGAAAATGGAGCAGGGGTTGGCGATCCGGTCCGCGGCGAACGGATACGGCGTGTCGCATCCGTAGTCGCCGATGCCGGTCGTGCGGACACCGAGGTAGGCGTTGGCCGTCATCCAGTGCCCGTACCCATTCCCCCAGCCGCCGTACCAGGTGCCGTCATTGCCATCCTGGCTGGGGGGGCGCTCGCCGATCAGCAGCGTGTTGCTCATGCCGTCGGTGATGTCCGCGAAACGGACGCGGGAGTCGAGATAGAGGACGCCGTCGCGCCATGCCTCGGATGTCCCCGAAACGCCCAGATAAGACGTCGTGCCCCGTGGGATCGTCGGCGTGACGCGTGTGTAGGGACGAGGCGTGTCGGCGGGGCAGTGGAACAGGGGCACGAACACGGTGTCCCACAGGTGCGGCGGGTTGTTCTGCACGACGGGGTCCTGGGCGTAGGCCTCCACGGTCTTCCGCCACAACGCCTCGTGCCCCACGAACGGCAGGATGCGGGCGTGCCAGTTGAGATTTGGGTAGGGGTCCGTATCCGGCCCGTACATCCAGATAGGAAAGCCAGGCGGATGCGCCATTCCCGGTGGCAGCACGCCATGGGTGTCGTGGTGTTGGTGCAAGCCGAGAGCGATCTGGCGGACCTGGTTGGCGCACTCGGCCCGCGCCGCCGCGGCGCGGACCTTCTGGACGGCCACCAGGAGCAGTCCCGTGAGGACGGCGAAGATGGCGAGGACGATGAGCAGTTCGATCAGGGTGAAGGCTCGTCGGTGTGGGGCACGCATTGGCTCTCCCGTCTGTTAGTGGTAGCTCGGACTCGACGGCACGCTCGCTCGGGCGGACCGTTCACTCCCCTGGCGCCCGGTCACGGCAGATATACACCACACCGTCCGCCATCGGCTCATCCATCGGGAAGATCTTTTGCCCCATCGTTGACTCGGTCCAGATCGTCGCCGGCACCTGCGGACATCGAAAAGAGCAATTCGTGCACGGCCAGAAGCGTTGCGGGACCGTTGTGGGGAGACATGGCTTCGGCGAGCTTGGCGTATCGTTGCGGCAGAGCGTGGCGAGACCGTTCGGCCCCACACAAAGGAAACAATCCGGATGTTCCATCCACCGGCATTCATCACTGGGCTTGTGCTTGAAGTATTGCTTGAGGCGACACTTGTTGTCGCAATTCGGGGGCGGGAGCGGGGCAAACGGGTCCTGGGCCAGAAGGGTCGAGACCAGGAAGACGACAGGGCAGAGCGCGAACGGCGCGAAGTACTTGCGGGACAGCATCGTAAACTCTCCTTCGGGTTTGGGTTTCGAGTCATCCCATTGGGGTCGTCTGCGTGCCGGAATCGGGCGAAGCCGTCCGTGAAGTTCGTCGGTGCCACCAGAAGGCAAGCCCGACCGCGGCGGAACAGATCGCCGCCCCGAGGAACCACGGCCACAGCAGCCAGGGACGGGGGCCACCCACTGCCTCACCGGGTTGGGTGTTCACGAGCTTTTCGTAAGACTTACCGGCATCTTCGGGAGGGACGATCCGCTTCTCGCTGTTGGGCTTGACCAGATACGTCTCGTTACGCACGTTATCGACAACCATCGTGTTCGGTGGGAACTCCAGGTTGAACTCGGAATTCGCGAGCGGTTCCCCGATTTCGAGACGGACAACCACGGCGGACGATTTTTTCTGCAACGCTTCGCCACCGCGCTGGAAGATGTGCTCCCAACTTTCGGGCACCCACCCGAGCGATGCATCCTGTCGATAGCGGATGTCCGTCCTTCCCATCAGTTTGGGGCCACCGACGGTCAGGACGCGGACGATGACATAGTCGCGTGCCGGATCGACCCAGAAACGAGCCCCCGGCGTTCCTTCTGGCCCCGTGGCCAACTCGATGCAGGAAACGCCTGAAAGGACATCCTTGCGGCCCGTCACCTTGAAGGTGTCCAGGTTGAGCATCTGGAATTCCTTGACCATGGGACGGAACGCCATGAGGAGGGGTGCCAACGGAGGGGTTCGGAGATTATACGATTTCAACACGGGAGAGACCGTCCCATGGGACAACGGCCCATTGGGCGTGTCCCAGCCCAGGCCGGTAGACATCTTCCGAAAGCACTTTTCCACCTTGCCGTCGAAGACGACGGTTTGGGACAAGGGTCCGTATTTTCCCGTCTTCCAGGACATCTCCTGAGTTTCCTTAGACCAGCAAGCCTTGACGCCGTCCAACAGGAGACGGCCCGTCGCGTCGAAGGCGACGTCCAGCGCGGGAACCGCATCGGTCACGTTGACGGGATCCTTCTCTCTGAGTTCATCCATATGTTTTTTGATGAAACCTTTGGTGATCGTCTCCCGTGTCTTGTACTCGATCCGAGCGGACTTCACCTTTTCCTGGCGTTGCTGCCATGCCTTGCGGATGTCCTCGATCACCGACGCCTCCTGCGCGGTCGCCGGGGTGCGTGAGATCGCCACCACCGTGAGGAGGCCCATCGCGGTCAGGACGAAGGAGAAAACGAACTTGCGCACTGGACGCTGCATCATGGACTTGACTCCTCAGGGGTTACCGCTTGGCCGCCTCGATCCCGTATGCCGAAACGTCGAACGACGTCTCTTCGAGCGACCCGTCGGCGCACCGAACCGTCGCACGCACCTTTCCCGCGAACGCCCCGGCCATAGGGATACGCAGACGGACGGCCACCGCGAGCACCCCTTTTGCCGGCGACGGTATCGACTCCGCGTCCAGGGCCGTGCCTTCGCACGCCACCTTCTCCACCGCCGTACACTCTCGGTCCGTCATCGACCGCAGCATTATTGTCTCCGTGACTTGCGCTCCGACATCGTGCACGCCGAACAGGACGCCGGAGGTCGTGGGCTGGATGTCGCTTGATACCGTCGCTTTGAGCGGCAACTTGCGCGTGCCCAGTTTCCTGCCGTCCTTATCGAACGGCGTCACGGAGATCTCCACGGCCTTTTCGCCTCTGACAAGAGAGCGACTTGGCGCGACGCAGAGCGTGAACCGCATCGGCGTCTTTTCGTCCCGCTCCACCTTCACCACGAATTCCCGCGAGTTGATCGAAGCCGATATCCGTTCCAAGGGCACGAGGGCGACGATCTCGACACGCTCCAGTGGCTTAGGAGGCATTCGCTCAGAGACTCGGCCCAGGTCCAGGTTCGCCGAGCTGATCGAGATTGCCGGGCGGACATCGCCGGAGATGGTCCACATGCGACTCCTATCCGGCTGCGTCTCACCAGCAAGGCGAGCCTTGAGGGACGCCCCGAATGCACGCGGCTTCGCTCCCCCTTCCTCCTTGGCGGAGGACGACAAGTCGAGGATCAGCCGTACGTCACCGCTACCGCCAGCCGGGATGGTTAGCGTTTTCGGGTCAATATCGTGACAATCGCAGTCGGTGACGAACTCCTCGATCCGGATGTCCTCCGCGCCGCCGTTACGCAGGGTTATTGTCCAGGGGAATCGGCTGTCTTCCCAGACCTCGCCAAAGCGGAGCCGCTCCGCTGAAATCACCGAAGGCGACGGGGGCTCCCCGACCGCTCCTCGGCGAAAAAATTTGCCCAAGGCGATTCCCGTTGCGGCCGAACCGAGGATCAGACAGACGGCGATAGCCGCGATACGTTTGTTCACTCGCGCCGCTTGTTGGGACGGCTGCTCGGACGAAATGTTGTTCACGATGGCCCTCACAGTCAGGATTGGAATGTGAGAAACGTCGGATGGAGTTACGAAAACTATAGATGATTTTCACAGGCAGTGTTGTCCGCGCCAATAGGAAACCGGAAAATCGGAGAATTGGTTGAATTCTAAGACGTAATGATACGCAACGCCTCTGAACAGGAAAAACATGAATGACCGACTGGACGGGTGGTTCTTTCCTCCCTGTGGCGGGCGGGTTGGCCTGGGCCTGGAGACGAAAGAACTCATCAAGCGACAGTCCTAGGCCGGCGACGGCACCCACCTGAAGGTACGAGCGGCGCGAGAAATTCGGCAGCAGGTGGATCATAGCTGCATAGCAAGGTTGGGAGCGTATCGAGGCAGGCAGTGATAGTAGGTTGCGAAGCGATTTTCCCGAGGGACACTCGATTTCATTCAAGACGAACGCCCCCACCTTGTCACGTGAAGATCTCAAGATCAGGGCGACGCCCCCGCTGATCCACCTGGTCATCCACTTGTGAATGCAGTTTGGCCGCTCCGCTTTCTTTTTTTGTGCTCTACAGAAGAACCTTTCACCCAAGGCTTTCCCTCGTGTCGTTTTTCAACGATTCGGCCGAAAAAAATGACCTATGCTTGGGGAAAACCCCTAGGTCATGGTGAGCCGAGACACCTGTTTGATGTTGCCCATTTCTGTACCTTCTGGTCCCATCACCCAGCATCTGGCGGGAGAAGAACCGATAGCCGGCTATCGGTTAATCGAGCCATTGGGACGAGGGGGCTTTGGCGAGGTATGGAAATGCGAAGCGCCGGGGGGATTGCACAAGGCAATCAAGTTTGTCTCCGGCAAGCGGTCCTTTGACCGACAGACAAGCAACGCCGAGCAGGAATTACGGGCGATGGAGCGGATCAAAGCCATCCGTCATCCCTTCTTGCTCAGCACTGAACGCGTCGAGTTTGTGGGCGACGAGTTGGTCATTGTTATGGAGTTGGCTGACCGCTCGCTCCATGATTTGTTAAAAGAATGCCAGGCACGCGGCGAAGTGGGTATCCCTCGCTGGGAACTGGTCGGCTATCTGCGCGAGGCGGCCGAGGTTCTCGATCTGCTGAATCAAGAGTATGCCATCAAACATCTCGACATCAAACCGCGCAACATCTTTTTGGTTGGCAAGCATGTAAAGGTGGCCGATTTTGGCTTGGCGGCGAGTCTGGCCGAACTGAACGACTCCGAGGCACGACAGGGGGGGCTGACACCGCTGTATGCGGCCCCGGAGACCTTCCAAGGCCAGGTGACGTTGTTCAGCGACCAGTACAGCCTGGCAGTCACTTATGTCGAACTCCTCACGGGAAAACCGCCGTTCTCGGCACGCAACCTGAATCAATTGATGATGCAGGTATGCAGCCAGCCGCCCGATCTGAGTGGGCTGCCGCCGGAGGATCGCCCGGTTGTCGGTCGAGCGTTGGCCAAGGAGCCAAGCCAGCGTTACGCCAGTTGCCTGGAATTCATGGACGAACTGGATGCGGTCAGCGTGCCCGAGTTCTTGCCCCCGCGAAAGGCCAACAACACTTCGTATGAGTTTAGCCTCGACGAGTTAGCCAGCACGCCCGGTTCGCTGAGCAACGGCTCAGGGATCTATCGACGGCGGAGTCGGCTCGTGCCCACGGTACGATCGTCGCCTCCGCCGGCCATGTCCGAAACGCTGGAGGGCTACACCTTATTGGATTCGCTAGGCCGAGGTCCAGCCGGCGAACTGTGGCGGGCACGAAACAGCAAGGGGGATTGTTGTTTGTTGCGTTTTATCGCCTTGCCGAGTGGGTCGTCGGAACGGCCGGCGGGATTGGAACGCATACAAAATTTACGGCATGAATATTTGCCACGCCTCCAGATTCTACCCGCCGGTCCTGAACGCGTCGCCCTCATTACACCTCTGGGATTAGGCAGCTTGTGGGAACGCTTCCGTGAATGCCATGCTGCCGGTATGCCAGGCATCCCACGCAACGAACTTCTAGCTGCCTTGCTGCGGTACGCTACCGCTCTGGATGAACTGTACCACGAACACGAGTTGCAGCATCTCTTGCTCTCGCCTCGTCACTTGGTTCATGGACCCAGTAGCCATTGGCTTTTGGAGTTTGGCATGGCCGAGTGCTGGTGGCTGCCGCAGAACCTGCAGCCGGCCCATCTCAGTCCGCGCTACAGTGCCCCGGAATTGTTTGAGTCGCTGGTGAGTGACGCCTGTGATCAATACAGCTTGGCCTTGATCTATCAAGAACTTCTCGTCGGGCTGCATCCCTTTCGCAATCTCAATGCGCGGCAAATGGCCAATCCACGGCTGCGAGGCGCGCCGGACGTGAGTCTTCTACCGGGGAGCGATCGCAGCGTGGTACTCCAGGCACTGAGCAAGGAGCCGGACAAACGCTTTCGTTCGTGTCGGGAGTTTGTGCTAGCCCTGCAAGAGGCAGGTCGCCAGGGCCAAAAGGTGGTGATCGCGACAGCCCCCAGTGCTCAGGGTGGGCTGCTTTGTCCAACGCCACCGCTCCCTGCTTCGGAGCCGAATCCCTCCTTGCCCCCTGCTCCGAGTTGGAAAGAGCCACTTGAAGAGATTCTTCTCCACGCCGGCCGAGGACACGAAGTCCGCTCCGTGGGACTGATCCACTATCGGCTCGCCCCCGCACAGCATTTGGAACAACGCTGCCTGGCCCGTTTGCCAACCGGGATGGCCCGGCTCAAACTGGAAGGATTTCGCGAGCAGTGGCAAGCCGAAGAAGTCCACCGGGGCGACCGCCGGACGGTATATCAGATCGCATCGAAAAGCAATCTGTGGGATCGTTGCTTGGGTCGCACCCCGGGGCTGCAAGTGGAAATACGCATCGGCACCGCTGACAACGTCACAGGACTCAGTCCGATTCGGATTCGCCTGGATCCAGTGGACTGCAACCGCATGCGAGCCGAGCAGCTGCTCGGCGAACTGGGACCGACACTCCTGAGCAGCCTTCAGACCTATTTGCATTCTCAATCGGAAAAATCGTCGCAGGAACGCTTTCCCCTCACGCAACAACTAACGCTTCAGTTCATGGGGGCCAAGCCGATCCTTGCCACTCTGCGCGACATCGGTCGCGATGCCCTGTGTGTCCTCAGTCCTCAGCCCGTGGCCTGTGGGCCGATTCAAATTCAGATGAATCAATGGGCCTCCGCCGTGACGATGACGCTGTCTGGCCGGGTGGTCGATTGCTTCGCTTGGGACAATCATCACGAACTAGAGATTCGTCTGGGCTGAGGCCGGCGGTGCGGTCTGCCGCGACGCTCTGGTTCACCAAAAACGGAAGATTCAGAGCGGCTTCGCAGGCGTTACGCGTCGCGTTGGTATCCTATATTGATTGGTAACCCTTGTCAAAATCCTTCGACGACGATGCGGCCGCTCCAGCACTACCAGAAATCCACCGACGACCCTGGACTGCCCACGCTCAAGCGAAATGGTTAGAGTCAAAATTATCCCTTAACTTTTCTGCGGAACACGCTGATATGACTCGCCCTTGCTATGACGTAGGCGTCGTCGGCTGCGGTGTCGCTGGTGCCAGCGTTGCTTTGCTGTTGGCCCAACAAGGACATCGCGTGTCTGATAAAAGCCCCTGTTCGTTGTCCAGACAATTCTTATCCTAGACAGTGGTTGATCCATCCTGAATAACCCCGATGCTGCAGTCGTCGGAATGTTGGTAGGCCGACCTCTCTCCCTCGGAAGGAACTACCTGCTCATTACCCAAGACGAGGAGCCGACTCGTGGTCCCTGCTGTACAACAGCCTCGCAAAGACCGCCGCGCCAATTCGGCCGCATTCAAAGTGGTCCCCCAAACGCGCGAACTGCGCGATCAGATACGAACGGCCGCCGCCGCTTTTGCTCGACCGTTGGATCGGGCCGCCGGCTTGACGCGTGCCTTGTTAGAACAACTCGGGGAAGAGTTGTTGCGACAACTGGGTCAACCCGAGAGTTACCTGGGTTTTGCGATGGTCTGCATCGCCAATGAATTTTGGCGCGAGCAGGTCATGGCGGTGCCCTTCGCTCGCCGTTTGATGTTGTTGCCGCACTGTCTGAAGAACGCAGAGGGCTGCCCTGCGGACTATGACGAGTTTGGCCTGGATTGCCGGGTCTGCGGGGCCTGCTCGGTGGCCGATTTCAAAACCCGCGCCGAAGATCTGGGTTACAAAGTGCTGGTCAGCGAAGGCACGCCCATCGTGCTGAAGATTATCGTCTCGGGTCATGTCGATGCCATCGTCGGCGTTGCCTGTCTCAACGTGCTAGAAAAAGCCATCGACAAAATTCTGCTGGCGGGCATTCCGTGCGTAGCGGCACCGCTGTTGTCGAGCAACTGCAAGAGCACTAGCGTCGATAACGACTGGGTCTTTGAACTCATCCACTTGCAAACGCCGCTCCAAGGCCCTAAATCGCGTAGCTATGTGCATCTGATGCGGGCGGCGTACAGTGCGTGCGAAGAACCGGAATTATCACGCCTGGCCCCCCGCAGCCGAGCCTCCGCCAAGCCCGAAGATCCCCTCGCCCAGCACGAGGCCATCGCCTACGACTGGTTGGCCCAAGGGGGAAAGCGTTCCCGGCCGTTCATCACCTTGGCGGCCTATGATGCGATGAAAGGCGCACCCGGTACCCGCGAAGCCCAGGGAGTGCAGTTGCCCGATGCGGTCAAACGCGTCGCCTTGGCCATCGAGGCTTTTCATAAAGCCTCTCTCATCCATGATGACATCGAGGATGATGATACCTTCCGCTATGGCCGTGAAACCCTGCATCGCGTTCACGGGGTAGGCACGGCCATCAACGTCGGCGACTATTTGTTGGGCCTGGGCTACAAGCTGGTCACTCGTGATCGCAAGGAGATCGGCGGCGAGGTGGCGGCCGACATCGCGGCCAAGCTATCCGAGGCCCACTTGCGATTGGCCGAGGGCCAAGGGGCGGAGTTACTGTGGCGGGACGCTAACGACAAAAGCATCACTGCGCTGGAAGCACTGAAGATTTACGCTCTGAAAACGTCGCCCGCGTTCGAGGCGGCCTTGTACGCGGGCATCCGCTTGGCTGGCGACGCCGAACCCCTCGAAAAAACCATCCACGACTTTTGCAAAAACCTGGGCGTGGCCTTCCAAATTCTGAATGATCTCAAAGATTGGCAAGGCGATGACGACAATAAACTCCTCGCCGGTCAGGATGTGCTGGCGGCGCGGCCGACCCTGCTGTTGGCCTTAGCCCTGGAGAGTCCGCACCGCGAGGAGTTGACCATCCTGTTGCATAACCCGCAGGGGCTGAGTCCTGAACAACGCGTCGAGCGGGTACGCAGCTTGTTCACTCGCGCGGGTGTCTTCGTCAAGGCCAACGCCTTGATTGACAAATACCGCGTCAAAAGCGAGGCCATCGCCGACGAGGTTGAACCCATCGAGCTACGTGAATTGCTCTACTACCTCGTCGATACCGTCTTGAGCGATCGCCCCGGGGAAGCGGCCCCGGTCGAACCGGTTCCCCTGCAACTGGGGTTGGTCCAATCCGCATGAGGACGCCATCGCAACTGCAGCAACTGCTAGCCTTGTTTCCGGGCAGCCTTTTGCAGGCCGAAGTAATCGAGGCCCGCGAGGTGCCCGAACCGTATCACGGCTTGCTCGTCCACGAACATCACATGACCGTCACGGTCGAAGCCTATTACGGTGGTCCGGTCGACGTGCGGATTCTTCGCCAGCGCCACAATCCGCCTTGGTATGCTCGCGAAATCTTATTGCTTCATCGGGCCACCGGCCGCGTTGTCCAATCGGGCATCGTTCGTCTCGATCTGCGTCTGCTCTCGCCCCAAGTGACCGAGGCGATTTTACGCGGCGACACCCCTTTGGGTCGCGTCCTCATCCAAGCCGATGTCCTGCGTCGAATCGAATTGGCCGAGTTGCTTTATCTTCCCCCCAGCCCGCGTTTAAGGCAATGGTTCGGCACCGACCAGCCATGCTATGGCCGCTTAGCCCTGATCCACTGCAATGAGTCACCCGCGGTGGAATTGTTGGAGGTGGTTGCCCCCTAGATTCGCCCAGCCAGACAAAAGAGCGCGCTGTCACGATCGCACCCCGAGGGAGGCCCGGGGCCAGAAGGTCGGCAGTTGTCTCGTACTGTTCCGAACGTCATGATAAAAAGAATCAGCAGGTGAACCCGATGCGGGCGACGGGCGTCTGATGGGTTGAGGGATCATGGACGCACACACGCTAGAACTTCTGGATTTTGCCAAAATTCGCGACCTAGTGGCCAGCTACACCGCCAGCAGTCTGGGCAAAGAGCTGGCCCGGGCCTTAACTCCGCTGCACGATCTGCCCCGTGCCCGCCACGAAATCGCCCTGGTCACCGAGATGGTCGATGCCCTTAGCCAGGGGCTGGCTCCTCCTTTTGCTGGTCTGCATGATGTCCGCCTACTGGTCAAGCGTGCCGCCATCGGCGCTGCCCTGAGCGTCGAACAGCTTTTAGAAGTGGCCGACACCCTCACTTGTACCGGCCATATCTATCGTTATCGCATGCGTTTGACCGATCGGCACCGCCAACTCATCGAGCTGCTCACACCGATTGAAGACCTCGGGCCAGTGGCTCGCACCATCACCGGTTGCATCGATAGCCGTGGCCATGTCCTGGACATGGCCAGCCGCGAACTGGCACAGATTCGCCAAAAACTCAGCAGCGTCGATGACCGCGTGCAGCAAGTGATCCAACGGCTGTTGCGTGATCCGGCCATCCGGGCCATTTTGCGTTATCCCAACGCGACCGTCTCGGGGGATCATTACGTATTGCCCGTGGCGGTGAATCATCGGCAAAAAATTCAGGGGGTCGTGCATCGTACCAGCGCTACCGGCGAGACGGTGTTTGTGGAGCCGGCCGGCGTCGCTGCCCTCAGTGCCGAGCGGGTTGTCCTCAAGGGCGAAGAAGAACGCGAAATTCGCCGCATCTTACGGCGGCTGACCGGAGAGGTCGGAAAAATTGCCAAGCCTTTGTTGCATGCCTTAGATCTGCTAGCCCGCTTGGATCTGATCACGGCCAAGGCCCGTTATGCCCGCGATTACGACCACTATCCGCCCGACCTCAACGATCAAGGCCAACTCTGGCTACGCCAAGCGCGGCACCCGATTTTGGAGGTTCTGTTTCGCGAGCAAAACCGCGCTAGTGCCGAAAGCGGCAACGGCGAGAAACGCCAGGTGGTGCCCATCGACCTTCGCCTGGGGCACGGTTTCAACATCCTCGTCATCACCGGACCGAACACCGGCGGCAAGACCGTGTGTCTGAAAACCGCTGGCCTCCTTAGCGCCATGGCCATGGCCGGCTTGCACCTTCCCGCGCAGCAGGGGTCCAGTGTACCGATGTGGCGGGACATTTTGGCCGACATCGGGGACGAACAAAGCCTGGAACAATCCTTAAGCACCTTCAGCAGCCATATCACCCGAATCGGTTCCATCCTGCAACAGGCCGATGCGAATTGTTTGGTCTTGCTTGATGAGTTAGGAGCGGGCACCGACCCCACCGAAGGAGCTGCCCTGGGCCGGGCCATCCTCGACAAGCTCGACGAGTTACGCTGCCGGGCCATGGTCACGACGCACCTAGGCGACCTGAAAACCTTCGCCTTCCACAACGATCGTGCCGAAAACGGGGCCGTCCAGTTCTGCATCCAAACCTTGCGCCCTACGTATGTGTTAGAAATTGGTCGCTTTGGCATGAGTAACGCACTCAAGATTGCCAAACGCTTGCAGTTGCCCAAAGATCTGCTGGCCCGCGCTCATCGCTATTTGCGACGCAAACAAAAACGCGCTCCGGAGTTGGTGCACCTGCAAAAAATGCGTGAAGAGGCCGAAAAAGCCCGCGCCGAGGCCCTCCGCGCCCAGCACGAAGCCGAACGCCAGGCCGAGGAACTCCGCCTCAAACAAGCCGAATTGCAACAAAAAGCCGCTGCCGAAGCCGCCCTCCGCGAAGCTCGGCAACGCCTCGTCCCGGGCGATATCGTTGACGTACCAAAATTCGGCAAACCCGGCAAAGTCGTCCGCACCGACTTCCGCAAAAACCTCGTTGTGGTCAGCGTCGGCATCGGCCAATGGGAAGTTACCCTCGACGAAGTGTTTCCCCTGCGCTAGCTTTCTCTCGGCTTGTTCTGTTCCTCGCTCGGCTGATTCTGCAAACGGTCCATCTACCCTCTTGCGGAGCTTCTTCCCATGAACCGTATCTTCCCTTCGCTTTTGTGCTTCCTCTCACCGGTCATCGGCCTCGCCGCCGATCCTCCGGCCAAGCCGCCGAAGCTGGCCGTTCAGGTGCGCAAAATTTGGGACCAAGCCCCGCACAATGCCTTCACCGATCTGGTTCGTTTTCACGACCGCTGGTTCTGTGTCTTCCGCGAAGGCAAAGACCATGTCTCCCTCGATGGGGCCTTGCGAGTCCTCACCTCGGCCGACGGTGTCAAGTGGGAATCCGCTGCCCTCATCCGCTCTAAAACGGGCGACCTCCGCGATCCGAAGATCACCGTGACCCCGGATCGACAGTTGCTGTTGACCGCTGCCGAGGCGACGCTCACTGGCACCCAATATCATTATCAATCGTTGGTCTGGCTCTCAAAAGACGGCCGCACTTGGAGCGAGCGGTACCCCATCGGCGACCCGGACTACTGGCTGTGGCGCGTCACTTGGCACAAGGGCACCGCTTACAGCATCGGCTACAGCTGCGGCAAGGATCAATCCATCCGGCTCTACAAGAGCAAAGACGGCAAAAAGTTCGATACCTTGGTCGAGCGGCTGTTTGATGTCGGCTATCCGAATGAAACGTCGATCGTCTTCGCGGGCGACACGGCCTACTGCCTGCTGCGTCGCGATGGTAAGCCGTCGACCGGAATGCTTGGTGTCTCGCAACCACCTTACAACAAATGGGAGTGGAAAGATCTCGGCTTACAAATTGGCGGGCCGCACTTGATTCGACTGTCCAACGGCAAGTGGGTGGCGGCGGTGCGGCTGTATGACAAAAAAATCCGCACCTCGTTGTGTTGGGTCGATCCCAAGGCCGGCAAGCTGACCGAGTTTGTCGCCTTGCCCTCAGGCGGCGACACGAGTTATGCCGGTATGGTCGAGGATCAGAATCACCTCTGGGTCAGCTACTACTCGTCTCACGAAGGCAAAACCTCCATTTACTTGGCAAAGATCCCCATCGAGAACCCGGTGCGCGACAGCGGCTCTCGCCACGAAGGCCTGCTCGACCGCCATCTCATCGAATCTCCAGGTAGACAGCAGCGGTCAGATGTCAAAAAAATTACTCTGCTGCTGGACAAACCCAGTGCGGCGAGATAACATCATAGTGCCGCGAGAGCGGAGGTGGTGAAATCGGGCATGGTCCGAAAAACCGACCTAAGTTCTTTGACATCTGGGAGAAACGTCTAAAAAAGTGTCCTAGGCCCTCTCGCGAGTTCTAACTTCTTGTGGAGT
>Ga0272446_1001069_pt1 | contig 40956 bp, 30 predicted proteins | sample YNPCB0061_FD_194587 | JGI IMG/M metagenome (GOLD analysis project Ga0272446, IMG submission 194587) | Hot spring microbial mat communities from Yellowstone National Park, WY, United States - YNP-CB-006-1 | ecosystem: Environmental > Aquatic > Thermal springs > Hot (42-90C) > Sediment | place...
AACGGTTGCGAGGCATGCATCAAGTCGCATGAAGCGGTGGTGAGAGAGAAAGGCATCAGCCCGGAAGCCGTGGTGGCGAGCGTGCGCATCGCCGCCACCCTGCACGCGGTGGCGGCGGTTCTCGACGCGCCGCGCGACTGAGCGGCGCCTGCTTCATCCGCCAGCGCATCGGAGAGCGGAGGCGCAAGCTCTGGCCGAGGAATAAGAAAGGCCCTCAGGGGAAGGCAGCCTGTTCAATTCTTGGACATGAGCGCAGCGAGCCTGCGGCTGCACCGGCAGCGCATCCGGGCGCCGCAGGGGCAGACGGCGGCGCCCGCATCCAGCTTCAACTCGAAGGCTCTGTCCGCGGCAACGGGCGTCACGTTCCGGGACTGTTGCCACCCGCTTCATCCGGGGTCGATTCGGGGGCGCAGGTGGCAGATTCCGGAGACTCGCCGGAACGGCGGATGTGCGGGCCGCTGCGCGCTGCTCCGGGACCCATTTCCGGCGCATCGCAGCCGCCTGCTGCGCCCATCCGCCGAGGCGCCGCGGACGGATCGACAGCGAGTTTTGCCTTCCTGCTCGACCGAATGTTGAAAATGGCGCTGGATAAAATGAGGCGGATACCGAATCTCCTGGCGCCTGTTTTCTGGAAACAGGGTGAATTGTGTTTCACGGGATGCTGTCATTTCCGGGTGCAGCAATAGCCGCGATTCTCACTCGCTGTGACGATTTCCGACCTTCAGCGGCAGCGGCTGCAAACAGCCAACAGGACAACCGGGGCGAGACGGCCGCCAATGTTCGACGGCCCCGGCGGCGCGCGGCGGCCCGCCGCCCCGGGCGTCATTCGGGGCAACTCCGTTCGCTCGTCTGCGGCGGCGCCGGCGACTCATGGCGCAGACGCCGACGTTGCGCTCTGAGGGAAGAGAGTTGGGCTGCGGGATGTGCGGCTCTGACTGATCCCGTCTCAAGGGGGCACGGCAGCGGCGCACAGGGCTTGAAGACCTCATGAGCCGGGAGGATCCTGTTGGCTTCTGGAGGGAGGCTGGGACCGGCTGTCTCAGTGCGAAGAAAAGAAATGGCGGGGACGACGGGGCTCGAACCCGCGACCTCCGACGTGACAGGCCGGCGTTCTAACCAACTGAACTACGTCCCCGCTCAGTTTGGACACTTTCACTATAGCACGACATCGCGGGCCTCGCCATGCGGCCTTGCGGCCGTGGCTCTCTGCGCGTTGCCGGTGCGCGGTGATCTAGAATCGAAGAAGCAAGCATTGTCGGGGCGTGGCGCAGCCTGGTAGCGCACCTGCCTTGGGCGCAGGGGGTCGCAGGTTCAAATCCTGCCGCCCCGACCAATGGGATCAAGCGGCTACAGCCAATTCTGGCTGCCTCTATCATCCCGGTGTAGATGATTTTATAGCTGTGGTGATCTTTGGACTTCAACAAGGACGCGGGTTCGCCTGTTCACTCGTTGGGGAATCGTCAACGTCAAATGACAGGAGGACTTGTATAAGTAGCAAGGGACGTTATGGAATCCCGCATAATAGAGTGTTAGTCAAAGCATAATTCAGCCTGCTTCCAGAAGGGCGGAACCAGGCGCTTCCTCTTCCGCTTCATCCTCTTCAGTGCCATCCTCGCCATCGCCCCCAACCGCCAGTATTCCCGCGGACAGACATTGGCCAGCTCATGCTGCTTCCAGTAGCCCCACAGGTACTCGACGGGATTCAGCTCCGGTGCGTAGGCGGGGAGAAACTCCACTGCGATGCGTCCCCGGCTGGCTTCGATGGAGTGTCGCACCAGGCGGCTGCGATGCGTCGCCAGTTGGTCCCAGACCACCAGCAGGGGCTTGCGGATCTGCCGTCTCAGAGCGTCCAGGAACTCCACCACTTGCGCGGCCCGAATCGAGCCGGGATGAAGCTGGAAGTAAAAGTTCCAGAACGTGACGCCCGCCACCGCCGACAGAGTCTTCCAGTTGAAGCTGTACTCGAGGACAGGCGTTTGACCCCGCGGCGCCCAGGTGCGCGCCCGCTGCGGCCCCTGGCTGAGCCCGCTTTCGTCTATGAAGACGATCGTCCGCCCTTCCCTGAGGGCTTTTTTTAATGGCCGGCCAGCGCTTCTGCTTCCACTCGGCGATGGCTTTCTCGTCCCGTTCGATGGCACAGCCCACGGGCCGCTGGCAACTGAAGCCGAGCGCGCGGAGCAGCTTCCAGACATGGCCCGGATGATAGCGGATGCCGAACTCGGCCTCGATCACCTCGGCCACGCGGGGGCAAGTCCACAGCGGCGTCGGGTAGCCAAAAGACTCCGGGCCTGCTATCAGCATGGAGTTCAGTTGTTTGAGCTGGCCGGCATCCAGCTTGGGCAGGCGGCCGGCGCGGCCCGCCTTTCGCAGGGCGGCCTTGCCGCCTTCCCGGTATTGCCGCACCCAGCGGCTCACGGTCTGGCGGGCGACCTTCAGTTGTCGGGCGATCTGAGCCTGAGGAACGCCCTTGCGGAAAAGGTGCAGGGCTTCCATGCGGCGGCGTTCCAGTGCGTCGAAATCCCGTTTCTGGCCTTTGGGGTTTCCCGTGCCTTTTTAGACGCACAAGATTCCCGGGAATGTGACACTATATTTTGCGCGAGTCAATCGATCCGGGCCTCCCTGCGCGGTGAAATCATTCCACATGTCTGCCGTTTCAAACGAAAGCAGCACCTCTTGTTTCGGCCAAAACGGCTGTCGCGGACAAACCGCGGAACCCGGATCTACCCTCGACCCCTGCCCGCCGGCCCCGCCACCGGCAGCGCCCGTGCCAACTGCGCCACCGCCGCCCGCTTCCGCTCGGCGTCCGGGTTCAGGTACCGCTGCGTCGTCCCCAGGCCGCTGTGGCCCAGCAGCCGCTGCACTGTCACCACGTCGGCGCCCTGCTCCAGCAGCCGCGTCGCATGCGTGTGCCGGAACTTGTGCAGCGTCGCCCCTTCCACGCCCGCCCGTGCCGCCACCCGTTGCAACCGCCGCAACAGGTGCCGCTCGCGTTCGCCGCGCCGCGACGGAAACACCAGCCCGGCCGTCCGCGGCCACGCCCGGAGCTTTTCGGCCAGGCTGGCCGGCAGCGGCACTTCGCGCTGTTCGTAATCCTTCGGCGTAAAGCCGGGCTTGGCCCGCACCACAACGCACTCGCGGTCTGGCTCCAGGCAGACGTCGTCCCAGGCCAGCGTCGTCAGCTCGCCCTCCCGCAGCCCGGTCAGCAGCAGCGTTTCGACCACCACCCGCTCGCGCTCGTCGCAGGCGGCAAACAGCCGCTCGAGTTCGTCGTTCGCGTACACGCTCGGCCGGCCGCGGCCCCTCCCACCACTCGATCAGGTAGAGTCCGGGGCGCGGATCCCGGAGCCAGGTGTTGCCCTTGCGGGGCAGGGAGACGAACTCCCGGAGGCCAAGCCGAAGAGGACTTTCTTGATGACGCGGACGCCCTTGCGGAGATCCTTCGGGGCTATTCTGTGGTGTCGGTTTTCGCGTCTTTGCAGACGTCAAGGGGATAGGGCATGCCGGAAGTGCTTGAAATCTGTCTTCGTTGCGGCGTGGCGGTGAGGGTGGGATTCGAACCCACGGAACCCTTACGGGTTCAACGGTTTTCGAGACCGCCCGATTCAACCACTCTCGCACCTCACCGTACACCAATGTAGCGGATGAGGGGCGCGGGCTGCAACGGCCGGGACAATGCACCCCTTGAGCGGCGCGGACGGCCGCAAGATCAAACGCGGGCAGAAATGTTCTGGCCGTTCTGGCGGCCGCCAAGGCTGCCGGCAAGGGAGGAGGGTGGAGGAGCAGGCGGGCGCGGATTCGGATAGCATTGTGCATCATGAGGCGGCGCACTGTGCTGGGAATGGCGGCTGCGGCGGCAGCCAGGGTTGCGGGCGCGAATGAAAGCGTCCGGGTCGGCGTCATCGGTTGCGGCGGCCGGGGCCGCTATGTCGCGCGATGGATGCGCGAAGCAGGTGCGCAGATTGTGGGCGCGGCCGATGTGTATCTGCCCAACGCCGAGCGGCTCCAGGCGGAGTCCGGCGGAGGCTGCAGCACGTATCAGGATTTCCGCCGCCTGCTGGAACGGAATGACCTCGATGCCGTGCTGGTGGCGACGCCGGACCACTGGCATGCCGGCGCCGCCGTAGCAGCCTGCGCGGCGAGCAAGCATGTGTATCTGGAAAAACCGTTCGCCTGGTCGATCCGCGAAGGGCGCGCCGTAGTGGAGGCGGCGAAGCGGTTCTCGAGAATCGTGCAGCCGGGCATGCAGCACCGCTCGGCGGAGCACTTCCGCGAGTGCGAGGCGATGGTCGCCGAAGGGGCCATCGGCAAGGTCCACTTTGTGCGCGCGTGGAACTGGCTGAACATGACGCCGCGCGGCATCGGCGCGGCGGAGCCGGGCGAGCCGCCGCCGGGGCTGGACTGGGATATGTACTGCGGACCGGCGCCGCTGGTTCCCTTCGACCGCCGGCGGTTTCTCGCCACATACCGCTGGTTTCGGGATTACTCAGGCGGCTACATCACGGACTTCGGCACGCACCGCCTGGACACGGTCCACCAGATCATGCGCGCGAGCGCGCCGGTCCGGATCAGCGCCGCGGGCGGCCGCTTCGCGTTGCAGGACGCCGGAGAAATGCCGGACGTGCTGATCGCGACGTACGAGTACGCGGGGTTCGTGCTGCAATACGAGGGCATCAACCTGAACGGGCTCGGGCTGGGGTTGCGAAGCGCGGGCATGGCCTATTACAACGCGCGCGGACCGCTGGACCGGCCGAACGGCATGGCGTTCTACGGCACGGAAGGAACGCTGCTGGCGGACCGGGTCGGCTACGAAATCCTGCCCGAGCTGGCGCCCGGGGCCATGCCCGCCGGCGAGCCGCCGCGTTTTCGCATCGAGCGCCGGTCGAGAAACGTAAAGGACGCCACCCCGGAACACGCGCGCGCGTTTCTCGATGCCGTGCGCGGCGTGCGCCCGCCGCCGGCGGACGCCGAAACAGGGCACCGTTCGACCACGGTGGCGCACCTCGGCAACATCGCCTTGCGCACCGGGCTCAAGCTCCGGTGGGACCCCGAGCGCGAGGATTTCGACGGCCAGCCGGAAGCCTCGCGCCTGTTATCACGCGTCCCGCGGAAAGGCTGGGAGTGGGCCACCGGCGAGACACTGCTGCGGTGAAGGCCTGGGCGGCGCGGTTCAAGCCGTCATGTCCACCCACTCGATGCCGGCTTTGCCCAGAGCATAGCCGATTTCCCTGCGCCAGTCGCCATAACAGGTCATCCAGTGGAAGCCGCGCATGGCGGAAGCGAGCTGGTACGAGTCGCAGCGGAAGCCGACGTCGATCTGCGCTCGGCAGATGGGCAGGAACGGGTTGGCGGCGATTTCGCCCTCGAACCCCACCCACCGCTTAAAGCTGAAATCAGGAATGATATTTGTGACCTTTTGACCGATGCGCATTTCCACTTTCGGCGCCGCGCCGTAGTCGCTTTCGAAATGCGTGACCACGCGCACGGCTTCCGCGTTTCTGCCATCCATCTTGCGCGGCGCCGTGCAGTGGGCCAGCGTGACAAGCCCGTGATGCGGCGTCGTCGGGTCGTTCAGGAACACCGGCAGCCCGGAGATGGCCTGCAACAGAATCCCCGAAGGAATCACCACGAAATCCGATTCGCAAAAGGCCAGATATCCCTCGTCATTCAGCAGGCTCAACGGCAGGCAGGCGGTGGTTTCGCCGATGGGCATGACGGTGGACATGCAGTGGTTGATGGTGAAGGCCGTGGCGCCGGCTTCTCGCATCATGCTCCGCAGGACACGGGTCAGCAGGAAGGCGTTGTCGACAAATTCGCGGCGCGTTTCGAGCTTGACGCCCTTCTTGCCCAGGTAGTCGCCGGCTTCCAGAGAAGCCTGTTTCACGAGCTTCTCGTCTTTGCGGGCAGCCTGGATCCGCCGGCCGAGCTCATCGTAGGACACGTCCACCAGATCGAGGCCGAAGCGCTCGCGCGCCAGTTGCGGCGCGCGCCGCCCGCCCGCGCCCCAGCCGGAAGCGCCTCCCAGGCACAGAACGCGCCGCCCCTGCGTGTGTTTCAGCCCGCCCAAGGCGCGCAGGCGCCAGGCGACATCAGCCGTCTCGTCCACCACGACGTCCATGGCGTCCGCCCCCGGCTGGCCCCACTCGTCGACCGTCTTACGCAGGAAGCGCGGGTGCACGATCTCGTACCACTCGTAAACCGGCCCCGAGCGGTGCCGGACAAAGATCACCGCGGGAGTGTCCGGCCTGGAGACGCTCTCGAGCAACTGCACGCCGCCCGAGGCCGGGTACATCAACAGGGCGTCATATGTTCCCGCCGCCACGGCCTTTCCTTCGTCCACCGACCGGATCTCGCGCAGCGGCAGAAACTCCACCGGATAGGCGGCGGCGCGCGCGATCGATTCCAGTTCGCGCCCGATCCTCGATCGCTCTTCCGCCACTTCTTTCTCCGTGAACAACCCGCCCCAAGGGCGCCAACTCGTCTGGGGGCGCGGCTGGAAGATTTGGTAAATCAGAACGGGCTGCACGCGCAAGGTGCGCCGCGCGCCGGGCTCAAGGGGGTGGCCGCCGGACGGCGCCGGCATCAGGGGAAGAGCGGCGCCGGTTTTCAGCAGCGTCCGCCGGCTCATCGAAGACATGCAACAGGGCATGAGAACCTCCTGCCTTTCAGGCTTTGCCCCTTTTTTATTTCAGATTTTCCGGTCTGATTCAAGCCCCTCCCCGCTCAGCCGCCCAGCGCGCGCTCGAGTTCCGCGCAGGCCAGCCGCAAACCGGCGCGCGCCTCCTCGGCCATGGCTTCGGCTTCAGCGGCGGCAGCTCGCGCCTCGGCGAGTTTGACAGGAGGCGCGACGCCGGTCTCCACGGCATCCGAGGCGATGCGCAGAGCTTCGCGCCTCGCGTCGAGCGCCCGCTCGGCCACGCGCGCCAGATCCTGGAACCGCTCCACCTTGCGGCGGGCTTTCTCGACCTCGATGTGCACGCGGCGGCGCACGCGCCGCAGGTTCTCTTCCGCCTGCTCAAGCTGCGCGCGCCGTTCGCCCACCTGCGCCCGCTTCTTGCCGCCATCGAACATATCCCAGCTCATCCGCGCGCCAATGGCGGCGTTGGAGGACGGCAGGAACGGCACGCCGCGCTGCTGGGCGTGTGTGGCGAACAGGGCGATGTCGGGGATGAACTCCGCTTGCGCGGCGCGCACGGCGCGCCGAGCCTTTTCCACCGCCGCCTCCGCTGCTTTCACTTCGGGGTTCTGTTGCAGCGCGCGTTCAAGCTGCGCGTCGAGCGGCGCGAGTTCCGGGGCGCTCCAGGGAGAAGAAACCAGCTCCAGCTCCGTGCCCGGCTCAACCCCGATCAGATCGGCGAGTTCAGCCAGCACATCGGCGCGCTGCAGCTCCAGTTGCAAGAGCGCATTCTTCGCTTCCAACAGACGTGCGTCGGCTTCCATCAACTTGACGTCGAGCGCCGCGCCGGACTCGACGGCGTTGGCCGCATCCGTGCGCGCCGCCTCGGCAGCGGCAGCTTTCTGGCGGGCTGCGGCGATGCGCTTCTCGAGCAGCAGCGCGCCGAGATATGCCTCCTCCACTTTCACGGCAATCTCGTTCCACGCGCGGCGGGACTCCTCTTCCGCGATCCGAATGTCCTGCTGGGCGGCGCGCGTGCCGGCGTGGATGCGGATCAGCGGCGTCAGCGGCTGGCCCAGGGTGGTCATGGACAGCCCAAACGTGTTGGCGCCCTGCAACAGCCTCAGATCTTCCGAAGGCACCGGCCCCAGTTGCGGCAGCACGCCCAGAAACCCGCGGGGAATGGCGACGTTTTGCAACTGGCTGTTATACAGCAGACTCGACTCATTCGACAGGCGCGGCAGCGCGTTGGCCCGCATGGCATCGCGCTTTTTCTCCGACTCGCGAACCCGCAGGCGCTGGATCTTGAGGATGGAATTCTGCTCCTTCGCCATGGCCAGCGCTTCCTCCAGCGTGATGCGCCGCGCCTCCGCCCGCAATCCCATGGGGATCACGAGAAGCAGCAGGACCGGCGCCACAGCCGAGGGGCGCCACTTCGCCGCGCGGCGCTTGGCCACGACATACAACACGGGCACCACGACGAGCGTGAAGAACATCGAACAGATCAACCCAACGGCAATGGCGCTGGCCAGCGGCGACCACAAACTGGACCCGCTGAGGATCATCGGCAGCACGCCCACCGCGGCGGCAGCCGTGGTCAGGAAGATCGGCCGCAGACGGCGCTCCCCCGCTTCCAGCGCGGCCGTCTCCAGCGGCGCGCCCGCCCGCTGCCGCTCGTGAATGTAATCCACCAGGATAATCGCGTTCCGGACGACCACGCCGGAGAGGCTGATCACGCCCATAAAAGCTGTAAAGCTGAACGGATTTCCTGTCAGAATCAGGCCGAATACGGCGCCAGGCAAAGCCAGAGGAATGGACATCATCACCACCAGCGTGTCCACCGGCGAGCGGAACTGGAACAGCAAAATCAGGAAAATCAGCAAAATACTCAGCGCAAGCACGACGTGCATCTCCCCGAAAGTCTCGTTTTGTCCTTCGATTTCGCCGCCGTATTCCACCCGGTAACCGGGCGGCAAGGCGAGGCCGGCGATCTGCTCCCGCGCCTGCCTGAGGATCTCCGAGGGCAGCCGCGCCTCGCCGGGGATGGCCATCACGGTCAGCGTGCGCAGCCCGTTCCGGCGCAGAATCCGGCTGGGGAGCCATTCCGGCTCCACGTGCGCCACGCTCCGCAAGGGCACGCGGGCGCCGGTCAGCGAGCTGACGACGTAGGCGTCTTCCACGTCCTCAAAGCGCGTGCGGTATTGTTCTTCCAGCCGCAGCACGACAGGAATATCGCGGTCTCCTTCCCAGAAAGTTGTTACTGGCAACCCGCTGAAGCCGCCCGCCATTTCCAGGGCCAGCAGGGAATTGCTGAAGCCGAGCCGGTTGGCCACTTCTTCATTGACGCGCAGCGCCAATTCCGGCGCGTCTTCATGAAAATCATCAAACACATACTCGGCGCCCGGGGTGCGGTGCAGGATGGCTTCCACCCTTTCCCCGAGCTCCCGCAAGCGGCGCAGGTCGTCCTCGCCGTCCTGCGTGGAAACGATGCGGACCTCGACCGGCGCCTTCATCACCGTGCCCTGTTCGAGCTCGCGCACGATGGCGAGGGCTTCCGGCGCCGCCTGCTGGAGCTCCTTGCGCAGGCGGAACACGAGCGGCGGCGTGTCTTCCGCGCCGCGGGTGTTGACAACGATTTGGGCGTAATTGCGGGCGGGGAATTCGGGGTCGACGTTGTAGTAGAAACGTGGCGCGGAGTCGCCGACAAAGGCGGCGAAGCTCACGACGAGAGGGTTCTTGCGAAGGTATTGCTCCACGCGCCGCACGGCGGCGTCGGTTTTTTCCAGCCGCGTCCCTTCCGGCAGCCACATGTGGATGACGAACTGGTTGCGCTCGGCCGTGGGAAAGAACCGCTCCGGCACCACCGTGCGCAGCAGCACGATTCCCAGCAGGAACACCACGGCGCCGCCGGCCAGCGTCAACGCCTTGCGCCGCATGGCGGCATGGATCACGAGGTGATAGCTCGATTGCATGAAGTCGATCGCGTTGAAACGCTTCTTCACCGGCTCGGCTTCCGGCGGGTGGAGTCCGCGGCGGATGAAGAAGCGGCACAGCCACGGCGTCACCAGCATGGCGACGGCGTAGGAGCAGGAGAGCGCCACCGCCACCGCCACCGGCAGCGCCTGGATGAACTCGCCCACCGCGCCGCTGATGATGAGCATGGGGAGGAAGGCGGCAATGATGGTGAGCGTCGCCGTCAGCACCGGCAGCCACAACTCGGTGGCGCAGCGCCAGGCCGCCTCCATGCGCGGCGTGCCGCGGTCGAGGTGCTCGACGTAGTTGTCGGCGATCACGATGGCGTCGTCCACCACCATGCCCAGCACGACGATCAACGCCGAGATCGAAACCTGGTGCAGCTCCACTCCGATAGCGTGCAGGAGAGCGAAGGTGGCGGCGATGGTGACCGGAATCGCCAGGCTGGCGATCAGCGCCACGCGCAGCGGCAGCAGGATGATGGTGACCAGGATCACGGCGCCAATGGCGATGCCGAACTCGCGGATGAAGTGCGTGATGCGGCGCTCGACCACGGCGGGCTGGTCCGCCAGGATGTCGATGCGCAAATCCGGAGGCAGCGTGGCGCGCACCTGTTGCAGTTTTTCCCGCAGCGCGCGGCCGAATTCCACGATGTTGTAGCCCTCCTGCATCTCCACGCTGACGAGCACCGCCGGCTCGCCATTGAAGCGGACCAGCGAGCGCGGCTCGCCCTCCACCCGCTCCACGCGCGCCAGGTCGCCGAGGTAGACGGGCTGCCCGGAGGGCGAAACGTCGATCATCACGCGACGGATCTCTTCCACGTCCTGGAACAGCCCGGAAGCGCGCATCGGCGCCGCCGCCGCCCCGGTCTTGAGTTCGCCGCCGTACTGCACCGCGTTGCGGCCGCGCAGCGCCTGGATCACCTTCACGGGCGACAGTGCGTACTGCGCCACGCGCTCCATTGACGATGTGATGCGGATCTCCTCCTTCTGCTCGCCGATGCGTTTCAGCTTCGCCACGGCGCGCAAGGTGCGGAACTCGTCTTCCAGCCGCTCGGCGTATTCCTTCAGGTCCGTGTAGCTGTACCGGCCGCCGTGGACGGCCACCAACAGCGCCACCGTGTCTCCGAAGTCATCGCGCACCACCGGCCCTTGCACGCCTTCGGGCAGCTCCGTCAGCTTGAGTTCGATCAACGCGTGGCGCAGCTTGGACCAGAAGACGTCGGGCTGCTTCACATGGTCTTCCAGCTCGACGTGGATCACGCACAGGTCGCCGCGGCTGGTGGACCACGTCTTGGCTTTGCGCACCTCCTCGAAGCGGAACAGGCGGTCCTCGATCTTGCGCGTCACCTGCTTCTCCACCTGCTCGGCGGTGGCGCCCGGATAGGTGGCGATGACGAGCCCGGTGCGGATCGTGATCCGGGGATCTTCCCGGCGCGGCATCGTGAGCAGCGATGTGATGCCCGTGGCCAACACCGCGGCGGTCAGCAGCAGCGTGACCTGCGGGTATCGCAGCGCGGATTTCACCGGGTTCATCGCAGCACCTCCGCCTGCGCGCGCATTCCGTCTTTCACCTTGTGCTGGCCGCCCACCACCACCAGGTCGCCATCATTCAGGCCTTCGGCGATCTCGACTTCATGGCCCGCCCCGCGGCCCGTGCGCACGCGCCGCGCATGCACCCGGCCGCTCTGCGGCGAAAAGACATAGACATGAGTGGCGCCCTGAGGGTCGCGCCACACGGCCTCCGCAGGCACTGTGCGCACGGCAACGCGCTTGTCGCTTTCGATCTCCGCCTCGGCGATCATGCCGGCGCGCAACTCGAGCGCCGGATTCGGCGCCAGCAGCCGAACGGGAAACGTGCGCGACTGCGGCTCGGCGGCAAAGCCCACCAGCTCGACCCTGGCTGCAAACTCGCGCCCGCCGAGCGACGGAATCCGCACCCGCGCCGCCTGCCCGATGCGGACTTTTCCGATCTCCGCCTCCGGCACGCCGACGCGCACCCGCGCCGGATTCAGCCGTATCAGCGCCACCACCGGCATTCCGGCGGAGATCATTTCGCCCGTGTCCGCCAGCCGGCGGGCCACCACGCCCGCCACCGGCGCGCGGAGCTGCGTGTCCTCCACCCGCTTGCGGTTGAGCTTCGCATTGGCCTCAGCCTGCCGCGCCTTGGCCTCCGCCGCTTCGCGGTCTTCGCGCCGCGCGCCCTCCAGCGCCTCTTCATAGCGTTGCTTCGCCACCTGCCAGTGTGTCTCGATTTTCTTGAAGTCGTTCGGCGCCAGGCTCTTTCTCTCGAACAGGACCTTCATCCGCCGGTACTCGTCTTCCGCCTGCTCGAAAGCCGCGCGCGCCTGTTCGACCTCCTGCCGGCGCGCGCCCGCCCGCGCCTTCTCCGCCATCGCGCGCGCCGCCGCCGCCTCGCCTTCAGCAATCTCCGCGCCCAGGCGGTAATCGGCGGGGTCGAGCTCCGCCAGCAGTTGCCCCTGGCTGACGATCTGCCCTTCTTCCACCAGCACGCGGCGGATGCGCCCCGCCACCTGGAAGCCCACTTCCGAGGATTCGTACGCCTCCACGTTGCCGCCGACCCGCACCACGTCCGCGCGTTCGGCGCTCAACGCCTGGCGCACTTGCACCGTAACGGCGGGCTCCGGCGCTTCTTGCGCGCGCCGGCCGCAGGCGGCAAGAGAAACCACGAGCACTGCCACTGTCCAACGAGCTGGAACCTGCATGCGTTGCACCCTCCACTCTCCATCATGGCACAGATTCTACTCTTTTGTCACCTATCAGTGACATAATGCAAAATCAACTACTTGCAAGGCAGAGCGGGCTGTTTCTGCGCCTGGACTGCAGGCGTCAGGGCAGCAGTTCGATCGCCTGGGCCACGTCTTCAGGCGATACATAAAAGTGCGGACTCAGCCGCAACCAGCCCTGACGCGGGGCGGCAACGATGCCCGCGTCGCGGAGGCGGGACCACAGCCACCGCGCCTCCACGCCGTCTTTGCGGATGGAGACGATGCCGGAGGCGTTGTCCGGCGTCCGCGGCAGCATCACTTCGTAGCGCTTTTCTGCCGCCCACTCCGCGATCAGGTCGCCCAGCCGCTGCACATGCGGCGCGATGTTCCCGATTCCGGCTTCGAGAAGCAGCTCAAGCGAAGCGCGCAGCCCGAAGCAGCCGATGACGTTCAGCGTGCCGGGTTCGTAACGGCCGGCATCGCGGCGCAGCGTCATGTCGCGCGAGGCGTAGTCCTGCCAGCCGGCGACGTTGGTCCAGCCGAACTCGACGGGTTCGACCGCGTCCTGCCACTCGCGCTGAACGTAAAGAATGCCGCAGCCCTCGGGGCCGAGGAGCCACTTGTGGCCATCGGCGGCGAAAGCATGGATCCTGGCCTTGCGGACGTCGAGGGGAAACGCGCCGAGCCCCTGGATGGCGTCGACGAAGAAGAAGACACCGTGGCGCGCGCAGATTTCGCCGATCGCGTCGAGATTGGCGCGGTAACCGCTGAGATACTGAACGAAGCTGATGGCCAGCAGCCGCGCGCCGCGGGCGGCGCGGTCGATCTCCTCAAGCGGCGCCATGCAGCTCAGCCACTCCACGCGGACGCCTTTCCGTTGTTCGAGCTTCTTCCAGATGTAATAGTTGGCGGGGAACTCTTCGTGGAAGGCGACGATGCGGTCGCCGGGGCGCCAGTCGAGCCCGAGGGCGACGGTGGCGATGCCCTCGCTGGTGTTCTTCACCGTGGCGATCTCGGACGGGTCGGCATTGACGAGCCGCGCGGCGGCGCGCTTGACGCCCTCGACGGCCTCCATCCAATCCGGGTAGTGCAGGGCGCCGTAGTCGAGGGCGTCCTGCGCCATGCGTTGCATGGCTTCGGCGCCCCGGCGGGGCAGGGGGGCGACGGCGGCGTGGTTCAGGTAGACGAGGTTTTTCGTCACCGGGAACTCATGCCGCCAGGCGCGCCAGATCTCTTGCGTCTCCGGATTGTCGTAACCCATCCATTTCAATGTACGTTAGTCTTAAGTGAGGGGACGAGCCCATGAAAAGCAGAATCCTGGCCGTGATTCTCGCCCTGGCGGTGGCGTCATTCGCCCCGGCGGTGCGGGCGCAGGAAACCTCGAAACAGTCCAAGGACCAGAAGCAGCAAAAGCAGAAGGTCATCAAGGACAAAAAGAAGGACCCCGACGCCATTGGCGAGCGCGACGTGGGCAAGGGGCTCAACTGGTACTCGATCGAGAAGGAAATCGCCATGGGCAAGTCCTACGCGATGGAGATCGAGCGCGTGGCCAAGATCGTCGACGACCCGATGATCGCCGAGTACGTCAACCGCGTGGGCCAGAACCTGGTGCGCAACTCCGACTGCAAGGTTCCGGTGACGATCAAAGTGATCGACACCGAAGAACCCAACGCCATGGCTCTGCCGGGCGGGTTCTTCTATGTGAACACCGGCCTGATCACCCTGGCGGAGAACGAGTCCGAACTGGCCGGCGTGATGGGCCACGAGATCGCCCACATCGCGGCGCGCCATGGCACGCGGCAGGCCACGCGCGGCAATCTCGCCAACCTGATGACCATTCCGCTGATCTTCATGGGCGGCTGGACCGGTTTCGGCATCCGGCAGGCGGCGTCGGTGGCCATCCCGCTCGGGTTCCTGTCGTTCTCGCGCGCCTTCGAGCGCGAGGCTGACCTGCTGGGGCTGCAGTACATGTACAAGGCGGGTTACGACCCGAACGGCTTCGTCGATTTCTTTGAGCGGCTGGAGTCGCTCGAGAAACGCAAGCCGGGCACCATCTCGAAAGCCTTCCGCAGCCATCCGCCCACGGCGGACCGCATCGAGGACGCGCAGAAGAACATCTCCGAACTGCTCCGCGAGCGGCCGGAGTATGTGATCACCACTTCCGAGTTTGAGGAAGTGAAGGAGCGGATCATCGCCATGAGCAACCGGCGCAAGCTCGGGCCGAACGATGATCCCAACCGTCCCCGCCTGAAGAAGGCGCCAGGGGCCGGCACGGAGCCGGTCGAGGGCGACGGCAAGAAGACCGAGGACCCGGACGAGCGGCCTACTCTGAAGCGCCGCAATTGACCCGCCTTCCGAATTGCCAGGCCCGAGCGCTGCCGCCGGCGGCGTGCACAGGGGCTCCTGCTGACTCAGCGCCGCCGCCAGGCCGGTCTCTGGAGTTGCCTGGTTCGCACGGTTCCGCACCCGTGACTCCGCGGCGTCGGCGGCCTACAATCAGGGCATGAACCGAACCATCCGTGCCTGGCGGGGCGGCGAGCTCCATGCGAAGGCCTGGCCGCAGGAGGCGGCGCTTCGCATGCTGATGAACAACCTCGATCCGGCCGTCGCGGAGCGGCCGGAGGATCTGGTTGTCTACGGCGGCGCCGGCAAAGCGGCGCGCAACTGGGACTGTTTCGACTCGATCGTCCGCGAGTTGCTCGTCCTTGAGCGCGACGAAACCCTGCTGGTGCAGTCGGGCAAGCCCGTGGGGGTGTTCCGCACGCACGAAGACGCGCCGCGCGTGCTGATCGCCAACGCCAACCTTGTCGGGCGGTGGTCGGACTGGGAGCATTTCCGCGAGTATGAGCGCCTGGGGCTGACGATGTACGGCCAGATGACCGCCGGAAGCTGGATCTACATCGGCACGCAGGGGATCCTCCAGGGGACCTATGAAACCTTCGCCGCGGTCGGGCGGAAACATTTCGGGGGAGATTTGTCGGGCCGTTTCGTTCTGACCGGCGGCATGGGGGGAATGGGCGGGGCGCAGCCGCTGGCCGCCACCATGAACGGCGCCGCGATTCTGTGCGTGGAGGTCGACCCGGCGCGCATCGCGCGGAGGCTGCAAACGGGGTATTGCGATGTGAAGGCGGAAAGCCTGGACGAGGCGCTGCGCCTCGTCATGGATGCCCGCGACGAGCGGCGCGCGCTTTCCGTAGGCCTCTGTGCGAACTGCGCCGATGTGTTGCCCGAGCTGGTCCAACGCGGCGTGACGCCGGATGTGGTGACGGACCAGACCTCGGCTCACGATCCCCTCAACGGCTACATCCCCTCCGGCTACGACGTGGAGCAGGCGGCGAGGCTGCGACTCTCGGATCCCGACAGTTACGTCGAGCGGGCGCTCGATTCGATCGCGCGCCATGTCGAGGCGATGCTGGCGATGCAGCGGGCGGGCGCGCGCGTGTTCGATTATGGGAACAACATTCGCAAGATGGCGTTCGACCGGGGCGTGAAAGAGGCGTTCGCCATCCCGGGGTTTGTTCCCGAGTACATCCGGCCGCTGTTTTGCGAGGGCAAGGGGCCGTTCCGCTGGGTGGCGCTCTCTGGCGAAGCGTCCGACATTCATGTGACCGACGAGCTGGCCTGCGGGATGTTTGCCGACAATGAGGCGCTGGTGCGCTGGATCCGCCTGGCGAGCGAGAAAGTGAGGTTCCAGGGGCTGCCGGCGCGCATTTGCTGGCTCGGCTACGGAGAGCGGGACCGCTTCGCCCTGGCGATGAACCGGCTGGTGGCGGAGGGCAAAGTCCACGCCCCGATCGTGATCGGGCGCGACCATCTGGATTGCGGGTCCGTGGCCTCGCCGTTCCGGGAGACGGAAGGCATGCCGGATGGCAGCGATGCCATTGCCGACTGGCCCATCTTGAACGCGCTGTTGAATACGGCTGCCGGCGCGACGTGGGTCAGTGTCCACAACGGCGGGGGCGTGGGGATCGGCTACTCGCAGCATGCGGGGCAGGTGACGGTGGTCGACGGCACGGAAGCCGCCGGCCGGCGGGCGGAGCGCGTGATGCGCTGCGACCCGGGGCTGGGCGTCCTTCGTCACGCCGACGCGGGCTGCCCGGAGGCCGTTTCCTGCGCCCGGCGCCACGGTCTTCGGATCCCTATGGCGCCGGAGAAACCGGCTGCCACGGCCGGGCGCTGAGGAGCGTGAAGCCTTGCTCTCCGCCGCGCGGAAAGACCGCCAGGGCGGCCAGCGCGTTGTGCCCGTTCCACACGTGTCCGGCCTGTTTCAGGAACCGTTCCAGCATGGCCGGGTCCGTCATCAGCCGGGCCGCCGACCACATCGCGTCCGGCGAACTGCCGGCCGCCAACACGCAGAACGGGCCTTCCGGCAGGCTTCGCACGCGGTATATGGCAGCGAAATCTGCGGAAGCAGGCGTGGAATCGGGATTCCCGGATCTCTGCGGCGAGAAAAGCTGGAACACGGATTCAGAGAATCCGCATGCCCGCAGGACAGGGGCTTTCATCCAGACGTGGGCCGGAAAAGCGGGCCCCAGAATCACAAAAGAATCGGAATGACTGGCCGCTATAAATTCTGTCACGGAGCGGATTCGCACACCGGAATTCCGGTTGCGGAAATAGTGAAGCAACTCCGCTGCCGCGGACGCCTGCAGCGCCGCGCCACGGCCTTTCCACGCAGGATCGGATGGGAGCTCCGCCAGAACGATCACCACCTTGCCTGAGCGGAAGGCGGGAGCCCAAAAACGCTCCGGAAGGCCGGCCGGCGGAATCAACAGGCGCGACAGCCCCGCGGCGGCAGCGCCGGCAAGCGCCAGCCCTGCGGCGACAAGCTGCCACTTCACCCATCTTCTCCGGGAGCCGTGGGTTTTTGCAGCGGGTGGCGGCTGGCTGAGGCGCCGGAACTGGGGCGCGTAGCTGCCCGGCTGCAGTTCAATGCGCCAGGGGCTCTCTGCTCCCGAGGCGGATGCGTAATACCGCCCCAGCCGCAGCCGCACATGATTGGCGCAGACGCGGACCGTGCTGTACTTTTCCAGATCCGCATTCGAAGGGAGGCCGTACAATTCGACGGCCAGGGTCCGCTCCTTCAGTTCGGGGCCGCGCCCGCCGAGCGCCGCCTCCACGATGTAGCGGAGGAAGTTCCGGCATCTTTTGCTGCCCCGGAATTCCGGGCTGGCAAGGATTTGCTCCAGCGCCAAACGGATCTCGGAGGCGGTGTTTTCCGGGACCGGATGAGGAAAACCAGCCGAATTTACACTCTCCGCCTCGTCTCGCATTGGTTCCAGTGTAACGAAATGCGGAGGCTTGTCAGGTTGCATGGGGAAAATCGCCGCTGCAGAACGGCAATTCAGGATCGACAGGCGCGGAAAAGAGGGCTACGATGAAGAAGGTTGCCTCAGATGATGCCACGGCTTCTCGTAAGGGGCGCGCGCCAACTGCTCACTCTCCGCGGCGCCGGCGGGCCCAGACGCGGAGCGGAATTGAGCGAGCTTTCGATCATTGAGAACGGCGCTATTCTCGTGGAAGGCGAGCGGATCGCCGCCGTCGGGCCTGCCAGCCGCGTCGAGAATCTCGCTCTCGCCAGGGGCGCTCGCGAAGTGGACGTGCAAGGCCGCGTGGTGATGCCCGGCTTTGTGGATTGCCACACCCATCTTCTGTACGGCCCCCCGCGGCTCGACGATTTTTCCCTGCGGCTCGCCGGCAAAGAATACGAAGAGATCGCCGCCGCCGGCGGCGGCATCCTCTCCACGGTTCGCCGCGTGCGCGGCATGACCAGCCAGCGGCTGAGAGCGCAGGCGCTCCGGGATCTGCACCGCATGGCGGAGTGCGGAACCACCACCGTGGAGGCGAAGACCGGCTACTCGCTCGACGAACCCGGCGAGATGCGCTGCCTGCGCATTCTCCATTCGCTCGACGGCGACCCGCTGCAAGTGGTCCCCACGTTCCTGGGCGCGCACGCCGTGCCGCCGGAATTCGAAGGGCGCCCGGACGCATGGATCGACGAATTGACCCGCTCCATTCTGCCCGCGGTGGCGGCGAAAAAACTCTCCCGGTTCGCCGACGTCTATTGCGACCGGAACGCGTTCACCTTGCCGCAGGCGCGGCGGTACCTGGAAGCCGCGGCCAGGCTCGGTTTCGAGCTGCGGATCCATGCGGCGCAGTTCCAGGATCTGGGCGCTGCGGCGATGGCGGCCGAAATGGGCGCCAGAAGCGCCGATCATCTGGAGCACATCAGCCGCGCCTCCATGCCGGCGCTCGCCCGGTCGAGGACCATCGCCGTCCTCCTGCCAGGCTCCGTGCTCTTTCTGGGCGGCTCCAGGTACGCCCCCGCGCGGGCGCTCATCGAGGCGGGCGCCGCTGTTGCCCTGGCCACGGATTACAATCCGGGAACCAGTCCCGTGTGGAATATGCAGATGGTCCTTTCGCTGGCCTGCACGCAGATGCGCATGTCCCCGGCCGAGGCCATCGCCGCCGCCACGGTGAACGCGGCGCATGTGCTTGGGCTGGCCAACAAGACCGGCACGCTGGAGGCGGCCAAGCAAGCGGATTTTGTGGTCCTGGACGCCTCCGATTACAGGGAAATCTGCTATTACTTCGGAGCGGATCTCGTGTGGATGACCGTGAAAAAAGGAAGAATTCTCAAATTGAACAGCGAGAATGTGCGCCATGCCAAAATCTCTGGTTGAATGCGTGCCCAACTTCAGCGAAGGCCGCGATCCGGAAAAAGTGCGGGCCATTGCCGCGGCGATCGCTTCCATCCCCGGCGCCGTGGTCCTCGACCAGGAGATGGACGCCGACCACCACCGCAGCGTCATTACCTTTGTGGCGCCGCCCGACGTGGCTGTCGAGGCTGCGCTGGCCGGCGCGGCCAGAGCCGTCGAGCTCATCGACCTGAACCGCCACCAGGGCGCCCATCCGAGAATCGGCGCCCTCGACGTGCTCCCGTTCGTGCCTCTGGCAGGAGCCGCCATGGAGGATTGCGTGCGGCTGGCGGAGAAAGCCGCCGCCGAACTCTGGAAGCGGCTGCGAATTCCTTGCTATCTCTACGAAGCCGCCGCGCGGCGCCCGGACCGGGTGCAATTGGAGAACATCCGGCGCGGACAGTTCGAGGCGCTGCGGGAGGAAATGGCCTCCAATCCGGAGAGAGCCCCCGACGTCGGAGACCCGGTGATTCATCCCACGGCGGGCGCCACGGTGGTCGGCGCGAGGAAGTTTCTGATTGCCTACAACATCAACCTGCGCACGCCGGATGTGGAGATTGCCAAAAAGATCGCGAAAGCGGTGCGGTTCAGTTCCGGAGGGTTCCGGCACGTCAAGGCGATGGGCGTGGACCTCGCGTCGCGCGGGATGGCGCAGGTCTCGATGAACCTGACCGACTTCGAGGCTACGCCCGTGCACCGCGTCTTTGAGGCGGTCAAGCGCGAGGCCGCGCGTTACGGCGTGGCGGTGGCAGCCAGTGAAATTGTCGGCCTGATCCCGAAAAAGGCGCTGGAAATGACCGCGGATTATTACCTGCAGATCGAAGGTTTTGACCCGTCGCAAGTGCTGGAGAACCGGTTGGAACAGGCGCTCGAGGAGCGTGGCGGGTTGCGGGAGTTTCTTGACGCCCTGGCAGCGCCGGCAGGGGCGCCCGGCGGCGGCAGCGCCGCGGCGGCGGCCGCCGCGATGGCGTCCGCGCTGGGCGCCATGGTGGCGCGGCTGTCGAAGCTGGATGCCGCGGCGTTTGAGGAGATGCGCGCGTTTTTCACCGAGGCCGTGGAGCGCGACGCGGCGGCGTTCCGGGATGTGATGGCCGCATACCGGAGACCGAAGGACGAGCGCGGCCCTTTTGTCGAGCGCGCGCTCGAAGTCGCTACAAGCGTGCCTCTGGAAGTCTTCACGAAAGCCGGCGAACTCGAGGCGCGGCTGGACGGGCTTCGCTCCGCGGCGCCGGCGAAGTTCTCCTCCGATGTGGCCACGGGCCAGGCGCTGGCCCGGGCTGCGAAAGAAGGGGCGAGGGCCAACGTCGAGATCAATCTCGAATCGCTGCCTGAGGGCGAGTTCCGGAACAGAGTCCGCGCCGTGCTTTCCGGGGCGCAAGCCGCCGGCCCGCTATCATAAAAGCAGAGTGCTGATTTCCATCGACACGAAACCGCGGCGTCCGGCGTGGCTGAAAGCTCCCGCGCCCGTGGGCGACAATTACATGGAGCTGAAGCGGCTGGTGCGCGGACTGCGCCTGCACACGGTCTGCGAATCGGCGGCTTGCCCGAACATCGGCGAGTGCTGGAACCACCGCACGGCGACGTTCATGATCCTCGGCAACTACTGCACCCGCCGCTGCGGTTTCTGCGCGGTGCAGAAAGGCGCCCCTCTCGCCGTCGATCCGGACGAGCCGCGGCGCGTAGCCGAAGCCTGCGAGCATCTGGGCCTGCGCCACGCGGTGATCACCAGCGTCAACCGCGACGATCTCAAGGATGGCGGCGCCGCGCATTTCGCCGCCGTGATCCGCGCCATCCGCGAGCGGATCCCCGGTTGCCGCGTCGAAGTGCTCGTGCCGGATTTTCAGGGCTCGCGCGAGGCGATGCGCACAGTGATGGACGCCGAGCCGGACGTGCTCAACCACAACATCGAGACCGTGCCGCGGCTGTACCGCGAAGTCCGCTTCGGCGCGCGCTACGAGCGCTCGCTCGAAATGCTCGAATACGCCGCAGCGTTGCGGCCGGAAATCCCCACGAAATCGGGCTTGATGGTGGGTCTTGGGGAGACCGACGAGGAAGTGCTTGCGGTGCTTGAGGACCTGCGCCGCCACAGGGTCCGCATCGTCACCATCGGGCAGTATCTCCGTCCGACGCTCCAGCACCTGCCTGTCTTGCGCTACGTCACGCCCGGCCAATTTGACGAGTACCGGCGCGCCGCGCTCGCCCTGGGGTTCGAGCACGTTGAATCCGGGCCCTTCGTGCGGTCCTCCTACCACGCAGCCGACGCCGTGGCGAAGAGCTAGCTGCGCTTCAAAGGCCGGCCCGCACCGGCAGCGGCGCCAGGTTTCTCCAGGCTTCGAAAGCTTCTTCCATGCTTGCCCGCAAGGCTGCGGGATCCGAGTCGGTCGCTTCCAGGCGCAGGCGCAGAAAGGACCTTGGCTGAAGTTCGATCCGGAGCGGCAGACACGGCCGGGCCTCCGGCTCGTACCAGATGGCGAATCGGGACTTGCCGTGCGTGACCTCATCCACGGTCTCCGCATCCAGGCGCACGACGCTGCCGCCGGGTGCGATGAGACGGCGGGAGGCAAACTCTGCGGCGGCCTTGCGGTCAGGTGCGCGCTGCCAGACGAGGCGGCGGGGATTGCGCCCGTACAGAAACGGAGTCTCGCCCCGCGGCTGGGTGTCCATCAAAACCTGCCGGATCGTGTGGAGGAAGGTGCAGCCATGCGCTTCGCGCTCGGGGTGCGTCTCGCCGGCCGCACCCTGGGCGAGCGAGCGGGCGACGGGGCCGAGGCAATTGCGCCAGACGGCCCAGCGCGAGCCCGGCTCCAGGGCAGTGATGGCGAGCCGCGCGCGGTGGCGCCCGCCGTGTACTTCGCCGCGGATCGCCGAGACGCTGACAGCGCCCGCCGAAGCCTCCAGGCTGCGTGCAGCTTCGGACAGGGATTTCTCTTCCGACCGGGTCATGAAGCCGAAATAGCTGGCTTCGGGCGCTGCGCCCCGGACGAGCTCGACGAGCTCGCTGAAATACCCGAAGCGGTTCAGGCCTCGCGCCCGTTCCGGAAACGAGCCGCCGGCAAAGGCCAGCCGCAAGCCGGTTCCTCCCGTTGTGGCTTCGGTCTGTTCGTGAAACAGCATGCCCTCGCCGACGCCGGCGCGGGTAAAAAGAGCGCGTCCGAACAGAACAATCACCGCATCCACGCGGTAGGCGACCGCGCGGACCCCATCGGCAGCGAACATTTTCTGCCCCGCCCATGGGGCGGCCAGCATGGCTAGAAAGAGCCTTCGGGTCGTCACTCACACCTCCGTGCCCGGCCGGCGGCCGGGGCCTGATACGAACACACATGGAAAGGCGAGTGCGGACCGGCGGCCTTGCACGGAGCCTGTCGAAAAGCGGCCGGTCCTCGGCGGGCCCGGCCAGACGTCTCTCCCGGAACGCCGCCCGCAGGCCGTGGCTCGGCGGCAGGCAGACCCGAAAAGACGCTTGTCAGATGCAGCACCTTCACCATAGCAGGCTTCGAACCCCGGCGCGCGGGCTTGCACGGCCCGCCGGCCCGCTGCCTGGACGGTAGCGAACCGGAATGCCATCGGCGTGACAAAACGGCAAAGATTCGTTTTAAACAAAGACGGCCTGATTTTTCACGCGCGGCAGCTCTGGATGCGTGCCGGATGCAGCCCGGGCTTTTTTGCGTCTCCCGTGGAGGCATTCCCTCGCAGTCCGCGCCCGGGCTCCCGGAAAAGGCTCAAGCCGGCAACACCGCGCCTCTCATGCAGCCCGCAGGAACATCCCGAGCGCGGACTTCGCAGCCGTGACCGCCGCCGAACACCCGCGCTCAAAGCTCCACGCCGAGCCAGTTGCCCGGAGTGGATACGAAGGCGGGCGGCGGAACGGCGCAGCGGTGCTCGCCCCGCACGGCCCTCGCCAGGTCCTGATACAGTTCGAAAAAGTCCGCAGCCACGCGAGGCCAATCGAGCTCTTCCGCGCAACGCCGCGCAGCGGCCAGCACCGCCTCCCTGCCGGGCGCGCCGGGCGAGGCGGCGCGCACCGCTTCCGCCATTCGTTCTGGCACGGCCGGCGCCAGCCATGCATTGGAAGCATTGGCGTAGGAGAGAACCCCGCCCGATTCCGGGGCCACCAGGGCCGCGCCGGATGCCATCGCCTCCAGTGGCGCGATTCCGAAAGGCTCCTGCGGATTGGGATGCAGGAAGACATCGCAATTCGCGTAGAGGTCTGCCAGGTCCTCGCGGTTCTTGACGTGGCCGAGAAACACGATCTGCCCTGGCAACCGCCGCGCTCTCTCCTGCAGCTCCGCCAGCAGGATTCCGTCCCCCGCGATCAGCAGCCGGTATTGCCGTTCCTGGCTCGCCGCCAGCACTTCGAACGTGTCCATCAACAGGCTCACATTCTTTTCCGGCGCCAAGCGGCCGGCGTACAGCACAAGAATGGCGTCCTCCGGCGCGGCGCTGAGCCACAGGAGATGACTCCGCGCCTGTGGCGAGCGGCGTTGCGGCGTGAACAGTGCCGCGTCCACGCCCATGCCCCGGATCCACACGCCCCGCTCCCGCTTGTGCCCCCGCGAGGCCTCCCGCAACTCCTCCGCCGTGTGCCCCGACACCGTGATGTGGTGGTCGAACATCGGGAAATAGATCCACTTCATGTACCACCGCGCGAACCGCCGCGCCATCGGGCCTCGCCCGAGATAGGCATGGATGTTGTCGTCCAGGCGCTCGCAACTCAGCCCCACTGTGGCCGGGCGGAAACGGCACCGCGGATGCCGCCCCGTGCGCAGCAACCCGGAGAGGTAAAGCAGCGTGAACTTGTCGCAGACTTCGACCAGATCGGGCTGCTCGGCCAACAGAATCCGCGTCAAGGCGCCGTACGGCAGCAGATACTTCGCCGGGGAAATGAGCCGGTAGGCGGGATTGAGCCAGGCGCGCGGGGCGCGGACCCGGTAGATCCGCGCATGGCGGCTCAAGTCCTCCACAGAGTCCCGCTCCCCGGGCACCACGAGGCGGATCTGGCAGCCGGCGTCCGGGGCCGCGGCCATCAGCGCGCGGTAGAAAGTGGCCACGCCGCCCGAGGCGTCGTGCCAGGCGTTGGTCAGGTGAAGGGTCTTGAACATGGGCTTCCGGCGGGCCGTCCGGGGTGGCGGGCGCGCCGTCTCAAGGGTAACCCGCTCCCGGTGAGAGCGGCATAACAAATTCACAAACTTTTGTTTTATGAAACCATCTTCAGCGGGGTTCCCCGGCGGGAACATTCCGGGATCCGGCTGCGTATCAGCACAGTGAGGAGGGTTCGCCCATGGCAGGGTTCCTGCTCTTCTGCATTCTCGCGGTGCTTTGCTGGCCGCTGGCGCTGCTGGCGCTGATCCTGTTCCCGATCGTGTGGCTGCTGCTGCTGCCCTTCAAGCTGCTGGGGATGGCGATCGCGGGCGTGTTCGAACTGATCGGCGCGCTCTTCATGCTGCCGGCGAAGATCGTGAAAGCGATCCTCTGATCGCCCGGCTAAAAGGTGATCGAGAACAGAATCTCGTACTGGTCGCGGCGGGACTGCGCCGCCCGGTTGTTGAAGATGCCGCCGAACCACCGCGTATAGCGGAACTCGGGAATCAGCTTGATGCCGAAATCGTCCTTCAGAACCAGCCCCACGCCGGCAGCGGCCCCGAAGATGTTCTTGTGGGCGGGCGTGGCGGGCGTCTCGTCGCAGCAGGTCTTGACATTGCGCACTTCGCTCTCCGTCGAGGTGCGGATGCCGGTGACGCGCCGCATCACCGGGCCAGCTTCGTAGAACCACTTCCAGCGGTCCTCGTACCGGCTTTCGTTGTAACGGCGAATCATCAAGGGCAGATCCCAATAGCGCGCGCGGGTGTCCTCAGTGAGGAACTTGGCTGTGCGGTCGTCGAACGGCGTGTTGGGGTTGTCCACGCCCTCGTAGGTCGTCGTGACCAGCTTGTAGCGCGTGCGGCGAAGCTGCAGGTCGGCGTTGATCGCGTAACGCTCGGTGAGGAAGAATTGCACGGAGACGCCGCCGCCGAACAGCGTGCCCTTGTTCTCGTTCTTGGTGTCAATTTGCAACGGCGGGGCGGTGATCGACTCCGACTGATCGCCGCCTTTCATGAGTCCAAGGACGAGAATGCTGGCGTTGCCGCCGATCGTGAAACGGCGGATGTACGGTTCGTCCTGGAAAAAAGGCGCGGGCTCCTGGGCCCCGGGCTTCGGCTTGGAAGCGGCGGGGGGTTGCGGCTCGGCCTGTTGCGCTGCGGCGGCGAGGCTGAGGTGGAGCAGAAGCAAGCTGGCTAGGGAACGCATTTTCCTCGGTCTTCCGATCATTACAGAATCATTGCCCTGTGTCGTCTAGAACTGAAGGCGGACGGCGAGTTGGACCGACCGCGGGCCGCCGGGCGCGAAATACGAAGTGGGATTCGGGGCGAACGACGCATTCAGAGAGCGCACCGGGAACCCGAAAACAGGGCTGCCAAGATAGCCGCCTTCATTCCGGCTCGGGTTGGCGAAGGCGGGCGAATTCGTCAGGTTGAAAGCCTGGACGGCGATGTTGAAGCGGAACGATTCCGTGACGGGGATCTCGCGCCGGAGGGCGAGGTCGATCTGCGCGGCGGGGCGGCCATAGAGAATGTTGCGGCCGAGATCGCCCGTCCTGTTCGTGTTCGGGGCCGTGAATGCGGCCGGATTCAGGCGGCGGCCACCGGCCACGTTCTTGTCGGAGATCCACAAATCCGCGCCGTTGTAATTGGGCCGCACGATGCCGTAGAGCCCGCGGATGACAGGCGTCTGCACGGCCCCGGCGTCGGCGGAAGGGGTCGAGTTCAGCATCACGACATCGAAGGGCAGCCCCGTGCGCGCGCTGGCGATCCACTCGATGTGCCAGTCGCGCAGCGCGGCGTGCAGTCCGCTGATGCCCGGCGCAGGGATCCAATACGTGCCCGACACGTTCAGCAAATGGCGGACATCGTGATCGGCGTTGCCCTTCTCGTTGCCGAAAATCGTGGCGAAACCGATGCCGCTGTACACGGCGTTGTCGTCGGTGGCGTGGCCCCACGTATATCCGGCCTGCATCTGAAACCGGCGCGAGAGACGGCGGCGGTATTCCGCCTGCATCGCGTGCCACGAGGAATCCACCACGCTGATCACCTTGTGCAGGTCCACGTAGTCTGCCGTCGTGCTCCGTTCCGCCGACGTCCGCAGCAGCCTCCGCCCCGTGGTGTTGAGGTAGGCGACAGAAACCATCTGTTCCGCGCCGAGGTGCTTTTCCAGCGATATGTTGAGATGCCGGATGATCGGCGACTGCAGCGCGCTGCGGTCGGCCGCGACGACAAGTCCGTAGCGCCTGGCGGCGGGCATCGCCGGGGCGGCCAGATCGGTGCCGACAAGCGGGAAGGGGGGCAACGACATGGAACGGACATTCGAGTACGGCGCGCCGTCGAAAAAGCCCTCCACGTTGCTGGCGCCGAAAGCGTGGAAGCCGCCGGCGCCAAGCCGCGCGATCAGTTCCCGCCCCGGCTTGGCGGAGATGATCTGCGTGTAGCTGAAGCGGGGCGCGACGTCGGACCAGCTTCTTTCGAACAGCGCTTCATTCTGCACGACGCGGTTGGAGAATGCGGAAGAGAGAACCGCCGGCCGCGGCCCCTTCCGCACGCCCGGCGGGGAATTGATGTCCCACCGCACGCCGAAAACGAGAATCACGCGCGAGCCGATCTTGGCCGTGTCTTGCAGGAAGAACGAAAGGTTCTGGAAAGCCGGGTAAATCGCGTCTGAATTCGACGCCACTACGGAAGAAATCGAGCGGGAGGAGAGGAATGTGCCGGGCGTTTCTGTCCCATCCGCCTGGATTTCCGAGAGTGACCGGAAATAGGAAACGCTCGAATAGGCGGGCTTGCGGATAGTGGGCGCAAGGTAGCGGAAATCAAAGCCCGCCACATAGGAGTGGGCGCCGGCCACCATCGTCACCGTGTCCGTGGCATTGATCTGCCACTGCTTGTTGGAAGATTGCGGCCCGAAGGCGTACCCCGCCAGGCCGAAGACATGGAAGCCGTACTCCGAAGCGGCAGGATTCGCAGAGGCCGGAAAGATCCGGGCGAAATCGGGCGGTGTTTCGTGCATGAGATCCGAAAACCGGTTCTCCATGTCCAGCGAAACATTCGTGTAATTCACACGGAAATCATTCGTCGCGCCCGGATTGAGCGAAGAGACCACGCCCAGCATCGCCGACTTGTAGTCGTCTTTATAGGAACGCAGGACGTTGGGAGCCAGGAAAAGCGAGCCTCGGCTTGCTGCGTCGGTCTTGGCGTAACTCAGCCGGGCAAACAGGGAATGAGACGGCCCGATCCGCTGGTCCAGCCGCACCGAGGCCGCGTCGCGGTCGTAGGGATGGGTGAACACCTGGGTGAAAGGAGCGGCGTTGCCGCCCAACACCGGCCGGTTTGGAAGCGGGTAGGCGTTGACGAAGGGCCGGAGCGAAGCGGGCGTGGCCTGGCGGAAAGCCGCAGAGGGCACCACCGTGTACACCGTCTGCGGAGCGTCGAGCCGCAGCCCTTCGTACGAGGCGAAGAAGTGCGTGGCGCCGGGAATCAGCGGCCCGCCAACGGATGCGCCGAACTGGTTCTGGCGCAGGCGGCCGCGCCCAAGCTGCAGAGCGTTGGCGAACCAGTCGTTGGCGGCGAACTTGTCGGAGCGGAAGTAGTTGTAGAGAGACCCGTGGAAGCGGCGTTCGCCGCGGCGGGAGACCAGCGCAATCTGCGCGCCCGGGGTGCGCCCGAGCTGCGGGACGAAATTCTGCGTTTGCACGCGGACTTCGGCCAGGGAATCCAGGCTCAGCAGAATGGCGGGTACGGCTTCGGAAAGCGTGGGCGCCAGCCGGGACAGCGGTTCGCGCGGCGCGTCGTCAGCGTGGCTCAGGCGGGAGAGAGGTTCGTAGACGTTGAGTCCGTCCAAAGCCAGGTAATTGAGCTGCGCCGGCACGCCCATCGCACTCGGCTGCGCCTGGGGCGAGGCGCCGGTGACCGCGGCCGGCGCCGCCGCCGCCAGCGCCAGAGCCTGCCGCCCGTTCAGCGGAAGATGGTTCAGTTCGGCAACATTGGCGGAAGCCGCCAGATGCAGGTCGCCCGCGATCCCCTCCACCGGCTCTTTGGCGCTGGCCACTTTCGCCGTGTCGCCGGAGTTCAGCGTCAACAGCAGCGTGCGCCGCTCGCGGGCGCGCAGCACAACGCGCTCCAGACGGAGCGTTTCAAACGATTCCTTCGAGACCGTCAGCTCATACTCCCCAGGCGCCAGCAGATCGAAAGCGAACTCCCCGCCCTGGTTCGCGGTCTTCTCCACGTTGAATGATGTGGTCAGCGAAGCCAGCCGCAGGCGCACCACCGGAACCGGCGCGCCGGAGGCGTCGAGCACTGTGCCCGAAAGCAACGCCGTGTCCTGCGCCCAGGCTGCGGGCACGCAAAAAGCGAGCATGAGAAGGAAACGCATAAGCAACTTGTAGTGGACGATTGCGAGATGGGGCCGGGGTACGGCCAAAGTTTCATTCTAGCCCGAGAGCGCTCTCTGGCGGCTCGGCACGGGTTGACAGGCTGCATCCGCCCTCGAGCCGCGCCGCGGCCAAGCCTCTCCCTGGCGCCGGCGTGAGACCTGCCGCCAACCCGAAGCGACCGCTGCACCCGACGGCTCTGCTCCGCTGTGGAATCTTCTCGCGCTTCTTTCTCGAATCCCGCAGCCCCCCGGGCTTCGGCCCGATCAGCGGAGCTTCCGGGCGCCGCCCGCGCGAGCCTGCAGTCCAGCTTCTTTTTCGAATGCCTGCTGCGGTTTACAAACTTTTACAATCCGCGTGCAACCCTTTTCGTGAAATCCCCGTTCAGGGAGAACAGGAGAAATGTCCATGAGACAAGCGATGTGTGGTTTGGGCGCGGTTCTGCTGGCGGCCCTGATGGCGCCGGCGCAAAGGGCGCCGTTCGGCGGCATGCAGAACGACCCGGCCCAGATGGTGGAAGCGCGGGTGTCCATGCTGGCCCAGGCGTTGAATCTCACGGAAGCCCAGAAGGCGCAAGCGCTCAAGATCTTCACCGATGCGCAGGCCGCGTCCGGAAAGTTCCGGGACGAGATCCAGGTGTCGCGGCAGGAGATGCAGGCGGCGATCAAGGCCAACGACCTGGCATCGATCGAACGCTACGCGCGCGACATTGGCACGGCCACCGGCGAGATGACCGCCATTGAAGCCCGGGCGCAGGCCGCGTTTTACTCCATCCTGACCGCCGAGCAGAAGACGAAGTACGACGCGATGCCCGGCCGCGGCTTCGGCATGGGCCCCGGCGCGATGGGGCCGGGCCGGATGCGGCCGCAGCAATAGGAACGCTGCGGGCGGGCGCCACCGGGGTCCGCCCCTTTCCCGAGGCTCAAAAAAAGGCAACCACCATGGCCAATGCCGGCGTGATTCCGGGACCAGAGTCGGCGCGACTCTTGTTGCGGGCGCAGCGGCGGCTCGCTGCAAGGGAGGAGGCGTGGGCCAGACTCGTGGAAGCCGGGCTGGCGTGGCAACCGGATCCGCTCCAGCCGCCGCCAGGGACAGCGTCGCTGCTGCTTTCCTCCCCGTCGGAGTGGACCACGGAGCATCTGAAAGATGCGGCGCTGCACGTGTTGCGTGTGGAAGCCGCACTGCGGGAGACGGGCTGGACCCTCGGTTCGGCAGCCGCGCAATGGGTGCAGTTCGTCGGCTGCCGGATCCGGTGGATCAGCCAAACGGCCCTCCGGCCGCGGAAACCCGGCCCGTGGCCCGGGCGGCAAGCGTTCTTCGACGCATTTCTGCGGCCGCTGCTGGCGCGCTGCCCTGACGATGCGTGGTGGCGCGGCTGGCGCAGGCCGTTCCAAAGCCTGTTCCAATGGGGCGCGCGCGATGAAATCGCCGAACTCGAATCCCTGGCCGCGTCCCTGACTCCTCGGCGCCGCTGGGCGCCATGGACCGCCAGCGTGCTGCCTCTCGATCCGCCGGGGCTGGCGGCCATCCTCGCCCGGGAAGAGGCCCAGCGGCGCGGCGCGCGCCTGATTTATGAATGGCGCAGCAGACAGACGGGCAGCGCGCCCCTGCGGCCCTGGCAGGGCGTGGCCTGGGTCCGGTTCCACGAGTCAGAAGAACAAGCGGCAGCCGACTATCTGGAACACCGCGCTTCTCTCGGCTGCGTTCTGCCGCTCTGGAACCGGTGCGGAGAACCCATGGCCTGCTGCCCGCGACGCCCGGAAGCCGACCTCCTTGTCGCCACAGGCCGGGGAAATGCTCCCGCCGGCGGGGCGGCGCTCGATCTCTTCCTGCGTGCCATTCGCCCGATGGCGCCCGCGGCCGTGATCGAATATGCCGGCGAAGATCGATGGGAGCATTTTCTCGCCCGGGTGCGCCGCGAGTTCCGCCTCGCATGGGTGGCTGAAACTGGCCCCGGTCGCCGTGCCTGCCTCATCGAGAGAGCGTGAAGAGTTTTGCTAGCCTGAACGGTGCATGGCCATGCTCTTCCGCCTGACCCTCGCGTTGCTTCTTCTGTTCGCGCCGCTCTCGCCCCTGGCGGCGCAGGCGCCCCCGCCCCAGGTCCTGCTGCGCAACCGCTCCGTCGCCGCCAGCGTGTACCTGCCCGATCCGCAGCGCGGCTATTACCGCGGCACGCGCTTTGATTGGTCCGGCCAGGTCTACAGCCTGCGCTCGCTCAGGCACGAGTATTTCGGACAGTGGTTCGACCGTTACGACCCACTGCTGCACGATTCCATCATGGGGCCGGTGGAAGAATTCCGCACGGACGGCGCGGCGCTGGGCTGGGCCGAGGCGCCCGCCGGAGGCGAATTTGTGCGCATTGGCGTGGGAATTTTGCGGAAACCCGGCGACGGGCCGTTTGAGACTTTCCGGACTTATGAAATGGTGGATCCAGGGCAATGGCGGATCAAGAGAGCAAAATCCTGGGTGGAATTCACCCACAGAATCCGGCCCTGCAGCGGATACGCCTACGAATACCGGAAGAAGGTCCGCCTGGTGCGGCAGAAGCCCCGGATGGAGATCGAGCACACGCTGATCAACACTGGCTCGAAGACGATCGAAACCGACCAGTACAACCACAACTTTTTCGTGATCGACGGTCTGCCTTCCGGGCCTGGCGTACGCGTCATTTTTCCTTTCGAGCTGGAAATTGTGAGGAAATTTCAGGCGGACTTCGTGGAAAACCGCGGCAAGCGGATCGAATTCGTCCGGGAAGTCCCGGAAGGGGCCAGCACGATCGGGGAATTCCGCGGCTTTTCCTCGAGCTCCTCGGACTATGACATCCGCGTGGAACACGAGCCCGCCGGCGCGGGCGTGCGGATCCGCGGGTCGCTGCCTCTCCAGAGGCTCGTCTTCTGGTGCACCCGGCGGACCTTCTGCCCGGAGCCTTATGTCCACATCACGGTTCCTCCCGGCAAACGGGTCTCCTGGCGCCTGACCTACGATTTTTTCGACTTGCCGCAGCGGTGACGCTGCGCGCGTCCGCCGGAACGCGATACTCTGACTGGATTCGGGCTCCTGAAGGCCCGGTGTTGCGGTCCGGGAGGTGTGTCGTGTTGCGCTCCATTCTGACGGATGTGCAGTTCTGGATTCCGGTGGCTGTGCTGCTGGCGGGCGCCGCTCTGCTGGCGGCGATGAGGTGACAAGGGTGCACGAACTCCGCGATTCACGGCTTTCTCTTCACGCGCTGGGCGTGATCTGCGGCCTCACGGCGGGCGCCTGGCTGGGCGCCGCGGAAGCGCCCACCAAGCTCGTGATGACCGGCATCTCGCCCTTCGTCATCTCGCTGGGCATGGTGGCGGGCGTGTTTGTGGCGCGGTGGACTCTGCCGGTGGCGATCAAGGGGACGTCCTATGTGTGGATGGATCTCAGAGGCAAGCCGCACCTGGCCGTGTGGGCGGTGCTGGCCGGAATGCTGTGGGCCGTGGCCAACACGCTCACCGTGTTCGCCATCCGCAACGTCGGCCTGTCGGTGGCGTTTCCACTGTGGAACACGAACAGCCTTGTGGGGCTGTTTTGGGGCTGGCTGCTGTTCCGGGAACTCCGCGACGCCGGGCGCGCCGCATGGATGAAAGTGCTCGGCGGCGCCGCGGCCATCGTCGCCGGCGCCATGCTGCTGGCCTGGGCCACTTCGCATCAGCCGCCCCACCCGGAGCATTCGGCAGCGATGGGCGTGGCTGCGGCGCTGATGGCGGGCCTGCTGTGGGGCACCATGTACATCCCCTACCGCAAGGCTTACATCAGCGGCATGAACCCTCTCTCTTTCGTCACGGTGTTCACATTCGGCGAACTGGCCACCTGCGTCGTGCTGGCGATGGCGTTCCACGGCGGCTGGCAGCCCATGCTGGCCGAGCTCGGACGCGTCCGTCCGGCGATGTTCTGGCTTTTCCTCGGCGGCTTCTGCTGGGTGTTGGGCGATCTGTTCCAGCAATACGCGGCCAAGTACATCGGCATCGGGCGCGGCATTCCTCTTTCGAACACGAACCAGCTCTGGGGCTTGGCCTGGGGCGCGTTGGTGTTCGGCGAGTTTGCAGGGCTCGGCCCAACGGCGCGCACGCTGATCATCGCCGGATCGGCAGTCATGATCGCCGGCGCGGCTGCCATCAGCGTGGCAGTGGCCCCGGAGGCGGAACGCCACTCGTGGCGCAAAGCGATGCGACGGGAGTGCGAGCGCTATGGGCTGAAACAGGCAGAGGTCGAGGATGCGCTGGCGGGCGGGGACCCCTTGGCGGAGACCGCGCCCGCGCGGCGCTGGTGGGAGTTCGCTGTGGTGGCGCTGGCCGTGGGTGTGTTCGTCTGGCTGGGCTGGCACGCGGAGCGGCAGCCGCTCCATGTGGATCTCATTTGGCTTGGCGTGCTGTCGGCCCTGTCTGTTGCGGCGTTGCTGGCCGGAGGCTGGATGCTGTGGCGCCGGACGCGGTTTTCATGACGGCTGGCCGCCGGGTTCAGGACGAATGGAGCGCGGCTGCCGGCCGGGGCATCTGAGATGAAGGTGAAGCAGACCCCGCCCCGGCGCGCCGCCGGGCCCATCCCGATTGCCGGCGCTGCCGATGAGCCGGCGGTTCTCGGCAAGCTGCTCGAAGCGGCCCGCGAGCTGTTCCTCTCCAGGGGAGTGAACGCCGTCACCGTCCGCAGCATCGCGCAAAAAGCCGGTTGCTCCGTCGGCCTGCTGTACCACTATGTGGACAGCAAAGAGGACCTGTTGGCCCGCCTCCTCGCGGATACTTTCACGCGTCTGCTCGGGCGGCTCCGCAGGCAGGCGAAGTCCCATCAAGCCCCCCTCGAACAGCTCAGCGCCGTGCTCGCAGCCTACCTGCAATTCGGCTTGGAACACCCGCACGACTACGCCCTGCTGTTCGCAGCCGGGCCCGGCGAATCGCATGAGCATCTGTGCCGCGTCTTTCACACGCTCGGCATCGAGTGTTACGACGTCATCCGGGACTGCTGCGCCGAGTGCATCCGCAAGGGCGAGTTCCGCGAGGACTTGCAGGACGCCGAGGCCGCGGCCCAGTCGCTCTGGGCCGGCGCGCACGGCCTGGTGCATCTTCTCGGGTCAGTGGAAGGTTTCCCGTTCCGCCCCCGCAAGGCGCTGCTCCGCTGCCACATTGAGACCCTCGTAACGGGTGTGCGGCGGCCCAGGCCCGCGGCTTGACGCCCGGCGCATTCGGAGAAAAAATGAATCCTGGTTGAACAGCGTTCAATCCGAACACCTGTGAAGAGGCCGAGCGGAGCAGGACTGCGGTATGTCGCCTGGCAAATGCTGACCGGCGACAAGCCCAAGTACTTCGGGCTGGTGCTCGCCATCGCTTTCTCCACCTTCCTGATGTCCCACCAGATGTCGATCTTCGTGGGGCTGCTCGAGCGGACGCGTTCTCAGATCCGCGATGTGCAGGACGCGCGCATCTGGGTGATGGACCCGAAAACGCAATATGTGGACGAAGTGCGGACGCTCAGCGACCAGAATCTCTACAGCGTGCGGGGCGTGTCCGCCGTGGAATGGGCCGTGCCGCTGTTCAAGGGCATCGCCCGCGCCAAAGCGGTTGACGGCACTTTTCGCAACGCGATTCTGATGGGCGTGGACGATGCGTCGCTCACCGGGCTGCCGCAGAAGTTCCTGGCAGGCGATGCGGGCGCCCTGCGCGCCCCGCGCACGATCGCCATCGACCGCGTCGGCTTCGCCTATTTCTTCCCCGGGCAGCCCTATTCGACGGGGCAGGAACTGGAGCTGGGCCCGCTTGTCATGCGCGTGGGCGCCGTGGTGGACGCCTCGCCTCCGTTCGTCAACCTCCCGGTGGTGTACGCCCGCTACAGCGAAGCGACGCAGATGGTGGGGCGCGAGCGCCGTCTCATGTCCTTTGTCCTGGTGAAGGGCAGGCAAGGGGTGGACGAAGCCGAGGTCTGCCGGCAAATCCGGGAGCAAACGGGACTCAAGGCCCTGACGTCCTCCGATTTCGGCTGGGACACGATCTGGTACTACATCCGGAACACGGGCATCCCGATCAATTTCGGCATCACGATCGCCATCGCCCTGCTGGTCGGCGCGCTGGTTTCGGGCCAGACATTCTCCCTGTTCATTCTCGAAAACATGCGCTATTTCGGCGCCCTGAAGGCCATTGGCGTAACGAATATCCGCATCGTTCTGATGATTCTGCTCCAGGCGGTCGTCGTTTTCCTCATCGGCTACAGCCTGGGCATCAGTTGGACGGCGCTGTTTTTCGAACTGACCAAAGAAAACCTGGACCTGCGGGGCTTCCGCCTGCTGCCGGAGATCATGCTCATTACGGGCGGCCTGGTGTTTTCCGTCGTCACTGCGGCGACCGTGCTCAGCGTCCGGCGCGTGGTGGTGGTGGATCCCGCGGTGGTGTTCCGGGGCTAGCGCAGGAGGGTCGACACATGGAGATGCCTTTGCAAAGAGATGATCTTGCCGTTTCCTGCCGGGGCGTGCACAAGTCTTTCGGCGAGGGAGCGACGAAGCTGCATGTTCTGCGGGGCGTCGATTTCCAGGCGCGCTACGGCCAGATGACGTTTCTGCTGGGCCCGTCCGGCTCCGGCAAGACGACGCTGCTCAGCATCATCGCCGGGCTTCTGCATCACGACGACGGCGCGGTGAATGTCCTCGGGCGGGATCTGACGAAGCTGCGCAACGGGCAGGGAGCGCTGTTCCGCCTCTACAACGTCGGCTTCGTCTTCCAGCAGTTCAACCTGATCCCCGCCCTGACCGCGGCCGAAAACGCCGCCGTGCCGCTGCTGGCGGCCGGCGTGCCCCGCAGGCAGGCGATGGAGCGGGCCAAGGCGCTGCTGGAGGATCTCGGCATGGGCCACCGCGCCGGCGTTCTGCCCAACAAGCTTTCCGGCGGCGAACAGCAGCGCGTGGCGTTTGCCAGGGCGCTGATCCAGGATCCGAAGCTCGTCATCTGCGACGAGCCGACATCCGCGTTGGACGGCCCCACCGGCCGGCATGTGATGGGGCTTCTGCGCAGGATCGCCGTGCAGCCGGACCGCGCAGTGCTCATCGTGACGCACGACGCTCGCATTCTCGATTTCGCCGATTGCGTGGCGGAAATCAGCGACGGGGTGATTCACAAAGTGACTTGCGTGGAAGAGGAGAAGGAAAAATGCTGACGAAATACGGGCCGCCGCTGCTGGCGGCCATCGCCCTCGTGTTCGCCATTTACAGCGTGCAGCACATGAAGCCCAGGGAGGTTCAGGCCGCGCCGCCTCTTCCGCCGCCGTCTTCCGTCTTTCAGAAGCAGGTCGGCGCCGTCGGCCTGGTGGAGAGCTCCAGCGAGGACATCGCCATTGGCGTGCCCGTGCCGGCGCTTATCCTTGAAATCTACGTGAAACCCGGCGGCCGCGTGCGGCGGGGCCAGCCGCTGTTGCGGCTGGACGACCGCGATCTGCGGGCCGAGCTGGCCCTGCGCGAGTCGCAGGTGAAGCTGGCCGCGGCCCAGCTCGAACGGTTGCGCAACGCGCCCCGCGCCGAAGACATTCCCCCCGCCGAGGCGCGCGTGGCCGAGGCGAGGGCGGCGCTGGCCGACGCGGAGACGCAGTTGCGGCTCATCGAGTCCGTGCGCGACCCGCGCGCCGTGCGCACCGAAGAAGTGGAGCGCCGCCGCGCGGCCGTGCAGGTGGCGCGCGCTCGTGTCGCGGAAGCCGAAGCCTCGCTGGCGCGCCTCAAGGCGGGCTCGTGGAAGCAGGACATTGACGTTGCGGAAGCCGAACTGGCGGCCGCGCAGAAAGCCGTGGACCGCGTGCGCGCAGACCTGGAGCGGCTCACCGTCACAGCGCCGATCGACGGTAGCATCCTGCAGGTCAACACCCGTGCCGGCGAGTTCGCCCAACCCGGCGGCCCGCGGGCGCTGATCCTGATGGGCGCCGCCGGCCCGTTGCATGTGCGCGCGGATGTCGACGAGAAAGATGCCTGGCGCGTGCAGCCCGGCGCCCGCGCGGTGGCCTGCGTCCGGGGCAACGCCGCGTTGCGGTACCAGATCGAGTTCGTACGCGTGGAACCATACGTCGTGCCCAAGCGCAACCTGACGGGCGACACCGTCGAGCGCACGGACACGCGCGTGTTGCAGATCATCTACCGCCTGCCGGAAGAGGCGCGAGTCTACGCCGGACAACAGATGGACGTGTTCATCGAGGAGCGCTGACGCCATGCTCGCAACCTTGCTCCTCTGTCTGCTGGCCGCGGATCCTTCCGCCTGGTGGCAATCCTACGGCGACCCCGTGCTCAGCGCCCTGGTGAAGCGCGCCGTCGAGCACAATCCCGACGTGCGCATCGCCGCGGCGCGGCTCGCCGAGGCGCGCGCTCTCTCTCTCGATGCGCGCTCCGCCCTGCTGCCCGCAGTCAACTTCAATTCCAGCGCGCAGCAGATTCGCGGCGGGTTTCAGAACGGCATCATCCGCATCACGCCCGGCGCGGCGCCCGGCAGCGGCACTTCCCTGATCTCTGCCTTCGAAACCGGACTGCTGGCAGGCAGCCTCGACACGCGGTGGGAGCTCAGCTTCTGGAGCGGCACAGCGAAGCGCTACAGCGCCGCGAAGGCGGATGTCGAGGCGGGCAAGGAGTCTCTTGAGGATCTGCGTCTGATTGTGAGCGCGGAGACAGCCCGCGCCTACTTCGAATGGCGCGGCTTCGAGCGGCAACTCGCGGCCGCGCGCCGCAACCGCGCGGCCCAGGCCGAACTGCTCGCGCTGACGGAAGAACGGGCGCGCGCCGGGCTCGCGCCGGGGCTGGACGTCGAGCGGCAGCGCGCGGGGCTGGCCTCGCTCGATGCCGCGATCGAACCGCTCGAATGGCAGCGGCGCCTGCGGCTGCACCGCCTGGCGTTGCTCACCGGCAGCCGCGAACTCGCGGAGCGCGGCATCGATGCGGCGCCGCAGGAACAAACGCGCCTGCCCGCGCTCGGCGCCGGCGTGGATTCGGCGCTGCTTGCCAGGCGGCCCGACCTGCGGGCGGCGCAGGCGCGGATCCTGGCGGCCATTTCGCGCCGCAAGGCGGCGAAGGCGGACCTGCTGCCGCGCGTGCTGCTCACCGGGCTTGCCGGGCGGCAGGGGACGAGCGTCTCCGGGCTGTCTCTCGGGGCCGGCAACTTTTTCGGAGTCGGGCCGCAGCTTGTGCTGCCCGTGTTCACCGGCGGCAGGCTCCGCGCACAGATCCAGGCGGCCGATGCGCGGCTCGAACAGGCGCGCATCGAATACGAGCGCGAGATTCTGGCTGCTTTCCTCGAAGCCGAGGATGCCCTGGCAGGCTACCGCGCGCAGCGGGCGCGGCTCGAGCAGATCGAGCAGGCGCGGCGTGCTGCGGCTGTTTCTCTGGATCTCGCCACCGAACTCTACCGCGCCGGCGTCGGCGACTATCTCAGCGTGCTGGACGCGCAGCGGTCCCTTCTCGATCTTGACCTGGCCGCAGCGGAGGCCGAGAGCGCCGCCGCCGTGCAATCGGCCCTGTTATTCAAGGCGCTCGCGGGCGGTTGGCCGGAACAACCAGCCACATGAGGCCGGCGCCGTTCGGCGCGCCGCGGGTTGAGATATTCTGGTCGCTTCATGAGAAGCGTTCCCCTGGTCGCCCCGCGGCGGCTTGAATTGGTCGAATCCCCCCTGCCCGAAGGTCCGCGCGAGGGGGAGCTTTTGTTGCGCATGCGGGCCGTGGGCCTTTGCGGCTCCGACCTGCACTGGTGGGCCGAAGGGCGCATTCACTCGACCCCCGCCCGTTATCCGCAAATCCTGGGCCATGAGCCCGTCGGCGAAGTGCTGGCCGTGGGCGCGCGCGTGCAGGGTTTCCGGACAGGCGATCTGGTTTCCGTCGAACCCTCCCTCACCTGCGGCCACTGCGAATTCTGCCTCGCCGGACGCCACAACCTCTGCGTGCGCGCCCGCTTCCAGGGCGGGCCGGAAGCGCCCGGTTTCCTGCGGGATTACGCGGTGATCCCCGCCTGCAACGCCGACCATGTGCCCGCGGGCCTCAGCGTCCATCAGGCCACGCTCATCGAGCCGCTGGCCGTGTGGGTCCATGTCTTCGAAATGGAACCCGTGCGCCTGGGAGATACGGTCGCCGTGCTCGGCGCGGGTTCCATCGGGCTGCTGGGCATCGCCATGGCGAAACAGGCCGGGGCGGAAATGGTTTTGGCTTGCGACCGTGTCCCGCACCGGCTGGAGCTCGCGCGGCGGATGGGCGCGGACGAGGCGGCCTTGACGGCGGAGCGCGATTTCTTCGAACTGGTGATGGACCGCACCCGCGGGCGCGGCGTGGATGCCGTCTACGATGCTGCCGGCTCGCCGGAAACCATCGCGCTCGCGCTGCGCTGCCTGCGGCCGGGCGGCGTGCTTGTCCTGATCGGGATTCCCGATCCGCTCGAGTTCGCCGTCGACCTCCACGCGGCTCTGGCCAGGGAATTGCGCATCCAGGCGGTCCGGCGCTCGAACCACAAGGGAGCGCAGGCAGCCGCGCTGCTGGCTTCCGGCCGCATACCCATGGACCTGATTACCCACAAACTGCCGCTCGAACAGGCGCAGCAGGGGTTCACGATTTTGCATTCGTACGCGGACGGGGTAGGAAAACTGGTGTTTGATTTTGACGAGAAAGGCTGAGAATTATGTCCCGGTTTCTGGCTTTTGACCTCGGGGCCGAAAGCGGCCGCGCCATTTTGGGGACTCTGCAAAACGGGCGCCTGGAGCTGGAAGAGCTGCGCCGATTTCTGAATGAGCCCGTCCGTCTTCCTGACGGACTGTACTGGGACACATTCCGGCTTTTTCACGATATCCGGGAGGGACTGCGCATCGCCGGCCGGGAACGGAAACTCAGGATCGACGGCGTGGCGGTGGACACCTGGGGGGTCGATTTCGGCCTCGTCGACGCCAACGGCGAACTGTGCCTCAACCCGCGCCACTACCGCGACCCCCGCAACCAGCCGGCATATGAAGAGGCGCTGGCAAAAGCCGGCCGCGAGCGGATCTTTGCCGGGACCGGCATCCAGTTCATGGCGCTGAATTCCCTCTACCAGTTGTATGCCGCGCGGCGCGCGGCTTCCCCGGGGCTGTGGTCGGCGGCGAGGCTGCTGTTCATGCCCGACCTGTTCAACTACTGGCTCAGCGGCGAGCAGGCCAATGAGTTGACCATCGCGTCCACATCGCAATTTTTCGACCCGGCCGGGAAACGGTGGTCGCTCGAGCTTTTCGACGTGCTCGGGCTCCCCAAAGCGATTCTGGGGAAAGTTTTGCCGCCCGGCAAGCGGCTGGGCATGCTGCTGGACGAAATCTGCTCGACCTGCGCGCTCGATCCCGTGCCGGTGTTCACGACGGCGAGCCACGACACGGCCTCGGCGGTGGCCGCCGTGCCCGCGGCCGGGGACCGTCCCTGGTGCTATATCAGTTCCGGCACCTGGTCCCTGATGGGCGTGGAAGCGGAAGCGCCCGTCATCAACGAGAAATCCCTCGAAATGAACCTCACCAACGAGATCGGCGTCGAGGGCAAAATCCGCCTGTTGAAGAACATCGCCGGGCTCTGGATTGTGCAGGAATGCCGCCGGCAATGGGCGCTGGAAGGGCGTGAATACAGTTATGCTGAATTGACAGAAATGGCGGCCGGCGCTCCCCCGTTTGTCGCTGTCATCGATCCGGACTACTTCATTGAACCTGGGGAAATGCCAAAACGCATTGCGGCTTTCTGTCGCCAGACCGGCCAGAAAGAGCCGGAATCGCATGCGCAATTCGTCCGTACCGCGCTGGAAAGCCTCGCGTTGCGCTACCGGCAGGTGCTCGAAATGATCGAGGCTCTCACCGGCATGAGGATCGAGGTGATCCACATCGTCGGCGGCGGTTCCCGCAACGGGCTGCTGAACCAGTTCGTGGCTGCCGCCACCGGCAGGACCGTCGTGGCCGGCCCCGCCGAGGCCACCGCCGCGGGCAACATCCTGGTTCAGGCGATGGGGGCGGGCGAAATCGACTCCCTGCCGGCGCTGCGACGGGTGGTGCGCGAGTCTTTCTACCTGGAGACGATCGAGCCGCGCCCGGATCCCGGCTGGGACAGGGCGTATGAAACGTTTCTCAAGATCAAGGCGGCCTGAAACAACCGCGGCGCAGCAATGTCTTTCTTTGATGCAGACCACCGGTTGCACGGAAGCGGCGGCCGTCGTGGAATTCGAGTGCAATGCTGGCATGTAAAAGGTGCACGGCCCCACGCTGACCGACGAAGAGCTGCTCGTGCTGAAACGCGACCTTGAGTCGGACCGTGTCGAGCGCAAAGCCTCCGCCTCCGACAGGGACAAGATCGCCGAAGCAGTGTGTGCGTTCGCCAATGACAGGCCCGGCCATGGCAAGCCGGGCGTCATTTTCATTGGGCTTCACGATGACGGTTCGTGTGCGCATCTCCCGATCACCGATGAACTGCTGCGCACGCTGGCCGACATCCGCTCCAGCGGGAACATCGTCCCTGTTCCTCAGATGAGCG
>Ga0272446_1001070_pt1 | contig 40901 bp, 43 predicted proteins | sample YNPCB0061_FD_194587 | JGI IMG/M metagenome (GOLD analysis project Ga0272446, IMG submission 194587) | Hot spring microbial mat communities from Yellowstone National Park, WY, United States - YNP-CB-006-1 | ecosystem: Environmental > Aquatic > Thermal springs > Hot (42-90C) > Sediment | place...
TGTCAACGCTTCGCCTCTGCCCTCGCAGGCAGCGACGCATGACTCGGGGTCAACGTGGATAGCTATTCCTTTCGTTGTTTGGACTTTCACCATTTCACCTCGCCGGCTTTGACCGGCGCACAGGAGTCGCATGACGATGAAGCTCTTCTATTCGAACGGCAGCTGCTCGCTCGCGAGCCACACCATCCTCGAGGAGGTGGACGCGCGCTACGAGGTGCAGCGCCTCGACCTCCGCGCGGGTGACCAGCGCAAGCCCGAGTACCTGGCGGTGAACCTCAAGGCGCTCGTCCCGGCGCTCGTCCTCGACGGGGGCGAGGTGTTGACAGAAAGTCCGGCGATCCTCGGCTACGTCGCCGACACGCCCCCCAGGCGGGGCTGCTGGGCGCGCCGGGGACGCTGGCGCGGGCGCGCGCCGAGGAGTGGCTCGCCTGGTGCGCGTCGTCGGTGCACGTGGCCTTCAAGCCGCTCTTCAACGCCGGCCGCTTCGTCGACGGCGACGAGGCGCAGGCCAACGCACGCGAGAAGGCGCGGGCGAACGTCACCGCGCACCTCGAGGCCTACGATCGTCGCCTCACCGGACGACCGTTCGTCCTCGGCGATCGCTTCTCCGTCGCCGACGCCTACACCCTCGTCTTCTTCAACTGGGCGGTGAACACCTTCAAGCTCCCCGTCGGCGACGGCATGCGCGCCTCGGTGCGGGCGCTCCACGCCCGTCCCGCCGTCGCCCGCGTCGTCGCGCTCCACCAGCTCGCGCTCTCCTGACGAGACGGCCCCGCCCCTCCCGCACGCTCATCCGCCGCCTACCTTCATCCCTCATGGCAACGGTGGCCGAGGTCATCGCGCAGCAGCGCTCGCACATCGTCGCTGCGTGGCTCGATCGCGCGCGAGGTGCCGCCTCGGCGCGGGGGCTCGCGCTGCCGCAGCTGACGAACCTCGTCCCCGCCTACGTGGAGACGCTCGGCCGCTGGAAGGCCGGCGAGCAGCTCCCGACGGCGGAGCAGCAGAGCCTCCTCGAGAGCCACTTCTCCCATCGCCTGCGACAAGGGTTCGAGCTGAGCGAGGTGGTCGTCGAGTTCTCGATGCTGGCGACGGTGATCGGCGAGGCCATCGACGCCGTCGCAGCCGCCGAGCGTCCGACGGCGCGGGACATCACCGCGCTCTTTCAGGAGCTGCACGCCGCGACCTCGACCGTCACGCACATCTACTCGGAGCACCTGCTCGAGGACGAGCAGCTGGAGAAGCGCTACGCGCGGCTCATCCAGGACGTGGTCACCGAGGCGATCCACGCCGGCAACGGCGGCCTCCCGATGCGCGATCGGCTGCGCGACATCCTGGCGCTCGTCCGTGAGGCGGTCGCCGCCGACGTCGCCGTCCTGCTCCTCTGCGATCCCGAGTCCGAGCGGCTGATCAGCACCGCCTCGAGCGGCCGCGGCGACGACAGCGTCGAGCGCTACGTCGCACGGGTGACGGCTGGCTCGTTCGTGGGCAAGGTCGCCACCGAGCCGACCGGCGTGCTCGTCCTCGACACCGCGGCGACGCCGCTCCAGCTCGACGAGAGCCTCCGCGCCACCGGGATCCGCTCGCTCCTCGGCGTGCGCCTCGCGGACGCGCAGAGCCTCCTGGGCGTGCTCTTCGTCGGGACCCGCGCCCAGCGGACGTTCACGGCGAGCGACGTGCGGCGGCTCGAGTCGCTCGGCGATCGCGTGGCGCTGCACCTCGACAACGCGCAGCTCTCGACGCGGCTGCGTGAGAAGCTCACCCAGATCCAGGTGTTCGTCGACGTCGTCGCCCACGATCTGCGGGGCCCGCTGGCGACGGCGATGACGGCGGCCCACCTGCTGCGCGAGCAGGCGCGCGGGCCGAGCGGCGCCGTCGCCGCCAAGCTCGAGCAGAGCCTCCGGCGCGCCGAGCGGATGGTGAACGACCTGCTCGACGCGCACCGCATCGCGGCGGGGGAGCGGCTGCCGCTCCGCGTCGTCGAGGCGCACGCCGACCGGGTGGTGGCGGAGGCGATCGACGAGCTCACCGCGCGCGACGCGCGACGCGTGGTCCACCGCGACGCGAGCGGCGCGCTCGGCGGTCCGTTCGACGCCGCGCTCGTCCAGCGCGCGGTGTGGAACCTCCTCGTGAACGCGCTGAAGTACGGCGACCCGACCGCGCCGGTGACGGTGACGGCCCGCGGCGACGACCGCGGCTTCGTCGTCGAGGTGCACAACGAAGGGGCGCCGATCCCGGCCGGCGAGCAGGAGGGGCTGTGGAAGCCGTTCACGCGCGCGCCGACGGCGGCGAAGAGGGCCTCGGGGTGGGGGCTGGGGCTCGCGCTGGTCGCCGGGTGCGCCGCCGCGCACGGCGGGACGATCGGGCTCCACAGCGAAGCGGGGGCGGGCACGACCTTCCGGCTCGCGATCCCGTGGCAGCGCGCGGCCGACCACGTCGGAGCGTCGGCGGCGCCCTGATTTCCGTCCATCACGAATTCGCTCAGGGGCGCGGCAGCTTCGGCAGCTTCGAGGAGCACCACGCGGCAGCCGCCCTCGGCGCGCCGGGCGAGCGCCCGCACGTCGCGGCGCAGCGGCGCCAGGTAGCGCTCGTCGCGAGCGGCGATGTCGACCTCGGCGAAGGCGCGCAGCTCGTCGACGGAGATCGCGCGGCTCGCCGGCCACAGCCCCTGGCCGGCGGTGATCACCAGCGCGCCGTCGTCGACGCCCCGCGGCGGCGCGGCGAACGCGCGCGCGTAGGTGAGCTTGCCGCGGAAGTAGAGCCCCGAGCAGAAGCTGAACACCTCGCCGAGCGGCGCGCCGTCGCGGCCGCGCAGCACGCGCGCCAGCGGGAAGGTCGCGCCCTCGCGCGTCAGCATGCGCGCCCGCTCTCCGTCCGAGCGCGCCGGCGACAACAGAAAGACCGTCACGACGTTCTTGTCTAGCACGCCGGCTGCACCGCGGGTGCGCATGGCCATCACACCGCACAGCGACGAGGGGATCCCGCGTGACGACCGCGAGACGGGCGCGCGCCTCGACGAGCGCGTCACCCTGCTCGAGCGCCGCCTCGAGGCGCTCGAGGACACCGTGCGCTCGCTCGCGCTCGACCTCCAGCGCCTCTACGAAGGCGCCGACACCGACGAGGAGCTCACCTGACCGCGCGACACCGCTCAGACCGTCTTGACCAGGCCGCCGTCGACGACGACGTTGGCCCCGGTGACGTTGCCGGCGCGCTCCGACGCCAGCAGGAGGACGACCGCCGCGACCTCCTCGGGCGTGGTGAAACGCCCCGTCGCCAGACCGCCGATGGAGGCGACGGCCTTCGCGCGCGCCGCCTCGCGATCGGTGCCCGTCGTCCGCGCCACCACGTCGGCGACGCCTCCATCGCCGAGCCAGAGGTCGGTGCTGACCGGCCCGGGCGAGACGCTGTTGACGCGGATCCCGCGGCCGCCGAGTTCCTCGGCGAGCGCCTTGGCCACGTTCACCAGCGCCGCCTTCGCCGCCCCGTAATCGATGGTGGCGCGGTCGGGCTAGAAGAAGGCGTTCACCGACGCGATGTTGACGATGGCGCCGCGCGCCTGCGCGAGCATCTGCGCGACCGCGGCCCGCATCGCGCGCAGCGCGGCGAAGAAGTTGACGCGCATCGCCCACTCGAACTCCTCGTCGCCGAGGCTGAGGAAGCCGCCCAGGCGGAGGCGAACGCCGCCGAGGTTGTTCACCAGGACATCGAGGCGCCCGTGGCGCTCGATCGCGTGCGCGATCAGGCGCGCGGGCGCGCCGGGCACAGTCAGATCGAGCGCCAGGGCGCTCACCCGGGGGATCCCTTCGAGCGAGGCGATGGTCCGAGCGCCGGCGACGACGTTCGCCCCCTCGTCGGCGAACGCCCGCACGATGGCCAGCCCGATGCCCTTGCTCGCCGCCGTCACGACGACCGTCTTCCCGTCGAGCCCGAGGTCCATGGAGGAGAGCAAGGCAAGTGCTGCGCCACGGCGGCGCGCTAGACAGAAATGCCGAGCGAGCGTTCAGGCGGTCAGGCGGTCAGGCGACGTCGAGCGCGGCGGCGAGGCGCTTCACCTCGGCGGTCTCGGTCGGCGTGAGCTTCCCGTCGACGAGCGCGGCGTCCACCAGTTCGTCGATGAGCGCGCGGCGCGCCTCCTCCGGCTGGCCGCGCATGACCGCGACGGCCTCGTCGCGCCCGCCGAGCGCCAGCACGCGATGGCGCGCCTCGTCGTCGAGCTTGGCCTGCACCACCGCCTCGAGCAGCGAGCGGCGCTCGTCTTCGGTGAGGATGCCGTCGGCGGTGAGCACGGCGGCGATCAGGTGACAGCGTGCCTCGCGAGGGTCCATCTCGATATCGTACACTTCGCGCGCGATGACTGTCTCGATCTCCCCCGAAACGACGCGCATCGGCTGGATCGGCGCCGGCGTCATGGGCCGCTCGATGGTCGGCCACCTCCTCGCGCGCGGCTTCCGCGTCGCGCTCCACACGCGCACGCGCGACAAGGCCGAGGCGCTCGTCGCCCGCGGCGCCACCTGGGCCGACTCGCCGCGCGCCGCCGCCGACGGCGCCGACGTGGTCGTCTCGATGGTCGGCCTCCCCGACGAGGTGCGCGCGGTCATGTTCGGCGACGACGGCCTCTTCGCCGCGCTCCGCCCCGGCGCGATCGTCGTCGACATGGGCACCACGCCCCCGTCGCTGGCGCAGGAGATCGACGCCGCCGCGCGGGCCCGCGGGGCGCACGCCGTCGACGCGCCGGTCTCGGGCGGCGACGTGGGCGCGCGCGAGGCGCGGCTGTCGATCATGGCCGGCGGCGACACCGCGATCGTCGCCGCGCTCGAGCCGATCTGGTCCACCGTCGGCAAGAGCTGGGTCCACCAGGGCCCGGCCGGCTCCGGGCAGCACACCAAGATGGTCAATCAGATCCTCATCGCGACGCTGATGATCGGCGTCTGCGAGGCGCTCCTCTACGGCGCGCGCGCCGGCCTCGATCTGCCGCGGGTCCTGCAGGCGGTGTCGTCGGGCGCGGCGGGGAGCTGGTCGCTCACCAACTACGGCCCGCGCATCATGAAGGGCGACTTCGAGCCGGGATTTTTTGTCGAGCACTTCATCAAGGACATGGGCATCGCCCTCGACGAGGCGCGCCGGATGCGCCTCTCGCTCCCGGGGCTGGCGCTGGCCGAGCAGCTCTACGTCGCGGTGCAGGCGCAGGGCTACGGCAAGAAGGGCATCCAGGCGCTCGAGCTGGCGCTGGCGTCGATCTCCGGCCTCCCCTGGCCGCCGCCGCCCGTCAGCGCGCCTTCAGGGCGGTGAGCAGCTTCACCAGCGCGGCGTCGGTCTCGGGGTTGTCGATCCAGCGCAGCCCCATCCCGGCGTCGTCGTGCCGCACGATGGCCGCGCGCCCGCGCACCACCGGCCGCTCCTCGTTGCTGCCGTCGAAGACGAGGATCTCGAGCTGCGTCCCGACGGCGAAGCGCCGCAGATCGTTCCCATCGGCGCCGATGTAGATCCCGCCGCGCGAGAGGTTCTTCGCCGGCAGCACCAGCGTCTCGTCGGCGTCGCGCAGCTCGACCGAGGCGAGGAGCTCGTAGCGCGGGTGGGCGCGGGTGTCCTTCTTCGCAGGCGGGGGTGGAGGCGGCGGCACGCGCTCGGCGCTCATGCCTCTTCACCATATCAGGAGCCGCCGGCCGCTGCGACGGAGGCGTTCCCCCTACAGCGGCGTCCCGGCCGCCGCATCCCCCGCGATCGTGTCCGCCACCGCCCGCACCGCCGCCGCCGCCCCCAGCACCACCCCCAGCTCGCGGTTGTACAGCAGCGACCCCGTCGAGAAGTTCTCGCTGCCGACATACCCCAGCACCCCATCGACCACCACCGCCTTCGCGTGCACGTACGGCCGATCGAGCCCGATCACCCGCGCCCCCGCCGCCTTCAGCCGCGCCACCGCCTGGTCCTGCGCCTGGTTCGCCCCCGTCGACGGCAGCACCACCGTCGTCGCCACCCCCGCCGCCGCGCGCGCCGCCAGCGCGTCGACGATGGCGCGATCGCTCAGCTCTTCGCCCTCGAGCGAGAGTGTCGTCTTCGCCGAGGCGATGATCCCGACGAGCTTCGGCCGCGCGTTGACGGGCGCCACCACCAGCTTGCCGGTCGGCGTGATCGCGCGCCCCTCGAAGTCGGCGGTGAAGATCGCCTCCGCCTCGGCGACGTCGTCGCTGTCGGTGTCGACCGCCAGGTACTCGCGGTTGTCGGTCGGCGCCGAGGCCGCCGCGTTCATCGTCATGATCCAGGCGGTCGCCCCGTCGACGATCACGCACTTCTCGTGCGTGTAGGTGAAGGTCGACGGCGCCCAGCGCACCTGCGCCCCCGCCTGCGTGAGCGTGTCGTAGGCGGTCTGGTTGGGGCTGCCGGTCACGCCCGGCGGGAAGTGCTGGTTGAGCACGACGCGCACCTCGCGGCCGGCGCGCGCCTGCGCGGCCAGCGCGTCGATCACCGTCGACCAGGTGAGGAGGTACATGGTGACGTGCACCTTCGTCCGCGCCGCGCGGATCGCGTCGACGAGCGCCTGGCCGCGGTCGCTCGGCTCGACGATGATGCGCACCGCGCTGGTCGCCGCCGGCGGCGTCGATGGGACCACCACCCCGCCGTCGCCGTCGCCCATCGTCGGATCGAAGCCATCGCCCGACGGCGCGTCGCCGAGGTCGGTCGCGCCGTCGCCAGGCGGGACGCCCTCGCCCTGGCTGCACCCGCCCGACACGCCCCCGGACAGCATCGCCAGCGAGAGCGCCAGCACCCCGAACGTCGTCGCGCGGATCATCGGCGTCGACGGCAAGCACGGGCCGCGCCAAGCCGCCGCCCGTCGAGGGCCACGCGCCCGGCCGCTGCCGACCGCGACAAAACGCCGCGCCCCCCGCCCGGTCGCCGCGACATCGCGACGCGGCCCGCTACTTGATGATCGCGAACGTCTGCTGGTTCATCGCGACCGGCCGCCCACCGCTCCACAGCTCGCGCAGCTCGACGAAGAAGCCGTCCCCGAGCGCCTCCATCCGCGCGCGATAGCGCAGCGGCTCCTCGACGGGCAGCGAGGCGGGATCGGCGAGGATCTGCGCAGTGAAGCCGATCGTCCCGAGCGGCCGCGGCTTCTCGTCGATGCTGAACAGCGTCGGCCACCAGGCGTCGAGGAGCCCGATGATCGCCGGCGCGTCATAGCGCGGCGGCGGCGTCCGCTCGCGCACGTAGCCCTCGCAGATCGCCTCGCGCCCGCCCGCGAAGGGCACGCCCGCGACGACGCGGTACTCGTAGTGCGCGGCGAAGGTCGGCGCCATCGGCGGCCCCATCGGCACCGCCGCGAGCTCCTGCCACGGCGGCGTCTCCGACGGGGGCGCGGGCGGCACGAAGCGCGGCGCGACCACCGGCCGCGGCGCGCTCAGGATCGCCGTCGCCGTCGCCAGCACCTCGCCTCCCTGGGCCAGCTCGGCGGCGATGTTCGACTGGTTGGAGCCGCGCCGCAGCCGCCTGACGCGTAGCTCCGCGCCGCCCGGTTGCACCGGCCCGGCGAGGTCGCCCGCCAGCGTGCGCGCGACCCGCGTGCGGTCGGGCTCGGCGCGCTCGATCGCGCGCAGCAGCGTCGCCAGCACGAGGCCGCCGAACGCCCCGCGCCCCTGCTGCCACCCGTCGGGGATGTCGGCGCGATAGAGCGCGGTGCCGGCGTCGGGATCGGAGTCGATGCGCGCCACCGACGACGCGCGCGCGAACGGAGATTCGGGGAGCTCGGGCATGTTCAGAGACGACCCTTCTTGGACTCGACGACCTTTCTCTGCTCGTACCAGGGGCGCTGCAAGATGACGATCAAATAGACGATGAGAAAGAGCGCCATCGTGATCGTGAACAGCACCACCTTCCAATCGCCGATCACCGGGCGCGTGCCGATCTGCGAGAGACCGAACGGTCCGACGACGAACGGCACGTGGATCGACCGCGGCTCGGTGCGTTGCGCCTGCATGAAGAGCGCGTAGCTGATCTGATCCTTCAGCTCGCGCCCGTCGTCGGTGGAGGCGTAGGCGTAGTAGCGCCACGCGTAGTAGCCGCCGCCCCCTTTGCGGCTCACCCAGTAGCGCTCGGAGGTGACGCGGTCGATCGTGGTCTCGACGCGGTGCCCGCCGAGGCGCTGCAGATGCACGTTCGCGAACAGCGCCCCGTGCAAGAGGACGAGGATGACGCCGGTGGCGATGGCCAGCCCGCGGAAGGCGGAGGCGCGGCGCTGGTGACGGTCGGCGAGCGGCTCCGTCGACACCAGCATGCGCTCGCGCGGCGGCGGCTTCAGCACCAGCGCCGGCGGCGCGTCGCGATAGCCGCCCTGCTGCGGATCGAAGCCGCGCACGAGCACGCCGGTCACGGCGACGCGCTCGCCGGGGCGGAGCGTGGCGGTGCGGCGGCGGTGCGTGCGATCGACCGCCTCGGTCCCGTCGAGGAGATCTACCAGGAAGACGCGCTCGTCGGGCTCGACGCGCACGCGCTCGCCGTTCGGCCGCTTGACATAAAATGGGCGCGCGTCGACGCGGCGGGCGGTCTCGCGCCACTCGTGGTACCAGCCGTTCTTGCCCTGCCACTCCTTGCCGGTCTGGTCGATCTCGATGGTGATGAAGGCCTTGTCGCTGGTGTCGTCGTCGCCCTCTCCGACGACGCGCCCGATGATCGTCGCCGGCCCCGGGCGCAGCGGGCGCTTGGCGCTCTCCTCGAGCGCGGTGGCCTCGGCCACGCGGCGCTGCGCCTGGTTGCGCTTGAGGATCGTGACGACCAGGAGCCCCATCAGCGCGAGCCCGGCGAGCCCGTCGACGGTGATGCGCGTCCCGTCGATCGTCATGCGGCTGGCGTGCTGCGCGACCTCGTCCGCCATCCCTCCATCGTAGCGCGCTTCGCCGTCGAACGCTGGTGTAGCGTCGGGGCATGCTCGCGGCGTCGATCTCGTTCGCGCTCGCGCTCGGCTGCTCGCTGCCGGCGCAAGACTGCCCACCCGACCAGATGTGCGTCGCCGACTGGGACAGCGCGCGCCGCGTCTGCCCGTCGGAGGGGCGCTGCGTCCCGCGCCCGGCGGCGGCGGCGCGCGAGCTGTGGCTCCCCTTCCCCGCCGGCGATCGCGTCGTCTGCGGCAAGGGCGCGCTGGCGCACGACACCTCGCACAACGCCTGCGTGGCGTCGACGCGCTTCTCCTACGACCTCATCTCGTCGGCGTACGACCCGCCGCACCTCGTGCTCGCCGCCGACGACGGGACGGCGCACATCCGCGGCGGCTGCCCGTCGACGGACCTCAACGATCAGCCGGGCGGCGAGGATCGCTGCAACGACGGCTGGGGCAATTTTGTGCGCGTGCAGCACGAGCCGGGGCTCTACACCCAATACGCGCACCTGGCGGCGATCCTGGTGCGCGAGGGCGAGGCGGTGAAGCGCGAGCAGCCGATCGGCATCGAGGGGAACTCGGGCGCCGCCGGGGCCAAGCACCTCCACTTCAGCGCCCACGCCGGCGACGCGCGTGAGGGCGGCCCGTCGGTGCCGATGGCGCGGCTGCGGCTCGCCGGCGGCCGCGTGGTGTCGAGCGCGCAGCTCGTGTGCGGCGACTGGAGCCACGGAAAGCCGGTCACCGACGCGATGCGACTCGAGAGCGGGACGCCGGTCGTGCGCCAGCCCGAGCGCTTCGGCTTCCGCGCCGAGCCGCCAGCCCCGCCCCGTCGCTGCGGCGCGGGGCTGGCGGCGCTCGCGGGCGATCCGGAGACCTGCGTGGCGCTGCCCGACGAGGCGCGGCGCCGCGGCGCGGGCGTGGTCGTCTTCCTCCACGGGCTCTACGCGCCGGCGATCAGCGACAACGTCGTCGGCATCGAGGAGAGGCTGGCGCGCGAGGCGACGGCGCGCGGGCTCGCGCTGGTGGTGCCGCGCGGGCGACAGGGCCTCTGCACCTGGGAGCCCGCGGTGCGCGACGCGATCTGCTGGCCGTCGGGGCGCGGCCAGGCGGCGGTGATGGCCGAGCTCGCGACGCGGCTGCGCGCCGCCGGCGACGAGGTCGCGCGACGCCTCGGCCCCGGGCCGCACCCGCGCGCGCTGGTCGGCTTCTCGAACGGCGGCTTCTTCGCCGCCGCGCTCCTCGCCGACGGAGAGTGGGCCGCCGGCGCCATCCTCCACGGCGGGCCGGTGCTGCCGTCGACCTACGACCGCGCCCGCGCGATCCCCGTCCTGCTCGTCGCCGCCGACGAGGATCGCTGGCAGCTCCCGAAGATGCGCGAGCTCGACACGCTGCTCGGCGACGCCGGCTGGCCGCGCACGCTGCGGGTGCGCGCCGGCACGCACTCGCTCGCCGCCGGCGACGTGGCGGCGGCGCTCGATTTCGTGTCTAGCGCGATTGCTACGGGACGGCGGCCGAATCGGGATTGAACCCGGGGCGACTCATGATGGGCGTCAAATCGACCGCCTCGAAGTTGCTGGAGGCGACCGACTGCACCTGGTCGAAGGTGCCGTCGAGCCAATCGGCGCTCGGCTCGCCCTGCACGTACCAGTCGCTGCCCCCGTCGGCGATGTACATCCCGTAGGTCTTCATCGCCTGCAGAATGGCCTTCGCCTGCGGATTGAAATTCGCGGGAATCTGATACGACGCTTTGAGCCGGAAGAGCTGCCCCATCGGCGGCTCGTTCATCGAGGTGGTGCCTTTGTTGGTGAGGTGGCGCGCCGGCCAGACGTAGGCGCGGCGGATGTCGTTCGAGTCGACGGTGAAGCGCAGCGCGTGGCGGATGGCGCCGCTCGACGCCTCGTCGGCGCGCAGGAGCAGCGGCAGGATCGGGAAGCCGGCGGCGTCGGCGGAGGTCCAGTCGGCGGGGCGCAGCGCGTTCGAGCGCAGATCGAAGGTCGCCGAGCCGAAGATGTCCCAGCTCGATTGATTGTTCGGATACGAGTGGTAGGTCTCCCACAGGCGGCAGTTGTCGGCGTCGAGGAGGAGGATGTGGTGATCGCCGTACGGCTGCGACGGGTCGGTGTCGATGCCGCCCTCGACGCGCACGTTGTCGGGGATCGGAAGCTGCGGTGTCGGCGCGGCCGAGGCGGTGCAGGGCGAGATCACCGCGTGCGTCATCGGCGCGGCGCAGTCGCTCTCCGTCGTCGGATCCCAGTCGAGATCGGGATCGGCCGACCGATAGCGCACCGTCTTCCAGGTCAGCGAATTGCCGCGCACAACGTTGTACGGGATTCCGTAATATTCGTTGCTCGTCATATCGACGGACTGTCCCAAATCGAGGTGCAGCTTCCGATCGGTAAAGACACCCTGACTATTCGTATTGATTTTCGTCAAAAACGCCGCCGAATTCGGGTGCACCGGCAGCGTATCGATGGGGGTATTGAAGATGTGATTCGCCGGCAGGATGGGGCAGCCGGCGATCGTCGGCGACATCGACTCCACACAGGTCGTCGACGTCGAGGCGACGTAGCCGCCCGCGCAGGTGCAGACCGCGCTGCCGCTCGCGTCGTCGCAGGTGCCGTGCCCCGAGCAGGTCACGCTGGCGCACGGCCCGGTGAGCGACACGCAGGACGTCCCCTGCGCGCGATAGCCCGCGTCGCAGCTACAGCTCGCCATCGCGCCGTTGGCCGAGCAGAGGCCGTGCCCCGAGCAGGTCACGCCGGCGCAGGGCCCGGACATGTTCGCCGGCGAGCTCCCACACGCCGCTGCCGCAAGGACCACCGCAAACGCGAAGAGTGCGCGCATGGTCCCATCGTATCAGCGATCGGCGGGATCAGCGCGTGACGATGACCGCCTTCCCCTGCACGCGGCGCGCGAGCAGCTCCTCGAGCGCGCGCGCCGCCTCGGCGAGCGGATAGCGCGCGTGGATCGGCGGATGGAGCTTCCCGTCGCGCACCCACTCGAGGAGCTGGGTGTGCAGCGCGAGCGCGCGCGCCGGATCGCGCTGCAGCCACGCGCCCCAGAAGACGCCGACGATGCTGCAGCTCTTGAGGAGGGTGAGGTTGAGCGGGATGCGCGGGATCTCGCCCGCCGCGAAGCCGACGACGAGGTGGCGCCCGCCCCAGGCGAGCGTTCGCAGCGCCGCCTCGGAGTGCGGCCCCCCGACGGCGTCGTAGACCACGTCGATGCCGTTCGGCGCGACGGCGCGCACCGCGTCCTTCAGGTTCTCGTAGCCGATGGCGTGATCGGCGCCCAGCCGCGTGCAGAGCGCGCGCTTCTCCTCCGTCGACGCGACGGCGACGACCTTGGCCCCCATGAGCTTGGCGAGCTCGATCGCCGCCACGCCGACGCCGCCGGCCGCGCCGAGGACCAGCACCGTCTCGCCGGCGCGCAGCGCGGCGCGATCGACGAAGGCGTAGTAGGTGGTGCCGTAGGCGGTGAGGAGGCTCGCCGCCACGTCGAGCGCGACGCCGTCGGGGACCGGCTGGAGGCGCGTGGCGTCGGTGAGCACCTGCTCGGCGTACCCGCCCCAGGGCATGAGCGCGATCACCCGATCGCCGGGGCGCACCGCGGTCACGCCGTCGCCGACGGCGGAGACGACGCCCGCCACCTCGCCGCCCGGCGTGAAGGGCGGCGACGGGCGGAACTGGTACTTGCCCTCGATGATCAGCGTGTCGGGGAAGTTCACCCCGCAGGCGTGGACGTCGAGGAGGGCCTGCCCCGGCCCGACGACGGGCGCGGGCAGCTCCTCGAGGGTCAGCTTCGACGGGGGACCGAGCTCCTTGCAGACGATCGCGCGCATGGCCCTACGTCAGCTCCGGGTCCAGGTGGCCGATGCACAGCCGACCATCCACCTCGGCCAGCGCGAAGGAGAAGCGCGCGCAGGAGTCGAGGTCGGTCTCCGCATCCGGCGCTGGGGCGAGATCGAAGCCCCCCCACGCACGGAAGTTGTCTGCGGTCAGCTCCGGAGCAAACGCGAACGCCGGCGGGCCGTACATCCCCACCTCCGGATCGAGCTCCGCGCCCCGCGCGTACTCCGTGATGGACCCCTGGGCCCCGTCGACCTCTCGAAGGGACTCGAAGCTCAGGGTGGAATTCGTCCCCAGCTCGCTGATTCGTCCGGGCGGCGGAGCCCCGTCGATGCGCGCGCGGCGAAGGAGCGCCTCCAGCTCGTCCACCGTCAACGCCTCCTGCAGCCATGGGGCGAGCTCTTCGCGTGCCGCGTCGAAGCGCTCGTCGAGGACGGCGCGGCAGAAGCGGGTCACACACTCCTTCTCGTTTGGCTCCATGGAGACGGCAGCGTAGCGCAGGTCAGCGCTTGTTCGCGAGCGGCTGGCGCAGGAGCTCGAGCACCGGCGCGAGGCTGATCGCGGGGTCCTCCTCCATCGGGACGTGGCCGAGCCCGTCGAGGACGACGAGCCGCGCGCCGGGGATGTCCTTGGCGAAGCGCTGGCCGTACTTGGGCAGGATCCAGCGATCGCGCGCGCCCCACAGGACGAGCGTCGGCGCGCGGATCTCGCCGAGGCGGGCGTGCGCGCCGTCGGGGGCGGCCGAGCGCTGGAAGCGCTGGCGGGTGGCGTCGCGGTTGCCCTCGCGGCGCATCATGTCCTCGTACTCCTCGACGCGCGCGTCCGTGACGCGGCCGGGATCGCCGTAGGCGTCGCGCAGGCTGCGCGCGATGAGGAAGCGCGGCGTCACCCAGCGCGCGATCCAGCTCAGCCCCGGCGTCGAGAAGACGCGGAAGCCGAAGGGCGCGCGCTCCTCGCGCGGGTAGCCGGCGGCGTCGACGAGGACGAGGCGCTCCACCTTGTCGGGGTGCCTGAGCGTGTAGTGCCAGGCGACGTTGCCGCCCATCGAGTTTCCGACGAGCGTGAAGCGCGGGACATTGATCGTAGACAGGAATCGCTCGACGAAGTCGGCCATCTCGGCGGCCGAATAGCGCGCCAGCGGATCGGGCCCGGTGAGGCCGTGGCCGGGGAGGTCGACGGTGATCACGCGGTAGTCGGCGGCGAGCGCGTTGGCCCAGGCCTCCCAGGTGAGCAGCGACGAATTCGAGCCGTGGAGGAGGACCACCGCCGGGCCGGTGCCGCGATCGCGGTAGTGCGCGCGCTGCCCGTCGACGGTGACGAACTTCGACGGTGGGGTCGCGCGCCGCGCCTCGACCTCGGCGGCGGGGAGGTCGCCGCGGATGCCGGCGGTGAGCGCGATCAAGACGAGCGCGATCACCCAGCCGGCGACGCGGGCGATGCGGGCGATCTTCGAGCGGGGGGCTGCCATGTGGCGGATCCTCGCGCGTCGGCGCAAGCTCCGCTACATGTTCGTCGCGCGCCGCCCGCTCCTCGCGCTGTCGTGGATCGCCGCCGTCGCGGTCGCCGGCTCCGCCGCGCAGGCGCGCGCGGATGGGTCGGTGCGCCCGCGCCCGCGGACGCCGCTCGTCGCCCCCATCGCCGACGCGCTCGCCTGCGACGCTCACGCCGTCCGCCGCTACCTCGACGAGGGCGGCGACCCCGACGCCACCGGTGCCGTCGACGACGGCCAGCCGAAGATCCCGCTCCTCGTCGCGGCGGCGGTGAACGGCTGCCCCACCGTGCTCAGCCTGCTCCTCGATCGCGGCGCGCACATCGAGAAGAGCGCGCCCGACGGCGACACCGCGCTCCTCATGGTCGCGCGCCACCTCTATCGCACGGGGACGTGGCCGCTCGTCCTCCTGCTCCGTCGCGGCGCCGACCCCAACCACACCTTCCCGAAGGGGACGAGCGCGCTCATGTGGGCGGTCTGCCCGGCGTCGATCGAGGCGGAGGAGGCGTCGATCGAGGCGGTGCGCGCCCTCGTCGCGCACGGCGCCGACCGCGACGCGCGCAACCGCGACGGCGAGAGCGTCACGTCGCGGGCCGAGCGCTGCGGCACCGCGCGCATCCGCGCCGCCCTCGCCGCCGCGCGCCAGCTCACGCCGCCGCGCCCGCGCCCGCGCCCGCGCTGAACAAACCTGACAAAAGGCTGTCATCGAGGCGCGCCATCCTCGTCGCCATGACGACGACGAACGGGCCTCGATATTGGCTGGGAGTGGTCTCGCAGGCGCACGTCGAGCGCGGCGTGGCGGGCGGGTTCGCGCAGCTCTGCCACGGCAAGGCGGCGCCGCTCCGACGGATGCGCGCCGGCGACTGGCTGGTCTACTACTCGCCGACCGAAAGGATGGGCGGCGGCGCGCGCCTCCAGGCCTTCACCGCCGTCGGACAGCTCGTCGACGATCGCGTCTACGCCTTCGACCTGGGCGGCGGCTTCGTCCCGTCGCGGCGCGACGTGCGGTACGCGCCCGTCGTCGCTCCGGTGCCGATCGCCGCGCTCGCGGGGCGTCTCCACCTGACCGCGCGGCCCGGCTGGGGGATGGCGCTGCGACGGGGGCACCTCGAGCTCGACGCGCATGACTTCGCGCTCGTCTCGACGGCCCTTACGGAAGGGGCCGCCGCTCGGCTATGATCGCGGACGGGCGGGGGGTTTGCGGAGGTCTCGATGCGGCGTGTCGGAGTGGCGTGTCTCCTCGTGTTCGCGTGGGCGTGTGGCGACGGGAAGGGAGGGGGCGCGCCCGATCTCGCGCCCGCGGGTCTCGTCGTCGAGACCGCGTGCGGCGATGCGATCGCCGACGTCTACGGCGATCCCGGGCCGCTCCCCGCCGAACGCGGCGCGATCGTCCGCTGCGCGCTCGATCGCGAGCTGAGCGCCGCCGAGGTCGCGGCGCTCCTCGCCCCCGACGCGCGCTTCACGGCCACCGCCCCGACGAGCGGCGCGCGCGTCTACCGCGTCCTCTACCGCACCGAGCGCGGCGACAGCGCCTCGACGGCGGCGACCTCGAGCGCGCTCCTCCTCCTGCCGACGGTGCCGCGCGCGCCGTCGCTGCCGGTGCTGGTCCTCAGCCACGGCAGCCGCGGCCAGGGCGGCGACTGCGCGCCGTCGAAGCGCTCGCCGAACGCCAGCACCGTCGAGCCCGACTTCACCATCTTCGCCTACCCGCTGGTCGGATACGGCTACGCGGTGCTCGCGCCCGACCTCCCCGGCTACGCCAACTACGGCGCGGCCGGCAACCCGCCCTCGGTGTACGGCGGCGCGACCGACGTCGGCAAGGCCACGCTCGACGGCGCGCGGGCGCTGAAGCGCCTCATCCCGACGGCGACGAGCGATCAGGTCGCGCTCGTCGGCTTCTCGCAGGGCGGCCAGACGACGCTGTCGGCGCTGGCGCTCGCCGACAGCTACGCGCCCGAGCTGCACCTCGCCGCCGTCGGGCTCTTCGCGCCGCTGTGGCTCCCGCAGCGCACCTGGGGCGGCATCCTCGGGCTCGCCGGCGCCTTCCCGATCTCGACGTCGGCCGGGGCCAACGCGGTGAGCATCATGTACCACTACACGCACGGCGAGCTCCTCGACGGCGCGGGCCACGGCCTCGACATGTTCCGCGCCGACAAGCGGACCGGCGTGAAGGCGTTCATGGACAGCTGCTGGGGGCAGAACGACTGGGCGACGCTGCGCGCGCTCGGCAACGACGCGACCGACATCTTCGACCCGGCGTTCACGCAGGCGGTGTCGCGCAAGGCCATCGGCTTCGACGCCACCTGCCCGACGAGCGACGCCACCGCGCAGGCGCTGTGCGAGAAGTGGATGGCGCGCTACACCGCCGACCGGCCGCACCTCACGAGCGCGACGGCGCGCGCGGTGCCGATGTCGCTCGTGTGGGGCGCGAAGGACTCGACCATCCCGTACGACCGCATCACCTGCGCGCTCGATCGGCTGAAGGCGGATCACGTAAGCCTCTCGCCGCTGTGCGTGGTGCCGAGCGTCGATCACGGCGGCGCCGTCGGGGCGCGCATCGACTGGATGGCCGACTGGCTGGCGGCGCGCACGCTCGGCGGCGCCGAGCCGGGCGCCTGCGGCGGCGACGCCAGCGCCATCGTCGACGGCAACGGGATGCCGGCGATGTGCAACCCGCTCCCCCCCAACGACTAGCCGCGGAGCTGCGCGAGGGCGCCGGCCCAGTCCTCGACGTGGTGGGCGACGGCGAGCTTGCCGTCGCGCACGGTGTGGACGTCGAGGGTCATGATGCGGAAGGCGCGGCCGCTCGGCGCGACGCCGAAGAGCGGCCCCACCGGCGTGCCGGCGGCCTCGCTGCGGACGATCACGCGGTCGCCGGCGACGAGGACCTCGCGGATCGTCCACGCCAGATCGGGGATGAGCTTCCCGAAGCCGACCACCTGCTGGATGAGCTCCTCGCGCCCCTTCCAGACGTCGTCGCCTGAATAGGAGCGCCAGTCGGTCGTCGTCGCGCCGCGGATGAGCGCGGCGACGTCCTTGTCGGCGGGGCGGTTGAGCGCGTCGTAGAAGGGGGCGATGACCTCGCGGGCGATGGACTCGTTCATGGGCGTCCTCCTGCGACCCAATCTCGATCCGCGCGCGGCGAAAGGCACGGTGCGGAGCGGCCCGATCGAGGTCAAAATCGGACATCGATGCCGCGACCGCAGAGCGCCATCCAGGACGTCCGCTATCAGCCGCCGCGCGCAGTCGGGGTGGGGTTCGAGCCCATCCCGGTCGACGAGCTCCGTCGGCGCGCCAGCGATGGTTCGCTCGGCGGCTACGAGCGGCTCGACTTCCACGTGCTCCTCTTCCCGCGCGGCGGGTGGACGCGGCACGAGGTCGATTTCACCGCGGTGCGGATGGGGCCGGGGTGGGCCGCGCACGGGGCGCCCGGGCAGGTGCAGCGCTTCTTCGTCGGGCCGCAGAGCCGCGGGGTGCTGGTGGCGGTGCGGCCCGACTTCCTGCCGTCGGCGCATCCGCTCGCGCGGGCGGGCGCCGCGCGCCTCCGGATCGCGCCGGGCGCCGAGCGCTGGGTGGACGAGCTGGTGCGGCTCTACGGCGAGACGCCGCTGCCCGCCGAGGCGCTCACCCACCTCCTCCTCGCGCTCCTGGCGCGGCTCGAGCCGGACGCCGACCGTGCCCCCGAGGCCTCCGACGGCGCGCGCGCGCTCCACCGCGCCTTCGTGGGGCTCGTCGACGCGCACTTCGCGGCGCAGCGGGAAGTGGCGTGGTACGCGCGGCGCCTCGGGTACGTCGAGCGCACCATCGCGCGCGCCTGCCACGAGGTCGAGGGGGCTGGCCCCAAGGCGGTGATCGATCGGCGCGTGGCGCTCGAGGCGAAGCGGCTGCTCGCCTACACGACGCTGACCGTCTCGCAGATCGGCGCGCGGCTCGGCTTCTCCGAGGTGACGAACTTCGTGAAGTTCTTTCGGAGGAGCGCCGGGACGACGCCGCTCGCGTTTCGGGTCACTGCGCGGGGGGCGAAAGGAGCAGCGCGCGGCGGCCGGCGCGCAGCCCCATCGAGCTCATGATGCGCGTCGCCAGCGACGGGGAGAGGCGCTTGATGAGGAGCAAGAGGCGGTTCGACGCGGCGGCGAGGTGGGTCTTCCGCCCGCGGCGCAGCGTGCGCACGAGCTCGTCGGCGACCCACTCGGGCGGGAAGGTCTGGGCGCCGAGGTCGCCCCAGGCCAGCCCCGCCTCGGTCCGCGTGTGCGGCGGCGCGAACAGCACGACGTCGATCCCCTGCGACGCGAGCTCGGCGCGCAGCGCCTCGGAGAGCGACAGCACCGCCGCCTTCGCCGCCGAGTAGGCCGCGGCCATCGGCATCGGCACCCAGGCCACCGTCGAGGCGACGTTGACGATGGTGCCGCCGCCCTGCGCCTGGAAGATCGGCAGCACCGCGCGCGCCACCCGCTCGGCGCCGAAGACGTGCACGTCGAACATCGCCCGGAGCGCGTCGGGGCCGGCCGCCTCCCACGGGCCGATCCGGCCGCCGTTGCCCGCGAAGCAGAGCGTCGCGTCGATGCGCCCCCAGCGCGCGTGCGCAGCGTCGATGCCCGCGCGCACCGACGCATCGTCGGTGACGTCGATGACCACCGCGTGGGCCTCGCCCCCGTCGGCGACGAGGCGCGCCGCCTCCTCCTCGACCCGCGCCCGCGTGCGCGCCGCCAGCACCACCCGCGCCCCCTCCCGCGCCAGCGCCCGCGCGCTCTCGAGGCCGATGCCGGTCGACGCACCGACGACGACGATCACCTTTCCCTTCGGGTCCATCGCTTCCCTCCTGCTCCTGTGGTGGTCCCCCGCTTCGACTTCGGGCGCGACTTCGGCGACCTCGGGGACAGCGCGGCGCGCGCCCGCGCGATCCAGGCGAGCTCGGTGTCGCACCAGGCGAGGCCGTGCTCGATCGAGAGTCGCCACATCGCCGCCTCGCGCGGCGTGCGCGCCAGCGAGAAGATCTGCGGGTCGCCGAGCCGCCCCACGTACTCGGCGCGCCGCGCCTCCATCCCCGCCGCGTAGGTGGCGAGGAGCGCGTCGACGGCGTCGGGCGGCGCGTCGGCGGCGAAGACGAACTTGAGGAGCAGCGGGTGGCGCAGGACCAGCGGCTCGAGCGGCTCGGTGAGCCAGCGCGCGAGCGCGGCGCGGCCGCTGGCGGTCAGCGTGTAGAGCTTGCGATCGGGCTTGCCGTCGCCGGGGACCACCGCGTCGACGAGCAGCAGCCCCTCGTGCTCGAGCGCGTGGAGCTCCCGGTAGATCTGGCTCTGCGTCGCCGTCCAGAACGACCCGACGGAGCCGTCGAAGCGCTGCTTGAGCGTGTAGCCGCTCTGCGGCTCGAGCGCGAGGAAGCCGAGGATGGCACCGCGGAGCGACATGACACCCTAGACATATGTCACATGTGGAATATGCGCAAGGCCCGATCGGTGACCGGTGGTAGGCTCCGCCCCATGCCCCGCACACTCGCCGGTCCGTTCGCCGCCGCCGTCGCCGTCGCTGTCGTCGGCGCCACCGCCGCGCTCCCCGCGCGCGCCACCTCCATCGATCAGGCCCCCGCGCTGATCCCGCGGGCCGCGCTCTTCGGCAACCCCGAGCGCGCCCGCCCCAAGCTCAGCCCCGACGGCAAGCGCCTCGCCTGGCTGGCCGCCGACCCGCGCGGCGTGCAGCAGGTCTGGGTGAAGACGCTCGGCAAGAGCGACGACCGCATGGTCACCGCCGACAAGCAGCGCGGCATCCGCATGTACGCCTGGGCCTGGGACGATCGCCACCTCCTCTACCTGCAGGACATCGAGGGCGACGAGAACTTCCACGTCTACGCGGTCGATCTCGTCGACGGCAACGTGCGCGACCTGACGCCGTTCCAGGGCGTGAAGGCCGAGCTCATCGGCCTCGATCCCTCGCTCCCCAACGTCGTCGTGGTGGGGATGAACGCGCGCAAGCGCGAGCTCTTCGATGCCTACCGCGTCGACCTCACCACCGGCGCGATCACCGTCGCGGCGGAGAACCCCGGCGACGTCGTCGGCTGGAGCGTCGACGACAAGCTGGTGGTGCGCGGCGCGCAGGTGATCACCCCCGACGGCGGCACCGAGCTACGCGTGCGCGCCGGCGACAAGGCGCCCTGGAAGTCGCTCCTCACCGTCGGGCCCGACGAGAACGTGGCCCTGCTGGGATTTTCGAAAGACGGAAAATCGGTCTACCTGACCTCCAGCTTCGGGCGCGACACCGCGCGCCTGGTCGTCCGCCCGCTCGACCGCCCCACCGACGAGAAGGAGCTGGCGGCCGACGAGGGCGCCGACGTGGGCGACGTGGTCATCCACCCGCTCACCAAGGTCGTGCAGGCGGTGGCCTTCAACAAGGGGCGGCTCGAGTGGAAGGTGCTCGACCCGTCGGTGAAGGGGGACCTCGACGGGATCGCCAAGCTCGAGGAGGGCGACGTCACCATCGTGAGCCGCGATCGCGCCGACACGAGCTGGCTCGTCCTGGTCAACCGCGACCGCGGCGCGGTCCACTGGTGGAGCTGGGACCGTGCGGCGAAGAAGGGGACGTTCCTCTTCGCGCACCAGCCCGCGCTCGACAAGCTCCCGCTCCAGCCGATGAAGCCCGTCGACGTGCGCGCGCGCGACGGGATGGTCCTGCACGGCTACCTGACGCTGCCGGCGGGCGGCGGGAAGAACCTGCCGATGGTGCTCCTCGTGCACGGCGGGCCGTGGGCGCGCGACGACTGGGGCTTCGACGCCGAGGCGCAGCTCCTCGCCAACCGCGGCTACGCGGTGCTACAGCTCAACTTCCGCGGCTCGGAGGGGTACGGCAAGAAGTACCTGCACGCGGGCGACAAGCAGTGGGGCCTGGCGATGCACGACGATCTCGTCGACGGCGTGCGCTGGGCGGTGGCCGAGGGGATCGCCGACCCGAAGCGCGTGGCGATCATGGGCGGCTCGTACGGCGGCTACGCGGCGCTGGCGGGCGCGGCCTTCACGCCCGACCTCTTCCGCTGCGCCGTCGACATCGTCGGCCCGTCGAACCTGTTCACGCTGCTGGCGACCATCCCGCCCTACTGGAAGCCGCTCCTGCGCGTGTTCCACGTCCGCGTCGGCAACCCCGACGATCCGGCCGACAAGGAGCTGCTCGCGCGCGCCTCGCCGCTCAACCGCGTCGACCACATCAAGATCCCGCTCCTCATCGGGCAGGGGGCGAACGACCCGCGCGTAAAGCAGGCCGAGTCGGAGCAGATCATGAAGGCCATCGCCGACGCGGGCGGGCGCGCGACCTACGTCCTCTACCCAGACGAGGGGCACGGCTTCGCGCGGCCGCCGAACCGGCTCGACTTCTACGCGCGCACCGAGCGCTTCCTCGCCGAGCACCTCGGCGGGCGGGCGGAGCCGCTCGCCGGCGACAAGGAGCCGGGCTCGACGGCGATCGTGCGCGTCGTCGCCCCCGCGGCGGCGGCGAAGTCGGCGGCGCCGCCCGCGAAGCGCTGACGGAGAGCGCGCTCGACAGCCGCTGCCAGTCACTGCGCGTCTTTTTGGCTGCGAGGGGGGCGGCGAGAAGTGACGCACGACCGGACGGTGTGCCGCCGGCGTGGCGGTGGTGCGGGACGTCAGGGCGTGGACGTTCGGAACAGAGCCCCGGCGCCTGCGGCGCCTCTCTGGGGCGTGCCCCAGCCCCCCGCCGCGGGCCTCGGTGGTCGTGCGATCCGGAGCGCACGCTCAGCGCTCTGGAGGAGCCAGGTCTGCGGCGCGACGACGGCCGAGTCGAGCCAGGCGAGCGAGCTGCAGAAATCCTGCTCGACAAAATAGTCGGGGCGGGTCGGGTGGTGCTTCCAGCGGTTCTCGAGGACGTACCGAAGCGCGTTCTTCACCTCAGTCGGCGTCTTCAGAATCCGCAGGTGATACCGGTCGGCGAAAACCCGCCCTTTCCGTCCGAGGACGCGGTTGATCGCGCGGGCGATGCGAATCGCGAGTGCATGGAGAGCGCACGAGAGCGCCTCGCGGTTCGCCGCCTCGACGACGAGGTGGAGGTGGTCGCGCTGCACGCTGAAATGACAGAGGCGGCCGCCGAACGCCTCGCGGCCCTCGTTGAAGGCGCGCCGAATCGCCCGGAACACCGCGGGGCGACGCGCGCTCGGGAGGCGGCGTACGAGGCGGTACGTGACGTGGACGGGGAAGCGCGACGGAAGATCGGGGCGACGCTTGTGCGAGACGCGGCGACCACCAGGACCCGGCTTGCGCCCCGGCCGCCGCTTCTTGGGCCGCCGCTTGCGAGCGCGGAACGAGAATGCGAGCTGCGGCGAAGCCCCTGAATTCATGAGACTAGCTTAGCTGCCCAATCATCGAAAGTCAAGCATCTCAGCGACGGGAAACGTGTTCTTGTCTATCACAAACACACCTGCATCTTGGTCATTGGCGGGGGCTGGGGATCGCCCCAGCTAGGCGCCGCAGGCGCCGTCGCTCCGCTCCGAGCGTCCACGCCCTGACGACCCGCACCACCAGCGCGCGGGCGGCACACCGTCCGGTCGTGCGTCACCTTCACGCCGCCCCCGTCGTCGCGAGACGGTCGATCCCGAGTCGAGGTTGGCGCGAGGAGGTGCGCTACAGCCGCTGCGTGTTGGTGAAGCTCGCGCCCGCGAGCGTCGCCCCGCGGAGCGGATCGCCCACCAGCGTCGCGTCGTCGAACACCGCCCCCGTCAGATCGCAGTCGAGCGCGCCGCACTTCTCGAGGCGCGCCCCGCGGAAGCTCGCCCCCGGCAGCTTGGCGTCGTGGAGCAGCACCCCCTCGAGCCGCGCCCCGTCGAAGCGCGCGCGCGCCGCGCTGAGCTTCTCGCCGGCGATGGTCACCAGCTCGGCGCCCGCGAACGACGCCTCCACCGCCGAGCCGCCGCGCAGCGTCCACCCCTCGAGCCGCGCCCCGTCGAGCCGCGCCCCGTCGAGCACCGCCTTCTCGCCGCGCACGCCGACCGCGCGCAGCCCGTCGAGCTGCGCCTCGCGCAGGCTGGCCCGCTCGAGCGACGCGCGGTCCATCCGGCAGCGCCCGAGCTGCGCGCGATCGAGCCGCGCGCGCGCCATCACGATTCCCGTCAAATCGGCGTCGCCCAGCGCCGCGCCGGTCAGATCGACGGACATGAGCAGCACCGCCCCGTGCGCCGCGCGGAACTGGTTCCACGCCGCGCCGCCCTGCCACAGCGCCGCCAGCCCGGCGAGCACCGGCTGGAACGACGCCTCCACGTCGACGCCGTCGAGCTGCGCCCGCTCGAGGCGGCAGCGCGCCAGCCCCGCCCCGTCGGCGCGCGCGCCGCGCAGGTCGGCTCCGGTGAGGTCGATCCCGTCGAGCACCGCCGCGCGCAGGTCGCGCCCGCGCAGATCGGCGTCGCGGAAGAAGGTGCGCTGCTCGCGCGGCAGCGCCGCCACGCGCGCGTTCCACTCGGTCGGGTCGCGCTCGAGGAGCTCTAGCCACTCCGTCGCTGTCATCGTCACTTGTCCTTGAGGTTCTGGAGCTGCTCGAGCACGGCCGCGGTCGACTTGATCGCGTCGACCTCCTCAGGCTTCTTCTGTTGCGCCGCCGCCGCGTCGCCCTGCTTCGCGTCGCCGCCCTGCTGCTGCGCGGCCGCGGCCTTCGGATCGGCCGCCGCCTCGCCGCCGCCCTGCTCGGCCTCCTTGGCCTTCTTGTCGTCGGCGCGCTTCTTCTCGAGGACGTTCGGCACGTACGACCCGAACGCCACCACCTGCCCGCGCACCTCGGCGAGCTTGCCTTCGCTGTTCCACGGCTTGAACTCATCCATGCAGGCCAGCGGATCGTCACCCGCCTCGCTCGCCTTCGTCTTCACCGACAGCTCGGCGATCTCGGCGATCTGCTTCCCGTTCGGCGCCTCGGCGACCTTCTGCTCGGTGATGAGCGCCGTCGCCGCGCGCAGCATGCGGTCCATGTACTTGCCCGCGCGATAGACAGCAAATCCCGGCTTGTCCTTGAAGTGGCCGAAGTCCTTCAGCGCGTCGCCGACGTTCTCGTTGAACGACTGCTCGTACCGCTCGGGCGAGAGCGGCACCTCGACCGGAGCCCCGCCCTGCGCGGCCGCCACCTTGCCCGCCTGCTGGATGCCGACGACGGCGTGCAGCGTCGCGCCCTCCGACGCGTAGACCTCGTTCGCGAAGTAGAGCGCCTCGGCGATCTTGTTGGCGATCACCGCCGGCAGCGTCTTCAGATCCTCGACGTCCTCCTCGGTCGGGCGATCCTTCGCCTTCAGGACCTGATAGCGGAGGCGCAGCGCCTTCAGCGTGAAGAGCTTCTCTTCATAGATGGCGTTCGACGCGCGCATCTTCGCCGCGTCCTTGGCGTAGTGCTCGTTGTCCTTGCCCCACGCGCTCTCGGCGCCCTTCATCGCCTCGTCGAGCTGCTTCTCGAACTTGGCCTGCTCGGTCTTGAGCATCGACTCGTTGAACTCGAAGTCGACGCGGTCGAGCTGCTTCTCGAGCTCCTTGGCCTTCTCGGGATCGGCCGCGCCCTTCAGGCGCGACTCCTTGTAGCTCGCCCACTCGCCTTCGTTCATGTAGCGACGCGTCTTCAAGAGCGACGCGTCGGTGAGCGCCTCGGTGCGATCGGCCTTCTGCTCGGCGTCGAGCCCGGTGTGCTCGGCGTTCGGCGTCATCTTCGCGATCGGGTGCTCGGCCGTCCCGGCATCGACCTTCTGCCCCTGCTGGTCGAGCTTGGTGACGCCGAAGATCCAGTCGGAGGCGTAGACGTTGTAGTCGAACACCGTCCCCGGATCGAAGGGGATCCCCAGCTTGGCGCGGAAGGTCTCGTTGAACGACTGCACCGCGAGCTCGGTGTTGGCGCCCGCCGTCGCGGTGTCGATGTCCGAGGTGCGCTTCTGGTTCCCAGACGGGGGGAGGAACTTCACCTGCTCGGCCGGCTTCTTGTCGCCGGCCTCGGCGGCGAACTCCTTGGCGACGTCGTAGCCGATGAGCGGGTCCCAGTTGGCGTCGGCGTCGCGCGGCTTGTCGGCGACCTTCTTGAGCTTCTCGCCGATCTTGGCCTGCGTCTCGGTCTCGACGGTCTTCATGAACGCCGAGCGCATGTCGACGAGGTTCTGCATGAGCTCCATGCAGGCCCCGTGATCGGGCGCCTCGGCCGGGTCGATCCCCGGCCACGCGTTCATGAGCAGGCAGTCCTTCGCCTTGAACCAGTTCCACTCGAAGCACTTGCCGAGGATCTGGAGGAGGACCTCCTGGTCCTTCCAGCCCTTCACGACGTCCTTGTTGCCCTTGATCGCCTGCGCGAGGAGCGGCGCCGTCGCCGGGATCCCGCCCGCGGCGGCCTTGGGCGCCTCGTCGGCCTTCGCGCCCGCCGCCGCCGGCTGCGCCGCGTCGGCCTTGGGCTGCGCGTCGGCGTTGCCCTGCGCGCCCGCGTTCTGCTGCGCGCCCGCGTTCTGCTGCGCGGCGCCCTGCTGCTGCTGCTGCTGCTGCCCGTCCTGCCCGTCTGGGGTGCGGTGGATGCCGGCCGCGCGCGACGCGCCCGGTGACACGCGCTCGCCGCTCATCAGCCGATCGGCGGCGGAGTCCGCCTCGCGCTCGGCGGCGTCGCCGGGATCGCTGACGCCCGCGCCGCGCGCCCCGCCGCTCGTCGATTGCTTGGCCTGCGCGACGTGCGTGAGCTCGTGCGCGAGGAGCTTCTCCCCCTCCTTCGACTCGGGGTTGAACGCGCCGTCGGCGAAGTGGACCTGATCGTCGATGGTGAAGGCCTTCGCGCCGAGCTGCTTCGCCGCGCGCGCCGAGTCACCGCCGGTGTGCAGCCGCACGCTCGAGAGGTCGGTCCCCAGCTGCGCGCCGAGCTTCGCGCGCGTCGCGCCGTCGAGCGGACGCCCGCCGCCCGTCGGGATCGTGCCGCGCGCGGATCGGCGTCGCGTCCGCCGTCGCCGCGCTCGGCCTTGCGCTGAACCGCGCGCCTCCGCAGCGCGACCGCGAGCCGCAGATCGCCGCTCGCGTCCATCTCGGATTCCGCCGCCCCGGTCCCTTGGCGCTCGTCGCCGGTGCGCGCGTCCGTCCGTTCCCGCGTCATCAATCCCCCCGACGGATCACTACACCACGCGTTGCCTCCGAAGCCACAGCCTCGAACGACCGGTGTGGCCCCGCCGTTTACGATGCGTGCAATTTCAAGGAGTTGGCAACGGCATCGCGCCTGCACAGGGGCCCGGCACAACGGCTCCACACACACAAGGAGATGCCGATGCTCACGCGTACGCTGTCGATCGCCTTCCTGCTCTTCACCTCCGTCGCTGCCGTCGGGTGCGCGGGCGCCCCGGGCGCCGCCGCCACCAACGACGCGCTCGTCGTCTCGCTCGGCGCCGAGCGCCAGGTCCGCCTCGAGGGCACGGCCGAGGTGCGCGCCATGCTCGCCTCGACGATCGAGGACCGCATCGACGCCCTCGTCCCCGCGCAGGCGAGCGGCCAGGTCTCGGTCGCGCTCGCCGACGGCGAGGGCACGATGCGCACCTGGACCGTCGACGACGACACCGTGAAGCGCCTCGGCACCGAGATCACCCAGGTGATCGATCCCTCGTCGCTGACGGAGGCGTCGGCCTGCGTGCGCTGCGACCCCATCACCTGCCCGGCCGGCTCGCCGACGGGGTCGAGCTGCATGTCGTGCACGACCATCCCCTGCCCAAAGCCGACCACGACGAAGTAGCCGCGGCCTCACGTAGTATCGAGGGATGGGCGACCTCGCCGACGGGGAGAGCACGAAGGTCAAGGGCTCCGGCTCTTCGGTCTACACGCTGAAGAACGTCGGCGGGGTCTACTCCTGCACCTGCCCCGCGTGGGCGCACCAGTCGCTGCCGATCGAGCGGCGCTCGTGCAAGCACCTGCGCGCGCTCCGCGGCGCCGACGCCGAGGAGGCGCGCACCGGTGCCGCCGCCGGCCCGGTCCGCTCGGCGCGCGCGCCGCGGCCGGCGACCACCGCCGACGGGGAGGCGGCCACAGCCGACGCCGACGCCGACACCGCGCCACCGCTGCTCCTCGCGCACCGCTGGGAGACCGAGGTCGATCTCACCGGCTGGTGGATGAGCGAGAAGCTCGACGGCGTGCGCGCCTATTGGGATGGGCGGCAGTTCATCTCGCGCCTCGGCAACCGCTTCTTCGCGCCGGCCTGGTTCACCGCCGGGATGCCCGATTTTCCGCTAGACGGAGAATTGTGGGGCGGGCGCAAGCAGTTCCAGCGCACCGTCGGCGTCGTCAAGCGGCAGGACGAGAGCGCCGCCTGGCGCGCCATCTCCTACGTCGTCTTCGACGCGCCGTCGCACGGCGGCCTCTTCGAGGAGCGGCTCGAGCACGCGCGGGCGGCGCTGGGGCGCGCGGGCCTGCCGCACGCGACCCTGCACGAGCACGTCGTCTGCGAGGGGACCGCGCACCTCAAGGCGGAGCTCGCGCGCGTCGAGGCGCTCGGCGGCGAGGGCCTCATGATGCGGCAGCCGCGCTCGCGCTACGAGGTCGGGCGCAGCTCGACGCTGCTCAAGGTGAAGACCTTCCACGACGCCGAGGCGCGGGTGGTCGCGCACGTCGCGGGCGCGGGGCGGCACAAGGGGCGCCTCGGCGCGCTCGTCGTCGAGCTGCCCGACGGGACGCGCTTCAACGTCGGCACTGGCTTCTCCGATCGCGAGCGCGAGGAGCCGCCCGAGCTCGGCGCGCTCATCACCTTCCGCTATCAGGAGCTGTCCGAGGCGGGCGTGCCCCGCTTCCCGTCGTACGTCGGGGTGCGCATCGACGCCGCCTGGCCGACGCCCGCGCCCGCGGCGGCGGCGGCGAAGCCGGCGAAGCCGAAGCCCCCGTCGGCGCCGCGCAAGCCCACCGCCGCCCCGCGGCCCTCGACGACGACGGCCGCGGCCGGCGGCGAGCTGCGCCACTTCGAGTACGTCCAGGGCAGCTCCAGCAAGTTCTGGGAGATCCGCCTCGAGGGCGACCGCTTCACCACGCGCTGGGGCCGCATCGGCACCAACGGCCAGACCACGCTGAAGACCTTCTCGTCGCACAACGAGGCGCGCCGCGAGCACGACGCCCTCGTCGCCGAGAAACTCAAAAAGGGCTACGTCGAGAGGGGGAGCTGACCATGCGCACGCGTACGTCCACGATCCTCGCCGCCTTCGCCGTCGCCGCGCTCGGCCTCGGCGCCGCCACGGGCTGCGGCCCGCACTGCACGAAGGAGAGCGTCAGCATCACCGAGGGCCGCCAAGCCGAGGTCCCGGGGCTGCCCCCCGGCGTCGTGGTCTGGCTCGCCGACGTCACCACCGGACCGAAGGCGCACGTAATCGTCCGCGATCCCTCGAAGGACGGCTACTACGCCGACGAGAGCAACGTCACTCCCGGGCAGATCCTCCGCTTCTCCATCGACGGCGTGCCCTACGAGCTGAAGGTGGTCAACCTCGACGACCACTGGATCACCGCCCAGGACCGCGGCGACTTCTGCCTGTAGCGGTCCCCTCTCGACAGGTCACCCTCGCGCGGGCGAAAATCGACGCGGGGGGTGGGGTGATGTCGACGAGCGGCCTCGGCATCGAGAAGTTCGTGTGGGACCTGACCTACGCGTGCCCGCTGCGCTGCACGCACTGCTACTCGGAGTCGGGGCGACGGGCGGCGCGCACACCGACGCCCGAGCAGCTGCTCGCCATCGCCGACGTCATCGTGCGCTCGGGCGCGCAGCGCGTCTCGATGAGCGGGGGCGAGCCGCTCCTCGTGCGCGGCTGGTCGGCGGCGGCGCGGCGGCTGCGCGACGCCGGGATCCAGGTCGCGCTCTTCACGAGCGGCTGGGTCACGCTCGACGACGCGCTCCTCGACGAGCTGCACGCGTCGGTGCACACCGTCTGCGTCAGCCTCGACGGCCCCGACGCCGCCACGCACGATCGCATCCGCGCGCGCGAGGGCTCGTTCGCGCGCGCCCTCGACGCGCTCGAGGCCCTCGACGCACGGAAGCGCGCGCTCGTCGCCGCCGGGCAGCCGGCCTTCGCGCTGGGCGTCGAATACACCGTCGTCCGCAGCAACCTCGACGGGCTCGAGCGCTTCGTCGATCTGATCGCGGCGCGCACCACCAGCGTCGACACGCTGCGCTTCGGGATGGCCATCCCCGAGGGGCCGGCCGCCGACGAGGCCTTCGTCGCCAGCGAGCTCCTCGACGAGCAGCACGAGCGGGCCCTCCTCGCGCGCGCCCCCGCGCTCGCCGCGCGCGCGACCAACGGCATGAAGGTCTCGGTGACCGACATGCGCTATTACGTGCCCTACTCGCCGACGAGCGGCGCCGGGCGCGCCATCGCGCACCTCGAGCCCGACGGGCAGCTGCGCGCCTTCGGCGTCTACGAGGCCAAGGTGGGCAGCCTCCTCGACGAGCCGCTCGACGTGCTCTGGGCGCGCGCGCTCGCCTGGCGCGAGCAGCCCTTCGTCGTCGACACGGTGGCCACCATCCGCGACGCGCACGACTGGGCGCGCGCCGCCCGGGCGCTCGATCGCCGCTACGGCTCGCCCGACGACCTCGTCCGCATCGCGCGCCGTCAGCGCACCACCGACCCGACCGGCGTCGAGTAGACCGCGCCCTCGGCGCCATTCGCTCAGCGCATCGCCCGCGCGCGCACGAGGCGATCGACGACGGCGGCAGCGACGAGCACCGCGACGTGCACGACGATCCCGAACGCCTCGGTCTCGAGCAACACGGAGAGCGCCTTGGCGAGCAGCGTACCCTTCTCTGCGGGATCGACGCCCGCGATCGCGGCCCACACGCCGAGGACGTTCTTCGTCGTCCACAGCCCCGCGAAGATCGAATAGACAATCACCGCCTCCGGGATGACCGCGTTCTCCCAGCGAGCAGTGCGTCGCCGTACGACGCCCACGCAGATCGGGACGAGGACGAACGCGAGCAGCCAACCCATGGCGCGAACCCTACCGGACCCAGCGGAGGCCGGCGTTCTCGACGAGGGCGCGGGCGGCGGCGGTCTCGCGCTGGGCCCATGGCAGCATGCGGTCGTCGTCGGAGGCGCGGGCGCCGCCGCCGAGCTCGACCGCGCCGGTCCCGTCGGCGAGCGAGACGATCAGCCGCGAGTTCGTCGCGTGCAGCGCGAAGCGACGCAGCGACGGCGCCGCCGCGCGGAAGAGCGCCACCCAATCGGCGAGCCTGTCGTCGGGCCAGTCGGGCCAGTCGCCGCGCACCGCGAACGACTCCAGCTGCGCGCCGAACGGCGCCGCGAACACCCAGCGGTAGTCGTCGGGCCCGCGATCGAAGTAGCGATCGCGCCACTCGCGATCGCGAAACCACAGCGACAGCGACGTGAGCGACGGCAGCCCGCGCGCCGCCGCCAGCGCCTTCAGCCCGCGCCCGACGGGCCGCCCCGCCGACAGCCCGTCGTCGGCGCCGCGCGTGGGGCTCGGCACCACCGACAGCGCGCGCAGCCGCGGCAGCGAGATCGTCGCCAGCGCCTCGAGCGCCGGCTCGGGCACGTTCACCGCCTCCTTGAGCCGCCGCATCGCCCCCGTCAGCGCGCCGTACCCGCCGAAGGTCAGCCGCCGCACCGTCCCCCACCCCGGGTGCCCGAAGATCGCGTCGGCGACCGCCTTCCGCCGCACGTCGGTCGCGCAGGCGTCGAGGAGCCCGCGATCGAACTCCACCGTCGACGTCACGATCGCCGGCGCCAGCGGACCCACCCACGCGCGCCAGTGCGCCTTCACCAGCTTCGCCGCCGCCTTCGCCGCCTTCGCGTTCCCCGACGCCGCCGCGAGCTGCAGCGCGATCAGCTCCCCGCGCGCGTCGCCGCGCTGCTGGAGCGCGTCGGCCCACACCGCCCGCGCCTCCTCGTCGTCGGGGTCGGCCAGCACCGCCGCGTACAGCGCCTCCTCCGCCGACGGCGCCGCCGCGCCCTCCTCCGCCGCCTCGGGCAGCTCCCCGTCGACGAGCGCCAGCGCCGCCCGCGCCCGCGCCGCCGTCGCCGCGTCGAGCTCCGCCGCGCCGCCATTTTCCGTCAAGCGCTTTTCCAGCTTGGCGATGGCCTTCGGGATCCGCTCGACCAGCGCCGCGCTCGTCGACGTCCCGCGCGCCTCCGGGTTCGCCGCCGCGTCCGCCGCCAGCGCCCGCAGCGCGTCGACGGCGCGCGGATCCCCCGAGCGCTCGAGGATCGTGAACAGGCGCGTCAGCACCTTGCCCCAGCTCCCGAAGCTGACCGTCCCCCCGGCGACGCCGGCCAGCGCGCAGGCCGGCAGCGTCAGCGACGGGTCGTCGGCTTCGCCCACCAGCTCGTCGAGGCAGGCCGCCACCACCGACCCGCGGTGCGCGCGCGCCACCTCGTCGAGGGCGCCGAGCAGCCGCCGCCCGTCGTACGGCGCCCGCGCCCGCGCCGCCGCCAGCCACGCCTCCATCCACGCCCTCTGCTTCATCGCCGCGGCCGCCGGCAGCTCCCCCGTCGGGAAGCGCTCCGCCGCGCGCTCGACCAGCGCCGCCAGCTCCGGCGCCCGGCAGGCCCGCCACGCCGCCCGCGCCGCCTCGTACGCCGCGCGCCGCCGCCCCGCGCGCAGCGCCTCCTCGAACCGCTCGATCCCGTCGATCACGTCGCGCATCGTCGCGGGCAGATTCTACGGACGATGGCGTATCGTCTGCACCATGGGATGCGACTTCATCGGGTGGCGTGACTGTTCCCTCCAGGCCGAGCTCGGGCCGGACGGCTTCCTCGGCAAGCTCAAGCTGCGCGCCTACAAGCGCGTCGTCGAGGAGCGCGTCCCCGTCGAGAAGCGGGACACGATCCAGATCAAGGTGCAGGTCACCGGCCGCGGCGAGCGGACGCTCACCTATCCGCAGATCTGCAGCGACCTCGCCGCCTTCGAGGCCGGCATCCCCGAGTGCCGCGCCTGCCCGCTGGCGAACGGGCGGCCGCTCGGCTGCTACCGCTACGTGACCTACCCGATCGACGCCGTCACCGAGGAGCTCGGTCTACGACTTCTTCGTCGAGGAGCTGAAGACGCGCGACTCGATCGGCGACCAGATCTACCGCGATATCGTGAGCCAGATCGACGACGACAGCGGCTTCATCCACAACCGCGGCGAGGACGGCGGCACGCTCGCCACGCGCGAGGAGCCGCTCGTCGGCGAGGCAGCCGACGGGCGCCCGCTCCACAGCGGCAAGCTCCTCGCGGCCCTCTTCATCCCGCTCGAGGTCCCGCCGCTCGTCGTCGCCTACGCCCGCCTCTTCCTCGAGCTCCAGTCGTACGCCTCGCGCCGCGTCGCCGCCGACGCCCGCCTGGGGAGCCGCGTCGCCGAGTCGCAGTCCCTCGACGAGCTGGCCCAGATCGCCGACCTCCTCCGCGCGACCTTCGTGAAGGCGCTCGACGAGGGCTGGACCGTCGTCGTCGACGGCTGAACGGCTGAGACCTCCCGCCCGCTCGGCGCATCCCACTGACGGTCTGGTCTTGGAATCACCAGGCGACGGACGTATGCTCCCCGCCGCTCACCTCCAGACCAATAGGGAGACTTCGATGTCAAAGAACCTGAGCGGGACGAAGACCTTTGAGAACCTGAAGGAGGCCTTCGCCGGCGAGTCGCAGGCGAACCGCCGCTACCTCTACTTCGCCAAGACGGCCGACGTCGAGGGCCAGCCGGACATCGCGGGCCTCTTCCGCGACACGGCCGAGGGCGAGACCGGCCACGCGCACGGCCACCTCGACTTCCTCAAGCAGGTCGGCGACCCGGCGACGGGCGAGCCGATCGGCACCACCGAGAAGAACCTCAAGTCGGCGGTCGCCGGCGAGACCTACGAGTACACGAAGATGTACCCGGGCTTCGCCAAGACGGCCCGCGAGGAGGGCTTCGAGGACATCGCCGAGTGGTTCGAGACGCTCGCGCGCGCCGAGAAGTCGCACGCCGGCCGCTTCCAGAAGGGCCTCGACAGCCTCAAGTAATTTCTGTCTAGCGCGGGGCTCGTTCGTTTCGGCGAGCCCCGCGTCGTGCGTGAGGACAACGCGACCATGGCCGACGACGCCGACGACTACGTCATCCCCAAGCCCGAGCCGAAAGAGATCGACGAGAAGCTGTCGGTCCAGCTGCGCCACCTCGCCGAGGACGCCGTCCTGCGCGGCCAGCCCAACGGCGACGAGCGCTGCGACAACTGCCTCTACTACATCGAGCCAGACAAGAAGATCGCCTATTGCTGGCACCCGAAGCTGCGCATCCTCGTCGGCGGCGACTGGTGGTGCCAGTGGTGGGAGAAGATCGAGGAGTAGCCCCGATGCGCAAGCTCGTCCTCTCCGACATCCTCGGCCCCGAGCGCTACGCGCCGGTGCGCGACGAGCTGCGCCAGCGCGTCATCGAGCTCAAGCGCGCGCGCCGCGTCTCCGTCGGGCCCCAGGTCACGCTGGTGTTCGAGAACCGCGACACCATGCGCTTCCAGGTCGAGGAGATGTGCCGCGCCGAGGGCATCACCGCCGACGACAAGATCCAGTTCGAGGTCGACACCTACAACAAGGTGCTCCCCGAGGACGGGCAGCTCGGCGCGACGCTGTTCATCGAGGTGCAGTCGGACGCGGCGCTGCGCCGCACGCTCGACGCGCTGGTGGGCCTGCAGCACCACGTCTGGCTGATCGTCGACGGCAATCGCGCCCAGGCGACCTTCGACCCCGACCAGTTCACCACCGACAAGCTGGCGGCGGTGCAGTACCTCAAATTTCCGCTTGACGAAAAAGCACAGGCGGCGCTGACGCGGCCGGGCGCCGATCTGCGCCTGGCGATCGACCACCCCAACTACCAGCACGAGGCGCGCCTCTCGGAGGCCACGCGCGCGTCGCTGGCCGCCGATCTGGCGACCAACTGACGCGGGCCCGATGCGCATCCTCCACACGATGCTCCGCGTCGGCGATCTCGAGCGCTCGATCGCCTTCTACACCAGCGTCCTCGGGATGAAGCTGCTGCGGCGGAAGGACTACCCCGACGGGCGCTTCACGCTGGCCTTCGTCGGCTACGGCGACGAGGAGTCCACCGCCGTCCTCGAGCTGACCCACAACTGGGACACCGCCAAATACGACCTCGGCACCGGCTTCGGCCACGTGGCCGTCGAGGTCGACGACGCCGCGGCGGCCTGCGCGCAGGTGGCCGCCGCCGGCGGCAAGGTCACGCGCCCCGCCGGCCCGATGAAGCACGGCACCACCGTCATCGCCTTCGTCGAAGACCCCGACGGCTACAAGATCGAGTTCATCGAGCGCAGCTCGCGCTAGGCGGCGGCCATCGCGCGCTCGACGGCGGCGATGGTGAGCGGCCCCGCGGTCGCGCCCAGGCGCCGCACCCAGGCCAGCGTGGCCGTCTCGTCGAATAGCGCCTCGACCGCCGGCGCCGCGTCGGCGTCGAGGAAGGCGAAGGGGTCGCACGACGACGGATGGACGCGCCCGCGCACGTCCTCGACGTCGTCGTAGACGCCGACATAGCAATTGACAGAAATGTCGATCGGCAGCCGCCCGCCGTCACGGATGGCCACCAGCGCCGCCGCGGTGGCGACGACCGCGAGGTCGGCCAGCGCCTGCCCCCACGCCTCGCGCCAGTCGTCGGCCTCCCACCCCGACGGCAGCGGCGGCTCGTCGATCGCCGGCGCGTCGACGATCTTGGCGATGTCGGCGGCGATGTCGTCGACCGCCCAGCGATAGAAGAGCTTCCCCTGGTCATACCCCAGCGACAGCTCCGTGAGCGGGCCGACCCCGACCGGCAGCTCGCGCCGCAGCCGCTCCTCCACGAGGGACACCGCCTCGCGCACGAACCCTTCAAACCGCATGGCCGCGAGTGTACCGTCGATCCGTGCGCCGTTCGTGGGCCCTCGCCGTCGCCTTCGTGCTCGCCGCCTCCGCGTGCGGCGGCGAGGTCGTCGCGCCCGGCGACGGCGGCGCGGACGGCGGCGGCGGCGCGCTCGACCTGGCCTCGTCCACCGACGGCGGCACGCCGGTCGATCTGGCGCCGCGTGCGGACCTCGGGCCGGGGACGCTGAAGGGCACGGTCCAGCTCACCTACTACTGGGTGACGCAGCAGTCGGACTACAGTGGCGCCAACGACACCCCGATCTGCGGCGTCTCGGCGAACGTCCTCGCGACCGTGCCGCTGGCCTTCGCCAACGCGCTGAAGCTCGAAGGGACCGGCCGGCTCACCGACGGGCGGCTCCTCAACGTCGGCGGGTCGTGCCAGTGCCCGTCGGGGATGACCACCTGCTACATCGTCCTCGACCAGACCAAGTACCCGTGGGGCGTCGGCGTGCAGTCGCGCCCGCTGGTCCCCTTCCGCTCGATTGCAGTAGACAGGAATTACATCCCCTACGGCGCGCACGTCTACGTCCCCGAATTCGACGGCGTGCAGATGCCGTCGAGCTCCGGCTTCGTCCACGACGGCTGCCTCCAGGCCGACGACACCGGCGGCGGCATCGTCGGCGCGCACATCGACTTCTTCGCCGCCGAGAAGTCCAACTACACGACGCTCGACCGCATGCTGAAGCTGTCGAACGTGACGGTCTACCTCGCCTCGCCGCGCTGCCCCTGATCCCGAAAATCGTCTATAATAAAATCATCCGAGGGGAGGTACCGTTGATGAAGCGTGTGCACGCGGCGTGGCTGGGACTGTGTGTGGTGGTGGCGGCGGCGGCAGCGACGAGCTGTTCGAGCGGGGGCGGAGGCGGCCCCTCGACGAAGACGATCGGCGCGACCGGCGGATCGACCGGTTCGACCGACGGCGCGAAGATCGACGTCCCGAGCGGTGCCGTGGGCGGCGACACCACCTTCACCGTGACGCCGGCCCCGAGCGCGCCCGCGCCCTCGACGGCGACGCCGGTCGGGACCGCCTACACGCTGGGGCCCGAGGGGGCTCAGTTCCAGAAGCCGGTCACCGTCACGCTGGCCGTCGACGTCACCAAGCTCCCGTCGGGACGCACCATCGGCGACGTCGCCGTCTACACCGCGCCCGCCGGGTCGTCGTCGTACACCCGGCTCGGTACGCGCGTCGTCGACCCCACCCACGTCGCCGCCGAGACGCTCCACTTCTCGACGTTCGTCCCCGGCGTGCCGATGACCTGCAGCGTGACCTGCGCGCGCAGCGCCGACTGCCAGATCGGCGGCAGCTGCGGAACGAGCGGCTGCACCTGCCAGACGACCTGCACCGCCGACGGGCGGGCGCCGACGTGCACCACGCCCGACGCGGGCAGCGGCAGCGGCGGCGGCAGCGGCGGCGGTAGCGGCAGCGGGAGCGGCAGCCCTGGCAGCGACGCGGGCGCCCCGACCGGCGGCGGCCCGACCTGCGAACCGTCGACGACGTACTCGTTCGCCTGCGTGGGCTCGAGCTGCACCTGCAACGGCGCGCCGACCGCCACCGTCAGCTGCGACGCGGGCGAGGCGGCGCTCTTCGCCGCCTATCAGGGCTGCGGCTTCCCCGGCGAGCTCGCGCCTCCGCCGCCGCCACCCACCGATCCCGTCGACGCCGGAACCCCCACCGCCAACGGCTGCGCCGCCGGCGGCCCTCCCTGCCCGAGCTGCAGCATCTCCTGCATGGCCCCGCAGAACCCCGTCTGCACCAACCCCGTCGTCATGAGCGACGGGATGGGCCACATCGTCTGCGTGACCCCGCCCTCCTGTTTCTGTCAATAACGGCTAGACGCTAAATCGGCTCGACGTCGACGGCGACGTGGACGGTGTGCGCGCCGCCGCCGAGGATCACGCCGCGGATCGGCGTCACGTCGCTGAAGTCGCGCCCGAAGGCGATGGTCACGTGCTCGTCGGTGGGGATGAGGTCGTTCGTCGGATCGAAGTCGATCCAGCCGAGCTCCGGGACCCACACCGCGACCCAGGCGTGCGACGCGTCGGCGCCCTGGAGGCGCGGCCTCCCCGGCGGCGGCCGCGTCAGCAGATAGCCGCTCACGTAGCGCCCCGCCAGCCCGAGCGCCCGCAGGCACCCCAGCATGACGTGCGCGAAGTCCTGACAGACCCCGCGCCGCGCCTCGAGCACCGCCTCGATCGGCGTCGACACGTCGGTGGCGCGCGGGTCGTAGACGAAGTCGGCGTGGATGCGCCGCGTGAGGTCGCGCGCCGCCGAGAGCAGCGGTCGCCCCGACGGGAACGAGGGCGCCGCGTACTCCAGCAGCCCGTCGACGAGCTTCACGTGCGGCGAGGCGAAGGTCATCTGATAGGCGTCGAGCACGTCGCGCCGCCGATCGCCGCGCAGCCGATCGCGCACCACCTCCCACGGCGGCGTGAGGTCGAGGTCGAGCTGCCGCGGCCGCCCGAGCTCGACGACGCTCGTCGCCACCACCTCGAGCGCGCGGTGCGGCTCGCTCAGCGAGAAGTGCAGCGCGCGGTTGCCGAAGTAGTCGAAGCGCCGTCGCCACGCCGCCGGCTGCGGGGTGATCACGACGTCGTGCGAGAAGGTGCGCTGGTGATCGAGCTCGCGCGGCGAGAGGTGCGCGTCGTGGTGCGACGTCGCCACCGCGTCCGAGTACTGGTACGTCGTGCGATGCACCACCCGCAGTCGCGTCATCGACCTCTCCCGTCGTCGCCGAGGTGCCGCGGCTGGGTCGCGTGGTTGAGGTAGCTGTCGGAGAGCGAATCGCTGAGCGCGGGCAGCACCGTCCCGAGGCGCCGGAGGAGCGCGTCGAGCCCCCCGAGGACGCCGTGCTCGTCGGGGACACAGAGCCGCTCGACCTCGGCCAGCTCGAGCTCGTTCTCCGCCTGCACCGCCAGGCGCAGCTGCGGGCTGCGGATCCCGACGCCGGGCAGGAGCGGCAGCGCGCGCACGTGCTGCACCAGCGCGCGCACCTGATAGAGCGCGCTCCGCGGATTCGTGTCGTCGGTGAGCAGCAGATCGACGACCGGCGCGACCTGCAGGCTCGCCCGATAGCGCCGCCGGTAGGTCATCCCGCTGTCGGCGATGTCCAGCACCGCCTCGAGGAGCGGCCCCTCGCGATCGACCGGCGGCTGCGTCGTCGTCGCGCGCAGGAGCGTCACCAGCGTGACCGCGCGCTCGATGCGCCGCCCGATGTCGACGAAGCGCCACGACTGCCCGCGCGTCATCGAGTCCATCGCCAGCCCCGAGAAGGCCGCCAGCGTCGTCACCACGTGGTTGAGCCCGTCGACGAGCGCCGCCGATCCCTCCGCGCGCTCGATCGTCGTCGCCTGCTCGTCGAGCGCCGCCAGCACGCGCCAGGTGTCGAGCGAGATGCGGTCGCGCACCACGCGCCCCGCGCGCAAGGTCGCGCGCACCACCGCCGCCAGCGATCCCATACAGGCGCCGTCCTTCACCGCCGCGCCCAGCTGCGCCTCGGCGGCGACGAGATCGGCCGGCGCCGCCAGCGGGATGTCCGCGCTATACAAAAATTCGGTCTGCGCGCGCAGCGCCCCGAACAGCGGCCCGAACTCGTGCGCCGAGGCCAGCTCCTCGGGCGCGTCGAGCTCCGCCAGCCGCGCGGCGATGACGCGCGCCAGCCGGGCGATCCCCTCGCCGCGCTCGGCGTAGCGCCCCAGCCAGTAGAGGTTGTCGGCGGCGCGGCTCGGCAGATCGCTGCCGCCGCGCGAGAGCTCGACGGCGCGATTGACCGCCACCAGGGGCGCCACCTGGTGCGACGCCTCCGTCGAGAGCACCCACACGTCCTTCGAGCGCGCCCCCGCCTGCATGGTGACCTCGACGCCACCGTCGCTGCCGGCCACGCGCGCGAGCCCGCCCGGCATCACCAGATAGTCGTCGTGCTGCGTCGACACCGCGAAGCAGCGCAGCACCAGCGTGCGCGGCACGAGGCCCCGCGCCGTCCCCGCGCTCTCGCCGCCGGCCAGCACCGGCACCGTCGACGGCGCCACGTGCTCCTGCGCCACCCAGGCCGACGGCCGCGCCAGCACCCGCGCGCGCAGCTCGGTGCGCGTCGCCTCGCTCAAGGTGGCGGTGAAGATCGGCGAGGCCGGCCCGTCGACGAACGTCGACCGCAGCACCACCGCGTCGAAGCGCCCCAGCACCTCGTCGAGCGCGCCGCGCTCGCCCAGCCACCAGCTCTTCACCGACGGCAGCCGCAGCTCCTCGCCGAGGAGCATCTTACAGAGCCCCGGCAGGTAGGGCTGGATCGCCGCCGTCTGCAGCACGCCGGTCCCGAGCGGGTTGGCGACGGCGACGTTGCCGAGGCGCGCCGCCTGCACGAGCCCCGGCACGCCGATCAGCGAGTCGGGCCGCAGCTCGAGCGGATCGCAGAAGTCGTCGTTCACCCGTCGGAGGATGACGTCGACCGGCTGCAGCCCGCCGAGGGTTTTCAGATAGACACGATCTTCGCGCACCGTGAGATCGCCGCCGTGCACCAGCGTGAACCCCAGGTACTGCGCCAGGTAGGCCTGCTCGAAGTAGGTCGCGTCGTACGGCCCCGGCGTGAGGAGGACGATGCGCGGGTTGTCGCGGTTGTGCGGCGCCAGCGACGCCAGGCGATCGCGCAGCGCGCGGAAGAAGAGCGCCACGCGCTCGACGTTGCAGGTGCGGAGGAGCTCCGGCAGCGTCGACGAGATGACGAAGCGGTTCTCGAGCGCGTAGCCCGCCCCCGTCGGCGCCTGCGCGCGATCCTCGAGCACGTGGAAGGCGCCGTCGGGCGCGCGCACCAGGTCGGCGCCGACGAGCGGCAGCCAGTCGTCGCCGGGGAGGCCGACGCTGTGCACCGGGCGCAGGAAGCTGGGGTTGGCGAAGACCAGCTCCGGCGGGAGGCGCCCCTCCATGAGCGTGCGCTGCGGGCCGTAGAGGTCGCGCAGGATCGCCGCCATCAGCCGCCCGCGCTGCGCCAGGCCGCGCGTGAGCTGCGCCCAGTCGTCGGCCTCGAGGACCACCGGCAGCGGCGAGAGCACCCACGGCCGATCCATCCCCGCCGGGTCGCCGTAGACGTTGAAGCTGACGCCGTTCTCGTGGATGAGCTGCTGCGCCTTGTCCCAGCGACGGATGAGCTCGCGCTCGCCGAGGGCGCCGAGGCCGTCGAGGAGGCGGCGCCACCCGAGTCGCACGCGCCCGCCGCCGTCGAGCATCTCGTCGACGGCGCCCGGCCGCGCGGTGTACCCCTCCGCCAGATCCCCGACCGGGGCAGCGTCGCGCATCAAGGTCTCGACATCCTACCACACCGACGGCAAACGCCGCCTCCGAATGCAATCATTGCTGCAGCCGCCGCTCTGCGGCGACCGCCTGTTCTCCTCGCGGTCAGCGATAGGTCAGCGGCCGACGAGGTGCGCGAAGAGATCGGCGAACAGCCGCACCTGGTTGTGCCGATTGTCGACCAGCACCAGATCGGTCCGCCCGTCGCCGTTCACGTCCCCCACCGCCAGCGTGGTGTCCGCATGGGGTCACTCTCCTGGGTCAGAACCCCGCGCCGCCGCAACGGATTTCGACGTCGATTTGGTTTCTCATGTTTCACACGATTTCGGCTAGACACGAAACATGAGAAACCAAATCGACGTCGGAAACGTGAATGACTGCGCGCGGTTCCGACCCAGGAGAGTGACCCCGTCGGAGGTCAGCGACGGAGATCGAGCGTCAGCGGGAGCTCGCGGCTCGGCGTCTCCGGGTGCACGACGGGCGCGCGCATCCCCCCCGGCGTGTGCCCGAAGGCCTGGAACCGCGCCGCGCGCCGGCTCTCCGCCTCCAGCCCGTTTTTCGGGAAGACATCAAATGACCGCCCCCCCGGATGCGCCACGTGATA
>Ga0272446_1001071_pt1 | contig 40858 bp, 31 predicted proteins | sample YNPCB0061_FD_194587 | JGI IMG/M metagenome (GOLD analysis project Ga0272446, IMG submission 194587) | Hot spring microbial mat communities from Yellowstone National Park, WY, United States - YNP-CB-006-1 | ecosystem: Environmental > Aquatic > Thermal springs > Hot (42-90C) > Sediment | place...
CGGCAACTGCTGAAGGCGCGGGGTGTGTATTCTGTTCAACGTGTTCGGTTGCGGGTGCTTCTGCAACGCCTTCTTGGGTTTTCAATTCCTCGCTCATATCAGGACAACAGCAAAAAAGTCTAACAAGATGAATTACAAAGAGATACGGGTCTTTTCACCAAATCGGATTGAGATAAGTGTGTACCGCGATTCGCATCGGTAGTTGCGTGCTTTTTTCCTACTGCTTGCGGGTAAAAAGACAGAGGGCAAATATAGAGATTTTCCCCCAATCAACAAGCAGGGATTTTCCTAAGGCAAAAGAATTTTTTCCTGAAGATAGTTGCGTGCCTTTGTCCCAGCCACTGTCTTCGTAACTTCCTGTGCTATGAAGATTTATGTTTGACAACCAGTGCTCTTTCACCTTCGCTCGATTGCCTTCCTCAACTTGTGCCACCTCTTCCCGACGACCTTACGATGATTGTACATCCCGCTCTGTTTTCACCTCTGTACTGTATATGATAGGCAAAACAGATTTTCCGATTCGCTTACTGCGAAATTTCCGAAAAAACTGTATTTTTGTGCGTTCATACAATTCCTCAAAACACACTCAAGCACACTCAAACACCATGAAGAACGGCACAGGCACAGTACGGATATATGGTTCACCTTCACTTAACACCTTCATTTAACACACTTGCTATGACAGACACACTTGCTCAAGAATCCCTGTTGGATTTTTCGTTTAGCCCTGACCAAGAAGCCGTGCGCGAGGCAGCACGGTCGTTCGCGGAAAAAGAGGTTGCACCTGTTGCACTGAGGTACGATGAATCGCAAGAATTCCCCACAGAAATCTTTGAAAAACTTGGCGACTTGGGTTTTTTGGGAATCCTTGTTCCCACAGAATATGGCGGTTCAGGCATGGGGTACATCGAGTACGCTATTATCGTCGAAGAACTTGCCAAAGCCTGCCCTGCCGTAGCGTTGGGTGTGGCAGCACACAATGGTCTGTGCATTGGGCATGTTTTGAAATTTGGTAGCGAAGAGCTCAAACGCAAATATTTACCCGATTTAGCAAGCGGCAAGGCTTTGGGTGCGTGGGGACTTACTGAGCCTTCGTCGGGTTCAGATGCAAGCGGAATGCTCACCACTGCTGTACGCGAAGGCGACAACTACATCTTGAACGGCTCAAAAAACTTTATCACCCACGGCAATGTTGGCAAAACCGCCGTCATACTTGCCATTACTGACCGCGCACAAGGTGCAAAAGGCATTTCGGCGTTTGTCGTGGACAAGTCCATGCAAGGCTTCTACGGCTCGAAAAAAGAAAATAAAGTCGGTATGCGTTGCAGCGATACCGCCAGTTTGACGCTGGACAACGTCGTAGTTCCCAAAGCAAACCTGATTGGCAGCGAAGGCGAGGGCTTCATTCAAGCACTGCAAGTGCTGGACGGTGGTCGTGTTTCGATTGCCGCACTCAGTTTGGGGTTGGCGGAAGCTGCGCTTGCTCATTCGCTGAAATACGCCAGTGAACGCAAACAATTTGGCAAAGCACTGACAGAAATGCAGGGCATCCAGTTCAAATTGGCCAACATGGCAACAAACATAGAAGCCGCACGGCTACTAACATTCAAAGCAGCATGGATGCGCGACCAAGGCATGAAAACCACGCTTGAATCGGCTCAGGCAAAACTTTTTGCTAGCGAAATAGCTGTGCAAGCCGCCGAAGAAGCCATTCAAATTCATGGCGGTTACGGCTATACCAAAGAGTACCCTGTGGAAAAACTCTGGCGCGATTCCAAGCTGCTCACCATTGGCGAAGGCACAAGCGAAGTCCAAAAAATGGTCATTGCCCGAAATGTGTTGGGTTTATAGCACTGCTTGGTAAAAAAAGCAGCAGAAGATAAATAAGGTGTACCAGAGTGTGTCTTGATAATCTTGTACGCTACGCCTTCGTGCGCGTATGTATGAGATGTTCAGTCTGCAATCTGTGTGTGTAGTACGCTGTGCAACAACTGATATGCTTCGTGTAGCGTTCGTACGATAACCGTTGCTGGCGGCACATCGTCTGCCACATCGGCAAAATCCCCAACCAGCAAACACTGCACACCTGCTGCTGCCCCTGCTTGAGCGTCGGAGAGACTGTCGCCTATTATCCACGAACGCTTCATGTCGTCATTGCTTATTTGCCAGCGTTCTTGTGCTTCAAGAAGCATGGCAGGACTGGGTTTGCGCCGTTGCTGTGGTGGGCAGTACACCTCGCCACAGCAGTCTTTGAGGCGGCTTGCATCGAGTTCACCGGCAAACAAAACGTCATCGAACACAAACCCAGTAGCAGTGCGGAGTTCACGTTGCATGTACTCGTGAATATTTGCCAAATCCTCTTCCGTCATCAGCCCTTTGCCAATGCCCTGCTGATTGGTAACCACAATTGCCAGCCATCCGCGTTCTTTTACCAAGCGCAGAAGGTTTGTGCTTTCGGGCAACAGCACAAAGTCGTCCACATCGGTCACGTAACCGCCCATAATGCGGCTGTTGATGATGCCGTCGCGGTCAAAAAACACCGCAGGTTTACTCATTTGGGGCGTGTGATTGCAAGATTGGGTGGAGCATGATTGCCACATCTCCACGTTGAAGACTACACCTTTTTGAAAATAATCGTCGCGTTGTGACCGCCAAAACCAAAGCCATTGTTCAGCACGGCACGAATTTCGCGTGCTTGCGGTTTGTTTGGCGTAACATTGAGGTCAATTTCCGGGTCTTGATTTATCACGTTAATTGTGGGCGGCACGGTTTGGTGTTTGAGTGCCAGCACACACGCTACGGATTCCACCGCGCCAGCCGCACCAAGCAAATGCCCTACCATAGATTTTGTTGAGCTAATGTTCAACTTGTAGGCGTGGTCGCCAAAAAACTTCTTAATTGCCGATGCTTCGGCAATGTCGCCGAGCGGCGTAGAAGTACCATGGGTATTGATATAGTCAATTTCCGTTTTTGCGATGCCTGCCGTATCCACCGCCATCTGCATTGAGCGCAAAGCACCGTCGCCTTCGGGGTGTGGTGCGGTAATGTGGTGAGCATCGGCACTCATACCCACGCCAGCAAGTTCGGCGTGAATGGTTGCACCGCGCTTCACTGCGCTTTCGTAGGTTTCCAGCACAAACGCCGCCGCGCCTTCACCCATGACAAATCCGTCGCGGTCAACGTCGTACGGACGCGAGGCAGTTGCTGGGTCGTCGTTCCGCTTGGAAAGTGCTTGAGCAGAATTAAAACCACCAATGCTCATGGGCGTAATAGCTGCTTCCGCGCCGCCACAGAGCATCATCTCTGCCATACCTTGCTGCAAAATCATGTACGCATCAATCATTGCGTGGAGCGACGAAGCGCACGCTGACACCGTCGCGTAGTTCGGTCCGCGCAGCCCATTGCGAATCGAAATCATCCCCGCTGCCATATCAGGAATCATCTGTGGCACGAAAAACGGGCTGATACCACGCGGTCCGCGCTGCATGTACTGGCGAAATTGTGCATCATAGGAAATCATCCCACCAATACCAGAGGCAAACACCACACCAAACCGTTCGGTCTGTTCAGCGGGAATCTGTGTCGGAGTGAATCCTGCATCCTTCAGTGCCATGTCCGCCGCAATCATACCGTACTGACAGTAGGGATCCATGCGATTCGCAGTCTTTCGGTCAAGGTAATCCATGACCTTGAAGTTTTTGAGTTCACAGGCAAACTTGGTCTCAAAATCTGTGGTATCAAAATAGGTAATGGGCGCAGCACCGCTTTTGCCCTCCGTCATCGCCTGCCAAAATGCCTCTAAGCCAATGCCAATAGGCGTAAGAACACCAATACCCGTGATGACGATGCGTTTGCGTTGATTCATGAACATTATGCAAATTTATGAGGACACAGCCTGCAAAGCCACAAGCTACCTCCTCCGTGAAACTTTTGTTGTTCGTGCGTTTGCTGTTTGTGTGTTGCATTTGCTCTCGTGGTTGCAAAACTACGCATGACGTGTATTTCCCACAAGCAGATAATCAAGGTACTCGAAAGCAACGCTTCAGCAATAGGCATTAGGAACGTTTCAGCGTCCATGCCCAGAGCATTTCGCAGACGATAACTTCTTCTTGCGTTTCGTCGGTCACGCGCACGGCAACCACGGTTTCGCCTTTGTCTGTAGAGCGCATGAGTTCTTGTTGGTCGCTGGTCAGTGTTGCAACGGCTTTCAGCGCACCCCTTGTTCGCCGAGCAAAACGCACAGTAAAGAGTTTGATGAGTGGAACTTTGTCGTCCGGGATGTTCATGCCCGCCAACATTCCCGTTGCCGTTTCAGCAAGCAGCGTCATGGCAGCGGCGTGAATTTGCCCAATATGATTCCGCATTCGTTTGCGATTGGCAAGCGTGAGAATCACTTCGGTATCAGTCATTTTTTCAAAGCGAATTGCCGCCGTGCCAACCATAGGAACAGTGCGCCCAATCACCCACGACAGCAGGGGAACACGAATCCAAGCAGGGTAGGTGTTTATGGTCGAGACCGTTCGGTTTAATCTGTTTCTCTGCGTTGTATTCATGCTTCGCCTCCAGTATTTGCGAGAGTTTCAAGGTCAAGAACGTAGTGGTGTTTTTCAAGCATTTCTTCGGTTACGATATGCCCATAGTATTTTTTCAGTTCGCTTACCATCAAATCAAACGGCAAATCATCGAATGCGCCGTAGTCGTGTTCGTATTCCATAAAGCGGTTGCCAACGCCGTCATACTGTTGAAAAATGGAATCGCTACGCCCGTCAAATTCAAGCGGCGCAACGCCTAATTTCTTGCACAGCGCGTTGTTGAACGCTGGTGTGGCTTTGACCCATGCGTCCTCAAGCCATAACTCCGCAGCCGTGTGAAACACGAGCAAGTTTGTACCGATTACCTGCTCCAAACGTTCAGTCGCCAAATGATTGCGGACGTGGTAAAAACTCAGTCGGCTGGGAATACCCACAGCCCTTGCCGTTGCTGCCAGTAGCATTCCTTTGTTCAAGCAATGCCCCGCTTTTGGAGTGCGATTCAAAAACGCACTGGCTTTCAAACCTTCTGGTCGGAAATCAAGCCTGTATGGGCTGTACCAAAATTCGTCGCGCACCGCATAATACAAATTCACCGCCTTTTCGCGGTCTGTACGCGCCTCGCGTGTGTGCTGCAAGGCATATGCTCGGATGTCTGGATGGTCAGCATCCAGATAATACGTGGCTTGCAGGTATTGTTGTTCGGCGATGTGTTCAGGCTTCATGGATTGGATGATATTGGATGATTATGTGGTTTGTATGATTATGATTGTTTTGCATACGGACTTGTCATTTTCATCGCTTTTACATCTTTCCCCCTCATCCCAACCCTTCTCCCAAAGGGAGAAGGGCAAGATACAAAGCCGTTTTTCACCCTCGCCCTTTGGGAGAGGGGCTCGCGTAGCGAGGGGTGAGGGGCTTAACTTAATGACATTGGGTCTCAATACTGGTCTGAGTATCAGACTGTTCAGTCTGAACATCAAACCGTTTGGTCTCTTCGTGTTGTGCATTGTTGTTTGTCGCCGCATGAACGCGAGTATTACGCACATACAGGGTTTTGTGCGATGTAGCAACCACTCTACCATGACGGTCAACCACATCTACCTTCAACTGCGGCTCGCATTTGCCGCGTTCGTCTGCGTGCGATTTGATGCTATTGAGGAGTTCTTCGGTCAACCGAAATTCTGCATAGACCGTACCACGTCCGGGCGACTTAAATTCTATCGAAGCGGCTTTATCCCACACAATGTAGTGTTTGCCGTCGGCATTGAGATTGTGCAACACCATAAGCATATAAAACGGGTCTGTCATGGCATACAACGAGCCGCCAAAATGTGTACCAACATAATTAGTGTTGTACCAACGTTGTTTCATCCGCACACGCACATAGCGAAAATCGGGCGAGATTGCCTCGACGTGAATCCGTGCGCCCACAAAAGGCAACCAAATATTGAGCAGAAAGCGCACGGTGGTCGCGCTCAAGTGAAACCTACTCCACGCGCCTTGTGTTGGCGAGTGTTTGGCTTGTGCTTCCGCAGAACGGAACGAACGGTTTGTTGCTTGCGCCATAAAAAACCAAACAGTTTAAGATAGAAAGATTTGTAAAAAGCGGGGTTTAAAAAAAGTTATGGGCTGAGTTCTGCTTGAATAAACTGCCGAACATGGTAAATCACGCGGTCAAGGTACTGACGGTCACGGTAGAGAGCCGAAAGCATGATGCCGCCCTCAACGCTTGCAATGATGACCGTAGCGACGTAATCGCTATTGACCGACGGCTTGATTTGACGGCGTTTGATGCCTTCGTCTATGATATGGCACAGCATCGCACGCAGGCTGTCCATCGCCTCACGGGCGCGGTTGCGGAGTGCTGGATTGGAATAATCGCTTTCAACTGCTGCATTTTGAATCGGGCAACCACCCTTGAGCGGCGGTTCTTCAGCATACATGGTGAACGCTTGGACTACGGCTTCGAGTTTTGCTATGGCATGACGTTCAGCAGATTTGACAGCCTCTATCAACTTTGTGGAAACAAGTTGTGAAGCATAGTCAAATGCTGCAAAGGCAATTTCGTCTTTGCTTTGGAAGTGGTTGTAAATACCGCCTTTTTGCAAGCCCGTTACCTCCATAACGTCAGCAATAGACGACGCTGCATACCCTTTAACGTTGAACAGTTCGGCTGATTTCCGCACAATGTGTTCGCGGGTCTGCTCACCTTTGCTTTGGAAGTGGTTCTGAGGCTCTTGTTTAGGCTGTTCACCTCTGCGGTTCTTGGTGTCTGCTTGCTTTGAAGCAGTATGGTTCAGCAAGGCTTGTTTTGTCATAAAATGGCAACAGTTCAATTTCTTGAATTTTGATACAAACACGATACGCACAAGGATATGCGATGAGATACGCAGAAACACCTAAAAAGACTATATGGTTTCAAACCAATCGGTCTTAAAATACAGCATTTTTCGTTGATGTCAAACGTTTTTCAAGGTATGTGTGTAAATTCTCTCCGTAAGCAGTCGCTTGAGATATTGCTTGAGTAATCGCTTGCCTGTCAGCAGGAAATACCTGTTTGGGCAAAGTCTTTACTTGAGAGTCTTTGCTTGAGAAAGTCTTGAACTTTCCGTATCTTGTGGGTGGAACGCTGCGTGTCATGTTCATTCAATCGGTGTAATCAATCCCACAGCGCAAGACCTCGCAATTTCACATTCCTTCCACATGCTTTGTGCAGAAACTCTTTTGCCCAAAACTTGTGGAAGGTGAAAGGTTCAGCCAAAGCAGCAGAGACTATCCATCTCGTATGCACAGACTATCAACACAACGTAGATAGCACAGAGTAAGCACAGAGTAGATGCACACATGTGCAGACGGTAAACACCGACGACGGTAAACACTTGACGCAACGTTTGATTGATGTACAAGCGATGTACAAGTTCCACACAAGCAGACACCATCTTTCACGACCACAGCCATGAGCCTTACATCTACAAGTATTAACCGACCTGTACTGGCAATGGTAATGTCCATTGTCATCATGCTGTTCGGCGCGATTGGGTTTTATTTTTTAGGAGTGCGAGAGTATCCAAGCGTTGAAACGCCTGTGGTGACGGTGCTCACCAGCTACATTGGCGCAAATGCCGATGTAGTGGAGGCACAAATCACCGAGCCGCTTGAAGAGGCGTTAAGCGGCATTCCGGGTTTGCGCTCTATCCGCTCCACAAGCCGCGAACAGCGCAGCATCATCACGATTGAGTTCACGCTCGAGAGCGACCTTGAAGCTGCCACTAACGACGTGCGAGACCGCGTTTCGCAAGCAATCGGAAGGCTTCCAGCAGATGCGGAAAAGCCTATTGTCCAAAAGGCTGATGCCGATGCCGTGCCGATTGTGTTTTTGAACATCAAAAGCGATAAACGCGACTTGTTGCAGCTTTCCAAAATTGCCAACGATGTGTTTAAGGAAAATTTTCGCTCCATTCCGGGCGTAAGCGAGGTGCAAATTTGGGGCGAAAAACTCTATGCAATGCGGCTCTGGATGGATCCGCAAAAACTTGCCGCCTACCGACTTACACCACAGGACGTTCGGTCTGCTTTGGCGCGAGAGAACGTGGAGCTTCCCTCTGGCAGAATTGATGGCGACAAAACCGAACTCACGCTTCGCACCAACGGTCGTATCAACAGTGTGGAAGAGTTCAACAACCTCATCATTCGTGAGGTGGAGGGCAGACCGATTCGCCTGAGCGATGTTGGTTATGCTGAACTCGGTGCGGAAAACTACCGTACACTGTTGCGCCGCGATGGCGTACCAATGGTGGGAACGGTTCTTATTCCACAGCCCGGAGCAAACTATATCGCCATCGTTGATGAGTTCTACAAACGGCTGGAAACCCTAAAAAAGAACGTTCCGTCGGATTTACAACTCGGCATTGGCTTTGACACCACAAAGTATATCCGCGCTTCGATTGCCGAAGTGGTGGAAACGATTTTTATTGCCTTTGTGCTGGTGGTGGTCATTATCTTCGTGTTTTTGCGCGACTGGCGGGCAACGCTTATCCCCGTATTAGCAATTCCCGTATCGCTGGTGGGAGCGTTCTTTATCATGTACATAGCCGATTTTTCCATCAACATTTTGACCTTACTTGGCATTGTCTTGGCAATTGGCATCGTGGTGGACGACGCGATTGTGGTGCTGGAAAACATCTACGCCAAAATCGAAGAGGGCATGAACCCGTTTGAAGCGGGCTTGATAGGCTCGAAAGAGGTGTACCTTGCTGTGCTTGCCACCACTGTCGCGCTGGCAGCAGTGTTTATGCCCGTGATATTTTTGCAAGGCTTGACGGGCAGATTGTTTCGGGAATTCGGCGTGGTGCTGGCTGGGTCGGTGATTATTTCTGCGTTTGTCGCACTCACGCTTACGCCCATGATGTGTTCACGCTTACTCCGCAAACACGACGCTCACAACTGGCTGTACCGCAAAACAGAGCCGTTGTTTGTGGGAATGACCGAATCGTATCGCCGTGCCTTAGCGACGTTTATGAGAAGCCGTTGGTTGGGCTTTGTGGGCATGGCACTGGCAATTGCCATGATTTGGGGCTTCGGTTCGCTGCTGCCTACGGAGCTTGCCCCTCTCGAAGACCGCAGCGGCGTACGCATTAACTCGGTTACACCCGAAGGTACGTCGTTTCAGGCTATGGATGAGTTTATGATTGGGTTAGCAGAATCGGTAGCAGCAAACGTCCCCGAACGCGAGGCGATTATCGCTGTAACCGTACCCGGTCTGGGCGGTGGCGGCACAAGTAATCAAGGTTCTATTCGCTTGGTGCTGAAAGACCCACAGTTTCGCACCCGCTCTCAGCAAGACATAGCAGCCGCACTGTCGGCAATGGTGCGGAAAATGACGGAGGCGCGTTCCTCAGTAATTCAGGAGCAGTCTATTGGTGGCGGACGTGGGCGGTCGCTGCCGTTGCAGTTCGTTGTTCGCGCTCAAAACATTGACAAACTCAAAGCCATTATTCCAGAATTTTTAGACCGCGCACGCAAAAATCCCGCTTTTGATGCTGTGGATGTGGATTTAAAGTTTACCAAACCCGAAGCAATTATTGAGATTAACCGTGAAAAAGCCCAAGGACTCGGTGTTTCCACGCTTGATATTGCCTCCACACTCCAAGCTGGACTGAGCGGTCAACGCTACGGATATTTTTTGATGGACGGCAAGCAGTACCAAATCATTGGTCAAGTGAGCTACATTAACCGCAACACACCAGCAGATGTTAAAACGCTGTATGTTCGCAACGCACAAGGTCAGCTTATTCAGTTGGACAACCTTATCACTATCCGCGAAGGCAGCACCACGCCACAATTGTACCGCTATAATCGTTCGGTATCGGCAACGTTTTCGGCTGGCATGGCTCGTGGCTACACGCTTGGACAAGGCGTAGCAGAAATGAGCAGCATTGCGCGTTCGGTGTTGGACGAAACCTTCACCACGGCTTTGGAGGGCGAAGCGCGGGACTTGACGGAAAGTTCGTCCAGTTTGGCGTTAGCATTTGTGCTGGCGTTGTTGCTGGTGTATTTAGTGCTGGCAGCGCAGTTTGAGAGTTTCCGCGACCCGTTTATCATCCTATTTACCGTACCACTTGCCTTGGCAGGTGCGGTGCTGTCGTTGTGGTATTTCGGTCAAACGCTCAACATCTTTAGCCAGATTGGGATTATCATGCTTGTTGGGTTAGTAACGAAAAATGGTATTTTGATTGTTGAGTTTGCCAATCAGCGCAAAGCACAAGGACTTGTGCCACTTGAAGCCGTCCAAGAAGCGGCAGTGCAACGCTTGCGCCCAATTTTGATGACGAGCATTGCCACCATTCTTGGCACATTGCCCATCGCACTGGCTTTGGGTGCAGGCGCGGAAAGCCGTATTTCCATGGGTATTGCCATTATTGGTGGGCTGGTGTTTTCTACATTTTTAACCCTGTTTATTGTGCCGGCGGTGTATTCTTACATCACGCGCAAGACCGTGTCTCAGGAACTTGTGCACGAGTACGACGAATACTCGGTTGAGCAGCACAATGGCAGCAATGGTTTCATCAATGGTCACCACGTTCAACAGGGCGCAAATGGTCATGCGAACGGTCGTCGCGAACGCAGTAGCACCGAGACCCATAATCATAGCAACGGAAGCGGTGCAGCCAATCGGCATTATGATTACGACCAAGAATACAATCAAAAAGACGCTCAAAGACACCACCAGCAGCACAGCGAGAAATTACCTCAGCAATCTCGTGGAGAACGCCACATTCCTGAGTAGCTCGTTAGTCAGGCGGCTTGTATTGTACTTGTATAGTATTTGGCACAGAACTTTTTCAATGCAGCAACAACGGTAATTCCTCCACTAACTCCTCACACTCCATTGTTTCGCGCCTTATGCACTTTATGAACGTTCGCCTGCAACCATTGTTTGCCTTCGTAGTTTCCACTTGTGCAGCTTTGCGTACTGCTGTGGTGCACGCTATCATTTGCGGTATAGCCTTCGGCGTGAATTCCTGCCAACCACCTGTCAATTCGCCAGCACAGCGCGATGCAAGCGCGGAAGCGGTGCTGTACAGAAATGGCATATTGAGTAGTGCCAATGTGAATCCAGAACCGTTTACTTTAGACCTCAAAGAATTTATCCACGTTGCTATGCGGGATTTGTATTTGTGGAACAGCAGCGTGCCAGAAAACGGCAATCTTCAGCGTTTCAGCACCCCGCAGCAGGTATTAACCGCCTTTAGACATCCGGAAGACCGTTTTTCGGCACTTATCGAAGATGGTCAGGCGTACATCAACTTGCTGCTTCAAGGCGATGAAAGTACGTTTGGGTTAAGCGTCAAATCCCGTGCAGATACAGCGTTGTTTATTGCCCAAGTGGACATGGGAAGCCCTGCCGACGAGGCTGGCTTGCAGCGCGGCATGAGGATTATGGCGTTCAACGGCATTCCTTATACACGATTTATCGAGCGTTCGGCTTCAGTGGACGGTTTCTCCAGTCCTCTGAGCGTAACGGTGCGTTCAGGCGACACCAACCGCACGGTAACGCTCATCAGGCGCGTGGTCAATGTCAAATTCGTGCCTCATACCAGCGTGTTCCAAATTGGCGGACGGCGCGTCGGATATTTGGTCTTGAGCGCGTTCTTGGGCAAAGCCGACGAAGAACTGAACACAGCCTTTGCTCGATTCAAAAATCAAGGTGTCAATGAACTGATTCTGGATTTGCGCTACAACGGAGGCGGCTTGCTCTCGATTGCCCAAAACCTTGCCAGCCACATTGCTCCACAGCTTGCAGGCACAGTTCTGACACGGCTTCGCTACAACGACCGCTATCTGAAGAACAATCGTGCGCTCAATTTCGAGTCTCGCGCCAATGGCTTAAATCTGCAACGTTTGGTCGTGATAACCAGTGGCAACACAGCCTCGGCAAGCGAACTGATTATCAATGGACTGCTGCCGCACATCAACGTCGTTGTCGTTGGTTCACGCACCGTTGGTAAAAACGTGGGTTCAAACACCACAGCAACTTTTCACCAACGTTCGGGCTATCTGTTTATTCCCATTAGTTTTGGCTTTGAAAACTCGCGTGGCGAGCGCAATTTTGGCAATGGCTTTTCGCCGAATATTCCTGCCTTGGATGATGTAACCAAAAACTGGGGAGACCCTTCGGAAGCCAGTCTGGCAGCAGCGTTGCGCTTTATTGAGCGCGGCACACTGCCCAAACTCTCCGCCCGCGAAGAAGCCGAGATTGCCGCCGAGAGCGCAGCAAAACTCCTATACGTGGGCAAAAGTTACCGACATGATATGCCTGTGTTCGATGCACCACAACGGTAACGCCGCCGCTTTATGCTCGTTGTTGATAATGCTCACTGTTGATGCTTGCTTTTGATGACCTCACACCAAATTTTCTATGACACTCAAAGAACAGATTGAAGCACTTGTGGTTGAAGCCACACCACTGGAAGAAGAAGTAGCATCACTCACAAAACAACTCTTGGACGCTCTGAACGCAGGAAAAATCCGTGCAGCCGAGCCAGACCCAACCGCTCACGATGGCTGGCGCGTCAATACATGGGTGAAAGAGGGCATTTTACTCTGTTTTCGCTACGGTAGAATGCAGGATATGTCCGTAGGACCGTTTCGCTTTTTTGATAAGCACACGCTTGCCATGCGCCCAACGAAGTTAGAAAGTATGGTAAGGATTGTGCCGGGCGGCTCTGCTATTCGCACAGGCAGCTATGTGGCACCGGGCGTTATTTGTATGCCGCCCATGTACATCAACATTGGTGCATATGTGGACGAAGGAACAATGGTGGATTCTCACGCGCTTGTTGGCACGTGCGCTCAACTTGGCAAGCGTGTGCATTTGAGCGCAGCAGCGCAAATTGGTGGCGTGCTTGAGCCTGCGGGTGCGCGTCCCGTGATTATCGAAGACGAAGCCTTTGTAGGCGGCAACTGCGGCGTGTACGAAGGCGTGCTGGTGCGCCGCAGAGCCGTGCTGAGTTCGGGCGTGATTTTGAATTCCTCGTCGAAAGTCTATGACATCGTTCACGAGCGTGTGCTGCAAGCCACTGCCGACAAACCATTAGAAATCCCCGAAAATGCCGTTGTGGTAAGCGGTACGCGCCCGCTTGCATCAGCATTTGCAGCCGAACACGGTTTAGCAATCTCCACACCCATTATCATTAAGTACCGTGACGACAAAACGGACGTAAAAACGGCTTTAGAGAACGCTTTGCGGTAGCACAATCGCCACCAAGCACAAGAACTATTATCGATACAGCAAACCATGAACACCCCGTTATTTGTTGCTTGGCGGTATGTGCAGCCCAAATATTCGGGCAAATTGCTCTCCTTTGCTTCCGCTGTGGCGTTTGTGAGCGTGATGCTGGGCAGTGTTGCGCTCATCATGGCACTGGCAGTGTTGGCAGGCTTTGAACGTGAATTGCGAGAAAATGCCGTCAAATTTACCGCACACATTGAAATTACAGGTTTTAACAAACGTTTGCTGCCAAACGTCAACGCCACGCTGCAGACGATTCTTCACACCTCAAACGTCCGACAAGCCTCGCCGTTTATTGCCGCCGAAGCTATTGCACGGTCATCGAGTTTTATGGATGGTGTGCAAGTGCGTGGCATTGACCCCGCGAGCGATGTCGGTGGTGTGCGCTCGGCAATGCAACAAGGGCATTTCGCTTTTTCGGCTGCTGGCGGCTCTGAAGTTGTGCGCGAGGTTATTATCGGCACAAAACTCGCCAACAAACTTGGTCTCACGCTTGGCAAAAAACTGACCTTGTACAGTATTCGCGGTGAACTCTCTGCTGGCAACCCACCTATCGTCGAGCAGTTCACCATAGTTGGGCTGTACGAGACGGGCATGAGCCAATACGACGATATGTACGTTTACATTCCATTTGCAACCGCAGCAAGCATCTTTGGTGTGCCCGACGGCGCAGCAAGTGGCTATGACATTCTTGTTCACGACCTTGCTTCGGTCAAAACTACCGCCGAACAGTTAGAATCAGCACTGGGCTATCCGTTTTTTGTGATGACGGTGTTCGAGTTGTACGACAGTATGTTTGCGTGGATTGAGTTGCAAAAAGAGCCTGTACCGCTTATTTTAGCACTTATCAGCATCGTGGCAGTGTTTAACATCGTGGCAACGCTGTTTATGGCGGTGGTGCAAAAAATGCACTCTATTGGCATTTTGCGGGCATTGGGCATGACATCGCGCCACATTTTGTGTATCTTTTTGCTTCAAGGCGTTACGCTGTGCAGCGCGGGAACAGTGCTGGGATGCGGTATTGCCGCCGTATTGTGCTGGGTGCAGCACACCTATCACGTCATTGCCTTGCAAGGCGAAATCTACTTTCTCAGTGCTGTGCCGATAGAGTTTTCCGTGTGGCACTACGCCATTGTACTCTGTGTAAGCATTGGCTCTGGTGCGCTTGCGGCATTGATTCCAGCATGGATTGGCTCGCGCATTCCAATTTTACGCGCACTGACGTTTCAGTAGCGACGCATCTTCAAGTGCCGTTGCCCGGAACATTCTGTGATACTCTTATTATTTTCTTGGTCGTTCAGGTACGTTATTATGGTCAATGTTCTTTTTGTATGCTTGGGCAATATCTGCCGTTCGCCAATGGCAGAGGGCATTTTCACATCGTTAGTGGCTGCGGGCGGCATGGCGGAAATCATCGCGGCAGATTCTGCGGGAACGTCGGGCTTCCACGCTGGAGAACTCCCCGACCCACGTGCAGTGCAAACCGCCGAACTCTATGGGGTAACGCTCACTCATCGTTCACGCAAACTTGTTATGGAAGACTTTCAGCGTTTTGACTATATCCTTTCGATGGACAGCGCGAATTTGGACATCATTCTTGCCATGCAAAAACGCTCTGGGTTCAACACTGCCAAAGTGTTGATGATGCGCTCGTTTGACCCCGAAGCTGACGACGACTTAGACGTGCCAGACCCATACTACGGAGGCTTGCACGGTTTTGAAGAGGTGTACCAAATGCTTGTGCGCTCCAATGAACAATTGTTAGAATTTTTGAAACAACAACACTTACAGCACGACCGTAGTGAATAGGGTGTTGTGCTGACCGCAGTACGCAGACCCTATGACGGCAACGATGTTTCACCGAACATGATTGATGTTTGAACAATAACCACCATGAAAAAAAAAACCACCTTGCTTCAACACGATGACCAATTTCATTCCATTCCAACACGGCTTTCGGTCTTGCCTTTGCGGGATGTGGTGATTTATCCCCACATGATTTTCCCTGTACTGATTGGACGCGAACAGTCGCTCAGGGCTGTGGGCGAGGCTCTGCAACGCGAGCGCTACATTTTTGTTTCGGCTCAGAGCAATCCTCACATCGAAGACCCTACAAAAGACGATATTTTCCGTGCTGGAACAATTGCGAAGATTATTCAGTTGGTCAAACTGCCCAATAATTTGGTCAAAATCTTGATTGATGGCATTGTTCAGGGCAATATTAAACGCTTCACCAGTGAAACACAGTTTTTAGAGGCCGATGTCCAACCGATTCAACCCGAATATTTTGACGAACAGCACCCACCCGACAGTGAACTTACCGCACTGATTCGCCATGCAGACGAGTTGTTTGGTCAGTATGTGAAGCTCAATCGCAATATCCCGCCCGAAGTTGCTTCTGCGTATGCAAATATTGACGACCCCGTTCGGCGACTGTTTTACGCTGCGGCAAACGTTCAGCAAGAAGTTGCCGAACGCCAGCCCATTCTGGAAAAATTCACTCTGCGTGAGCAATATTTCGAGCTTATTTCGCTGCTGACCTCAGAAATCGAAGTCCTGAAATTAGAGCAGGACATCGACGTAAAAGTCCAAGAATCCATACAGAAAAACCAAAAACGTTTCCTGATTCAAGAGCAAATCCGCGCCTTGCAATCCGAATTGGGCGACGACGACGAGGCGTTCCCCGAACTGTCCAAGCTGCGCTCACAAATAGACGCTGCCGGAATGCCAGAGGAGGTGCTTGCCCGCGCAAACGAAGAATACGAGAAACTCAAAAAAATGTCCATGATGTCGCCCGACTTTAGCGTGGTGCGAAACTATCTGGACGTGCTGGTGGCACTGCCTTGGAGCACTGCTACGCCCGACAATTTGGACATTCTACACGCCAAACAAGTGCTGGACGAAGACCACTTCGGCTTGGACAAAGTGAAAGACCGCATTGTGGAATATATTTCCGTGCTGAATCTCGTGCGAAGCGTTCAAGGGCAAGTATTGTGTTTTTCTGGGCCTCCGGGCGTTGGCAAAACCTCGCTTGCGCGTTCGATTGCCCGAGCGTTGGGACGCAAATTTGTGCGGATGTCGCTTGGTGGTGTGCGCGACGAAGCGGAAATTCGCGGACACCGCAAAACCTACGTGGGCGCAATGCCGGGCAAAATCATTCAAAGCATGAAACGCGCTGGCACGGTTAACCCCGTGATTTTACTCGATGAAGTGGACAAAATGGCAGCAGATTTTCGCGGCGACCCCTCCAGCGCACTGCTGGAAGTGCTTGACCCTGAACAAAACGCAACATTCAACGACCACTATTTGGAGGTCGATTATGACTTGTCCAAAGTGCTGTTTATCGCCACGGCAAACGTCAAATTTGACATTCCTTTGCCGCTCTTAGACCGCATGGAGATTATCGAATTGTCGAGCTATTTGGAATTTGAAAAAATGGAAATTGCCCGCAGGCATTTGGTCAAAAAACAACTTGAGCGGCACGGCATGACCGATTTTCGGGTGCATTTTACCGATGATGCGCTCGCGCTCCTTATTCAAGGCTACACCAAAGAAGCAGGGGTGCGGAACTTAGAGCGGCAAATTGCAGCAGTGATTCGCAAAATGGCGCAAGAGGTCGTCCGCGAAATTAGCACGACGGAACACACGCTTGCCAGTACGGCAGTTCCACCAACTGTACACGCTGTAAAGACCAGCAAACGTGGTGCTTCCGCAGCCAAAGCGTCTGCCAAGACCTCCAAAAAAGCAACCGAAGCCGCAGCCGCTCCAACGCTGCGCGAGCAAGCGCACGCACTTGTGCAAGCCAATGAGCGCGTTATCAGTGCGGCAAACGTACAGGAATACCTGAAAGTGCCGCCTTTTCGCCGCCGCAAAAACGAACTTGATGACAAAGTAGGCGTGGCAACGGGCTTGGCATGGACGAGTTTAGGCGGCGATATTTTGCCTGTGGAGGTAACGATTATGGCAGGCAAAGACAAACTCACGCTGACAGGCAAATTAGGCGACGTGATGAAAGAATCCGCTATGGCGGCGTTGTCCTATGTGCGAGCAAACGCAGAGCAGCTTGGCGTTCCTGAGGATTTTACCGCCGAACGAGAAATTCACATTCACGTTCCCGAAGGCGCGATTCCGAAAGACGGACCGTCGGCAGGCATCACCATGACGATGGCACTAATTTCAGCAGCATCGGGTCGAGCCGTGCGCGGCGACGTAGCCATGACGGGCGAAGTAACCTTGCGTGGCAATGTGCTGCCCATTGGCGGATTGAACGAAAAATTGCTGGCTGCAAAAATCGCGGGTATCCGCACCGTGCTTATTCCGAAAGACAACGAAGCCGAACTCTCGGACATGCAGCCCCAAACCAAAGAAGGTTTAGAAATTGTCGCGGTATCGCACATCACCGAAGCTCTGCCGCACGTGTTTCGCTCGTAAGCTCAAGCACACGATGAACCCTGAAGAATCCACAGAACGCAGTGCTGCCAGACAATGGCTTAGAATAGACATCATCACGGCTGTGCCGCAGTTGGTACAGCCTGTGCTGGATGCCAGCATCATACAACGGGCTCGTAAAGCAGGCGCAGTGGACGTTGTAGTGCATAACTTGCACGACTACGGCTTGGGGCGGTATAAGCAGATAGATGATGAGCCGTTTGGAGGCGGCGCGGGAATGATTTTGCGCTGCGAGCCGGTGTTTGCCTGTGTGGAACGCCTTCAAGCTGAACGCCATTACGACGATGTAGTGTTTCTTACGCCCGACGGCGAACGGCTCACGCAATCGCTTGCCAACGAGTTTTCGCTACAATCCGCTCTTATCTTTCTCGCAGGGCATTACAAAGGCATTGACCAGCGCATTCGGGACGCGCTTGTTACCCGCGAAATTTCTATCGGCGACTACGTCCTGACGGGCGGCGAACTTCCCGCGCTGGTGCTGACCGATGCCATCGTGCGGCTACTGCCCGGAGCAATCAGCGATGCAGAATCTGCGCTCTTGGATTCCTTCCAAGATGGTCTTTTGGACGCACCACACTACACACGTCCGGCGGAATTTCGGGGCATGACCGTCCCCGATGTGCTTCAAAGCGGCAATCACAAGCGTATCGCTGCATGGCGCGAGGAACAAGCCTTGAACAAAACCCGCAAGCGGAGGCCAGACCTGCTTTCGTAAACATTCGACCACGATATTCGACCATGATATTCGACCACGATTGGCTCTCCTATGCAGTGCCAGCAAAGGCTTGGACGAGTTTTTGGTGCGTCTCTTCCAGAGATTCTGAAATCACGCGCACATCTGCCAGCACGGGCATAAAATTGACATCACCGTTCCAACGCGGCACGAGATGAATGTGTATGTGGTCGGGAAGCCCCGCGCCCGCCACGCGCCCGAAATTTGCCCCCATATTCATGCCGTGTGGCTTGAAAACTTGTTCCAACACCCGTTTTGCCTCGCGCACGGTGAACATCAGTTCTGTGAGTTCATCATCGTGCAAGTCATCCAGATTGCCAACGTGCCTGTTTGGCGTTACCATAATGTGACCACTGTTGTAGGGATAGCGATTCATGATGACAAAGCAATGCTCGCGCCTTGCCACTACAAGCGTTGCAGCATCGTTCACGGGATTACCGCCGTTGTAGGCATCGCACAAAAAACACCCCGTAGAGCGTTCAGAACTATCACTTACAGACTGAATGTACTGCGACCGCCACGGAGACCAGAGTTGTGAAGGCATAGGTACGGTGAGAATGATAATACGAAGGATAACGGCACTACCCGCGTGGCTTTCGTGCAAAAACGATGATGCCGTCTTTAGCACTCACGCGCTGCTTGTTGTGCGAACCGAGTTGCCGAACAGCAGCCCACGCCAAGCGTGCCACTGCACCAAGTGTAGAACGCTTGCGCCACAAGTAATACTGCACATTGCTCACTCGCAACCCTGCTTGCTCAACAACGTTCTGTAACGAGGGCGCATCAAACAAATGCAAATGTTCATCGGGCAAATAATACAGCCACGTGCTGCCAAAGACTTTTGCACCCAACGACTCAGCGTGTGGTGTGGCAATCATCAGCAGACCGTTGGGCTTGAGCAACGAAGCCAGTCGTTGGACAATCTTCACGGGGTCTGGCAAATGCTCAATGACGTGGCTCATTGTGATAACGTCAAAATGCTGCGGCGGCAAATCTACGGCGAGAATGTCTTCGTTGTGCATGGTTAGTCCGAAGTGCTTTCGTCCGTATTCACAAGCCCACGGCGACATTTCTACGCCCGTCACTGCTGCGCCGTGTTTGTGGAGTTCCGACAACAATATGCCCGTTCCACAGCCAAAGTCCAGAACATTGCATGCCTTCCACGCACCTGCACCGCGAAGACCAAGCTGCTGGGCAAGCAACGATATAAAAAACCGCGCCGTTTCGCGCAGCCATGCTTCACCTTCAATGTGGTTAGCGTTTTTGGTGTCGCTCACAAAATATCCCTCGTTGTCCTGACCGTAGATTTCCCCGATTGCGTCGGCACTTGGCATTGGCGATTGATAGACCACACCGCAGCCATGACATTTGTAGTACGCCACGCGCTGAACTTGTGCGCGAAGCGTGTTGTGTGTGCTGCCGCAAATACTACAAGCCATTGTGCTGGAAAAAGAATAAAAACGGTGCGATTAGTGGGGTTTGATTGCTGTGAGTTCAAACTCCAGCACCCAAATAATATTGCTCAGATACAATGCCAATCCGCCCAACACCGCTTTGACCAAAGGATTGGAAACTTTTATCCAATACCGCTCCTCGCCAAACGGCATCAGTGGCAGCCAGTAGTGTACCTGAGAAACGGCAAATCGGGCTTTGCTGTAATACGGGCGTTCTTTGCCCTGTTTGGTCGAGGGGTCAAAAAAATTCATACTGAACTGCGAAAACTGCTTTTTGTGTGTGGGGTCGCTGGCAGCGTGAACACAATTCCAGTACGGCACACGAATAACGATTTTTGCCCCCGGCTTGGCAATGCGCCAGAGTTCCTCCATCATCGCAATAGTGTCAGACAAATGCTCCAGCACATTGATAAGAATGATTTCCTCAAAGCGATTGTCCTCGAACTGCCAAGGATAATGCTCCAAATTGCACACCACATCCACGCCCGGCAATGCCGCCACATCCAGATTCACGAAATCTGGACGAATGTCGTTACCACAGCCAATGTTGAGCTTTGACAAATGCTGAACTTCTCGTGGTGTCATGCAGAATTGGCGTTACGGTTCTGTGGTAAAATCTACCATTGTGCGCGGATGCCCAGCACTGCGCTGCAAAAAATAGCGCGGTGGCTCGTAATGCTCTTCGGCAGTAAAGGGCGCGTAAAAGTGGTCACCTGCAAGGTCTTGGCGCACAAAAAACGCATTGATGCCCGTAAACGTGCAGCCCACCAGCACATACCCTTTGCGCTGTGCCAGAAGTTCTAAGGATTTCAAACTCGCGCTGAACGCCATCGTGCCGTCCCAGACAGCATCGGGCTTGTATGCTTTAATCCATTCCACTTCGGGCGGAAACGTAGCGTTGTACTCAATCACCACTGCACGCGGACGGTAGCGCGTGATTGCCTTCCACACCCAGTAGTCGTTGCCGTCTATGTCCACTGAAAGCATATCGAGTTCTTCGGGAACGTTGGCTTCGGCAAGCAACGATTCAATATTTTCTGCGGTGATGAACGCCTCGCGCACGGTGAGTTGCTTGCTGTGGAGTTGCTTGGCAAACCGCGAGCGTATTGCCTGCACCGACGCAGTGCTGCCCTCAATCCACAAGCCCTGCCAGCCCGTTATCAGCAGCAGTGCGGAATTGTTTTCCAGTCCATCGCCCACGCCAAACTCGACAAAAAATCGGTTCGTCGTGCCAATACGCCGAAAAATTTCCGCAATGATGCCGTCTTCGCCGTTTTGGGAATACACCTGCCGCTCATGCCGCGTAAGCCGCTTGGGGTGCGCGTAGCGGGGATTGGCAAAAAGGTGGCGTTGCACGTAATCATCTGAGGCAAGATGCAGCCAATGCGTCAGCTTGTGGTTGAAATTGCTGCTTTGCCACAGTTTGGAGAACGTTCGTTTCAAAAAATCTTTCATCGAAGCGTGTCAAGTTGACTATCGTTGCTGTCAGCGTACCGAAGGCTCATCGCGCTTAGTGCGCTTTATGCTCGACGCTTGCGGTTTCTGCTCGCGCCGAAAAAAAGCTTACAAAACTGCACAATTTCGGGCTTTTGTGCAAACGCTAAGGGCAATTCTTGTGCTGCCTGCTTTACGCGCACAACGTGGTTGTGTGTGAATGTGCGTGCTATGCCCCAAGACGCGCTCACATGCTAACTCCTTTGCTGCTACCGTTCGACCACACACCGCTCAGTTACGATGCGATTTGCTGTGCGAAGCACCACTATCCATACACTGGTGCTTTGGCTGTATGGAGGCGTAAACAACACTTGATGTTTGCCGCGTTCAGCAAATGCGTTTACCAACTCTGCAACGTGGAAGCCGCGTGTGTCATAGAGGTCTATCCGCATGGTGGTTGGCTCTGCAAGGGTGTATTCAAGCTGCACAACACCCTCAGAAGGCTTAGGCGAAAGGCGCATCTGCACACTGCATTCGGCTTCGTGATGCGTGCCAGCAGCGTTCGGCAGCACAGAAAAGCCAAAAGGATTACCGGGTGCGTTCAATGGCGCAGTGCGAAAACTGAACGTCGGCGACCACACGCCTGCACCAAAACCGAACCGCGCTCGCACACGCCAGTAGTACGCGCGGTTTGTTTCCAAATTGCCCACCACAAGCTGCGTGTCAGTTACAAAAGGCGCGCTCAGCAGCACAAAATCAAACGACGGGTCTGGTGAAAGTTCTACGTGGTACGCACTCGCGTTCGTTACTGGTGTCCAACGCAGTTCCAAGCCATTGGCAAGCACAGTTGTTGTGTCATCAGCTGGGCTAATGGCGCGGGGAATGGTGCTGGCAGGCGGCGCAGGCGGCACAGGACGTGTGCTGGCTGTATCGGCTGGCGGTTCTGGCGGTGGAAGCACGGTGAGCGTCAAACTCCGTGTTGCCGTCAAAAAGCCATTGTTAGCAGTAATGGTTACTTGAGCAGTCCCAATTTGATTGGCTTCCGGCACAAGCCGCAGCACGCGCTGATTGGGCGCAATCAAACCGCTAATGGTGATGTTTTCTGCGGGCAATAGTGCCGTGTTCGACGAACGCACTGCAAACGTCAGCGGATTGCCATTTTCAGGACTTGCCGTAAAGGTGCTGGAAACTGCCGTGCCAGTGGTAGTGGTCAGATTCACAAGCGGATTAAACGTGGGCGGCGCAACCACCGTAACCGTGACGGTGCGCTGCGAACTCAGATTTGCGCTGTTGGTGGCTACAAGCGTGAGCGTTGCCGAACCAAACTGCCCACTTGTGGGCGTAATAGCAAGCGTCCGCACGGCAGCATTGCCGCCAGCAATGCTCACACCAACGTTTGCGGGGTTGATAAGTTGAGGATTCGAGGAATTAACGCTTAAACGCACAGTGCTTGGGTCGGCATCTTGCAGCGAAAACTCCGTGCGAACGGTCTGGTTTTGCGGCGTTACGAGGTCTGCAATCACACCAATCACTGGTGGATTCTGACCTGTCGGGGGTGGTGGCATCACCTGCACTGGATTGACCGTCAGCATCACCGGGCTTTGTGCTGTTAAGCCATCTTGGTCTCGCACGGTAAGCGTAATCGTCGCCGAACCAACACGGTCTCGTGCAGGCGTGAGCGTGAGCGTTCGGCTGTTGCCCGCGCCCGTTACCGACACGTTTGCAGGTGGAAGAAGCGTTTCGTTCGTTGAACTCGCCGCAAAGGTGAGCGTGGCAAGGTTTTCATCTTGCACGGAAAATGGCACACTCACGGGCGTATTGCTTTGCGTAGTAAGTGTCGTTGGAATGCCTTGCAATACTGGTGCTCGTGGCATTGGCGGTGGCTGCCCGCCCGTGACGGTGAGCGTAAAGGTGCGTGTTTGGTTTTGCCCCGAAAAACTCGTTACATTCACCGCAATAGACGTAGAGCCACTGCGCCCCGCAGCAGGCGTAATCACGAGCGTTCGCTGCGTGCCACTGCCTTCAACGCTAATGCCGTTGTCAGGCACAAGGTCGGTGTTCGCAGCAAATGCCAGTACGAAGGCTGCCGCAGGATTGGCATCGGTAATGGTAAATGATACCCGTACAGGCGTTCCCGCAGGCGTTGTAACATCAGCAATAGGACTGATGCTCAGCATCTGGGCATACAGCACGGACTTGGAAAGTGCAAGGCTCAGGAGCAGGAATAGCACTGTTCGCAGCCTCGAAGAATGGAAGTTGATAGTCTTGATAGTCATAGCGAAAGTCAAAGTTACTATGTTACTATGTTACTATGGCGGATTCGGTGTGATTCTGGTGCATTATCATTTCTGTCGTATCATCTGGCTGCGCACGAGGTGTGTGGGTGTTTGCAGTACACAGGTGTACACGCCATTATCCACAATGCCCACGCTGCTTGCGCTAAATTCAACGGCATAGCGTCCGCCCAGCACGTGGGAGTTCACAAGTTCGGCAACCCGCCTTCCAAGTGCGTCCACGATGGAGATATGCACTGCCGTTGGCTCGTCAATTTCGTACTCTACGCGCGTTACATCGCTAAAAGGATTCGGTACGTTGGCAAACAACCGCACACCAGAAGAAGTACGAGTGATAGTTTTGCCGGCTCTTCGATGCTGCATCGAATATTCCGCACGGCTTTCCGCGCGGTTTTCCGTGCGGTATTGAGGCAAAAACTCTGGCATCATCTCATTGTTCACAGAGCGTTCGCCCAAAAATCCACCCGGGCGGATAAGCGAGGTGTCGCGGAAGGGTCTGCCCGTGCGGAAGGTATAGACTTCCGACCATGGTCCAGCGTTTGGTATAAATACCGCACGAACGCGCCAATAGTACGTCCGCTCAATATCAAAACCCGTGAGCGTAGCGCGTGTGCCGATAATAAACGGCTGCTCGAACTGAATCCAATCAAATGACGGGTCTGGCGTAACCTGCAAGTGATAATACCGTGCGCCATCCACTGGAAGCCACGTAAAATCAACTCCTTCAGGCGGCAGATTCACCGTACCATTAGTGGGCGTGGTAGGCTGCGGAACTACGCGCGGTGGCGGAATCACCTGCACTACCACCGTGCGCGTAGCCGAAGCCACACCATTGCTGACCGAAAGATTGATAACCGATGTTCCCGTGCGGTCTCGCACAGGCGTAACGGTCAAGCGTCTGTTTGTCCCTGTTCCCGTTACACTCACGCCCGCAGCCGTTACCACTGCTGGGTTAGAGGACGTGATAGAAAAGAGCAATGCTGCCAAATTTGGGTCGCTGACCGTAAAGTCCCGCGACACAGGCGTATTAACAAACGTTTGGAGCGTGTCTATGCGGTTGTTATCGCTAATGCCTGCAATGCCGGGCGGCGGCACAACAACAACCAAAAATGACATCGTTGTGCTGAAACCGTCTTGGTTCGTCGCTGTTATCGTGACGATAGATTGTCCCGAGAGATTCGCCGCAGGCACAAGCGACACCGTTCTTGCACTGCCCGTGCCGCTTATGGTAATACCGCTTACGGGCAGCAGCATAGGATTCGTGGAGGCAATGCCAAACGTTATGGTGTTGGGCGAGGCATCCGTTACAAGCAAATTCGCCGTGCCAGAGCCATTTTGCGGAATCGTTATCGTTCCAATCTGACTCAAGGTCGGTGGCGCAACCACACGCACAGTAAAATCCGTCGTTGCTGTCAGCCCGTTCTGATTTCGCACGGTGAGCGTAATCACCGCCGTACCGATTTGATTCGGCGCGGGCGTAACCGTTGCAGTACGAAGATTCCCAAAACCGCTGACAATCACGTTTTGCGGCGGAATAAGCGCAGGATTCGACGATGCGACGCTTATCACAACAGAGTTGATGTTTTCATCGTTTACCACCACTTGCCCCGAAACAGGCGTGTTTACTCGCGTTACAAGCGTGAGCGCAGGACGAATACTTGGCGCAACGGGCGGCGGCGCGACGGTGAGCAAAAAACTGGTCGAAGTGCTTTGCCCGTCTTGGTTGGTTGCCACAATGGTTATCACCGATGTTCCCACTTGATTTGGCGCGGGAATGACAACGATTGTACGGTTTGCGCCCGTGCCACTAAAAAAGATGTTGGTGTTCGGCACAAGTGTCGGATTGGACGACGAACCCGTTAGCACAGTCGTGTTCACGTTGTCGCCCCCGACGGTTGTTGTAACAACGGCTGGCGTATTTTGTGCAACGGTAATGTTCGCTATTGGTGTGAGTGTTGGTGGCGACGAACGTTGATTGACCGTTACCATAAACGACATCGTCGAGGTTTGCCCTTGTTCGTTGGTGGCAGTGATAGTGATGATGGTTGTTCCCGTGCGGTTCGGCAGTGGCGTAACCGTTACCGTGCGGTTTATCCCTGTTCCTGCGATGACAATGTTGCTGTTCGGCACAAGGTCTTGATTGGAAGAAACAGCCGTTATCCGAACGGTGTTCGGGTTGGCATCAGTAACCGTAAAAGCATTGGAAACAGGCGTGTTGATTGTTGTGGTCAGGTTCGGAATGTCGCTCAACGTGGGCGGTGCAATAACTGTAACCACAAACTGTACGCTCGAACTCAAGCCTGTTGGCGCGGTAGCAGTGAGCGTAATCGTTGCGTTGCCAATTTGCCCGGGTGCTGGCGTAACCGTTACCACACGGTTTCTGCCTGTGCCAGAAACCACAACGTTCGCGTTGGGAATCACGCCCGGATTAGACGATGTTGCCGAAAACCGTAAACCGCTCAAATTTGCATCCAGCACACTAAACTGCGTTGCTACGGGCGTGTTGCGCGAAGTCGTCAGGTTGGGAATTGCGCCCAAGATTGGTGCTGACGATGCCGAAATCACGAGCAAATCAAACGCCATCCGTGCGCCCTGCTCACGTTCATTTGCCACCGTAATAATCATCGGCGCAATGCCCGGCTGTGTGCCAACGGGCGTAATGGTGAGCGTTCGCTGACTTCCCGTGCCAGTGACAACGATGTTTTGTTGCGGCACTAAGGCGGGATTGAGCGAATAGTTGAAAAAACGCAGAGTGTTCACGTTCACAGGGTCGGTGAGCGTGATTTGTGCAGAAACAGGTGTTTGTGGCGGCGTAACCAAATCGCCAAGCTGGGAAATTGTTGGTGCAGGAATCATAGGCGGCGGCACAACGGTAAAGAACACTTCGCGTGCTGCTGTTAAACCCGCTTGATTTCGTGCAGTGATGGTAACAATCGAACCGCCTGTTTGGCTTCCAGAAGCCGTAACGGTCATGGTGCGTGTTGCCCCAATGCCACCAAAACTAATACTTTGCGGCGGTATGACGCTTGGGTCGGATGATGTTGCAGAAAATACCAGCGTTCCCACATTGACATCGCTCACGGTAAACTGTACTGTCAGCGTTCTGCCTTGTTCTACCGATTGCGGGCGAATGATACTCAGTGCTGGCGGTGAAAACGGCGAAGGCGAGGTAACATTGACCACAATCGGCACCGAAGTCGTCAGCCCTGCCGAGTTTGTGGCAAGCAGCGTTACTGTTGCTGTTCCTGTGCGCCCTGAGGCTGGTGTGATAACCAAAATCCGCGATGCTCCTCCTTCCAATACCAAAATATTGGTGTTTGGAATAAGCGTTTGGTCGGATGACGAGCCTGCAAAGCGCACGGCGGACGGATTAGGGTCGCCAATGGTAAATGCTGCCTCCACTGGCACATCTTGCTGCGTTGAAAGGCTTGCTGGCAAGCCGTTAATCGTCGCTTGTGCGGCAAGCGGCTGATGCAGCGTAAGCAATGCCCAAAGGCTCAAGCTCACGCTCCAGAGTGCAAGCAGCATTGTCCGAAAGCTTGTCCGAAAACTTGTCCGAAAACTTCCCCGAGAACTTGTCCGAGAACACGCGCAAGAATCACAAATGCTGTGCTGTGCAGGCACGATGTGGTCATTGGGATTATGGCGGTTATGGCAGTTACAGTGGTTGCCACAGTTACGACGGGTACCATGATTTCCGCGCTGCAAAAGAGCTACGAGGTTCATACAACATTCCTTACAATGTGGTGGTGATATGCAACAGAATGTACTGTTTGACGATAGCTTCGCCACAACTTACACACGAGAAAAGTTCTTCGCAAGTCTTCTCCTCATACTCGCGCTTTTCCTTACACTCGCGCTTACGCCACAAGTACACACTGCTACGAAAATACCCCGCAAGCCTCATAGTACCGTTCATCACAGTTCTATGCACAATGCGGGGAAACCTTACCTTTTCTGAAATCTTCCGTAATGCTTCAGCACAGCCGTCGTTCGGCACAACTCTCAAAACTTGAAGATTGCCGAAACATAGCCAAAGGATGGTGTCGTGCCAATGCCGCCAAAACCTCGGCGAATGGATTCTGTGTCGGTCGTAACATCGAACGTAAAGCCACCAAACACCAACCCAAAGCCTAACGACACACCACCGTTAATAAGCGAATAGTTGTTGTATGTGGTGATAATTGCCTCTGGTGTGGCACTGGTAGCACGAATGGTACGGTTCGCCGTCGTATGGGAATAGCCTGCACGAAGGCGCAGCCAATTTGTGGCGGCGTATTCAGCACCCAGATTAAAGCGCGGCAAAATGAGTTCTGAAGCCACGGGCGACACCGTCGACAAATTCCCGCCGCTTGTCGCCGATGCGCCCACGCCACCGACAAACAGCAAGGGACCGACGCGGTAGTTCATTCCCAGTCCCGCGTCAAAAGCAGTAATAGAGCCAGTTGCGGGTGAACTGATGCTGTAAAAATTCGCCATAGGAATCAACCAAAAACTCGGCGAAATTCGCGTAATGTACCGCACATTTGCGCCAATCACCGTTCCTGAAAATGACTGTGTTGCAGTGGTGTTGTTCGGCACGGGAAAACGCAGCGTGGGCAACAGCAATGTTGCCGACAAATCTAGTACCGAAGCGGTATTCGTGGTTATCAGCACACCAGCATTAAAACCTACTTGGGTTAAATTTGCCTGTGGCTGCGGAGGCTGCGCAGGGTTCGTAGCAATAGGCGACAAGACGCTGTTCACGTAAGAAATCCCCGCACCAATTGCCACGCCGCCTGTGTTGTACGACGTACTCAGATACGCCGAATTACGCGACCGCAGAGGTAACACACCGCGCCCAACTAAATCCGTAGGCAGTGTGCCACCTGTCCAGTTCGGAAACGTAAGCAGTGCAAAGGCTGCCATAGCACTGGCTACGTCGGTGTTAAGCGCAGTAATGCCCGGATTAGACTCCAACGCCACCATGCCGCCCACCGTCACACGCGGACTAATGCTAAAAATTGCTCCAAATGACTGACCGCCAAAGTTACTGAGCGGCTGGGCAGGTGCCAGTGCCGATGATGGCGCAACAGCAACCGAGCCAACGTTCAGAAAAATGGCATCGCGGAAGCGGTCGGCAAATGCAGGATTGATGGTGTAATCATAAGAATCCACCAAATACGGATTGGCAACGTAGGTGCGAATGTCGCCCCCCATACCATAGCCGCCACCGCCCAGCGCGACGTGCCGCGCAAGCGTCCCGCGCTCAATCGGGTCTTCGATAGCCAGCAAGTTCAAACAATTGCACGTTCCATAGACAGAGTTGTTGTTGGGCGCATTTGCTTGGGCTGCACGAGCTTGCTGTGTTGGCTGCGCTGCTGGTTGCGTAACGTTTGAGCGTTGCTGCGTGGTTGGTGCTGTCGTACCCGGTCGCGTCGTTGTCGGCGTTCTGTTGCCACCCGGAGCGGTGGTACGCGGCGGGTCGTTGGCTATCGGGCGGCGCGGTTGGCTCCACACCTCCGACAGCGACACTATCGTACCACCCACCACACTCATCAGGAGCAACGCGGCGGAGCGAAGAGAAAAAGAGTTCATAGCTGCTGTCCTGTTAATGAAAAACTCAGAAAAGGAGGTTAAGCGAAAGTATGAAGTATGAAGTACGAAACCCTTCACAGCGTTCTTAGCCTTCATCCAGTGCTTAAGCGTTGGTTTTATTGTTGTTCTTCCACAGTTTCCTGTTGCTGCTGCTCACCAGTCTGGGCTTGTCCTTGCTGGATTTCCGAGATAATTTGTGTGTCGGGCAGTGTAGCTTGCAGATTGGCAAGCTCGTCGTCGGTGAACGAATTGTTATCCACATCCAGCGTCCGCAAACGCTTGAGTTTGCCAATTTCTGCCGGCATAAACGCAATAAAATTCGTGCGAAAAGCTAAGTCCCTGAGCGATGTTGCCAAGCCCAGTGCAGCAGGAATTTGCGTCAGGCGGTTTTCGTTCGCCTCCAAATACTCCAGCTTACCCAATTTTCCAACTTCGGGCGGAATCTTTTTCAGAAAATTTTGCGAAACGATAAGTTGTTTCAAATTCGACAAACCGCCGATTTCGTTTGGCAATTGGTCAAGCTGGTTGCTGCTCACGTTCAGGTATTGTAACTTTTTCAAACTGCATAACTCACGAGGCAAGTCTGAAAGCTGATTGCGTGATAAGTTTAAGTATTGCAAATTTCTGAATCTGCCGATTTCTGGTGGCAGAACTTTCATACCGTTGTTGCTTAAATCCAGCTTAATCACGTCATCAGGGTTTCTCAGTGCAGCTTCGATTGATGTGTACGCATTAGCATTTTCCAGCGCGTCTAAATCAATCAAATCCGACGGCGGCGGCACTGGCACATCCAAAGGCTGCCGTTGATTTTGGGTGGCGGCGTTTATCGGCGTTGGTGGGCAATCAGGGCAGTCAGGGCGCGTACCACGCCGCATGGCGGGCGAACGGTCGCCGGCGGGCGGAACATCGTAGCCGCCTCGCAGCATGGCGATTTCCTCGCGTAGTGCGGCGTTTTCGTTTTTCAGCGATTCCACGCGCTGGCGCAAGCCTTGTACCTCATTTGCCAGCATGGCATCGCTCTGGTTGCTGGAAAAGTCCATCATCTGCGTTTGCTCGATAATGCGGTCTATTGCCTCGCGGCTGCTGCCATTGGGCTTGACAATAATGTCGTTGTAAATACGCCGCGCCGCCAGCAAGGCTTCAATTGCTGAGGATTTGTCGCGCATATCTTTATAGACCAAGCCCATACCTTCATAACTGGCGGCTTCCCAGTATCGGCTTCCTGTCTGGCGTGCCAGATTCAGCCCTTTATTCAGAAAATACAATGCGTTGTCGTGGTCGCCAGTTTCGCGGTACGACAGCCCCAACTTGATAAATCGGGCGCATAATTCCTTTGTTGTTACCCGTTTTTGTGCTACCGCGCCGCCGTGCGCCACAAAAACCATGGTAACGAAGCAAAGGAGCGTTTTGAGGATGCGAATATGCTTCATAGCACGCTTCCCTTGATTACATGAAACATGATGAATTGATAGCATGATACCATTGTGTGTGAGTGTCAGAACGCACCACATCAGTTCGCAGAGGCATTTGCAGAGCGTTGATGCGCAGATAGCCCGTGTTCTGTTTTGAACGCTTCAGGCACGGCAAAGGGTGTATTTGCCTCATTTACGAACATTGCTTGTCAAGCATTTCTACCACAATATGCCAATTGTATAGAACATTAGGCACTACGCTCACGAACGAAATGCAATTTGTGTGCCAGATGTTGAGTATAGGAAGATTCTTGATGACTACTCGATGACTATTCGATGACCGCGCGCACCAAAAGTTTGTCAAGAGCCGCAGGTTGCGTAATTTGCGTTCTGCTTCAGGCTTATCGCGGTTTTTGTACTCGATTTAACTTCAGTGTATGAACATTTGTATTCGCGCCGACGCTTCAGTCGAAATTGGTAGCGGTCACGTGATGCGCTGCCTCACGCTGGCAGCTGCTTTGCGTGAGCGTGGTGCTGTGGTGCAGTTTGTGTGTCGGGAGTTTCCGGGCAATTTGTGTGCGACCATTGAGCAGCAAGGCTTTGCCGTGCATACACTCCCCAGACCTTCGGAGCAAGAAGGAGGAAAACTCACGGCAGCATCGCTCTACGAGCGGTGGCTGGGTGTCTCGTGGGAACGCGACGCACAAGAAACTGCAGCAGTATGTCAACGCTTTGCACTGGATTGGTTGGTGGTTGACCATTATGGTATCGATGCTCGTTGGCATAAGTGCTTGCGCCCGTTTGTGCGCAACATCTTGTGCATTGACGACCTTGCTAACCGACCGCTTGAATGCGACCTTATGCTTGACCAAAATTTATATGACAACGCCAAAGAACGCTATACGCCCTATCTCGCACCACACACCATCACCCTATTAGAACCCAAGTATGCTCTCCTGCGGGAGGAATTTCGCCAAAAGCGTGATATTGCTCAGCAGAAAAACCACCAGAAAGCCCGTCAGCACCAACAAGACAGGAAAATCCATCAAATTTTCGTATTTTTCGGCGGCTCTGACCCAAGTAACGTTACAGCACATGCTGTTCGTGCGCTGCAAAGCCTTGTTTATGAAGGAGTTGCGCTGCAAGCAGACATCGTGGTCGGCATTGCTAACCCACACAAAGACCAGATTGCAGCTCTGTGCAAGACCATGCCCCAAACGCAGTTTCACTGCCACGTGCCTAACATGGCAGACCTTATGCTGCGAGCAGACCTTGCTTTGGGTGCCGGCGGCTCTACAACGTGGGAACGCTGCTGCTTGGGCGTGCCAACGCTGGCGGTGATTATCGCCGAAAATCAACGCGAAATGACGGAAACAGCCGCACGGCATGGCATTCAACACAACATGGGCTGGCACGAAGACCTGACGGTAGAACAGATAGCCGACACTGTGCGGGAATACTTGTCAAAGCCTGACACCCTACGCCAAATGTCCGCCAACGCTCAGAAACTCGTCGACGGATACGGCACGCAGCGTGTAGTCGAGGCGATGATTCACCAGAGCATAACCACACACATACTCACAGACACAAGAAAGTATCCAAACAAGCACTATGGCTGAACATTCATCTGCAGATTCATCTGCACTGCGCATCCGCCGCGCTCAGGAAGAAGACCTGATGCTCTATTTTTCGTGGGCAAACGACCCTGAGGTGCGCCATAACTCGTTCAATCAAGAACCTATTTCCCTTGAGAAGCATGAACACTGGTTTCGGTCGAAGCTCACCAATCCCAATGCGTTTCTCTATGTGTTGGAATCTGACGGCAAGCCCGTTGGACAAATTCGCTTCGACATTGGCGGCGAAGACAACGCACTGGTAGCAGAGATAGATATTTCGGTGGCTCCAGAAGCACGAGGCAGGGGCTTTAGTCTGCACTTGTTCAAGCACGGCATCGCTGCATTTGCCGCCGAAGCACCGCTACCCATTACGCTACAAGGCAGCGTGAAGGCAAGCAATGAAGCCTCATGCCAAGCGTTTTTGCAAGCAGGCTTTAACGAAGAAGCACAACAAACGGATAATGCCGAAGTGCGGTACTTTCATCTGTTGCTTGCAAAAACATAAGAGTTTGCACAAGAGTTTGACTTGCTTGCACACAACACCCTTTTCTACACCATGACAGAACAGCAGCCATACATCATTGCCACAAGCCGTAAAGCCTATCCCTCATTTGGAACGCAATTGCAACCCTTGACGGGAGAACCGTTTGTGCTCATCGAATCCAAAGAAGACCTCACGCTTGAGCGTTTACGCGCTCTGCGTCCGAAAAAAATCTTTTTCCCTCATTGGTCGTTCATTATTCCTGAAAGCATTTTTTCGGAATTTGAGTGCGTGATATTCCATATGACCGATGTACCATTTGGGCGCGGCGGAAGCCCTCTTCAGAACTTGATTGCGCGGGGAATCTACGAAACAAAAATTTCCGCACTGCGCTGCGTCAAAGAGTTGGATGCAGGACCAGTGTACATGAAAAAACCCCTTTCGCTCTACGGCACTGCCGAAGAAATTTTTGTGCGGGCTGCCCGGCAGATAGAATTGATGATAGCCGATATGGTGCTGCATCCATGCACACCAGAGGAGCAAACGGGCGAGGTGGTCAGCTTCGCGCGGCGTAAACCTGAAGAAAGCAACGTCGCTCACTTGGAAACGCTGGAGACCATTTTTGATTACATTCGTATGCTCGATGCTGAGGGCTATCCAAAAGCGTTTTTGGAAACCCAACACTTGCGCTTCGAGTTTTCACGGGCTTCTTACAAACCAAACGAAATTCTCGCCGATGTTCGCATCACTTGTAAATAAGCGTATCTTGACCGTCGTAGCACACCCCGACGATGAAATTTTGGGCGTGGGCGCAACCATGCACCGCTTGATTTGTGAGCAGGGATGCACGGTGAAAGCTGTGATTTTGGGCGAAGGTATCACCTCGCGCTCCGAGACTCACAACCCAGAGCAATGGTCAAAAGAATTAGCCATTCATCGTCAAAACATTCATCATGCTGCACAGACTATCGGGTATGAATCTGTCGGCATCTATGATTTCCCGGATAATCGTTTTGACAGCGTTGCACTCTTGGACATTGTGAAAATCGTCGAAAAAGAAAAGTCGTTATTCGAGCCAGAACTTATCTTCACCCACCACAGCGGCGACACCAACATTGACCACAGACAAACATTTCACGCTGTTATGGCGGCTACGCGCCCCATGAGACAGGAGCGAGTGCATACAATTTTGGCGTTTGAAACGCCGTCTTCGACCGAATGGCAAGCCTTTAATCACGCGCCATATTTTACCCCAAACGCTTTTTGCCGTGTCTCGAAGCACAACATAGCAGCAAAAGTGCAAGCAATGGAATCTTACGAATTTGAACGCCGAGCCTTTCCCCATCCGCGTTCCCCAGAAGCCTTAGAAATCCTTGCACGCAAACACGCCGTAACGATTGGAGCAGAATTCGCGGAAGCATTTATGCTTATCCGCTCTATCGGCTAACACATTCAACCACGCCTTTGTATCATCTATTTCTCACATCACACTATGATAGACACAACTCTCAGACGCTGCACGCGCTGTACGACACCAGAAACGCACGAGACCATCACCTTCGATGCCGAAGGCGTATGTAACATTTGTCGCGGGCAGGAAATCAAACAGCAAAAGATTGATTGGACAGCAAAAAAACGCGAACTCGGCGAACTTATTGAGCAGTATCGCGGCAAATACGACTACGACTGCATTGTGCCGTGCAGTTTTGGCAAAGACAGCACGTGGACGCTCTATTATCTTGTGAAAGAATATGGCGTAAAGCCCTTAGTAGTACGCTTTGACCACGGGTTCTACCGACCGAACATCAACGAAAATGCCAAACGCGTGCAGCGCAAGCTCGGCGTAGATGTTCTCCAATTCACACCGAACTGGAAGGTCGTTCAAAAGCTGATGTTGCAGACGTTTTTAGAAAAGGGCGATTTTTGCTGGCACTGCCACACGGGCATTTTTTCGTACCCCATGTGGGTCGCGCTGCGTTACAATGTGCCGCTCATTTTCTGGGGCGAACCGTCAGCCGAATACACCAACTATTACAGCTACGACCAGCCCGAAGAAGTCGATGAAAAACGCTTCAACCGCTTTGTGAATTTGGGCATTACTGCTGATGATATGTACGTGCGGCTCGAAGGACAAGTTGACAGGCGCGACTTGCAGCCCTACACCTATCCACCACTCAAGGAATTGCGCCGCTTGCAATATCGTTCGGTTTGCTTGGGTTCATACATCCCTTGGGATGTGAAAACACAGTCAAAAATCATCATGGATGAACTTGGCTGGCAGGGCGATGAAGTGGAAAACGTGCCGCCAGAGTACAAGTACGAAAAAATTGAATGCTACATGCAGGGCGTTCGGGACTACATCAAATACATCAAACGCGGCTACACACGACCAACACATCTGACCTCGATAGATATTCGCAACGGACGCATGGACAGATACCACGCGCTGCAAGTTATTGACCAGTACGAAGGCAAACGCCCGCCGAGCTTGGATTTGTTTTTGGAGTTTGTAGGGCTGACCGAAGAAGAATTTATGGAAATTGCCATGCAGCACCAAGTATCACCGTACCAACACCGTCCCGCCAACGTTACACCGGGCAAACGATTAGCAGACTTCGACACCTGGTCACGCGACGGCGCAATGGTACGAGCAGAGGCAGAAATACAACTTGAGCGGTGGCGGGCGCGAACGGCAAACGCTGAAGAAAGTATGAAGTATGAAGTATGAAATGAATGAAGCAGTGCCACGTTTGCAGCACACTCGCGGCACACTCGCTGAGGTTCTGTACTCATTCTGAACATCGTTTCGATACATTCACACGACCTACGAAGATAGCGCAAAGGAAGACTGTATGAACACCGCAGAACAACTTTCGGAGCATCCGCGCGGCAGCAGCCAATCCAGTGTTTTGTACGACGAAGACACTATACGGCGTTCAGAAGAACTTGGTATCCCGTTGGAGTTTATGCCGCGTTATCATGACATTATCACCGAAGACGATACCCCTGTGGACAACCTTTTTTCTGAAAAACAGATGCGTTTGCTTACCGAAACGCTGTATGCTTCATGGAAACCAGAGCATCCGCGCTACGAAGGACGTTTTTTTGCGCTTGCAAACGTGGGCTTGTTTTATGGCGACCACGAACCGCCCTTAGTGCCTGATGTCATGCTCAGTTTGGGCGTGGACGCGCCCAGTGGTGATTTGGGCAAAAAAGAACACCGTTCGTATTTTATCTGGCATTACAGCGGCAAAGTCCCCGAAGTTGCTATTGAAATCGTCTCAAATCTCAAGGGCGGCGAGTTGGATGAAAAAATGGAACGCTATGCTACACTCGGGCATATTCCGTACTATGTGGTATTTGACCCGTTTGGCATCTATGGCAAAGCAAATGCGTTGAGAGTATTTGCCAATACCGGCTGGGAATACGTGGAATTAGAAACGAGCGATTGCACCGTTCTTCAGCGTATTGGGCTTGGTTTAACGCTTTGGGAAGGCGTGTACGAAACTGTCAATGCCGTTTGGCTGCGTTGGTGCAAGCCCGACGGCACACTCATTCCCACAGGTAAAGAACGCGCCGACGCAGAACAACACCGTGCAGATGCCGAACGGCAACGTGCAGATGTCGAACGGCAACGTGCAGATGCCGAACGGCAACGCGCAGATGCCGAACGGCAACGCGCTGAGGCGGCTGAAGCACGCGCAGAGGCTCTGGCAGCAAAACTTCGTGCTTTGGGGCTTGAACCGTAAACAATGCTTGAACTATACAAACTATACAACTTTTTGTGCCACGAACGAACACGACAATCTATGAACATTCTCGGACTTTTCGCGCCCGGACCCAATCCCAGTGCGGCATTGCTCGTCGACGGAAAACTGGTAGCATGGGCGGAAGAAGAACGGTTTAACCGCATTAAAACATCGCCGAACGATTTTCCGTTCAAGGCTTCGCGGTTTTGCCTTGAGCAAGCCGGACTTCATCTTGACCAGATTGATGCCATTGCTTATGGCTGGGACTGCACACGCTACGCGCTGGAAGTGCCGATTTTTTATGAAGAACAATACACCAAATACCACGATACTCAAGCCTACAACAAACTCCAGCAGGCATACAGGCTGAATTTGTATCATCCTGACCGTATTGCCCAAACCCTGCGCTTGGGGCTACGCCAGCTTTCGCCCACAAACCGTGTGCCGCCCATTCACTACTTTTCGCATCATTTGTCGCACGCGGCTTCAGCATTTTATTGCTCCGGATTTGACGAAGCCGTGATTGTGAGCATTGACGGCTCTGGCGAAGAAATTTCCACCTTGCTGGCAAAAGGCGAACGCGACGGCACTATCACCGAGCTCAAACACTACAAACTTCCCCATTCGTTGGGCGGCGTGTATGCTACCTTCACCGAATTTTTGGGTTTCACGCCTTACATGGATGAGGGTAAAGTTACAGGGCTGGCTTCTTACGGCTCGTACAACCAAGAGCTTCAGGACAAGCTGGATAAAGTGTTGTCGTTCGACCCACAGACGGGGCATTATGCGGTCAATCCGTACATGCGATTTATTGGCGCACACAGCTACGGGCGGCGGTTTACCGATGAATTTGTGGAACTCTTTGGCACACCGCGCAGCCGCACACAATCTGCCTTGGATGCTCCGTATCCTGATATTGCGTTTGCTGTGCAGTGGCGGCTGGAGCAAACAGTGATGGCAATGGTGCAGAACCTTATAGCCGAAACTGGCATTGCCAACGTGTGTTTGGCGGGTGGCGTGGCAATGAATTGCGCTATGAACGGCAAAATTGCTCAACTGCCTGCCGTCAAACGGCTTTTTGTACAGCCCGCCGCCACCGACAACGGCGTTTCCTTGGGTGCGGCAATGCTTTTGGCACGAGCAAACGGCGAAGACGTGCGCTGGACAATGCGCCATCTGTACTGGGGTCCGTCGTATTCCAATGAGCACATAGAGTCCGTGCTGAAGAAAGCCAAAGTTTCGTATCGTAAAAGTGCGCATCTTGCCCGCGAAGTCGCGCAACTGCTTGCCGACGGAAAAATCGTAGGCTGGATGCAAGGCGCAATGGAGCTTGGCGCACGTGCGCTCGGCAATCGCTCTATTTTGGCAAGCCCGCTTTACAAAGACATGAAAGACAAACTCAATCTGGACGTAAAAAACCGCGAAGCGTGGCGACCGTTCTGCCCGTCTATCAAAGCCGAAAGCTACGAACGCTACATCCCGTTTGGCAGTGCAACAACCGATGCGGCATTTATGATTGTAGCATTACCCGTAGCCGAACAAGAACGCGCCACGATTCCCTCGTGCGTTCACGTGGATGGCACCGCAAGGGTGCAGCGCGTTACCAAAGACGTAAACCCAACATTTTGGGAAGTACTGGACGAATTTGAACGCCTGACGGGGCATGGTATTCTCATTAACACCTCATTCAATGTGCAAGGCGAACCAACTATTTGCACTCCCCAAGACGCGCTTCGATGCTTCTTTTCTACGGGAATGGATGCCTTGGCTCTCGGAGATTTTTTGTTGGAGAAGAAAGGCGCACCTGCTCAACCATAAGAGACTGTTTGAACACTCTGCCAGCCCTCCACCGCCCTCACCTCAATCCTCTCCCAGAGGGAGAGGAAGCAAGACTTGAACAGGCTTTATTCTTCCTCCTTCTCCCCTTGGGAGAAGGCTGGGATGAGGGCAATAAACGCAGTATGGAGAGCTTTAAAGCAACCTCAAACGCGACTTCTCAAACTTTTCGTGGTAAATTTGTGGAATCCTCTCCAAGAACTTGCAATGCACGGCGGAGATAGAGAAAATATCGTTCCCGTTGTAGTATTAACTCGTGTGCTTCTGCAAGCGAAATACGCTGGAATCGCACTTTGTCGCCCGGTCGCAGTTGTGCAAGTAAGGAAAGGTCTGCCGAACATACGGAAGCAATGATAGGATAACCACCAACAGTTTGGGCATCGGCAAGTAGAACAATAGGCGAACTTTGGGGAGGAACTTGAACGGTGCCGGGCAACACGGCACTGGAAATAAGTTCATGTTGCTGTTGAAATACCATCGGCGGCACAAGAAAAGGAAGTTCGTGGATTTGCCCCGCAAGACGAATGCCCATGCGGTCAGCCTCCTGTGTAACATGAAAGGTTGTGGCAAAAAACAGGCGTTGGCTGGGTTTGGTAAATTCACGGGCATGAACTCCTTCTGTTACCCGAAGCACACAAGGATTGCCAATGCTTCGACGCAGTTTATTCCACTGTGGAGCCGACCATCGTGCCGCACGTGTGCCATGATGAATATGGACTACACCGTAACGTCGGGTACAAAGGTAACGGATAATTCTTTCGGCTTCGGGCGAAAGCGTTCCGCAGCGTAGCACATCGTTTTTTTGCAGTATTCTGCCGTTATATCCACCAAACGCACCGCGCAGATACGTGCTTCGGCTGCCCATCAACACGGGAACATCAACACCACCAGCCAATGCAAGATATGAACGCATACCGCCAGCAAAGCCCGTTACACGAATTCTTGTGCCTGCGGGAATCCACACAGGACGGTTCGTCGGCAATGGCTGCCACGTGCTGGTAGCTTGTTCCTGAGCGTTGAAAACAGACCACTCGCCCCCCACTGCTGCTATGAGCGTATCGTGTTCAGCGCGAAGCGTGAAGCCACCCGGAACAATCTCTAACGCAGCCTCGCCGTTCTGGTTGCCCACCAAGAGATTTGCCAGACGGTACGCATCGCTGTCAGCTGCTCCACTTTGGGGAACACCGTACATAGCAAAGCCTACACGCCCAGCATCTTGGACAGTAGCGTGTAATCCGGCGTGAAGAACGTGCAGCATAGAGTGAATAGAGAGCAAAACCACAACTGGACACTTGATACGACAACTTGTACTACCCCTGTCGTTCTCCTATCCGATAGACACGCACATACCAATACACGTTGATTGCTCGAAGCATGGAGGCATCATATTCAGCACGTCCGGGCACTGCCGAACGCTCTCCATAATACCTATCCCCTGTTCGGCGCGGGTCGCGCACGACTATTGTTTGCAAACGCGGATAATCCAAACTTCCCAGAAAACTTACCGCCGTTGCTACAACGGCATGACCAGTGTAGGGTCCTGTTTGGTAGCCTATAAGCACGGGACGTTCATTGCGGAGCTCATCCACAAGTGTTGCAGGGTCAGGAATGCCATAGCCCACCGAGGCACGGATAACATACCGTTCGCCATCGCGGTCAATTGCTAACGTGTTGAGATTGTCGGTAATGGTTTCAAAACTTGCGGGACGATTGGGCAGCCGACCAACATTATCGCTGCCGTATGTGCGATAGACGATGTCGCGTTGGCTCACGTCCACGCCGTAGTATTGTAATATCATTTGAATTGCCGCAGCCCAACACCATTGCGAATTTTGCTGTTCGGCAAACACCTCGTTAAACTGCGATGAAGGAATTCCCACGTAATACACTGATGGCACAGTGTTTTGATAAGGCACGTACTGCTCTCTGGGCGTGATGTACTGGTCATAAGACTTGGTTTGAGGACGCGCAACAGGATATGAAGGACGATGATAATCCCTATGATAATCTGGACGATACTGCGGTCGGTACCGTGGCGGCTGTGCTGTGAGGTCAGTTGGCACAAGATTGTAGCTTAAGCAGCAAGCCAACGCTGCCCAAACGAGGCGTTGTGGTGTACACATACAATTATGTCGGACTATCGAATGATGAACAGCAATACTTGTGCGGGAAACTTACAAAACAGACGTGGTAAAATCAACGCGAAAATCTGGGAATAGCGTAGATATGACGTGGGAACGGGCTAAAGACCATTGTTACAATCTGTTGCAATCCTGTCTGTCGGACAGTGCACGCTTGCACTGTCCGACAGGAATACTCGTAGTCATCATCGCCATTGCCTTGAAGGATACCCTTGAAAACGAGGTTTTGAGACTACCTCAAGACGTTGAAGCGTTGGGAATCTCTGGCAGAGGGGGTGCTGAGGATGAGCGTGTAGGCACCATTGGGCAGCGAGCGCACATCCATTTGCAGGCGGTACTCGCCAGGCTGATGCTCAGCC
>Ga0272446_1001072_pt1 | contig 40836 bp, 36 predicted proteins | sample YNPCB0061_FD_194587 | JGI IMG/M metagenome (GOLD analysis project Ga0272446, IMG submission 194587) | Hot spring microbial mat communities from Yellowstone National Park, WY, United States - YNP-CB-006-1 | ecosystem: Environmental > Aquatic > Thermal springs > Hot (42-90C) > Sediment | place...
TTACCGAGCTTGTGATCGGCCCGATCGTCAGTCAGGCGCGTCTGGATGAACTGCTGGATCAAATCCGTCCGTAAGTTGCCGGCATAGGTGGGAATGGGTGAGGACGAAGAGCGCACGTATTTGATGAGCAAGCGAGAAAGAGAGTGTCATCATGATCTTTGACATCGGTCACTTGATTTTGCTGACGGCGTTGGTGCTGGCAGCGTACGGCATTCTGGCCGGTTATTTCGGCGGACAGCGACGCAACACCCGCCTGATTCAGAGCAGCTTCAATGCCGTCTACGCGGTCGCCGGGCTTGTCATGATCGCAGCGGCGATCCTGTGGTACGGCCTGCTGAGTGATGCATTCCAGTTGAGCTATGTCTGGAATCATTCGGAGCGCGCCCTGCCGACCTTTTATAAATTTTCGGCCCTGTGGGGCGGACAGGCAGGTAGCCTGCTCTTTTGGTGTCTGCTGCTCTCTGTTTATAGCGCCATCGTTGCCTTTGCCAATCGCCAGCGCCATCAGGTGATCATGCCCTACGTGAACAGCGTGCTGTTGACGACCTCGCTGTTCTTTCTCACCTTGCTTGTCTTTGCCGCTGACCCCTTCAAGCGCGTTGGCTTCCTGCCGCCGGATGGTCAGGGGCTGAACCCACTGCTCCAGAACTATTGGATGATCATTCATCCGGTCATGCTCTATTTGGGCTATGTGGGCATGGCGGTGCCCTTCGCCTTTGCCGTCGGCGCGCTGATCAGCAAGCGGCTGGACAACGAGTGGGTGCGCACTGTGCGGCGCTGGACGCTCATCCCGTGGATGTTCCTCTCGGCGGGCATCATCATGGGCAGCCAGTGGGCGTACATGGAGCTGGGCTGGGGTGGCTACTGGGCCTGGGACCCCGTCGAAAACGCCAGCTTCCTGCCCTGGTTGACGGGCACCGCCTTTCTACACAGCATCATCATTCAGGAGCAACGCGGCATCCTCAAAGTATGGAACGTGGTGCTCATCTGGCTGACCTACTTCCTGGTCATCCTCGGCACCTTCACCACGCGCAGCGGCGTGCTGGAAAGTGTACACAGCTTTGCCCGCAGCGATGTCGGCCCCTACTTCCTGGGCTTCCTGATCATCATCGTCTTTGGCTTCCTCTGGCTGCTCTTCGACCGGCTGCCGTTGCTGCGCAGCGAACATGCCATCGATTCCTACTCCAGCCGGGAAGCCGCCTTCCTCGCCAACAACTGGCTCTTCGCTGGCATTGCCTTTGCCACGTTGTGGGGCACCTTCTTCCCCATGTTCAGCGAAATCTTGACCGGCGAGCGGATCAGCGTGGCGGCGCCCTTCTTCAATAAGGTGAATGGGCCATTGTTCTTACTCTTGTTGTTGTTGATGGGGGTGGCGCCGCTGCTTGGCTGGCGTCACACGAGCATGGCTGCCTTCCGCAAGCAGTTCACCTTCCCGATTCTGACGGCGCTGGCCGTAGGTGTTTTGGTCTTTGTGCTGGCGCGCAGCCTCTATCCGATGATCGGGCTGGCGATCTGCGGCTTTGTGGTCGCAACCATTGTGCAGGAATATGTGCGCGGGGCAATGGCGCGACGCACAACCACCGGCGAGAACTTCCTGGTTGCCGTCACCAATTTGTGGAGCCGCAACGGTCGCCGCTACGGTGGCTACATCATCCACCTCGGCATTGTGCTGATCGGCGTGGCAGTGATCGGCAACGAGTTCTACCAGCAGTCGCTCAGCATCACCCTGGCTGAAGGCGAACGCGCCACAATCGGCCGCTATGAATTGGTCTTCCAGGGCATGGAAAGCAACCGCCAATCGAACCTGATCGAGTTCGTCGGCGTCATTGACGCCTACAGCCTCGATAGTGGCAAGCAGGTTGGGACGTTATATCCGAAGCGCAACATCTATGACAAGACGCCTGACATGCCTACCAGCGAAGTCGGTCTGCACATGTCGCCCATCGAGGATATCTATGTGGTGCTGAATGGCTGGGATAACGGCGGCGCGTCCGCAACGTTCACCATCTACATCAACCCGCTCACAGCGTGGATGTGGGTTGGCGGCATCGTGCTGGTGATCGGCACCTTGATCGCCGCCTGGCCCCATGCCACGCGCCGGCGCACAGAAAGCGTACGTGGGCTTGCCTATGCGCCCGGTGATGATTAAGCCTGGCTGCGCAGCGAAAGGGAGGGCAGTATGTCGTTTGCGGTTGGACTTCTAGTTGCGCTGCTGTTTTCGGCTCTGGCGATCGCGGCGGTCGCCTGGCCGCTGCTCAAGCGTGGGCCAACGCCGGTGCTGGTGGAAGATGATCGATTGGCGGAGTTGCTCCAGCGCAAGGAGCAAGTGTTGGCCTCGATCAAAGACCTGGAGTTTGATTACCGCGTCGGCAAGCTAAGTGAAGCGGACTATCAGCAATACGATCAACGCCTGCGCCGTCAGGCGATTGGCCTGATGCAGCAGATTGAGCAGTTGGCGCCAGAAAGCGCCGGTCTCGATGCCGCCCTGGAACGCGAGATTGAGCAGCGCCGCCGGGTCAAGTCTGCCGTCGCTTCGACGGCAGACCAAGACGCCAGCGTGGAAGCAGAGATCGCACGCCGTCGTCGCGTCCCGATGGAGGCCGCGCCCGCCAGCAATGGCGGCGGCCCACGCTTCTGCACGAACTGCGGCGCCGCACTGGCGCCCCATCACAAGTTCTGCGCCCAGTGCGGCGCGCCCGTTGAAAGCGGGCAGCCACAGCAAGCGTTTAGAGCGTGATGAGTGTTGCGTCAGGCGTCACGAGCCAGGGCGTCACGAGTCACGGCGCTGTGTCTCCCGGGTGACTCATGACGTGTGACTCGCACCACGCACCACACTCGATCGGTTCACCGCCTCCATGCACCCACTCGATCAGTTCATTGTCGTCCTGGATCACCCGGAGAACCCGGCGAATATCGGCGCCGTTGTACGCGCCATGAAGAATATGGGCTTTCACCGGCTGCGATTGGTGGCGCCCGCACCGTACACCGATGACGATCTCCTGCGCCTGGCGCATCGTTGCGATGACCTGGTGGCGCAGATCGAGGTCTTCGGCAACCTGGGGGATGCCCTGGCGCCCGCCCGTCTGGTGGTGGGCACTGCAGCCATCGCCCATGCGGGTCTGCGTATCACACAGGATGTGCGCGGGCTGGCGACCACATTGGTGCAGCAGGCGACGGCCGGGCCGATTGCCTTGCTCTTTGGCGCAGAAGCTGACGGCCTGGATCGCACGGCTTTGGACCGCTGCCACCTCCTGGCGGCGCTGCCAGCCAATCCAGCGTATCCGGCGCTCAACCTGGCGCAAGCTGTGTTGCTCTTCTTGCATGAAATCCGCATGGCGACGACAACGCCGGCGTCGGCCGGCGCGCCGTCACCGCCTGCCGCCACGCAGGCGCAACTGGAGCAGTTGTTTGCAGCCAGCGAAGCCGCGCTTCATGCCATCGACTTCTTCCGCTACAACCCGGCGGCCGTGATGCGCACGCTCCGCCAGCTTGCCTATCGCGCGGCGTTGCGACCCGACGAGGTTGCGCTGTTGCTGGCAATTGCACGTCGCACCGTGCGCGCCGCCAGCCCCGCGCCAGCGTCAAAATCAGATGAGTTGCAAGCGGGTGACTTGTAACGGATGCCTGTCACGGATGCGGCCCGAACGCCCGACCGGTCACGCCGTGCCGAACTGACGATCGCCAGCATCCCCCAGGCCCGGCCAGATGAAGCCAGCAGGAAATGCATCGCCGGCGCCGGTAAGCCGTTCATCGACGCCCGCCACGTACACTGCCACATCTGGATGTATGCCATGCAGTGCGGCGATGCCCTCTGGCGCAGCCAACAGCCCGACGAATTTGATGCGGGTGACGCCCCAACGCTTAAGCACATCGACGGCGGCAATCGCCGAGCCGCCGGTCGCCAACATTGGGTCCAACACCAGGCACAACTCAACCGTAGGCGCCACTGGCAGCTTGTTGTAGTAGGAGACGGGCTGCAGGGTGTGTTCATCGCGATAGAGGCCGAGATGCCACACTTCGGCCTGGGGCAGCAACTTCCAGGCGCCCTCCACCATCCCCAACCCGGCGCGCAAAATGGGCACCAGCCCGACCTTCTCCGCCATCACCACGCCCTGTGTCGTTGTCAACGGCGTTGTGACCGGTGTGGGCTGCGTCGCCAGGTCACGCGTCGCCTCGTAAACCAGCATCATTGCCAGCTCACTGATGACTTCGCGGAATTTCTTCGGTTCGGTCTCAGCGCGGCGCAGCAGCGTCAACTTATGTTGCGCAAGGGGGTGGGAGGAAACAAAGACATTTTCCACCACGTTGCGCTCCCTACCAGTCGATCTGGCGTTGCGGGCGGTTGCGGCGACTGAGCCGCTCGACCTCGCGCTGGCAATTCAGGCAGAGTGTGGCATCTGGCTTGACTTCGAGCCGTTCGACTTCGATCGGGTTGCCGCAGCGCGTGCACATGCCGTAATCGCCTTTCTCGATGGCCTTCAACGCGGTTTCGATGTCAAGCAGTCGCCGCTCCAACACAGCGATCAGGGCGGCGTTCTTTTCGCGCTCGAAGATCTCGGTGTCGCCTTCGTCAGGTTCGACGTCCACTTCCGCCTGCATCAGGTCGCGGAGATTTTCCAATTCGGCGTTGACGGCGATCTGCTCCTGAAGTAGCTTCTTGCGCTCATTCTCAATAAACTTCGCAGTTGCTGTGGTCATTTTTCTCCTACCAACATTCTATTTTGCAGTCTTCGTCGGATTGAAATGCGATCTTTCCAGGTCAGGGCGACTGCCTGATGTGCATCGACGGCGCATGTGTCCTGATCCGGCCTGCTTGCCGCACAATTTCGCCATATGGTGTTGCGGCCGAGCGCAGATACGTAATCGCCGGGCAGGTATGCATGCCCTGCAGTGAAAAAGGTTTACAGGTTATAGCAGTTTTCCCGTGAAAGGTCAAGGTCAATATGTCATTTTCTGTGGATGGCATTTGACACTGGACGCTGTAGTGCACGCAGCCGCAGATACGCCGCTGGTTGCGTGTTGCGTGCTGTGCAGCGAGACGGAACATGTGGCAAGCAACACGAGCACCACTGGTCAATTGAAGCCCACGTGTAGTAGCGCCTGCTGCTGAACTTGAGAGGGAGGTGCTGCGGCCGGTGCAATCGATGTCAACGCCGGTGACAATCCTGGCGCTTTTCCGCGGCGCCAGAGGCTGAAGCTGTCGTTGGTGCAGCTTCGTCTGGCTGTAGTTCGAGTTGGAGGCATCCATCGCAGGTCGTCGCCTTCGGCGTGACATCGACGCCCCGTCACGCCGGAGGCGATGACCGACAGCAGCGACTTTGCCACCAGCGTGAAGCGGACCCGCTTCGCCCTGGCAGCGAACAGGGCAAAGATCGTGTAATTGTGGACCGGGGGGCGCTGATGGTCGTCCAGAGCCGCTACCGACGCCAGCCGAACCACCATTGGAAGAGCTTTGCCACTGTGGGCGTGAGTCGCGTGCGGTTGTAGGCGTCGGCGACTTTGCGGATGGCCTCCGCCTCGGTCGGGTAGGGGTGGATGACGGCGGAGAGATGGCGCAGCCCGAGACCGCCGGACATAGCAACAGTGATCTCGCTGATCAGTTCGCCGGCGTGACGGCCCACGATGGTTGCGCCGAGAATTTTGTCCGTGCCCCGCTTCACGTGCACCTTGACAAAGCCGTCCGTTTCGCCGTCGGTGCGCCCGCGGTCGGTGTCGGCCAGCATGTGGGTGTAAGTCTCGACCGCGACGCCCGCCTGCTCCGCCTCCCAGTCGTACAGGCCAACGTGCGCCACTTCCGGGTCGGTGTAGGTCGCCCAGGGGATGATCAGGTCGCTCACCTTCTTTTTTGCGCCGGGAAAGAGCGCATTTTGCAGCACAATGCGCGCCGTCGCGTCCGCCGTGTGGGTGAACTGGAAGCGCGATGCCACATCACCGGCGGCGTAGATATCGGGATTGGTCGTGCGCAGGGTGTCGTCCACCTCGATCCCGCGCTTGTTGCAGGCGACGTTGGCAGCTTCAAGATTTAGTCCCTCCAGGTTGGGCAAACGGCCTGCTGCCACCAGAATCTCGTCGACGATCAGGTGATGGGTGGCGCCGTTAAGTTTGTAGGACAGCTGTTTGGCGTCGCCGTTGCGTGACACCTGTTCGATTTCAGCGCCCAACGCCAGGCCGATGCCTTCGGCTGCGAAGACGCGGCGGATGACCTCGGCGGCCTGTTCGTCTTCACGCCCCAACAGTCGTGGAATCACATCGAAGACGGTCACTTCGCTGTCAAAGCGGCGAAAGGCCTGCGCCAGCTCGGCGCCAATCGGGCCAGCGCCGATGACAGCCAGACGCGGCGGCAGCATCGTCAGATCCCACACCTTCTCGTTGGTCAGGTGACCTGTTTCTGCCAGGCCAGGAATCGGCGGCGCGGCCGGGCGCGAGCCGGTGGCGATGACGGCTTTGGTGAAGTGCAGTGTTTGGCCGTCGATTTCCAGGGTGTTGCGGCCTGTGAAGTGAGCATCGCCCAGGTGCAGGTCGATGCCCAGTTTCGTCACACGATGCACCGAGTCATGCTCGCTCAGCTCTGCGCGTACGCGCCGCATCCGCTCCATCACCTCGCTGAAATCGACGCGCACGCCTTCCACCTGCACGCCGAAGCGACTCGCCCGCGCGATTTCGCCCAGCACTTTGGCGGAACGGATCACCGTCTTGGAGGGAACACACCCCACATTCAGGCAGTCGCCGCCCAGGAGGTGGCGTTCGATGAGCGCGACCCTGGCGCCCAACCCGGCGGCGCCGATGGCGGCGACCAGCCCCGCCGAGCCGCCGCCGATGACCACCAGGTTGTACTTGCCGGTTGGTTTGGGGTTTTGCCAGTCGGGCGGGTGCACGTTGGCGAGCAGCCGCTGATTGGCGGCGCTGGCGGCCGTTTCAGCCGGTCGGTAGCCCTGAAAGTAGGTTGCCTGATCCATCTGTTGCTCCTTCTTGAGTGCAATCTTCATATCAACTTTCATCCTGAACCTAAGACGAGATGCGATGGGCGATTCTTACCCTGGAGCGTAGGCGCGATCACACAGAGCCGAAACTACTTTGCGATAGACTCTTATTGGTGTGTCAAACAGCGCCTCATTGTAGACAATGGTGACCTGGATCACCGTGAGCCGTGTGCATTCCAGAGACTGGCAAACACCAGGGATTCTGGCAATCAGTCAACACCACCGGCTGGTTGTTGTGTGTGTAAGAAACGAGGTAATTGGTGCCCAACGCCCAGATTTCTACTCCAGGCAGTTCAGCGCTAGTCGACCCAGCAGCGCCAGTGCGATCAGAAGGTGTGCGCCCAACCACCCACAGCGTCGCTATCTATGTAAGCGACCACTGCGCCAACTGTGAGTACGCGCGGGAAGTTGCTGCACTCATACGAACAGAATACCCCCATGTCCATCTCAAGGTGGTTGACCTTGCCGCTCCTGATGAAGCGATTCCGGATGTCGTGTTTGCAACACCAACGTACTTGCTGGATGATCGCGTCTGGTGGCTTGGCAATCCATCATTGCACCAGGTGCGTGATACACTTGATCACCTGGAGGGAAAAAATTGAGCCTGACAAAGCATATGTTGGATCCTCAACAGAAATTGCGCCATTTGGCAGAAGTGACAATTTTCCGGAATTTGCCGCCACGTGAGCTAGAGGAGTTAGGGCGTGTATCCACGATGGCCTCGGTCAGGCAGGGGCGCGTCTTCTATCATCCCAGCGAACCCAATGAGGTCTTGTTTGTTCTCAAGCAAGGCCGTGTCCAACTATATCGGCTCGATCCAAACGGAAAGAAGTTGATTGTTGCCATTTTGGGTCCCCACACAGTTTTTGGCGAAATGACGATGCTCGGCGCGTTGATGAACGACACGTTTGCCGAGGCGATCGAAGATTGCCTGATCTGTGTCGTCAGCCACAATGATCTTGAGCGTCTGATCATGGCAAACCCCCAGGTGGCGCTAGGTTTGCTGGAGATGGTTGGTCAGCGTTTGCGTGATGCAGTGGTGCGCCTGGAAGACATGGCTTTCAAGAGCATCGGTGCGCGTATGGCCAATCTATTGCTCCGTTTATCTGAATCGTCTGGACAACAGCTTACCGTCATCGATGGCTACTCCCACCTGTACCTGGCAGAAATCATCGGCACCTACCGGGAAACAGCGACGCAGACGCTCAACCTGTTTAAGGCGGCTGGCTTGATCGACATTGCGCGTAAACGGATCGTCATCCTTGACCGCAAAGGCCTGGAAGAAGTTGCCCTTGACCTGGATTGATCCATCGTTGTCAGCCATCGTCATACCGGGGCCAATGGCGTCGCAAAGTCAATAGGACTTACGCATTTAGCTCAGCCACCTTCCTGGAAGCTCTCAGCTTCCAGGAAGGTGGCACATTAGAATCTGCGTAAGCCCAAATCAGACTGGATCGAGTCTGTTGATCAGCGGATCGAGGCCAGGCGCTCTTCCAGGGCAGTGGGCGTCAGGGCGCCTGCGTAGATGGCATCGATGCGCCCATCTTTTGTGATGAAGACTGTTGTTGGCAGGCCGCGCACTTCATAGAGTTCCCTAATCACGCCCTGGGGATCGATCACCACCGGCGTCGTCATGTTGAATTCGTTCGCAAACGAGGCGACTGTTGTCTGCTCTTCTTGAACGTTGACTGCCAGCATGACCAGGTTCGAATCAGTTGCAGCGGCCTGCATCAACTCTGACATCTCCATCCGACATGGTCCACACCATGTTGCCCAGAAGTTGATAACAACCGGATGCCCTTGTAGATCGCTCAGGCGAAGATGATCCCCATTCTTAAGCACGATGGCAAAGTCAGGGGCGGGGACGCCCGTCTGTACGCCACTGGCTTTATGAGTGCTATCGAGCAACTGAGCGGTTGGATATCCTCGCCCGACGCCTTCTGGAAATTCCGAAAGCGTCACCGCCGTTGATGGCGTCAGGCTGGGCGAACCGGCGCCGCTGCATCCAGTCAGCGCTAACAGTATCATCACTACTGCTGCTTGCCAGCCACTCAATTGTAGAAAACGACTCGCCAACGCACTGATTGTCATGTTTCATTACCCTTCGGATGCTGGTCGCCCTGCATTGGCTGCGGATGCGTCTGCTTCATCATAGAGCGGTTTTGTGCGCGTGAATGTGAGTTGCTTTACGTAGGGTGCACTACACAGTCTCGGAAACGAAGGGTGCGATACTATTGGCAACCGAATCCTGTACTCGAAAGAATTGCGCAGATTACGCAGATTGCAGAGAGACGAAGAGATGGAGATGCGTCAGTTTGCAGGCATTGCAGCCCTTATCATCATCACCATTGTAGCGATCCGGGCGCCCGGCGTGGCCGCAGTGGCGACTGCCCCGCCGGGCCCGCTGCCGGCCGCACCACCACCCTTGCCCTTTCAGGATAACCCTGACCCAACGCTCTGCGGCATTCCCGATCCAGATGGGCGGCAGGCGACCGTCACAGGAACCTATGCCGGAGAAGTAGTGCAACCGATCGTCTATCTGTATGACAGCCACAGCCGCAACCAGGTGGTAGGGCAGGTCTATCCGGGCACGCGCGTCAAAGTCGAACTGCGACAGATTAATCCGTTGCTAAACTTCTACTTTGTGCGCACGATTGGCGTCGAACCCGCCCAGTCAGGCTGGATTCCAGCCCCATTCCTGCTCTTTGCCGACGGTAGCTCGTGAGCAGGCGCTTGATCGCGGGTTTGCGCCATCCTGCGCCGGATAGCGCACTGCCCAGGCTGGCGTTGGTTTCAGGTTGCACCCAGTCAACGCAACACAGTTGATCAGGTGTGTCCGGGTGAAATCAGGGTCATAGATGCAGGCGCGTACAGCGTCCACTTGTGGATGTGTCAACCCGCGCAACAAGAAAGTTGCGCTACATCCTTCTCGAAGGTCTGCGCGGCCAGTTTCAGCCCCTCCACCTGCGTCAGATAGGGAAAGAGCATCCCACGCAGGTCGGCCACGGTGAAGCCGTAGCGCAGCCCGGCGTGCACAGCCAGCGCCGCGGTCTGAATCACCTCGCCGCCCTCAGCCGCCAGCACGTGGGCGCCCAACAGCCGATCTGTGCCCTGCTCCGCCACCAGCTTGATGAGACCGCGCGTGTCGCGCGCCGCCAGCGCACGCGGGACATAGCTAAGCGGCAGCACGCTCGTCTTGACGGTGTAGCCGTCCGCCATCGCCTGCGCCTCGGTCAGTCCCACCGTCGCCACTTGTGGATCGGTGAAGATCACATCGGGCAGCACCGTCAGATTCAGACGCTTGCGGTTGCCTTCCAGCGCGTTTTCGGCGGCCACGCCGCCCGCCGCCGCCGCCACGTAGACCAGCTTGGGGCGATTCGTCACGTCGCCCGCAGCGTAGATGCCGGGACGACTTGTCTGCATGAACTCATCGACGATGATGAAGCCTCCATCATCTGTGGCGACGCCAGCCTCCGCCAGCCCCAGCGCAGCGGTGTTGGGCGTGCGACCGGTCGCCATCAGCATCTGTTCGGCGCGGAATTCCTGAAGCTCGCCGTTGACGCTGGCGGTCACCACCTTTTGGCCGGCTTCTTCCCGCAGGGCGAGCGGCGTCACGCCGGTTTCCACACGCACTCCCTCCTGGCGCAGAATCTCCGCCAGCGCGTCGGCGATTTCCGGCTCGTGCTCCGGGATCAGGCGCGCGCTGCGCTGCAGGATCGTCACCTGTGCGCCCAGCCGCGCAAAGGTCTGTCCCATCTCCAGCGCAATGGCGCGTCCGCCGATCACGATCAGCGAGGTCGGCGGCTGCGCCAACGCCATCGCCGAGGTGCTGTCGAGCACAGGGACGCGGTCGATGCCTTCCAGCGGCAGCCGCTGTGGCCGCGCGCCTGTGGCGATGACGACCCCGCGCGCAGTGAGCACGCGCCCATCGTCGAGCGCCACGGCGCCATCTGCTTGCAAACGGGCGCGCGCCTGCACCAACGTGATCTGCTCGCGATAGGATGCCAGCACATCCACATATTTGCCTGCGCGCAATTCCGCCACCAGCGCGTCCTTCTGTGCAATGACCGCAGGCCAATCCACACCGCAGGCGGCGGTTTCGATGCCAGCAAATGGATGATGGCCCGCTCTGTAGTAGCTTTCGGCGGCGCGGATCAGCGTCTTCGAGGGCACACAACCGATGTTGACGCATGTGCCGCCGATGACGCCCGCTTCGATGATGGCGACGCGCTGACCTGACTCGGCGCCTTTGATCGCCGCCGCCATGCCGCCGCCGCCCGTGCCGATGACGAGCAGGTCAAAGTCTGTGTCCTTGTGGACAGAATGCTGCGATGGCGTCTGCCGGGCAGGCGTGGCAAGGGGCGCGCGCACAGTTGCCTGATAGCCGGCAGCCTGCACCGCCGCGGTCAGGATGGTTTCGGGCGCGTCGATCTGAGCGGTCACGATGGCGCGGCCTGACTGCCAGCCTGGAATCTGCACCTGTGAGACGCCGGGCACGCTCTGCAGCGCCTGCGTGACGTGACGCGCGCAGGCGTCGCAGGTCATCCCGCGTATGTCAAGTTCGATGGATTGAGTTGGTTGTTGATTCATTCTATATCTCCATTGATGTCGAATTTCGAGGCGACCGGGGGAGAAGTTGCGATTTTCTTGCCCGGTCAGGTTGCGCCGCCTGTTACGCTCTATCGTTGCGATTGAGTGGGCGTCTCACAATCGCAGGCGACGCCAGCTTCACGGCTTTTTTGCTGCTTCCAGAGAGCGTAGATGGTCAACCCGATGAAAAATGCCAGCGCCGGGAAGAGGACGTAGTCCAGATACCCCGTCGCCCAGCTCAATCCCACCACCCCAAGCAGGATTGCCAGCACTGGCGTAAAGCAACAGAGTGCAGCCACAACCGCACCGATAATGCCCCACCGCAGCGCATTGCCAGAGTTTTGTCGTTCCATGGATGATTCTCCCTTTCCACTGTCTGTTTCCACCGGTCTCTTTTCCACCGGTTTCTACTGTCTGTATTGGTCTACGTCAATCTGCCATTCGTGTTCCAGCGCATCGAGCAATGGACACTCGCCGGTTGGTCCGCCATGAACGCACGCTGCGGCCAACGACGCCAGTGCGTTGCGCAGGCGCTGCAAGTCGGCGATCCTGGCGTCGATCTCCGCCAGTTTTGCTTCAGCCTGCGTGCGCACCTGGTCACACGTGGCGCGGTCATCGACGCGTAACGCCAGCAGCCCAGAGATCTCGCGCAGTGTGAAGCCAAGCTGCTGGGCGCGCTTGATGAACTGCACGCGCTCTACAATCTCCGGTGGGTAGGCGCGATACCCACTCTCCCTTCGCCCAGGATCGGACAGCAAGCCACAGCGTTCATAATAGCGGATGGTTTCGATGTTCACGCCCGCCGCCCTGGCGACCTGGCCGATGCGCAGTTTACCCAAGTTGGACTCCTTTCTGTGTACATGTACAAGTTGATTGTAAACCCTGGAGTATCGTACGGAGTCAAGCCCCAATTTCCCCATTTTTGGGGCAATATGGGGCGACTTTCAAGGTCGAGGCTCCAATCGACCTATTGCAGTAACAACTACACACGGGCTTAGGCAGGCCAGTGATGCGCGGACGCGCGTCTACGTCCAGAGAAAATGAATTTTACCTGCGGGGTAAGACCTTGCGCCGCAGCAGCGTCTAGAGCGTAGAGGGGGCAAGTCCCCACAATGTAACCATGCTAAACACGAGCAAACAATCACAAGGAGTGAACATTCATGACAACCTCAGTCTCCACCCAAACGCAGAATCCGTCTCTGACCAGGTCGGTGATGGCTGGCGTTCTTGCTGGCCTTGGCGGCGGCGTCGTCTTCGGGATGATGATGGCGATGATGGGTATGTTGCCGATGGTGGCGATGCTGGTCGGCTCGCAAGACCCGGTGATCGGCTTTGTCGTCCACATGGCAATCAGCGCATTCATTGGCGCCGTTTACGCACTGGCAGCGGGGCGCCTGCCGCAGAACGCACTCACGGGCGTCATTACGGGCGCAGTCAACGGTGTGATCTGGTGGGTGCTGGGCGCCCTCATCGCCATGCCGCTGATGCTTGGCATGAGCAACATGGTCTTCCAGATTGGCGATCCGCAGTGGATGAGCCTGCTTGGGCACATTATCTACGGCGTCGTCACCGGGTTGCTCTTCATTCCGCTCATCAAACGGGGGTAATCCTCTGCTCTCAATGGCGAGCGCGCCCCTCATTACCTCAGGGTGAGCCTGAGAGACTGTTTGCAAAGTCACTTGATTTGACGCAGAGGCGCAGAGATGCAGAGAAACGCAGAGAAAGCGCCTTGGAAACTGCACCGTTGTCCCTCTGCGAACCTTTGCGTCCCCGCGTCTCTGCGTCAAAAGCGACCTTACCAAACAGCCTCTGAGATAATGAGGGGCGATTTTTGTTTCTTCCACAATTCTTTAGGTCAGCAATTCTTCCAGCCTGCATCTCGCCAGGCCTGCAACTCTTCAGACCTGCAACTTTTCAAACAGAGTTTTTTTCATCACCCACTCAACAGGCGCAGGCAGCCACTGCCCCAGCAGTGCTGTGACACGGTTCCCAAATCCCGGAATCAACCGGTGTTGTCTGCGCTCGATCGCACGGTGGGTGGATGCGGCAAGCGTCTCCGGCGCCATGCGCTGCGCCTCGCGGCGGTTATCGGGGCTATAGCGGCGGGCGTGCGCCGTGCGCGTAGGGCCGGGATAGACGACCAGCACCTGGATTTCCTGCGCGGCGAGCGCCACCGCCAGGCTGCGCGCGTAGGCCGCCAGCGCATCTTTGCTGGCGGCGTAGACTGCGGCGCCTGGATAGCTGACATAGTGCGACAGCGACGAGACAAAGACCAGGGCGCCGCCGCGCGCAATTTTGCCGGCGTGCAGTAGCGCTGTCGTCAACTGAAGCGGCGCGCGCAGATTGACATCGAGCACTCTCTGCTGCCGGGTCAGGTCAGAATGTGCAAAGGCGCCGACGCAACTGATGCCAGCATTGTTGACGAGCACGTCGATAGGCGGCCCGTCGAGCAACGCTGCCGTCAGACGGGTCAAGTCGTCTGGCGCACTGAGATCAGCGTGGATGAAACGCAAGGAGAGCCCGCGTGCCGACAATTCGGCCTGAGTTTGCGCCGCTCGCTCGGCGTTGACATCGATGCCTGTCACAACGTATTGGCGCGCGCTGAACACCTCGACGAGGGCGCGGCCAATGCCTTCGGCAGCGCCGGTGATGACGGCGTGGCGCGCCGTGGAGGAGTCTGCTTTTATTTGTATGGTGTGAGCAGGGCGCGCCCTGCTCACCAGCAGCGCGTCGATCTGCGCCTCAAAGTGCACCGCCGCCCAGCGCAACAGGCGGTTGCCCCAACCGACGGCGCGTGATCTGCGGCGTTGGATGGCTGCCAGCATCGCTTGCGCCACCTGCTCTGGCGATGCGTAGCGCTCGCTGCGGGTGCGTTCCGGTGGGATGCCGCTCTTGACGTGCAGTTGTGTGCGCGTGGGGCCAGGCCACAACACGATGACATCCACCTCGCCCTGTTCCTCCACACGCAGACTGCGCGCAAAGCCATCCAGCCCAGCCTTGGTGGCGGTGTAGACGGCGAAATCGGGCGTCGGCAGCGCCGAATGCACCGAACTGACAAACGCAACCACGCCGCGGACGCTGCGCAAACGCGGCAGCAGGGCATGAGTCAAGGCGATCGGCGCGTACAGGTTGACTTGCAGCAACGCGTCAAGCGCAGCGCCGCTTTGCTGTGCGGGTGCGCCGTAGTAGCCAGCCGCGGCGTTGAGCACCAGCGCATCGAGATGGGTCACCTCCCGCGCCGCCAGGAAGTTGGCGATCACATCGGCGGCATCGGCGCGCCCCAAATCTGCAACGCAATAATCCGCAGGCGCAATGCTGGCGGCAAGTGAATCGGGAAAGGCGCGGCGACCCACGCCCAAGACGCGCGCGCCGCCAGCCGCCGCCTGCACCGCCAGCGCCCGGCCAATACCATCGCTTACACCGGTGATCAGGATGGTTTGCACAAGGCTCCTCAGGTGGTCAGGTTGCGGCGCGCCCACACCAGACGCTGGCCGACGCTCAGCAACACCATCACCGTCATCGCTGAGAAGAGCCAGAAGAGCGCACCGGGCCAGAGCAAAAACAGGCAGAAAAACAGAATCGTCTCAGCGCCAGCCACCAACCCGTTGGGCATGGTGACGGTGGTAACTTCGCCGCGGGCGCTGGCGCCGACGGAACGTTTCTCTAGAATCGCCGACAGGTAAATCCACGATGCAGCGTTGATGTAAAAACTGCTGAGCAATAACGCCAGCGCCAATGCATTCATGCCGGTCTGGTTGCCCCAATAGAGACCGACAGGCACCGCAGCGTACACCACAAAATCGAGCACGATATCCAGATAGCCGCCAAAATCGCTCTGCCGGTCGTGGACGCGTGCCACCATCCCGTCCAATCCGTCGAGCAGACGATTCAGCAGCCACAGACCCAACGCGGCCCAATACCACTGCTGCGCCGCCGCGCCGGCCGCCGCCATGCCGATGACCATTGCCAGCACTGTGATGACGTTGGGCGAGACGCGCCGCAACTGCGCAGCGAGGGGTCTGAGCAGGTCGTCCTTGTAGACGCGCAAGGTCTGATCGAACATGGTTGCCTGGTTCCTTGTGGTGTCATCATGGCGATAGGGCGTTCTCTGGCGTCCGGCGAATGGCTGCCAACAGGTAACCGACGATGTGAATTGGCAAAGTCTTACGTTCCGATACGAAATTGGGGCAGGACACGCCAGCGTAAATCTGCCGCTGGTTGCATGTCACGTGTTGCGTGCTGCGTAGCGCGATGGAGCACGCAGCACGCGAAATGGTCTGCTCACGCCCATGTGTGCGAGCGGTTTGGCGTGTTACGTGGAATGAAAGTATCATGCAGCGGTGACGCAGAGATGTAACGCCGATAACATACAGTCGAGTATGCACAGCGCCGCGGTGTGGAAGAATTGAGATGCCATGAACGATGCAAACAAGCGTTACGACGTCGCCATTATCGGCAGCGGCATTGGCGGTTCGACGTTGGCGACAGTGCTCGCCCGCCAGGGAATGCGCGTGGTGGTCTTCGAGGCCGGCGCTCACCCGCGCTTCACAATCGGCGAGTCCATGATCCTCGAAACCTCCGAGGTGATGCGCGCGCTCGCCGAGTACTACGATGTTCCCGAGATGGCGTACTACAGTTCGGAGAACTACTACGACTACATCGGGCCGCAACACGGCGTCAAACGTCACTTTAGCTTCTTGCACCATACGCAAGGGCAGCCGCACGATCCTCGCAACAGCCTGCAGGCTGTCATTCCCCGCCTGCCCTATGGTCACGAAATCCACATCTACCGCCAGGACTCTGACGCCTTTCTCACGGCAATCGCTGTCTCCTACGGCGCAGATGTGCTGCAGAACACACCCGTCAAGGACGTGCAGATTCTACCTGACGGCGTTGAGATCATCACCGACAAAGACGTGCACTACGCGGCTGACTACCTCGTTGACGCCAGCGGCATGCGTTCATTGCTGGCGAATAAGTTAGGATGGCGTCACCGCAACCTGAAGACGCACACGCGCACGCTCTTCACGCACATGATCGATGTGCCGTGCTACAACAGCGTCGGCGCACCGCGCACTGTCTACGGTCACCCTTTCCGGCTTTCGGAAGGCACGCTCCATCATATCTTTCGCGGCGGCTGGCTGTGGGTGATTCCCTTCAACAATCACCCTCGCGCCACGAACCCACTGTGCAGCGTCGGTCTGCAGCTCGACCCGCGCCTCTATCCGCCGCGCCCCGACCTGTCGCCTGAGGAGGAGTTTTACAGCGTTCTGCGCCAATTCCCCGACATCGAAAAGCAGTTCCGCACGGCGCGCGCCACGCGCGCCTGGATGCGCACCGATCGCCTGCAATATTCGGCGGAGCATGTTGTGGGCGATCGCTTCGCCTTACTGGCGCACGCAGTGGGTTTCATCGACCCGCTCTATTCCAAGGGGCTCTATGTGACGCACATGAGCATCATGCTTGTCGCCGACTTGCTGCTCAAGGCGCGGCAAAGCGGCGATTACTCCGCCGCAGCATTTGCGCCGCTGGAAACGATGATCCTGCGCTACATGCACATGCACGACCAGCTCGTCGCCGGCTCGCTCAAATCTTGGGGCAACTACAAGCTGTGGCGGGTCTACGCTGTGTTGTGGTTGCTGGGCGCCTACCTGGAATATGTGAAGTTGACAGTGACGCGGCTGCGCGCCAGGGATCGCGCTGACTATCTGGCGCAACTGAGCGGGTTGCAGCTGGCGGGCGGCGGCTTTGCACCCTTCTTTGCGCTTCAGGAGCAGGTCGACGCCTTGATCGACCAGGTCGATCCGGATGACGAGGCCGACGTCGACCGCACGGTGGCGCAGATTCGCACGCTCTATGACGCGTTCAAGTGGCTTCCATCGGCGTTTCGCGATCTCTTGAATGGCAAGAACCACCTGCCGAACAATAAACTGCGCGTCAATCTGCTCAATCAGACCGACGGTTTCTTTGGCGATGGCGACTATCGTCAGCATTTCTTCGGTGATGCCTCGATCCTGGAGCTGGTCGCAAAGGCGCTGCGTGAACAGGCGCGCTATTCATCCTTCGCGCTCAATCAGCGGCGCCGGAGGTTTGTGCACCTGGCGACAACCCCCAAAACCCTGCTCAAAGCCTAGTACGGTCCGACGCAAAGAAGCCGCCGGTTGCGTGTAACGTGTTGCGCGCTGCGAATGAGGAGGAACACGCAGCACGCAACACGGGCGCCATTGGTCCCTGCTCACCGCTGAAAACTCATGCGTCACGCGTCATGCATCACTCGTGACGCATGACGCGTGACGGGCAGCGCCATGCGCACCAATCTAAAGTGAATCTACTTTGAGACCAAGAGAATTCACTCTGCAAAGCTATGAATATCAAAGTAAACTCACTTTAGACAACAGTAAGCTCATATGCACGGGAAACGCGCATCAGACAGGATAGCTGTCGGGGCGGGGGGCGAATGTGGTCAGGCGCAGGGCAGCCAGCAGCGCCTCAAACTCTTCGCGGCAATCTCCGCAGCGATTGAGGTGATCCTGCACCAACGGCATCGCCTCGGCGGCATTCTTGCCCGCCAGCACTGTTTCGGCGAACCGGTCGAGCTGCTCGAAGCATTCGTCGCACCCGATTTCGTCGGCACGGGTGGCGGCGACCATTTGCACTATATCTCGGATCGAAGAGAGTTCTTGCATCTTCAGCCTCAAGCGTCGGCTACATCAGGCTTGTTCAAACATCGCCAGCAATTCCTGAGGCGTCAACCCCTCATACAGCATACGTTTTTGCAGACGCTGACGGCTATCGTGGATGAGCTTGTAGAGTGCGTTGCGGTTGGCGCCCATCCGCTCCGCCACCTCTTGCAACGGCATCCCACCTTGCATGACCGCCATCATAGCCGTCCGCTGGCGCTCCGTCAATTCCTCGGCAATGATCCGTTGGACGGCGGCCACCATCATCTGCACCGGCGCCACCTGGCTGGGATCAGCAGATCTGTCGGCCAGGACGGCGGGGGTGATGTCAGCCATCTCGGTGTTCGCCACCAGGTCATCCAGCGAGACATCCCGCCAGCGCCGCCGGCGCAGCTCTGTCAGCGCCAGCCGCACACACACTTTTTGCGCCCAGGTCGTGAAGCGAGCGTCGCCCCGGTAGGAAGACAGCTCCTGGAGGATTTTGATCAGTCCGTCCTGGACAAAATCCTCCAGGTCACTCTCGGTGACGCGATAACTGGCCAGCGCAAAGCTCAGTCCGCGCAAGAGCAACCCGCGCAGGTCGGCGAGCGCACTATCGGGTGCAGCGCTGCTCAACTGGCTGCACCATTCTGCATCGGTTCGCATACCCATGCGCGATCTCCGACTGACTGAAAGGCTACGTACTTTCTCGCGGATACTTTCCGTCACCTGCACTGCGGTTTACGCCATCTGTTTATAACGTCAAATCCGGCGGTGCTCTGGAAGCTGGCTTACTCACGCGCCTTGTGTTGCTGCGTTTCCTGGATTGTCTTGGCAGCGCCGCAACTCCATGTTACGATTGTGACAAAATTGCACACAATGCAAGATCGTGCCGTGTGCAAGGCACGCGGCAATCGAGCGAGATCGAACAATTCTGAGCCAAAACAAGGAATGCAGTAACCGCGCTATGACAAAAGCAATTTTGATCGACCCGACTGAAGTCCGCAAACCTTCGATGTTGAAGGCGCCAGAGATTCCCCTGAATCAGTACGTCAGCGACCCGGCGGCGGAGGCGGCGCGCTATGGCCGTGAGGCGCTGATGCGCGTCTACCGCGACATGGTTGTGATCCGCGAGTTCGAGACGATGCTCGACCGCATCAAGAAAGAGGGCGCCTACCAGGGCATCGAGTATCAGCACAAGGGCCCGGCGCATCTCTCCATCGGCCAGGAAGCGTCGGCAGTCGGCCAGGCGTTGGTATTGACGCCGGACGACTACATTTTTGGCTCGCACCGCTCGCACGGCGAGATTCTGGCGAAGAGCCTGTCGGCGATTGCGCAGATGGAAGAGGCCACGCTCGAACAGGTGATGACGACCTACAACAACGGCGACACGCTCAGGGTCGTGGAGACCTTCCACCGCAACGGCGGCGTCAAGAGCCTGGCCATCGATTACGTCCTCTTTGGCACGTTGGCGGAGATCTTCGGGCGCTTCGCCGGTTTCAATCGCGGCATGGGCGGCTCAATGCACGCCTTCTTCCCACCCTTTGGCGTGATGCCTAACAACGCCATCGTCGGCGGCTCGGCGGACATCGCCACCGGCGCCGCGCTCTTCAAGCGCGTCAACCGCCGGCCGGGCATCGTCATCGCCAATATCGGCGACGCGTCGATGGGCTGTGGGCCGGTGTGGGAAGCGATGATGTTTGCGGCGATGGATCAATATCGCAAGCTGTGGCCCGCAGAAGCGGGCGGCGCCCCGCCGATGCTCTTTAACTTCATGAACAACTTCTACGGCATGGGCGGCCAGCCTTACGGTGAGACAATGGGCTTCGAGGTGCTGGCGCGCGTCGGGCTGGGCGTCAACCCGGAAGCGATGCACGCCGAGCGCGTCGATGGCTACAACCCGCTCGCCGTCGCCGACGCCGTGGCGCGCAAAAAGGAAATTTTGCTGGCCGGACGCGGCCCTGTGCTGCTCGACACCGTCACCTATCGCTTCGCCGGGCACTCGCCCTCGGATGCGTCGGCGTATCGCACCAAAGAGGAGATGGACCTCTGGCGGCAGCACGATGCGCTGATCGGCTATCGCGAGTATCTGGTCGCCAACGGCTTTGCCAGCGACGCCGACCTCGACGCCATCAGCGAGGAGGTGATCGACCGGCTGGTGCGCGTGCTGACCGCCGCCGTCAACGACGACCTGACGCCGCGCGTGGCGCTTGACTCCGAATACATCGGCGAGATCATGTTCACCAACCGCCAGCGCGACAAATACGCCGAGGGTGAGCCGTGGGTGCTGCAGAAAAAAGAGGAGAGCCGGTTGGTGCAGACGCAAGCCAAGTTCCGCTTTGCCTACGATGAAAATGGCAAGCCTCACCCCAAGCTCAAGACGCTCACCTACGCCGAGGCGCTCTACGAGGCGATGGTCGAGGGTTTCTACCGCGACCCGACGATGATCGCGTTTGGCGAAGAGAACCGCGACTGGGGCGGCGCGTTCGGCGTCTATCGCGGGCTGACCGAGGCGCTGCCTTACCCACGCCTCTTCAACTCGCCGATCTCCGAGGGGGCGATCGTCGGTGCGGGCGTCGGCTATGCCTTGAGCGGCGGGCGCGTCGTCGCCGAGCTGATGTACTGCGACTTCATGGGGCGCGCCGGCGACGAGATTTTCAATCAGATGGCGAAGTGGCAGGCGATGTCGGGCGACGTGCTGGAGATGCCGCTGGTGTTGCGCGTCTCGGTCGGCGCCAAGTACGGCGCGCAGCATTCGCAGGACTGGAGCGCGATGGTGGCGCATGTGCCTGGGCTGAAAGTCTACTTCCCGGCCACCGCCTACGACGCCAAGGGGATGCTGGCGCTTGCCCTGCGCGGCAGCGACCCGGTCGTCTTCTTCGAGAGCCAACGCCTCTACCCGGAGCCGGAGACGCTTGTCGCAGGCGGCGTGCCGATCGAGGATTACATCGTGCCGGAAGGTGAGCCAGCGCTGCGCAAAAGTGGTCGCGACCTCACGATCATCACCGTCGGCGCCACACTCTACCGCGCGCTGGAGGCGGCGAAGGTGCTCGAAGAGCAGTACGGCGTTTCGACAGAGGTGATCGACGCACGCTTCATCAACCCGCTCAACTACGGCCCGCTGGTCGAGTCGATCAAAAAGACGGGCAAGGTGGTATTGGCTTCCGATGCCTGTGAGCGCGGCTCCTTCCTGCACACGATGGCGTCGAACCTCACGCAGCTTGCCTTCGACTACCTGGATGGCCCGCCGGTCGTCATCGGCGCGCGCAACTGGATCACGCCGCCAGCAGAGTTGGAGGACATGTTCTTCCCCACGAAGGAGTGGATCATCGACGCCGTGCACGAGCGCATTCTGCCGCTGCCCGGGCACAAACCCGCGACGCGCCAGAGCACAGAGGAGATTCTCCGCCGCAACCGGCTGGGCGCCTGAGCGCATCACGCGCAGGCGCGCGATCTATCGAATCGAAAACTTGTCAGCCTGCAAACGATACAGGGAGTCCACCATGCGTTACTTCATCGGGATCGATTCATCGACAACTGCTACGAAGGCGTTGCTGATCGACGAGCAAGGCGATGTGGTCGCCGTTGCCGCCACCGAATATGAATTCGCCACGCCACATCCCTTGTGGAGCGAGCAAGACCCTGACCTTTGGTGGGATGGCGCCGTGCAGAGCATTCGCACCGTGCTGGCAAAGTCCGGCGTCGATCCACACGCCATCGCTGGTCTCGGCTTAACCGGACAGATGCATGGCCTGGTGTTGCTCGATGCTGAAGGCAATGTCCTGCGCCCCGCTATTTTGTGGAACGATCAACGCACCGCTGCGCAGTGCGATGAGATCCGGCGGCGTCTGGGCAAGGCGCGGCTCATTGAGATCACCGGCAACGACGCGCTGACCGGCTTCACGGCGCCGAAGATTCTGTGGGTGCAGGAGCATGAGCCGGAGGTCTGGCGTAAGGCGCGCCACATCCTGCTGCCCAAAGACTATGTCCGCTACAAGCTGACCAGCGCGTTCGCCGTCGACGTGGCTGACGGCGCCGGCACGATCCTCTTCGATCTCAAGGCGCGCACCTGGTCGCCGGAGATGCTGGCCGCGCTCGACATCCCGGCAGCGATGCTGCCCACCACGCACGAGGGACCGGCGATCACCGGCTATCTTTCGCAGGCAGCGGCGCATGCCACCGGCCTGCCGCTCGGCTTGCCGGTGATGGCGGGCGGCGGCGATCAGGCGGCGGGCGCTGTGGGCGTGGGCGCGGTGAGCAGTGGCATCGTCTCACTGGCGCTGGGCACGTCCGGCGTTGTCTTTGCCACTACCGACGGTCCCTTCGTGGAGCCTGAAGGCCGGCTGCACGCATTCTGTCATTCCGTACCGGGACGCTGGCACTTCATGGGCGTGATGCTCTCGGCGGCGGGCAGTCTGCGCTGGCATCGCGACACCTTTGCGCCGGGCGTGAGCTTTGACGACCTGTTGGCGCCAGCAGCGGCCATCCCTGCCGGCAGCGACGGGTTGCTCTATCTCCCGTACCTGACCGGCGAGCGCACACCCTATCCAGACCCGCTGGCGCGTGGCGCCTTCGTGGGGCTGACCGTGCGCCACACACTGCCGCACCTGAGTCGCGCTGTCCTCGAAGGCGTGGCCTTTGGCCTGCGCGATAGTTTCGAGTTGATCAAGACGGCGGGGCAGGTGCAGGTGGCGCAGGTGCGCGTTGCTGGCGGTGGCGCCAAGAGTGCGCTATGGCGGCAAATTCTGGCGGACGTCTTCAATGCTGAACTGGTGACGGTGAACACCACTGAAGGCGCAGCGTACGGCGCGGCGCTGCTGGCTGGCGTCGGCGCTGGCGCCTGGCCGGATGTGGACGCCGCCGCGCGGCGCACGATCCACGTCACCGGCAGCACCGTCCCCAACCCGGAAAGCGTTGCGATCTACGAGCGCTACTATCGAAGCTATCGCGCGCTCTATCCGGCGTTGAAACCGACGTTCGACGCGCTGGCGTAGAAGGCCGCAGAAGCCGGGCGCAGGTTGCGACGCGCCGGGCGCTACCGCAATGATTGTTGCATGAGCGCCGTCAGAGAACCAGGTTTCTTGTGGAAGTCTGCTTCTCTGACGGTTGGCGGAAAATCGAAAACCCGCTACGGCCGTTCGCCCTGGCGGATCCGCCTATCGATTTCTTCGAGCACGGGCGGCAGGTCGGCGATGGTGTCGATCACGTAGTGAGCGCCTGCCGCCCAGAAGCGTGGTGCAATCTCGGTGCGCAACGCTGCGACCTCCGCCGCGCCAAGCCGGGCAAACTCCGCCTCACTCAAGCCCACCATATTGCCCGACAGGGTCAACCCCACCGTCCACGCACCGGCGTTCAGCCCTTCCTCGATGTCGACCAGGGTGTCGCCGACTTTGACCAGCGCCGCCATCGGAAAAACCCGCAGCTCGGTCGCCAATTTGTAGCACATCCACGGATAGGGGCGGCCCGCAGGCACATCGCTGGGCGTGGCGATGGCGTCCGGGTCGTAGCCATGTTTGCGCGCGGCGGCGGCTAACTCCACCATCATCGGCCGCGTGTAGCCGGTGGTCGTGCCGATCTTCCAGCCACGATTGCGGATAAAGGCGACCGTGTCGAGCAGTCCCGGGATCGGCTGGGCGTATTCGGTGATGCTGGCGATCTGCTGCGGCTCGAAGTCGGCGTAGACGCGGTCGATGTCGGCTTCGGTGGGCGCCGCGCCATGGACTGCCTGCCATGCCGCGCGCACCTCGGGATGCCGCATGATCGTGCGCAGGTGATCCTTCTTCATCAACCCCATGCCCTGACGCGCATGTGCAGCCGTGATCGTGACGCCATGCTGCTCAAAGAGCCGCAAAAAGACTGCGGTGGGTGCAAAGGAGCCAAAATCGACCGCCGTGCCTGCCCAGTCCAGAATCACAGCCTGCACGCCGCCGATGTAGGAACGATGATAGCGAAATGTCATGGGTGATCTCCGTGGTGAGTGTTGCGTGGTGCGTGGTGAGTGGTGCGTGTTGCGTGAAGCATGGTGCGTGGTTCACGCAACACGCACCACGAAACACGAAACTCGCTTCTCATATCGGTATCTCCATCTCCACCAGCACTGCGCGGACGCTGCATAGCAGGCTTTCGACGTCGCCGATCTCTAGCCGGCCGATGTGCCCGATGCGGAAGCAGTCGGCGTGGCTCAGTTTGCCAGGGTAAATGACGTGCCCGCGGTCGCTGAGGAGTTGATAGAAGCGTTGAAAGTTGAAGTTGGGATGCGCCGGATAGTGAAACGAGGTGATGATGTAGCCGCGATCCTGTTCGGAGAGATAAGGGCGAAATCCAAGCTCGACCATGCCTTGCAGCGTGCGCGCGTAGTTGCGTTGATAGCGTGCGCCGCGACCTGCTACGCCCCCTTCCGCCTCCAATTCGACCAACGCCTGATGAAAGGCCATGATCACCTGCACCGGCGGCGTGAAGCGGAACTGTCCATCCTTTTCCAGCCCCTCATACTGCGCCAGCAGATCAAGGCTGACGCTGCGAGCGTAGCCTTTGGTCGCCTGCAACGCGGCGGTGCGCGCCAGCACAAAGGCGAAGCCGGGCACGCCCTCGATGCACTTGTTGGCAGAGGAGATCAGATAATCGACGCTCCAGCCTGCCAGGTCGACCGGAACCGCGCCGAAACTGCTCATGGCGTCGACAATGAGGCTGCGGTCGTAGCGCGCCACGACTGCGCCCACCTCCTCGACCGGATTCATCAGACCCGTGGTCGTCTCGCAGTGGACGACGGCGACGTGCGTCACCGCCTCATCGGTGGCAAGCAACGCATCGAGGGCATCGACAGCGACCGGCGCGTGCTCCGGTGCGCGCAGCTCGCTCACGTCGAAGCCGAGACGTTGCGCGATCTTCACCATGCGTTCGCCATACGCGCCGTTGACCAGCACGACCAGCCGCCCGGCGGGTGGAATCACCGAGCCGATCACGGATTCGATGGCAAAGGTGCCGCTCCCTTGCATCAGCACTGCCGTGTAGACGTCCGGGTCGGCGGCGGCGACTTCGACCAGGCGGCGGCGCACATCGGCGACGAGGGCGATGAACTCATGGTCGCGCGAACCGAGGTCGCGCAACATCGCCTGTTTCACAGTGCGGCTGGTGGTGAGCGGGCCGGGGGTGAACAGGGCTTTATCTTTCCAGGTGGTTGGCGGCATAACGCATCCTCAATCCATTAGGACTTACGCATTTAGCTCAGCAATCTTCCTGGAAGCTCTCAGCTTCCAGGAAGGTGACACACTAGAATCTGCGTAAGCCCAGTCTATGTGTGCAGTGCGATGATCTTGGTTTTTCACCCATCAGGAGGCGATGCACCTCCTGATGGGTCGCGGGACAAGCGAGATGACGACGCTAGGGCAGACGCCAGGCCTGTGTGCGCCGGTTGAGTTGATGAACAATGACAGTGTACACCATGCGCACGACCAGACACGCCGCGATGATCAAGACTGACATGGCGGCGGCGGCGGCGGTGTCGCCAGCGTCGTCCATGTTCACGATCGCCACCGAAGCCAGCCTGAGCTGCGGCGAGTACAGGAAAATCACTGCCGAGACCGTGACCATGGCGTTGACAAAGAGATACATCGCAATCTCCGCCACTGCTGGCAGCGACAGCGGCAGGGTGATGCGGGCAAAGGTGCGATAAAAGGGCACGCGCAGCGACGCCGACACCGACTCGAACTCGCCGTCGATCTGCTTGAGCGCGGTCGTGCCGGTCATGAAGCTGACCGTGTAGAAGTGCACGATGTTCGCGAGCACCAGGATCGCCATTGTGCCGTACAGAAAGGCGAAGGGATTGGGCACGGCAACGTTCAGGATCGTCCAGCTTTTCGGGTTGAAGAAGAAGATATACGCCAGACCGATGACCAGACCGGGCAACGCCACCGAGATCATCGACAAAAAATAGGCGAAGTGGCGCAGCGCGGGCCAGGTGCGGCTTTTTTCGATGATGTAGGCGCCGACAAAAATGATGACCACGCCAAAGACGGCGGTGTAGAAGGACATCCACAGACTGTTGAGGTAGGCGCTCCACCCGCCGCCACCGACATTGCGAAAATCGAAGTGACGCAGCGTCAGGTTGAGCTTGTAGGGCCACACATCGACCAGCGACGCATAGACCACTGTGCCGACCACGATCAAAATGGCGGCGGCGATCAGCGAACAGTAGAGCAGGGCGAGCGCGTCGATCACGCGGTGTGGGCGCGGGCGCAGCGGCGCCGAACGCGAGGTGAGCACCGCCACCTGCCGCCGCTGCGCAATGCGGTCGATTACGAACGCGATCACCGTCGGCGCCAGCAGCACGATGCTGATCGTGGCGCCCATCACAAAGTTCTGCTGACCGATCACCTGCTTGTAAATGTCGGTCGCCAGCACGTTGAAATTGCCGCCGACCACTTTGGGCACGCCAAAATCGGTGAAGGCGAGCGTGAAGCAGACAAAAATGGCGCTGATCAGCCCGTAGCGCATCCCCGGCAGCGTCACCGTCCAGAAGGTGCGCAGCGCCGACGCGTTGAGCGCCATGCTCGCCTCGTAGAGACGGGCGTCCGCCAGCGCCGCCGCCACGGTCAGGATCAGAAACGCCTGCGGGAAGCAGTAGAGCAGCTCGCCAAGAATGATGCCATTCATGCCGTAGAGGTTGATGTTGAACGCCAGCGGGATGCCCAGCGCCTGCGCGAAGAAACCAAAGAAACCGGTCGTCACCAGGCCCTTGTTGCCGAAAAGGTAGACCAGCCCGATTGCCAACGCCAGCGGCGGCACGAAAAGCGGCAGCAGCGCCATCGCCCGAAAGAAGCCTTTGGCGGGCATGCAGGTGCGCGTGATCGACCAGGCATAGCCGAACGCCAGCCCCACCGCCAACACCGTCGTCAGCGTAGCGATCGTCATGCTGTTGACAAAAGAGGACGCCAGGCCAGGACTGGTGAAGTAGCGCACATAGTTCGCCAGCCCAACAAACTGGCCGTTCTGGTCAGAGAGACTACGCACGACGAGCGGGACGAGTGGCAGCAGCACGCCGACCAGCAAAAAACCGGTGATCAGCAGCAACAGTCCGCGACGCAGCCAATCTTCGCCCGTGACAATGGGGCGCACTTTGGTCGCCTGCGCTGCGATTGTGCGCGAGTCCGCCGCTTGCGTCGTCATCGGGCTGCCCCCTGCGACGCGCGGAAGACGCGCAGCGTGTCGGCAGGCACATGCACCGGCATCGGCGCACCGACGCGCAGATCGTGATGCACCGTCGCAGGGCGCGGCAGGTTGATCGTCAGATGCACCGGCTCCTCATCACCGCCGCGGTCGTAGCGCAGCAGCAGGCGATAGTGCGGCCCCATGAACTCCACGGCGCGCACCTCGGTCAACAAGACGTTGCTCATGCCCGCATGATTGCGTTCGACGCGAATTTCCTCTGGGCGCACTGCCAACATGACCTGACTGCCCGCCGGCAGGTGGTTCTGCCAATCCTGCACGCGCAGGGCAAAGGGGCCGCTGCGGATCACGCCGACGCCCTCGCTGCTCACTACGCCGGGCAAGAAGTTCATCTGCCCGACAAAGTCGGCGACGAAGGGCGTGGCTGGCTGTTGGTAGATTTCCAGCGGCGCACCGATCTGCACGATGTGGCCGTGATCCATCACCACGATGCGGTCCGCCATCGTCAGCGCCTCCTCCTGGTCATGCGTCACCATGATGGCGGTGACGCCGACGCGCCGCTGCAACGACGTGATCTCGCCGCGCAGGTTGGCGCGCACGCGCGCGTCGAGCGCCGAGAGCGGCTCGTCGAGCAGGAGCAGCCCCGGCGACATCGCCAATGCACGCGCCAGCGCCACGCGCTGCTGCTGCCCGCCGGAGAGCTGCGCCGGGTAGCGGCGGTCGAGACCCTGCAAGCCGACCAGTTGCAGCAACTCCGCCACCCGCGCCGTGACCTGCGCCTTGGGCAACTTCTGATTTTTGAGGCCGTAGGCGATGTTGTCCGCCACCGTCAGGTTCGGAAAGAGGGCGTATGATTGAAAGACGATGCCAAAATCGCGACGCGACGCCGGCAGCCGCGTGACATCGCGACCCGCCTGCACAATGCGCCCGCGATCAAGCTCTTCCAGCCCGGCGATGATGCGCAGCAGCGTAGTCTTCCCACAGCCGCTCGGACCGAGCAGAAACAAGAATTCGCCCGGCTGCACATCGAGCGAAACATTGTCCAGCGCTACAGTTTTGCCAAAATGCTTGTGCACATTCTGCAACTGGAGATAGGGAGCGGATTCACTCATGAGCACTTTGTCCAAAGGTGACAGCCACTGTTGGACGTGACTGTCACCTTCCAAAACACTTCTTCAAATCAGTAGATATGCCTCTGCAGGGCACGATGAACCATCACCAACCTTCCCGGAAGCTCCGAGCTTCCGGGAAGGTGATCGGCCTGCTATTGCGATGGCGCTTAGCGCGGCTCGGACTTGCCGTCGTAACGTTCCGTCCATTCCGCCAGGATGCGTTCGCGTTCGCCCGCCATGGTGACAAAGTCATTGGCGACCAACTGCGCAATCGGGTCTTCCGGGTAGCCATCCGGGATCGGCACATCGGTGATTGCGGCTGTGATCGGGTAGCTGCCAGCGTACAGGCGCATGATCTCATCGCCGATCGCCCAGTCGAGGAAGGTCTTTGCCGCTGGCGAAATGTTTTCCTTCTTGATCAACGCATTGGCTTCGATCTCCCAGCCGGAGCCTTCCGCCGGGAAGACGGGCAGAATCGGCTCACCGGCGTCGCGCTGCTTGATGGCGCGATAGTCGAAGGAGATGCCGATCGCCACCTCGCCCGCGCCCGCCATGCGGCATGGCTTGGAACCAGAGTGCGTATAGACAGCCATGTTCTCGTGCAGCTTGTCCAGATAAGCCCAGCCTTCCTCCTCGCCCATCATCTGCAGGATGGCGGAGACAGAGAGGAAGCCTGTGCCCGACGAAGCCGGGTTGGGCATGGCGATCAGTCCCTGATATTCGGGCTTGATCAGGTCGGCCCATGAGGTCGGAACCGGCAGCCCTTTGGCTTCCAGCTCGACGGTGTTGGCGCAGAACGCCGAGAACCAGGTGTCGATGCCCACCCAGTGCGGCGGGTCAGCCGGGTCGCGGAACTCAGGGCGGATGCGGTCGAGACCGGCCGGCGCATACGGCTCCAACATGCCCTGCTGATCCGCTACGAGCAGGCTGGTGGCAGCCAATCCCCACACGACGTCCGCCTGCGGATTGTCCTTTTCCGCCAGCAGCCGTGCAGTGATGATGCCGGTCGAATCGCGCACAATGTTGACCTTGATGTCGGGGTGCTGCTCGTTGAACAGCGGCAGGTAGTTGCTGATCTGGTCATCTTCCAGCGCAGTGTAGACGGTGATCTCGCCAGAAGTGGCAGCGCCTGCGCCGGTTGCAACGCCTGTCTGTGCGACGTTGCCGGGCTGGACTGCAGTGCAGCCAACAAGCAGCAGTGCAGCAACCAGAATTAAGAGGATATGCTTCATCTACTGTGCTCCTTTGATTTGATTGTTCGGACCTGGAAAAATAATTCAGCGAAACACAGTAAATCAGATCGATATGAACGGTTGCCCCACACAGGTTAACAGAGGGTAATTGGCGTGTTAACAACCGCGCAGACGGCAAAGGTCGGGGCGGCAGAGACTCGTGCGGCGGAGCGGCCGGCTTGCCGGCAACGGTGGGCATTTGCTGAACTCGTCGTCTTTCGCTTCCGCCGCGTCTCCTGCCCATCAAATCCTGGCGATAGCAGAACAAAGGCGCAGTCGATTCGCTTCGGCGACGAAATTGGCGAAATCCCCGCGCAACTGATGGCTCAGCCTGTCGATGATCTTTGCCTGCTCGCGTTCGTAGCGGCGGACTGTCGCTTCGTCATCAGCGGCGCCCGCCGACAGCAGTTGGCGGCTCACCACCGCGTCGTTGAGGTCGCCGAGATCATCCTGCAGTCTGCGCAGAAGCCCGACGATCTCGGCATATTCAGGCCCCAGCAGCCCGGCCATGAACTCCAGGTTGTAGCGCAGATACTTGCACTCGATGCGCAGCCGATGCAGCGTCTCCACCGGCGCCACATCGGGTTGCTCGAACCAGACTTCATAGGCGCGCACGCGCTCGAAGTTGGTGAGAAGCATCGTCGGCGCGACATGACGCACCTGGAACGGCGTCACTTCCTCGCCTGGCGCCGGCTGCATGTCGATGACGCCTGCGCCGGGCGTGCGGCAAAAGTTCAGGAAATCGGCGACAAAGTCCGCATACTTTGCGCTGTCCAGCCACTCGATCAGCGCAGCAAAAGCCGCGCTGCGCCGGCCGCGCCAGCCGTTGAGCGTCTCTTGCAGCCCGGCCTGATTCTTGCGTCTGGTCTTCTGGCGGTAGCGTTCCAGTTTGGCGATGGCGACGTCCATGTCGCGCACTCCGCCCAATAGCCGCGCAGTTTTGCGCAGATGGCGCAGGTAGCGGCGGATTACTTTCGGCTCGAAGTAATTTTGATAGATGCGCGCCGCCGCACGCGCACGGCGAATCGCCACGCGCGCATCGTGAACATACTCCGGGTCGTCGCTGTAGCGCACGCCAGCTTCGTTGAGCAGCAGCTTCATGAACTGCTCCTGCCAGATGAGGCGACACGCCTCGCCCATGTGCATCTCTGGGCGCACGCCCTGCCAGCTTTCTGGTGAGTCGACCGGGTGGCGGCTGAGGATGGCAAGCGCGCGCTCCAGTTTGCTCTCCTTGCTCGGCGTCAGGTCAAACTCACCGATGAAGCGGTCTGCCAGAACCTGCAACTCTGCCGCATCGACGCCTGGCGCCAGCTCGATCTCGATTTCGTAAACGCGCTCCAGGATGGCGCCCTCCAGTTGCTGGCGAATGCGGATCTCGTCCAGGCTCAACATCGCCAGCGGCGCCGTCTCCGCCCGCTTGTGCCCGCGTGTGGTCGCAGTCACCGCGCGCGTCTGGCGCGTCTGTTCCAGGACGCACAGAGTGACCAGCGGTTGGGATTTGGCGACGATGCCCGCCAGCGCATCGACAATCGCTTCCGGCAGGTCGCCCACGCTGGCAGGGAGCGCAGCATTGGCAAGCAGCTCCTCGATCTCCTGCCGCCGGTAGATGCCGATGTCGCTGCCCACATCGCGCGTTTTGAGGGTGGCGCGCCATTCTCCCTCCACAATGCGTGCGCGCAACTGGTAGCCCGTGCGCAGTAGACGATGCTCAGGCGTGTCGAGATAGATGTCGACCACTTCCTTGCAGGCGGCAGCGCCAAAACGATAGCCGGGCAGCGCCGCGCTCTGCTTCGCCAGCCTGACAAGGATGTCGGCGTCGGGAACGCTGAATTTCGCTTCGATCTCGATCGGCTCCGCCGGTGTGTCAGCCATACCGCCTCCTTTCGCGTGCAGTCGTGTTACTCAATGCTGATGGATCGCTGGGATGAATTATAGCACAGGAGGTATGCGCAGAGCTGAAGCAGAGGCGCAATAGACCGTATAGGGCAAACAATGGGGCGCCACAAGTCGTCGCGCGTTGCGGCAGCGCTTTCTGCAATCCTCGCCAGCGCGCTGCGAACCCCTCAGCCCTTGACGGCTTTCTCGACGACCCCCGGCGGCGCCGGCCCGATGATCCGGCGTGCGACGATCCCTTCGGGATCGATCAACACCGAGATCGGCAGCCCGCGCACATAGTACGCCAGCAGCGTAGCGTCGTCCGGCTGCATCAAGATCGGCAGGCGCAAGTCAAGTTCTGTTGCAAAGGCGCGCACGGTCGCCTCCGACTCGCGCAGGTTGACCGCCAGCACCGTCAGGCGGTCGGCGTGGTCGGTCGCCAGGCGGTCGAGATAGGGCATCTCGTCGCGGCACGGCGCACACCAGGTCGCCCAGAAGTTCACCAGCACCCACCGCCCGCGCAAGTCAGACAACCGCACCGTGGCGCCGTCGAGCGTGGGCAGGGCAAAATCGGGCGCAACGTCACGCGGTTCGGCACTCTCTGCCAGCGTTGGCTCAGCAAGCTCCACTGGCGTTGGCTCAGCGGGGAGTTCGTTTTCGGCGACATAGCCGGGCGGCTGGCAGGCAGCCAACAGCAGAAGCGCCCAGACAATCCAGGCGCCCCACCAGGCCAGATCGCTCGCACTGCGCCGGCGGCGTCGCCGCTGTGCGCCGTCACAGGAACTCACCCGACTCATGAAGGAAAGAGCTTTTCCACCACATTGACGCGATACGCCTGCCACGCTGGCAGCAGCCCGGCCAACACCCCCAATGCCAGCGGCGCCAGCCAGAGCGCCGGCTCGACCTGCGGCAGCCAGCCGATCGCCACGGGAATCGCCGAGCGCCGCGAAATCTCAGCGGCGATTGCCGCGGCCGCACCGTAACCGAGCAGCCGCCCCAGCAGCGCGCCGAGCAGCGCCACCAGCACCGTCTCCACCAGCACGACCAGCATGACCGTGCGTCGGCTGGCGCCCACCCCGCGCAGGATGGCGAGCAGGTGCTGGCGCGCCTCGGTGGCGCTATAGATCGCCAGGAAGAGCGTCAACGCCGCCATGATTGCGGCCAGATAGCCGACGATGATCAGAATCTCCTGTCCCTGGTTGAGCAAGTCGAACAATCCGCCCAACTCACGGCCTGGAAACACCGCCTGCGCCTCGGCGCTGGTGTAGAACTCTCGCCAGAGCTGATTGGCTTCAATGAAGCCGACCGGCGCCACCAGCACTGCCGTCACCTGACCGGGACCGGCATGACCGTGCTCGTCAGGCGCATCGGCATGCGCATCTTCGTCGGAGTGCGCTGCTGCGTCGAGAAGGGCGGCGTTTGCGTCTGCGTCTGTGGCATGGTCTGTAGCCTGCTCGTCAGCCGCTGCGGCGTCGGTCTCTGCAGTTGGAGCATTGGTCGAGGCCAGTTGCTCCGACTCAGCTTCGGCGTGCATCTGCACGACGCTGTTGACCGTGGTGAAGACGGCGTTGTCAAAGGCTGTCCCGCTGGGACGCAGGATGCCGACCACGGTGTGAACTTCGGCGTGATCGTCCCCTTCCAGCCCCGGCTCGACGCCGTGCGCTGGCCGGAACTGGTCGCCAATGCGCAAGCCAAGCTCTGCCGCAGCGCGGCTGCCCAGCACCGCCTCGAAATCGGCGGCGAAAATTCGCCCCTCCGCCAGTTGAAAGGCTGGCGACGCCTGTTGGGTGGAGCGCAACGCAAAGAACTGTTCGTCGGCGCCGATGATACGCGCACCACCGATGTTGTCGCCCATCGCAATCGGCGCCGCCAGGGCGACGCGCGGGTCATCGCGCAGTTCCTCGAAGATGTGTCCGTCGATATTGCCAATGGGCAGCCCTTGCAGCAGTAACGTGCTCAAGACCAACTGTTGTCCACTGCCTTTGGCGCCGACGACCAGCACGCCAAAGGGATCGCTGGCGCGGATGATGCCGCGCTGCAGGGCGTCGTTGAGATGGAGCACCGTGACCGCCAGCGCCACCGCCAGCGCCACCACTGCCAGCGTAACAAGCGTCTGGATCGGTCGATTCAGCAGATTGCGCCAGGCGAGTTTGAGTTCGTACATGGGTTGATTTGTTTCTATTTGGGTTTACGCAGATTCTAGAGTGTCACCTTCCTGGAAGCTGAGAGCTTCCAGGAAGGTTGCTGAGCTAAATGCGTGAGTCCTATCCATATGTTACTGTGCACCCGGCGCTGTCTCGTGCAGGGCGCCGTTGTGCAGATCGACGACACGGTCAAAGCGGTGCGCCAGTGCGGGATCGTGGCTGGCGACGATCAACGTCGCCCCCGAACTGCGGCAGTTTTCTTGCAGCAAATCCATCACCGCCTGACTGGATTGGGGATCCAGCGCTGCGGTCGGCTCGTCGGCGAGCACCAGCGCAGGCTGCGCCGCCAGCGCGCGTGCCACGGCGACGCGCAGGCGCTGGCCCGTGCTCAACTGCACCGGGCGATGGCGATGAAAGTCGTGCAGGCCGACGCTGTCGAGCAACGCGCGCGCCCGTGCGCTGCGGTCGCGGGCGTTGAGTTTGCGCCCAAAGACGAGGGGCATTTCGACGTTTTCCAACGCTGAAAGCGTCGGCGCCAGGTGGTGCATCTGGAAGATGTAGCCGATAGTCGTGGCGCGCAGGCGGTCGCGTTGATTCTCAGGTAGAGCATAAAGCGACTGACCGCCGCATTGCACAACGCCAGCAGTCGGCGGCAGCAAGCCCGCCAGAATGTTGAGCAAAGTCGTCTTGCCACTGCCGCTGATGCCGCGCAACAAAATCTGCTCGCCGGACACCGCCTGCCAGGCGTCGATCTCCAGCACCGTGCGCGCCTCCAGATCGGGTGCGGTGTAGGTGTGGCGCAGTTGTTGAAGCAAAACATCCATCACAGCAACTCCAGTTTGTCGGCGTAGATGCGCACCAGGCTGAGCATCCCGGTCTCTGGATCGATCGAGGGGCCGACTTCGAGCGTGCCATAAAGCCGCATCGGGCGTTCGGTCGGGCGGATCGTGCTATCCGCCAGATAGACCAACGCGATGTCATCGGGCCAGTCGGCGGCTGTGCTGCAGAATGGGCAATAGGCAAGCTGGATGCGCGTCAGGACGAACCAGTCGAGTTCGGCTTTGAGCGGCGGCGCCATGTAGCCTTCGATCACGACTTGCTGCCCGTCGAGCGAGAGCAATTTGTCGGAAAGGATAAGGCCGGTGCGCACGTTGTAACCTTCGTAGAACTCGTCGAACTTGAGTTTGACCGGAAATTCGGTGAAGGTCATCGGAGTGCGCGGCGTGGGACGCGTGGCAATGTCGGTGGCGCGCGCTGCCGCCAGTGCGCTGCCAGCCGGCAGATTGAGATCGAGTGGCGTAGGTGTTGGGGTGAATGCCAGCGCTTCCGCTGAGACTACAGGCGCAGTGACCGTCGGCGATGGTTGAGCCGTCGCTGTGGCGGCAGCGCTGGTTGGCGGCAGCGGCGTCACTGCGGAAATCGCGTTATTGCCGACCGCACCACAGCCTGCAAGCAGTGCAACGGATGCAGCGAAAACGACAGTGAAGATAGCGAAGATGCTGGAAGGTAAGGTGTGCCGAGTGTTCATGACGTTTGGATTTCACGGAACGCGGGGAGCACGGAGCGCCGTGCTCCCCGCCAACAACCCTGACCGGTGCAATCCAGGATGGACGGTTTAGCGAGTGTAGCAGCGACCGTTGAAGACGATCCCTGCGCAGGCGCCCTCGTCATCCATGCTGGCAGCCATGCCATCTTCCGCCAGCGGGTCAAGCCCCAGCGCCGCCGCCAGCCCGAAGAAGACCTCGGTGTTGTCCATCACACGCCCGAAGAAATCTGCGCCAGGGCCTGCGGCAAAGACCGGCACATCCTGCAGCGTGTGCACGCCTGTGCTGGAGCTGAGGGGCAGATTGCCGCTCATCGGGATGCCGTTCGGGTCATCGTCGGGATTGTCAATGTAATTGCCGTCGGCGTCAGCTACAGCCGGGACGCGAGGAACCGGGCTGACCTGGAAATCCTCGGTGTAGTCCGGGTGATTGTTGACAATGCCGGCGAAGACAATCGGAACGTCCCAGGTGTCGGGGAAGCCGTCGCCATCCCCATCGGTGTAGCCGGGGAACCCCGCGCGGTCGTAGATGCGAATGGCGCTGCGCTTGCCAGCGTCATCCGTGGCGGCGTTGAATGTCTCGACATCGACCGTGCCGTAGACTTCATAGCCGTGGCCGTGATCCGCCGTCACGACAATCAGCGTATCCGGCGCGTTGACGGCGGCCCATTCGATCGTGGCGGCGACCGCGTTGTCCAGCTCGATCAGGTCAGAGAGTGTGCGCTCCTGATCCAGCGGATGCATCTGCTTGTCGATGCTGCCCGCCTCGACCATCAGGTAGAAGCCGTTCTCATTCTGGCCGAGAATTTCCAGTGCGCTCAAGGTCATGTCGACCAGGCCGGGCTGGTCGGGAAAGTCGCCCAGATTGTCGGTGTAGACATTGCGATCCAGCCAGACATTCATGTCGCCAGAATTGAAAATGCCGAGCAACTTTTCTGGCGTCTCCGCACTCATGGCGTTCTGCAACTCTGTCGCCGTGGTGACGACCGTGTAGCCAGCAGCCTCGTACTCGTCGAACATGTTGCGGCCATCCTTGCGGCGACCACCGGCGACGGCTTCCGGCAACATGTAGCGACCGTCACCGCCCATGATCACTTCGGGCATCAAGCCTTCATCCAGCGGCTCAGCCGCCAGGAATTCGCGATCGCCGCGGCGGCGGGTGTGACCGAAGACGGCCGCTGGCGTGGCGTCAGTCCAGCCAGCCGTGGTGACGATGCCGATCGACATGCCGCGCGTGCGCTTGAGGATCTCGGCCAGCGTCTCCTGGCGCGGGTCATCCAGCGTTTCCGGCGAGGTGTCAACGTAGACGCCCAGCGCATTGACCGACGACTTGTGGCCGGTGTTGAGGGCGCTGGCGGTGTTGGCGCTGTCCGCCATGATCGAGTCGACGCTGGAGGTCTGCAAGAGCCCGATCGCCTCCATCTGGTCGATGGCGAAGTAGCCGTTGGCCTTGCCCTGGGTGTTGCCGCGCGAGGCGATGCGTGCAGCCGTGATCTGCGACACACTCATGCCATCGCCGATAAAGAGGATCACGTTTTTGGCGCCTGCGCCGGCCTGCGGCTGGCGTGCATACCAGTTGACGCTGGTCGTGGCGCCACCCGCTGTCACCTCGACGACATACAGGCCAGCTTCCGGCAGCATCACCTGTCGCCAGATGACCGACTGCGCAGGCGTCGGCGCCGCCTCGTCGCCAAAGGCCCAGCTCTCTGCGGTGGGTTCAGCGCCAAAGAAGGCGGCAGCGTCTTCCCCGTTGATCGTCACGGCGAAGTCTTCGGGCATAGCTTCGGCGTGCACCTCGACGCGGAAGTCGAAGTAAGCGCCGGGCAGGAAGGTGGCGCGGTCAATGGGCAGGATCATCACCGGTGGCGCTGCGTCTTGCGCGGTTGCGGGCAAGACAGGAAATGAAGTTACCATGAGGACGAGCGCCAGCAATCCTCGAATTGCCGCGCTCAACCCAATCAACAATTTTCCGTTCACGTTTAGCATCCTCCTGAATCATAGATTTATACTATCGAGTAGCCAATTGAACCAGACGCTATAAGATTATGGAATTTGTGTGAATACTTTGTGATGGGGTAGTTAACGTTGTTGGCTGAATTTGTTAATGAAAATATCTGATGGGGAAGCGCAAAATGCTTGATCTACAGCCTGTACTTGCATGGCTCGACCAAAAAATCGAAAATACCGAACAGGAATTTACACTGCACGCTGGCGCACAGAGTGTGTGTCAGTTGCATAAGGATGGGCGCGTCACGGGTGGGCTGAAATATGACGAAGGACGTCTCGTGGCGCTGACCGCTGCGCGACGGATCGCATGGAAACATCAAAACCGTGGCGATAGCACCGATAATTCTCTGTCCAGCGCGCTGCAAGCGGAACGCGACCGCTGGCAACGCACGTTGCAAACCTATCAGAGCGCTGGGCGTCCATCGATCATGTGGATTGCCTACAATCAGGGCGGCGTCGATGCGCTGGACGATTTGCTTGCACAAGTCAGCGCCAACGAACAAGGATCACTGCCTCGCATCAGCGCAGTCGATTAACAACCTGCCAGGCGGCGCGTATCTGGTGCACGTGGGCGCAAAGCTGTCGGTTGCGTGCTGCGCGGCGAGAGGGAACATACAGTACGCAACGCGTGCACCATTGGCCTTTTGAAGCCCTGCGCACCGGCCAGTCGCCGTCGCGCTGCCTGATGCTCTGGCAATGCCAATTCACCTTCACTTTCTCCTTCAGCCAGAGACCGCGGTTTAGATTCCAGATTGCGCTTTGTAATGGAAAGACAGCGCATTTGTTAGCACCCCGTTAGAGTAAGGTGCGTATCCTACATTCGAGCGTTGAACGCAAGGGCGAGCGTCGCACTGATGAGCGACGCTTTGTTCTGAGCGACGCTTTGTTCGGTGCAGAATCTTTCTGGCCGCGCAAGACACACTTCAAAAAACTGGGACGCGCCAGTCAGTCAGTATTGTCAGCCAGACGTCTACAAGATCTCCGTGCAACCTTCAAAACTCCTTGCCTGGTTGATGTACTGTGGATGTGAAGTCAAGCGGATGAGAGGACCCGTCCAAATCTGAAATCCTACATGCAGATGGAGGTAATTTGTTGAACAGACGTTGGCTCGGCCCCCTGTTGAGCGTTATCCTGATGGTCGGCGTCGGCGCGGCGCTATTCGTTTCAGTCCGCAACGCCCTGCTCGACCAGCAGAAGATCACAGTCAGCGGGCTGATCGGCTCCGAAAAAGAGGAATTCTTTCGCGACGAACGCGTACAGCGGGCGCTGGAGCGACTTGGCATCGTGGTGCGCTTCGAGAAGGCGGGCTCGCGCGAGATTTCGCAGAAGCTCGGCGCCGAAGCCTACGACTTCGGCTTACCTTTATCGTTGGCGTCTACGGGATGAACTTCGAGCACATGCCGGAGCTGGCGTGGGAGTGGGGTTATCCGCTGATCATGGTCGGGATGACAATGCTGGCGATAGGCATTCTGGCGGTCTTGCGCGTCAAGAAGTGGATTTGAACGCAGGGCAGCATCGATGCACTATCAAGCCGGTTTGGTGTTATGGAGATTTGTCAGGAGGCGTCCGCGATGCTCCAAATCAACGAAACGATTTTCGAGGAGACCACTCATTCCCCGTCGCTTATCGACCTGGTCGGCTACGAACGCGCGCGCCAGGTGATCGATTTCTGCTTCATCGCCAATCCCTACTACCCAACGCCAGCGATGATCGATGAGCTGGTGCGTCATTTGCCACGCTTGATCAAGCATTATCCCTCTAGCAACCCGCAAGTGAGCGCTCGCCATCTGGCCGCCGTGCTGCACGTCGATCCGGCGCATCTGATCATCGGCAACGGCGCCACGGAGTTGATCACCGAACTGTGTCATCGTCTCGTGCCGAATCTCGGTGCACCGATCCCGACCTTTGGCGAGTACATCGAAAAGATCGATCCCGACCGCCTGCGCCTCTATCCGCTCCAGGCGGCGGCGAATTATCAGCTCGACCTCGATGCGTATCTGGCCTGGCTGCGGGCGGAATCCCTGCGTGCGGCGCTGGTGATCAACCCCCACAACCCAACCGGTCAGCTATTTACGCGTGCGGAGATGGAAGCCTTTCTGAGCGCCACCTCCGATCTCGACCTGGTGATCGTGGACGAGTCCTTCATCGATTTTGCGGGTGAGGAGGTTCCCTCCTTGCTGCCGGTGGCGGATCGTTACCCCCACCTGGTGATCGTGCGCAGCATGAGCAAGCACTGCGGCGTGCCCGGTCTACGGCTTGGGTATTGCTACAGCGCTAACGACCAGAAGGTGGCGACGCTGCGCCATTCGTTGCCGACGTGGAATCTGAACACCCTGGCCGAGTTCTTTCTGAGCCTGCTGCCCGCCACCGACGCCGACTATCATGCGTCCCGGCTGCGGGTGATCGAAGATATGCGCCGACTCACTGCCGACCTCGCCCAGATCGACGGCATCACCGTCTACCCGACCGGCGCCAACTTTGTCTGTTTTCGCATCGACGCCAGCCTGACGGCGCGTCAGTTGCAGCATCGCCTGCTGACAGAGCATGGATTGTACGTACGCGATTGCTCCAACAAGGTCGGGATGGATCGCTTCCACATCCGCGTAGCAACGCAAGGGCGCGAGAACGATCGGCAGTTGCTTGCAGCGCTCCCACAGGCGCTGTCGAGATAGCAGTCATAGACCCATGCCTGCCTGTCGATTGCGGTCGTTGTTGTCAGGTAACGAGATGCACTGCACAATGAGAACACCTTACTTGCTTCGCCTATGGAGCACTGTTCTGCCAGGCGCAACGGCTGGCTACTTGTTGCTGATGCTACCTGCACGCTGGGCGTTGCGCAGGCGCAGGCCGACGGCGCTGAATGGGGTCGAGACATGCGACGCGGCGGTAGTTGCCTGCCGCCGCACCGGCCTGGAAGGATGGTCCCTGGTGACCTTTGTGCAGCGCCTGGTCTATGCCAAGTTCGTCTGCTACTCCTGCCGCAACTTGTGGGACACGCCCGCACAGGCGTTCCGCTATGGCATGGGCTATTGCACGCAGTACAACCTGGCGCTCAAGCAGATTCTGGATCAGTTGGGCATCGAGACGCAGGCGGTCACCTCTTTCAAGGTGCGCGTGCGTGACAACCCGGATTGGTCGATGGGGCACACCTGGCTGCGCGTCACGGTGCAAGGCGAGGAGCGCGATGTGTGCGCCGGTCACGCCGGGAATCTGCCCGGTCAGGTCAACTTTACGCCGATCGCGCCGGTCTTGCCGGTCGGCGTCCCTGTTCTGTTTCTGCTGCACCTGGGCATGATACTCTTCTGCGGTTATCTGGAGTGGCGAGCGTTGCTCACGCACTCGCCGCTGCCCGACTGGATGTTTCAAACAAGGGTTGGGTAGATTCTAGTGTGTCACCTTCCTGGAAGCTCTCAGCTTCCAGGAAGGTTGCTGAGCTAAATGCGTAAGTCCTAAAGGGAACCTCCTGTCGTGGAATGACGCCGATCTTCCGGCGCATTCCTGCGATGTGCGTGCATCAAAAATGAGGCAA
>Ga0272446_1001073_pt1 | contig 40835 bp, 37 predicted proteins | sample YNPCB0061_FD_194587 | JGI IMG/M metagenome (GOLD analysis project Ga0272446, IMG submission 194587) | Hot spring microbial mat communities from Yellowstone National Park, WY, United States - YNP-CB-006-1 | ecosystem: Environmental > Aquatic > Thermal springs > Hot (42-90C) > Sediment | place...
ACCCGAACTCAAAAGCTTCGAGAAAACCGTGGTTCGCTTCGAGGGCGGTACGGCGGTGCTGCTCGAGGCCACCCGCACCCTTGGCCCGGAAGGCGGCTACTACTTCCACACCCACCTCGAGGAAGAAGACCTTATTCAGGATCTGCTGCTGGAGGCCCGCCCCAGCACCCACGGCCTGTACGTGGGCGTGAGCCGTTTTGGCGCGCCCTTGAGCACGGTTGGTGTCAAGGCGGCGGTGGAATGGCTGGTGGGCTGGCTCGAGGGCCAGGGACTTCAGGTGTTGCAGCGGTCGTATTAGGTGGCGTTTCGCAAGGCCACGTCAATTTTGCAGATGTGCTGGGTAAGCCAGCCAGTCAGCATGCTATGCAGGGTTTCCAAAGCGGCAACGGAAATGCTTTGGGGCGTGTGGGTACGGTTGAAATCGGCCCAGAACTCTAAAAACTTGTTATGGGCTTCCTTGTTCTTTTGCGCCACTTTGCAGCCACGCAAGGCCATACACAGCTCTTCGTAGGCAAAATGGGTATTCACATAAGCATCCAGAAATACGAACAAATGCTCCACTTCCTGGCGGTCTAAATGTCTGGCTTTACCTTGTTCGATGAGTTTCTCTATTCGGTTGACGTAGTCAAAAAGGTTCTTGTGCTGGCTATCGGTTCGAGGGTCACCCACTTCGTACTGGCTGCTCCATTGAATAGGCATAACCACCCCCGGGCTGCATTGTAGGAAGCCAGGAGTGGAAAGATGTCCCTTAGGTATTTGAGCGGCCAAGCTGATTAAACAATACAAACCCCAGCAGGCCAAACCACAACAACAACAGAATCACGCTGCCCCAGCGCTGCCAGAAGGTGAGTTTCTTTTCCGGTTCGACAATCTGGGTGGTGAGCACCTCGGGGTCGTTTCCACTTTGCAGGCGCACCGGCTGGCCGTTGCTGGCCTCCAGCGGCAGGGCATAGGGTTTGGGGTTCTCGGCCACCTGACTGCCAATGGTCACCACCACCGCGCTGATGTTGTCGGGCCCGCCCCAGTCGTTGGCCAGCTTGATGAGTTTGGCCACCGCCGGTTCGGGGGGGTTGGTCAGGATCATCTCGGAGAGCACCCGGTCTTCCAGCACCCCACTCAGGCCGTCGGAGCAGAGCAAGAAAACATCGCCAGGGCGCACCTTTAGCCCCACCAGATCCACCCTTGCGCTGGGGAAAGAGCCCAGGGCATTGGTGATCACGTTGCGCCAACGGTGATTGCGGGCCTCCTCCTCACTTAACAGGCCCTGGCGCACCCGGTCGGCCACCCAGGAGTGATCCTGGGTCAGTTGTATGAGCTCGCCATCACGCAGCAGGTAGGCCCTCGAGTCCCCCACATGGGCAATCAGGGCATAAGGCAGGTCGAGCCAAAGGGCCGTGCAGGTAGTGCCCATTCCCCGCGACTCGGGCTTTTGTCCGGCCTGATAAATGGCCTCGTTGGCAGCCTCATAGGCTTCCAGCAAGCCCTGGGGCGAGGGTTCACTGCGTTTGAGCACTTCGACAATCTGTCCCACGGCCATCTGCGAGGCCACCTCGCCGGTACGGTGGCCCCCCATGCCGTCGGCCACTATAAATATGCCGCCATAGGGGGTTACGACCTGGGCAACCGCATCTTCGTTGAGGGCCCGCTTGCGGCCTGGGTCGGTCAAGGCCGCTGCAAACACCATGGGTAGGCTGTCGGAGCCCGGCATACAAAGCGCATTATAGGCCACACCTGGGTACAGGAAGGCCAAAAAATCACACCTCGTATGAAACTCTGTGTGTAAGGTCAAAACCAGCCGGATGCAGGGGTAGCTTCAGGTGGGGGCCCCAGCAAAAAGACGTTATCTATGGTGCTTCTCCTTTGGCTTTGCTTCTGTCCATCAAAAACTCAAAAACTGCGGACGCCCGGAAGCCGAGCTGGTATCTTCCCGTTACAGCGAGACCAGCCCCCATTGGTGGTATCATCTACCTCACACCTTTTGCCCTACCCTAAAAGACGTGAGGCAGCTTAAGCTCAACCCTCCGCAGGGCCCTCTGGGGTTACTCATGCTGTTGCTGGCCGGAACAGTGGGGCTGTTTTTGGTGTTGTGGCTCATCGTCACCTTTTGGGTGCTGGCCGTGGGCGCTGGTGTGGTAGGGGCACTGGCTTATGGCTGGCGCCGTCTGGAGGCCAGGCTTCGCCCCCGGCGCTGGCGCAAACTACCACAAAGGATTCGCCGCTGGGATGACTGATACCGAATTCAAAAAGATACTCTTCAAACAAAAAACATCAAGGGGCTATCTTTTTGAATCCTAGAGCACTCCCTTCGGTCGGGTTAGTTCGTCACCGTTCGGTGACGAACTAACCGAATCTGGTATGAGCCCCCCTACCAGGCCCCTTTGCTCAGGCAGTCGCTGTACAGAGGGCAGTCCTGGCACCTGGGGTTACGGGCCGTGCAGCGGTAGCGCCCGAACAGAATCAGGGCATGGTGCACAAAAACCCATTTTTCTTTGGGGAAAAGGCGCTCGAGGTCCGCGCCAATTTTTTCGGGGTTTTTCTGCTGGGAAAAACCCAACCGGCCCGCCAGGCGCGTCAGGTGGGTGTCTACCGCAATGCCCGGCACCCCGAAGGCCGCCCCCAGCACCACGGTGGCGGTTTTCCAGCCCACCCCCGGCAGCTCGCGTAGGCTGGCCTTGTCTAAGGGCACCTGCCCGCCGTGCTGCTCGACCAGTCGGCGGGCCAGCAAGACGATATTCTTGGCCTTGGAGCGGTACAGGCCGATGGTTTTGATGTACGGCTCGACCTCTTCAGGGCTGGCCTGGGCCAGGGCCAAAGCGTCGGGGTAGCGCGCAAAAAGAGCCGGTGTGGCCCGGTTCACCGAGGCGTCGGTGGCCTGGGCCGAGAGCACAGTCGCAATCAGCAGCTCAAAGGGGTTGCGGTGCTCTAGCTCGGTGGCGGCCTGGGGGTAGAGCGCTTCCATCACGGCCAGCACCCGTGCGGCCCGTGCCTTTTTGGCTTTCAAAGATTCGCGCGGCAGGCCCGGCCCTCCCTGTGGCTTATCCCGACCTTGGGCCGTTGGCTTTGCGCCCTGGCTGGCTTTGGAGGCTGGGCGCTTGGCCTTGGGCGGTTGTCCCCTGGACTTTGGCATCGCTTAGTAGGCCTTGGCGAATAGAATCCGCTTGCCATAAGCGCTGGGCTTACCACAGCGGATGCAGCTTCCGTGAGCCTCGAGCTCGTCGTAGGGGATGCAGCGGGTGGTGGCGGTGGTCTCGGCCTTGATCTGTTTCTCGCAGTCCTTATCGCCGCAGTGGAAGGCCTTCACGAAGCCCTGCTCCACCTTTTCTTTGAACTCGTCGTAGCTGTCCACTTCCCAGGTGTGGGCATCGCGGAACTGCAAAGCCCGCCGGTACAGCTCGTGCTGGAACTGCTCGAGTTTTGCCGGTATCAAGCCCAGCAGCTCGGAAAGCTGCACGGTTTCCTTGCCCCCCAGGCGGCTGGCCAGCACCGCGGTTCCGGCCTCCACATCGCGCGGCCCCAGCTCGAGGCGCAGCGGCACCCCCTTCAGCTCCCACTCGTTGAACTTGTAGCCAGGGCTGTACTGGTCGCGGTCGTCGAGGTGTACCCGTATTCCAGCGGCCTTTAGCTCCCGGTAGAGACTTTCGGCGGCGGGCAGCACCAGCTCGCGGGTCTCGGCCTTGTAGATCGGCACCATCACCACCTGGATGGGGGCCAAGCGGGGCGGCAGAATCAGGCCTTTGTCGTCGCCGTGGGTCATCACGATGGCCCCCACCACCCGGGTGGTAAAGCCCCAGGAGGTGGTGTGCACATACTTGTTCTGCTGATCCTTGTCCTGGAACTGAATGTCGAAGGCCCTGGCAAAGTTCTGGCCCAGGTAGTGCGAGGTGCACGACTGCAAGGCCTTACCGTCCTTCATCATGGCCTCGTAGCTGATGGAATACACCGCCCCGGCAAACTTCTCCGACTCGGTCTTGGGGCCTTCCCAGCCAGGAATGGCGCACCACTCGCGCAGCACCGTGGCATACACCCCCGCCATCCGGCGGGCTTCCTCCTCGGCCTCTTCCTGGGTGGCGTGGGCGGTGTGGCCCTCCTGCCACAAGAACTCGGTGGTACGCAAGAAGAGCTTGGTGCGCAGCTCCCAGCGCACCACGCTGTTCCACTGGTTTAAAAGCTGGGGCAGGTCGCGGTAGGTGCGAATCCACTTGGCCCACATATACCCGATGATGGTCTCGGAGGTAGGGCGCACCGCCAGGGGCTCTTCCAGGGTTTCGCCGCCGGCCTGGGTCACGATGGCCAGCTCCGGGGCAAAGCCCTCTACGTGCTCGGCTTCCTTTTGCAAAAAGCTGATGGGAATGAAGAGGGGGAAGTAGGTGTTCTGGTGGCCGGTTTCCTTGAACATCCGATCCAGTTCGCGCTGGATGTTCTCCCAGATGGCATAGCCATAGGGTTTTACCACCATGGTGCCGCGCACCGGGCCGTAGTCCACCAGGTCGGCTTTTAGCACCACTTCGTTGTACCACTCGTTGAAATCCTGCGATTGCGGAATGAGGCCTTTGTCCTTCGCCATACCGTGACATGATACCTGTTCAAGTCAAAGACCAGCGAATTTGTGCTGAGCTCCGCACAGAACAAGGCGGTCGCGAAAGAAATTAACAAAAAATTACTTGCCGGTAACGTCCATTTAACAGAAAGAATAACGTTCTTGACCGCTACAAAGTACGCAGCAGGCTTGACACAAAAAGTTGTCTTGCAGTTTGATAGCCCCTGACCGCATCAGGTCTAGATAAATATCCCAAGGAGGTCTACGTGCGTAGATTGATGATTGTAGGGATCGGATTGGCTGCTTTTTTAGCTGCTTGTTCCGGCCCCCAGCGTGTACAGCCCCAGTTTGAGCCTGTGCAGGAGATCGCCACCAGTGTAAGCGCCCTGAACACTGGCGCAGCCGAGATGGTGGACGAGACCCCCACCGCCTGGCTGGTGGAGCTCTCGGGTAGGCCCAAAATCGAAGGGGGCAGCGATGCCTCGGTCAAGGCCGACAAAGACAACTTCCGCGCCCTGGCCCAGGCCAATGGTGTGAAGTTCCGCGAGCGCTTCGAGTATAGCGAACTCTGGAACGGCCTCTCGGTAGAGGCCAGCGCCAGCGAGGCCGCCAAGCTGCGGGGTATTCCCGGCGTGAAGGCAGTCTGGCCGGTGCTCACCGTCAGTGCGCCGCAGCCCGTAGACGGGGGCAGCGAGATCGACATGTTCACCGCCATCACCCAGACCCAGGTCAACATCGCACAGAATACCCTGGGCCTGAACGGGCGGGGTGTCAAGGTCGGCATCATCGACACCGGCATTGACCTCGAGCACCCCGACTTTGCCGGGCGCATCCGCTACGGCTTCGACTTCGTGGGCGATGCCTACAACGCAGCCGACCCCAACAACAGCACCCCCATCCCCCAACCCGGCCCCGGCACCCGCCCCGGCGGCGACGACTGCAACGGGCACGGAACCCACGTGGCCGGAATCACCGGTGCCAACGGTACGGTCAAGGGCGTAGCCCCCGAGGTTACCCTGGGCGCCTACCGGGTGTTTGGCTGTGAGGGTTCTTCCAGCGCCGATGTGATCATCGCGGCCCTGGAAAAAGCCTACAAAGACGGCATGGATGTGGTGAACATGAGCCTGGGCGCCGCCTTCCAGTGGCCCCAGTACCCCACCGCAGTAGTTTCCAACCGCCTGGTCAAGAAGGGCGTGGTGGTGGTGGCCTCGGCTGGCAACAGCGGAGCCAACGGTGCTTACTCGCTGGGTGCGCCGGGCGTGGGTGAAGACGTGATCGGGGTGGCCTCCTACGACAATGTGGCGGTCTTCCTGAACTTCTTTACCATCTCCCCCGATAACCAGGCCATCGGCTACGGGCCAGCCACCGGAGCGCCCACACCGCCCACCTCTGGCAGCCTCCCCATGGCCCGCACCGGCACCCCCGCCGCAACCAGCGATGCCTGCAACCCACTGCCTGCGGGCAGCCTGGCAGGCCAGGCAGCGCTGATCCGGCGCGGCGGCTGCACCTTCTATCAAAAAGCCTTCAACGCGCAGCAGGCCGGAGCCGCCGCCGTGGTGCTATACAACAACGCACCTGGACGCTTCTCGCCAACAGTGGCTGGCACCCCTGCCATCACCATTCCGGTGGTTGCCATCTCCGATACCGAAGGCGTGCTGATCAACAACCGCCTGGCCACCGGCCCGGTCACGCTCACCTGGACCAACCAGTCGGGCTCCTTCCCCAACCCCACCGGCAACCTGATTAGCAGCTTCAGCTCCATCGGCCTTTCGCCCGACCTGACCCTCAAGCCCGACCTGGGCGCCCCCGGCGGTCTGATCTACTCCACCTATCCGCTGGAGAAGGGAGCCTTTGCGACCCTGAGCGGCACCTCGATGTCGAGCCCGCACGTGGCCGGTGTGGTGGCCCTTTACCTCCAGGCCAAGCCCGGCACCCCGGCCTCGGAGATGCGCACCATCCTGCAAAACACCTCCGACCCCAAGCGTCTTTCTGTAGCTCCAACCACCGGTCTGCTGGACATCGTGCACCGTCAGGGGGCGGGCATGGTGCAGATTGTGGACGCCATCAACAGCACCACCCGCGTCACCCCCGGCAAGCTGTCGCTGGGCGAGGTCGAAAGCGGCTCGGTCACCCGCACGCTTACCATCCGCAACCTGGGCAACGACAGCGAAACCTACACCTTCAGCCATGTGGCTGCCCCTGCCACTACGGGCACCTTCACCGTGAGCTACTTCAACGCACCCTCCCTGGTGTCCTTCAGCAGCCCCAGCGTCACGGTAGCCCCGGGAAGCTCGGCCAGCGTGAACGTGACCATTACCCCCAACACCGGTCTGGCCAACCTGGCCCAGTTTGGCGGGTACGTGGTGGTACGCAACAGCGAAGGTGCAACGGTAGCCCGGGTGCCCTACGCTGGCTTCAAGGGCGATTACCAAAGCATCCAGGCCCTTGCGCCCACAACCTTTGGCTTCCCCTGGCTGGCCCGCCTGGTGGGCACCAACTACGTCCGCCAGACCGACCCCAGCACCTTTACCCTGCAGGGCGGCGACATCCCCTACTTCCTGGTTCACCTGGATCACCCTGTGGCCAAGCTGCAGTTTGAGGTGCTGAACGCCTCCAACAACCGCCCCGTGCACCCGGTCTTCAACAAGTTTGTGGACCTCGAGTTTGTCGGGCGCAACTCCACCGCCACAGGCTTCTTCGCCTTCGCCTGGGATGGCACCCGCATCCACAGCAACATGGACAACGGCAACGGCGACAACTCGCTGTTCAAGACCGTGCCCAACGGCAGCTATGTGGTGCGCATCCGTGCCCTCAAGGCCCTGGGCAACGAGAACAACCCGGCCCACTGGGAAAGCTGGACCTCGCCTGTAATCACCCTGGCCCGTCCGTAAAACCAGCAACCTGCAACAGAAGACCCGCTTCGGCGGGTCTTTTTTCGTATCGCACCCTTCACAGACGTGGCCTCCCATCCGGGAGGCCACTGTGCTGTGCAGAGCATAGCCATCAAGTTGGTAGGGGGCTCAATGATTATGAAGAGTGCTCTATGCTAAAAGCACATGGAACTGCGCGGCCCCCGCCTGCTACTCCGCCCCCCACGCCCAGAGGACGCCGAGGCCCTGTTTGCTCTGATGTCCGACCCTGAGCTGGCCCCCTTTGTGTACTGGAACCCCCACCAGCACCTGGGCGAAACCTACCAGTACCTGGAGCATCTGCAGACCAAGGAGGGTTTTTTCATCATCGAGGTCGGGGGCAACCCAGCGGGCGTGATTGGGCTACACCTGGACTGGCCCAACAAGCTGGGCGAGACCGAGACCTGGCTGGGGCGGCCCTACTGGGGAACCGGCCTCAACACCGAGGCCAAGGTGGTGCTGTTCGATTTTGCCTTTGGGCCCTGGGATCTGCGCCGTATTCAGGCCATTGTGCATGTGCACAACCCCCGCTCGCAGCGGGCGCTGGAAAAGCTGGGCTTCCAGCGCGAGGGGCTTTTGCGCCGCTGGCGCTGGATTCGCGGGGAGCCCTGGGACTTCTACATGTACAGCCTGCTGCCCGAGGAGTGGATGTCGAGCCGGCCCCCCATCTATTACTAGCTGGCAACACATCGCCTGGCTTGTTCGACCGGCCACGAAAACCCTTTCGGTTTGAACCCACAAAAAACTGCGCTTCCTGGGAGCGCAGGGGGATGGAAGCGGGTTTCTAGGGCTGGCGTTCCACTGCCCCAATGTCGCAGCTACCGTTCTGCAGACGGCTGACCCCACGGGCATCCATCACATGATGCTCCCTTCGACAGGCTCAGGGAACACCCGTTATGCCAGACCTGGTTATTTTGTCACCAGATAATGTGGCGCATGCCCACGGCGGTACCAATGGAATGTATCGGTAGAATAGGCGCATGGACATGCTTCCCATCATCGCCGAGTTGGCGCAAAAAACTCCTTCCAAAATCCTGCTGGTCGTGCTGGACGGTGTGGGCGGGCTGCCCCTGGAACAGGGCGGCCCCACCGAGCTGGCCGCGGCCCACACCCCCAACCTCGATGCCCTAGCCGGGAAGAGTGCCTTGGGGCTCTTGACCCCGGTCTACCCCGGCCTGGCCCCTGGCTCCGGCCCCGGCCACCTTTCGCTCTTTGGCTACAACCCCTTCCAGTACCTGGTGGGGCGGGGGGCGCTCTCGGCCATCGGGATTGGGGCCGACTTCCAAGACGGCGACGTGGGGGTGCGCGGCAACTTTGCCACCCTGGACGCCCAGAGCCGGGTAGCAGACCGCCGGGCAGGCCGCCCCAGCGATGCCGAGAATGTGCGGGTGGTGGGCAAGCTAAAAGCTGCCATCCAGGAGATCGAGGGCGTGCAGGTGCGTTTCTATACCGAAAGCGAGCACCGCTTTGTGGTGATTTTGCGGGGGGAGGGGCTGGGCGAGCAGGTTACCGATACCGACCCCCAGAAAACCGGGGTGCCTCCCTTACAGGCCGAGCCCAAAGACAAAAGCGACCACAAGAGCCAGCGCACTGCCCAGGTGCTCAACCGGCTGTCCGAGCGCATCCGCGAGGTGCTGGCCGACGAGCCCCAGATTAATGGCGCTTTGTTCCGGGGCATCTCCGAGCGCCCCCGCTTTCCCTTGATGTCTGAGGTGTACCACCTCACACCGGCCTGCATTGCCAGCTACCCTATGTACAAAGGGCTGGCCAGCCTGGTGGGCATGGAGGTGCTGCCGGTGGAGGGGGTGGAAGACGCCCCGGAGGGCAAGGTGAAAGCCCTAGAGCAAAACTGGGAGCGCTTCGATTTCTTCTACCTGCACTTCAAAAAGACCGACTCCACCGGCGAGGATGGCAACTTCGGCGAGAAAGTACACAAAATAGAGCTTTTTGACCACCTGCTGCCGCAACTGCTGGCCCTGAAGCCCGATGTGCTGGCCATCACCGGCGACCACTCCACCCCCAGCCGGATGAAAGCCCACTCCTGGCATCCGGTACCGCTCTTGCTGCACGCCCCACTGCTGCGCAACGACCCGGCTAGGCGCTTCACCGAAGACGAGGCCGCTAAAGGCAGCCTGGGCCACCTGCGCGGGGTGGAGCTGATGCCCTTGCTTCTAGCGCACGCGGGCAAGCTGCAAAAGTATGGCGCGTGAGCGCAAAGGCCACCGAAAAAACCGGTAGGGCCCCAAAGCCCTACCGGCAGCTGAAGGCATTGCGCTGATTTCAGTTGAGGCTCTCGCCCACCGACTCTTCGAAGAGCTTGCGGGCCTCCTCGAGGGTAATTTCAAGCACCTGGGAAATTTCTTCAGCCAAAAGGTGCATGGCCCGGCGCAGGGCCTGGCGGTCGAGATCGGGGAGGCCCTTCTCGAGCTCCCAGGCCCGCAGCTGACCGGCCAGGGTTGCAATACGGAAGGGGTCTCCATCGGCCAGAATCTCGGTGGTCTTGCGATGGCGGGCAGCCCACTGGCGCGGCAAGGGCAGGCGGCCTTCCTGCAGCAGAGCCAGGATCTCGCCCACCTGATCCGGCGACAAGGCCCGACGCAAACGGGTGGTCTGCGGTGCTTCTACGGGCACGTAGGCCTTCGAGCGGGTTCCGGGGAAGTCCACCTGATAATAGGATTTGTCTGAACCAGCAATCGAACGCTGGGCGATCCCCGCCACCACACCTACACCATACGGCGGCAAAACAACCTTGTCTCCTGGACGGTATTCGCTCACAACGCCACTCCTTTCAGTAACACCTCGAGCAGGTGCTCGAGGTAGGCTTCCCGTGGAAACTCGAGCTGCGGGTTACAGGCCAGGGCGGCAATGCTGGCGGCAGTCAGGCAGGTGTCGAGCTCGAGCCGCACCTCACCCCTGGCCTTGCCTTCCTGTACAAGCTTTTCCAGCAAGCGCTGGTAGTGCTCGTGCATGCCCCTAAGCCACCCGGTGGTGTCCTCGGGCTGGGCCTCCCGGGCCACTGCTGCCCACAAACCGCGCCACTCCTCAACCCAGGCCACGCGAAGCCGCAGCACCTCGGCCAGACGTTCGCGGAAAGAGCCATCCCGGTTCACCTCTTCCTCTACTTTTTGGTAGTAGGAGAAAGTATGGTGTTCCACCAACGCCTTCAGCAGGTCTTGTTTATCCCGGAAATAAAGATAAACCGTGCCTTTGCCGACTTCGGCTTCCCTGGCTACTTCCTCGACTTTTAGGCCCGACAACCCCCGATTCCTTAAAACTCGGATGGTTGCCTCGAGGATCGCTTCGCGTTTGGGGGCAGTCCGAGCCTCCACGGTCACGGCTACAAAGTGTACCAGAAAACAAAGGCCCATAGATGAGATGGGAACCCCCGCAGGCCCTGATTTAGATTCAAATTCCGTCCAAAACAGCGCTTTTTGAAGAAGTTGGGCCCGGGCTTGTTGCAGATTTTTTTGTTTTTTGCCCGCAAGCACCCCATTGGTTCTGATTGAGGCAAAATTGACACCCCGCCCAGCCCTGCTGCTGCGGCCTGACCGGGCGGATCCGAAATTGGTTACCAGCAACCCCTCCCATAAGCCCTGGCCCGTAAACTACAGGCGTGCCGTCGGGTCGCGTTCACGAAGCCATTAATCTAAGCGCGCTGGGGCTGGCAACCGCCGCCTACTGGGTTTACCAGCAAGACCTCGAGGTTTCCCAGCCCACCCTGGTAGCCTTTATGGGCAGTTATTTGCTGGGCACTTTTCTCATCACCCCCGACCTGGATCTGGCCGAGCAACAGGTACGGGCCAAAGGACGCTGGGGCTGGCTGGGCTGGTTCTGGGTGCCCTACGGCTGGATGTTTGCTCACCGGGGGCTCTCCCATACCTGGGTGGTGGGCCCCCTGACCCGGATTATGTATCTGGGCGCAATGGGCGTGGTGGTGTACTGGCTGTTCACGGCCATCTCGAGCTATCTGGGGCTAAACATCAACCTGCAAGCCCAGCTCAAAGCACCCTCCCAGGAAATTCTCTGGGCGCTGGTGCTGGGGTATTATGCCTCGCAATGGCTGCACCTCATCGCCGATGGAATCTGGCCCGACTCGGGCCGCTTGTTGCGCGGCAGGCGCCGCCGCTAAAACTCGGCAGCACAACCCTCGAAACATGCCCCGCAGCGCAGGAGATTGCTCATGTCTGAGGCCAAATTCTGGGTGGAACACCTGGGGCTAGCGCCGCACCTCGAGGGTGGCTTCTACCGCCAGACCTACCTCTCCCCCGAGTCCATTGCACATCCTCACCTGCCTCCGCGCTACAGCGGCCAGCGGCCTTTTTCCAGCGCCATCTACTTTTTGCTGGAACACCCCGACTTCTCGGCCTTTCACCGGCTGCAAAGCGACGAAGTCTGGCATTTTTACACCGGCGCCTCCCTCAGCCTGTGGCTTATATCACCGCACGGAACGCTCTCGCGCTTGCGCCTGGGCCCCGATCCCAGCCAGGGGCACTGCTTCCAGGCTGTGGTTCCTGCCGGTTGCTGGTTTGCCGCCAGCCTGGATACCCCCGAGACCTTTGCGCTGGTGGGCTGCACCATGGCCCCCGCCTTCGACTTTGCCGACTTTGAACTGGCCCGGCGCGAGGAACTGGCCCGCCAATTCCCACAGCATCGCGCCCTCATCGAAAAACTGACCCGCACCGCGGGGCCATAGGCTGTAAGGCCGCCAAAGCAGGTAGCGAAGACCGCGAGCAGCACCCACACCCAGCGCTTGTACGCGAAAGGAATGCCGGTGAGCACCACGCCATCTAAGCCCGATACCCTACCCCTGGCCCGGGCCGCCATCTACCTGACTTTTTTTATTTGCGGCCTGGTGCTGGCCGCCTGGGTTTCGCGCATTCCCGCCATCAAGCAGCACCTGGGCCTTAGCGCCGGCGAGCTGGGCCTAGTGCTGGCAGGAGCCCCCATTGGATTGGTGCTGGCCATGCCCCTGACCGGCTGGCTGATTGCCCGCTGGGGTAGCCGTCCGGTACTCGCAGGGGCTGCCCTGGGAAACTGCGCCACGCTGCCCCTGCTGGCCCTGGCCCCCAGTGGCTGGACACTGGCCCTGGCCCTGTTTGTCTTTGGCTTTACCAATGCCGCCACGGACATCGCCATGAATGCCCAGGCTGTGGAGGCCGAAAAACGTTATGCCCGGCCCATTATGTCCAGCTTTCACGCGCTGTTTAGCCTGGGGGGCCTGGTAGGCGCAGCGCTAGGGGGGGCGGCTGTCGCTATTGGGATGGCCCCGCTGCCTTTTTTTGTGTGGATGGCCCTGGGCTCGGGGCTGCTGATGTTGTGGGCAATTCGGCATTTGCTCGAGGTTCGACCGCTTGCGGGTGGGCCGCGCTTTGTCTGGCCCAGAGGGGTGCTTTTAGGCCTGGGGCTAATTGTGTTTTGCACCGGCCTGGGCGAAGGCGCAGTCGCCGACTGGAGCGCAGTATTCATGAAGCAAGAAGTTGGCTCCAGCGAAGCAGTGGCCGCGCTGGGCTTTGGGGCGTTTTCGCTGGCGATGGTGGTCGGTCGCCTGGGCGGCGATGCCCTCATTTATCGGTTTGGGCCGGTGGCCCTGGCCCGCTCGGGTGGCCTGCTGGCTGCGCTGGGCTTTGTTGCAACCCTCACGACCAGCCGCCCCGAGGTTGCCCTGCTGGGCTTTGTGATGGTGGGGCTGGGCTACTGCACGCTCTTTCCACTGGTTTTCAGCGCCGCCGGAAGGATACCGGGGGTGCAACCGGGGGTGGCCCTGGCCTCGGTGGCTACGCTGGGCTACCTGGGCTTTCTGGCCGGGCCACCCGCCATCGGCCTTATCGCCGAAGCCGCCTCACTGCGGGCATCTTTTGCGGTGGTGGCAGGGCTAGCGCTGGTGATTACCCTGCTGGCCGGGTTGCTGCACCCCAAAAAATAAGCGGCTCCACCAGGCCGGTTGGCAGGTGGTGCCGTACTGCTCATGTGTGGAGCTGCTCGAGGATGTGGGGTCAGCAATCTTCAAAAGACGTCGCCTCCCATCCGGGAGGCAAGACGCAGGAGATTTGAGCAACGGGCTCAATGACTATAGTGCACTCTAGGCAGAGGTAATGGCAATCTTGCGTACCCGGGCCTGCTCAACTTTGGGCAGGGTCAGACGCAGAAGACCATCGGTGATGATGGCCTGGATCCTGTCTACCTCTACCGAGGCGGGCAAGGTAAAGCTTTGCACAAAGCTGCCACGCGGCAGACCCCGCGACCAGTAGCGACGTTCCTCGGTGCCCTGGGCTTGCGGGTAGGTGCCGCGAATGGTTAATTGATTGCCCTCCAGGCGAACCTCGAGGTCGTCCTTACGCAGGCCCGGCACCGCCATCTCCAGCACCAGGCTGTCCCCGGTCTCGTAAAGGTCGTAGGGATAGGCACTGGTGGGCAATGGGCTGCCAAAAGAAGCCGTTACCTCGTTCCAGAGCCGGTCAAACTCACTAAAGACATCGTTTACGCTCGAGAGATTCCAGCTCCGCAGAGGCATGGTCTGAACAGGTACGTTCCGAACAATGTCCAGCATACTGAAACCTCCTTACGTAGGGGTTTTTGGATTGTCTTCCCTACAGCATGTCAATATAAAACTTGAGCGTTACTTTGTCAAGTATCATTATGACTCTAATGCATATTTCATCTTTCTTGCCTAGATTCACAGATGAAAAACTTCGTCTGGAGGTGAAGCGTGCCACGCCTACTTGCCATGCTGCTGTTGCTGACGAGCCTGGGCCTGGCCCAGGGGTTCCGAGGCCTGGCCCTGTACACGCCCTACCCTTCGCAGAGCGTGCGGCTGGGCGAAACCGTTAACCTACCCATCACCCTCAAGGGCTACAACCTGCCGCCCCAGACCGTACAGGTGCGGGTGGCCGAGCTGGCCCAGGGCTGGAAGGCCAGCCTGCTGGGTGGGGGCCGGGTGGTCAGTTCGGTTTATGTGCTGCCCGACGGGGAGCAGAGCCTTTCCCTGCGGTTAGAGCCACCGCCCAACGTGCGGCCCGGCACCTACCGCTTCAGGCTGCTGGCCGAAGGCAGCGGGGTGCGGGCCGAGCTACCCCTTACACTCACGCTGGGCCAAGTCTTGCCCAAGCGGCTTTCCCTCGAGACCGAGCTTCCGGTGCTCAAGGGCACCCCAACCGCTGGCTTCCGCTACCGCGTAACCCTCAAGAACGAAAGCGACCAAGACCTGCTGGCCAACCTCGAGGCCGATGCCCCCGAAAACTTCCGGGTGAGCTTCAGCACAGCTTTTGGCGGCCAGGAGGTCAACAGCCTGCCCTTGAAGGCTGGCGAGAGCAAGGACCTCGAGGTGCAGGTTACCCCGCCGCGGCAGGTGGAGGCCAAGGTGTACGCCGTCACGCTGCGGGCCCTGGCCGGAGAGACCAAGGCCGAGCTGGTGGTCAACCTGGACATCACCGGACAGGTCGAGCTCAGCCTGACCACCCCCGAGGGGCGGCTTTCCGGGCGGGCCTATGCGGGCCGGGAGAACCCCATCAAGCTGGTGGTTAAAAACACTGGCAGCGCACCCGCGGAAAACCTCGAGCTTTCGGCCAGCGAGCCTTCGGGCTGGGAGGTGAAGTTCGAGCCCGACAAGCTGGAGAAGCTGGCCCCAGGCGCCGAGTCGGAGGTCACGGCAAAAATCAAACCCTCACCCAGGGCGGTGGCGGGCGATTACATGCTCACCCTGCGGGCCTCTGCCGGCAGCGCCCAGGCCTCCGCCGATTACCGGGTGACGGTGCAAACCTCTACCCTGTGGGGGCTAATCGGGGTGGCCTTGATCGCCGTAGCAGTTGGCGCAGTGGGCTTTGCCGTCTCGCGCTTTGGGCGGCGCTAGGAGGCCCTATGGTCATCGAAACCCAAGGTCTGACCAAACGCTACGGCAAGGTGGTGGCGGTAGATAACCTCGAGCTGCGCATCGAGGCGGGCGAAGTATATGGCCTTCTGGGCCCCAACGGCTCGGGCAAAACCACCACCATCCTGATGCTCTTAGGCCTTACCGAGCCCAGCGCAGGCAACGTGCGGGTGCTGGGCCTCGACCCGGCCCGCGAACCGCTCTCGCTCAAACGGCAGGTGGGCTACCTGCCCGACTCGGTGGGCTTTTATGGCGAAATGACGGCCTGGGAGAACCTGGCCTACATCGCTCGCCTGAATGGGCTGCCCCAAGCCCTGGCTAAGGCCCGCATCGAGCAGGTGCTGGAGCGTATGGGCCTGGCCGAGGTAGCCCAGCGCCCGGTAAGTGCCTTTTCCCGGGGCATGCGCCAGCGGTTGGGGCTGGCCGAGGTGCTGTTAAAAGAGCCCAAGGTGGTCATCCTGGACGAGCCCACCCTGGGCCTGGACCCCGAGGCGGCGCAGGAGTTTTTGCAGATGATTCGGGGCCTGAAGGCCGAGGGGATTACGGTGCTGCTCTCCTCGCACCTGCTGCACCAGGTGCAGGCCATCTGCGACCGGGTGGGGCTTTTCCATAAGGGAAAACTGGTGCTGGAAGGGCGGGTAGAAGAGCTGGCCCAGCGGGTTTTAGGGGGTGCCTACCGAATTCGGCTCGAGGCCACCCCACTGGAGGGCCTGGCAGAGCAGCTACAGGCCCTGCCCGAAGTAAGTCGGGTGCAAGCCGACGCGCAGGGGCTCCGGCTGGAAGCCCGCCAGGACATCCGGCCCCAGGTGGCCCGGGCTGTGCTCGAGGCCGGAGCCGCCCTCCAGAGCCTCTTGCTGGAGCGGCCCAGCCTGGACGAAGTGTATGCGCGCTACTTCCAGGAGGTGCGCCATGCAGCCTAGCTCGAGCCGGCCCAAGCGTGAGGGCTCCCCCTGGACGGGGCTGTGGGCGGTCTTCTTCAAGGAGATGGCCGACCACCTGAGCAGCACCCGGATGCGCATCCTGGAGGTGCTGATCCTGCTCTCGGCCGTGGGTGCCATCTATGCCGGGGCCCAGACCCTGCGCCAGACCATCAGCGAAGACCCCTTCCTGTTGCTGCGGGTGTTTACCGCCGCCCAGGATCCCTTACCCTCGTTCGTGGCCTTTTTGAGCTTTTTCCTGCCCTTGGCGGCCATCGCCTTGGGTTTCGACGCCATCAACGGCGAGTACAGCCGCAACACCCTTTCGCGCATCCTGGCCCAGCCCATCTACCGCGACGCCCTGCTGTGGGGCAAGTTTTTAGCGGGACTGGCCACCTTAGCCCTGATTCTGCTGGCCTTGTTTTTGCTGGTGGTGGGCCTGGGCCTGATTTTCCTGGGCGTACCACCCAGCAGCGAGGAGGTGGCGCGGGCCTTGCTCTTCTTGCTGGCCACCCTGGCCTATACCGGAGTCTGGCTGGGGATTGCCCTGGTGGCCTCGGTACTCTTTCGCAGTGCGGCCACCTCGGCCCTAGCGGCCATTGCAGTCTGGCTTTTTTTCGCCCTGTTCTGGGGCATCATCGCCCAGCTTCTGGCCCAGGCCGTGGCCCCCTTCGACCCCTTCGACCCCCAGAGCGAGCTGCGCCAGACCGAGGCCTTGCTGGCTTTCTCGCGCCTCTCGCCCAACACCCTGTACGCCGAGGCCATCCAGGCCTTGCTGAACCCGGGGGTGCGCAGCCTGGGGCCGGTGCTCATCAGCCAGCTCGAGGGGGCCTTGCTGGGGGCACCCCTCCCCCTAGGGCAGAGCTTCCTGCTGGCCTGGCCTCAGCTTACCGGTCTGATCGCCCTCACCTTGCTACTTTTTGCACTGGCCTACGTGCTCTTCCAGCGGCGGGAGGTGCGGGCCTAGCGCGCCCAGGCGCTCTTCTGCAACCCCAGCAGCAGCGCCGTACAGAGCGCCATAAGCACCACCGCCAGCACCACCGCCTCGTAAAAAGGGGTAGCCCCAGGCCGGCCCAGGCGTTCGTATACCGCAAGCGACAGGGTAGCCCACTCCGGGCGTTGCAGGGTTAGGGTGGCCCCAAACTCGCCCATAATGGCGGCCAGCGCCAGGGCCAGGCCAGCCGTGGTCGAGGGTCGCACCAGGGGCCACTCCACCCGTATAAAGCGTCGCCAGGGCGGGGCTCCCAGCACCCGGGCGGCCTCGAGCACCCCCCGGGGCAGCCCCCGCAGGGCTGGCAGCAGGGTGCGGGTTAGCAGGGGGTAGCTTAGCAGGGTGTAAGCAGCAATCAGCAGCCAGATGGAGCCCCTGAGCCAGGGGTAAACCAGCAGGTACCCCAGCCCCACCGCCACCGGCGAAACCATCAGGGGCAGCAGGCCCAGCCCATCCAGCCAGCGGGCTCCCCGCCAGACCGCATAGGCGTACAGCGTCCCTAGCGGGAAGACTAAAAGCAAAGCCAGCCCGGCAAAGGCCAGGGTGTTTTGCAGCGCCAGGAGGCCTGGGGTAAAGTCGGGGCTTTGCCACACCGAAATCCAGGCCGCGGGGCGCTCCAGTGCGCGCCACACCAGGCCCAGCAAGGGGCTGTACAGAAGCACAAAAAACCCACCCACGCCAAAGGCCAGGCCCAGGGCGCGACCTCTGGCCAGGGGGCGGGGGGTTTCTGTGCCCTCGAGCCCCACCGCCCACCCGGCCTGTAGCCGCAGGTAAAACCCCAGCACCACCCCAGTAACCACCAGCTGCATGAGCACCAGCGCGCTGGCTTCGGGGAAGGCCAGGCGCTGGGCCAGCGCATGGTAGGTGGCTACCTCGAGGGTGGCCCACCCTGGCCCACCCAGCAACAGGGGTACGCCAAAACTGGTAAAGCTAAACAAAAACACCAGGCTTCCGCCGGACAAAAGGGCTGGGGCCAGGAGGGGTATCCCCACCCGCAGGTAGGCCCTGGCCGAACTGGCCCCCAGGGTGCGGGCGGCCTGCATGGGGGCGCTCAGCTTGGGCAGCAAAGCCACCAGCGGGCGCAGCACCAGGCCCAGGTTATAGAGCAGGCTGGCCCAGAATAAAATCCAGGGCGTGCCGTAGAGGTTCAGGCCCAGCAGACCCCGGGGGCCCACCAGGCTCAAAAAACCCATCGCCACCACCAGGGTGGGCAACACGAAAGGAACCACCGAGAAGGCCAGCCAGAAGTCCCTGCCAGGGAAGCGGTAGCGGAAGGCATAGGCCAGGGGCAGGGCGACCAGAATGCACAAAAGCGAGGAGCCCAGGCCATAGGCCAGACTCCAGACCAGCCTGGCGCGGTAGTAGGGGTCGGTCAGGGCGGCGGCAAAACCCTCGCTCAGGCCCAGGGCCACGATACGCCCCAGCGGATACAGCAAAGCCAGGGCCATAAACACCACTACCGGCAGGGCCAGCCAGTGCGCGCCTGTGCTTGGCCTGCGAGGATCCCTGGCCATACCTGCTAATACCGGATTCAAAAAGATAATCTTCAAACAAAAAGCGCTAAGAGGCTATCTTTTTGAATCCTAGAGCACTCCCTTCGGTCGGGTTAGTTCGTCACCGTTCGGTGACGAACTAACCGAATCTGGTATAAGTTTACCGGAAGGCCAGGGCCAGCCCCGCCCACGGCCCGGTAGCCTAGCGGCGGGCCCGTACCGCCTCTGCGGCCTGACCCTGCACCACCACCTGTGTCCACTCGCGAATCCAGCGCTCGCGGTTGTTGGTTATTTGTTGCGGCGTTAGGCGGGCAGGCTCGAGGGGCACCTGAGCAAAGCGGAACACCTCGGGCAGCCGGGCCTCACGCCGGGCTGGATACACCCACATCTGGGTAGGGATATTTTCTTGAACGGGCCTGGAAAGCAGCCAGTCCACAAAACGCTGGGCCGCCCGCAAGTTGCGCGTACCCCTCAGAATGCCCACATACTCCACCTGAAAAAACGAGCTGCGCGGCAGGAAAAGGTTGGCCGTGGGGGGCTCGCTGGGCTTGGGCTTGGCCTCACTGTAGTAAAGTTCGGCGGCAGGGCTGGTGCTGTAGGAGACCACCAGGGGGCGGTCACCCCCAGCTCGGGTGAAGTGGGTGTAGTAGGCCTCACTCCAGCCACTGACCACCCGCACCCCGTTCTTGCGCAGGCCTTCCCAGAAGTCCAGATAGCCCTCCTCCCCGAAAGCCGCCACGGTGGCCAGCAGGAAGGCCAGCCCCGGCGAGCTGGTAGCCGGGTTCTGCACCACCAGCAGCCCGGCGAATTCCGGCGAGGCCAGGTCAGCGAAGCGCTGGGGCAGGGGCCTGTCCTTGAAGTAGTCCCGGTCGTAGTTGAGGGCCACATAGCCAAAATCCACCGGTGTGGCCCGGAAGGTCTGGTCGAGCAGGAGTTCAGGGCGCAGGTAGCTCAGTTCGGGTGAGCGGTACGGCTGCAGGATGTCGGCCTGGAGTGCACGCGAAAGCAGGGTGTTGTCGAAGCCATAGATGACATCGGCAATGGGCGCGCCCTTGCTCAAAATGGCCTTGTTGAGCATCTCGCCAGCATCACCCCCCTTCAGGAAGCGCAGCTTGATGCCGCTCTCGCGCTCGAAGCTGGCTATCAAGTTCTTATCGAGGCTAAAGCTGTTGTGGGTGAGGACGGTCAGGGTGGTTTGCTGGGCCAGCGCAGGGAAAAACCCCATCGCCAACAGGGCAAACAGCACACCGAGCCAGGCCAGCCATCCGATTGTTCGGGGTTTGTGCATAAAAAATCCCTCCATGTCATCGGGAGGGCATCGCGTCATGCTCCCTACGGCGGTGCAAACCGCATCAGGTTCAAAGGGTGTTTCTCAGCCCGGCGCTTCCGGGCACCCCCGATGACGCCTGAATAATACGGCCTGATGGGAGAAATGTACAGCACTTAGCTTACGGTTTCGCTGGCTACCACCCAAAAAGAAGGGTATTTGCTGCGCAGAACCTCGGCAAAATGCTGGGCCTCATGCACATCGCCGGCCAGACCAAACAGGGTGGAGCCTGAGCCCGACATCAGCACGCCCTTGAGGCCCAGGCGGTAGAGCTCTTGCTTGAGGGCCTCCAGATAAGGGTGCATGCGGAAAACCGGGCGCTCGAGGGTATTCCAGTAGGGAGGTTCCTCCCCCGCCTGTATGGCTGCTTGTATCCCGGCGACATCCAGCTCGGGCTGCCACATCTCGGGTGTAAGGCCTTTATAGGCCTCAGCCGCCGAGACCGCGATGCCCGGGTTGACCAGCACCAGCGCAGCCTGCAGCGGCGGCAAAGGGGTGAGCCGCTCGCCCACACCCCGCCCCTCGGCCAGACCAGGCCCCAAAAAAAACGGCACGTCGGCCCCGAGCTTCAGGGCCAGCGAGGGCAGCTCGAGGGGCGCCGGGTAGAGCCTGGCCAGAGCCCGCAGTACCGCCGCTGCATCGGATGAGCCCCCACCCAACCCAGCCGCCAGGGGAAGGTTTTTCTCCAGCACAACCTTTACCCCGCCGGGCCAGCCTGCTGCGCTCAGGTAGGCCAGCGCGGCCTTATACACCAGGTTGTCGGTGTTGGCGGGAAGGCCCTGACCCCGCACCTCCAGCTCGATCCCTTCAGGAATGGCCTCCACCCAGAGCCGGTCGCCCACCCGCAAGGCCGCGAACAGGGTATGCAGCTCGTGGTAGCCGTCGGGCCGGCGGCCCAACACCGAAAGGCCCAGATTGACCTTGGCCGGGGCTAAGAGCTCCATACCTGCGCCAACCCTTCTGCCAGTGCCAGGTCTTCGGGATAGGTCACCTTGAACATCCGCCGGTCGCCCTCGACCAGGGCCACCGGATGGCCCAGCCACTGAACCAGCTGGGCATCGTCGGTAAACTCAATCCCCTGGGCGCGGGCTTGCTGGTGGGCCTGCCACAAGATGGCCCGCCGGAAGGCCTGGGGGGTTTGAACCAGCCGGTAGTGTTCGCGGGAGATCACCTCGCCGTACTGCTGGTCTTCTTCCCGCACCAGTGTATCGGGCACCGGCACCGCCAGGGTGGCCGCCCCCACGGCCCGCACCGCCTCCATCAGCCGCTCTACCGCTGCCCGCACCACAAAGGGCCGGGCCACATCATGCACCAGCACCACCTCGCCGGTAGCGGCCTGTAGCAGGTTGTACACGCTTTGCTGGCGGGTCTGGCCCCCCAGAACGGTTTTTAGACCCTCCTTCTGGAAACCCGGCGGAAGGGCTACCACCAGCTCGTCAGCCCAGGAAAAACCCTCGAGGGCCCAGTCCAGCAGGGTCTTTCCCCCCACCTGCAAAAACGCTTTAGGGCCCCGCCCAATCCGCTCCCCCGAACCGGCTGCCGGCAACAGTACCGAAACCTTCACGCCTGGAATCCTACCGCGTCTGCGCGGCCCGCTCAAACCTGGCATGGTATCCTCTGGGACATGACGGTTTTCGAAGCGCTTATTCTGGGAGTCCTGGAGGGCTTAACCGAGTTTTTGCCCATCTCCTCTACCGGCCACCTTACCCTGGCAGCCCACCTGCTTCAGCTCGACATCGAGCACGACCCCTTCATCAAGAGCTTTGTGGTGGTTATACAGCTTGGAGCCATCCTGGCTGTTCTGGCCCTGTACTTCAAGCGTTTCTTGCAGGATATGGAGGTCTGGAAGCGCATTATTGTGGCCTTCATTCCCACCGGCATCCTGGGCTTTTTGCTGGCAGACGTTATCGAAAACGTATTTTTGGGCAACGACCTGATCGTGGTGATTAATCTGGTTGGGGTGGGCATCCTCTTGCTTTTTGTGGATCGCTGGCTGCAGCACCACAAACGCTACGACGACGTCAACCAGATGCCCGCGCTTCAGGCAGTGTTCATCGGTCTGTTTCAGGCCATCGCCATGATGCCGGGGGTCTCGCGCAGCGGGGCCACCATCGTGGGGGGCATGACCCTGGGGCTTTCGCGCCGAGCCGCAGCCGAGTTTTCCTTCATCCTGGCCGTACCCACCATGCTTTCGGCCACCGGATTTTCGCTGGTACGCAACATGGGCGAGTTCCGCACCGATAGCTGGGGCCTGCTGGCGGTGGGTTTCCTGGCGGCCTTTGTGTCGGCTTTGCTAACGGTGCGCTGGCTTTTGGATTTTGTGAGCCGCAACAGCTTCGTGCCCTTTGCCATCTACCGCATCCTGATTGGGGTGGTGTACGGGTTGTTTTTCCTGCGCTAGTCGAGCTCGAGCTCCCGCACCTCACCCCAGCGGGGCGCCCGGGGGTACTCGAGGCCAAACAAATCCAGAATGCGCTGGGTCATAAAGGCCAGCAGGTCGTCTATGGCCTTGGGTTTGTGGTAAAAGCCGGGGGCAGCCGGCAGGATGGTGGCCCCCGCCTGGGCCGCCCTGACCATGGCCTCGAGGCTCGGCAGGGGCAAAGGGGTCTCGCGCGGCACCAGCACCAGCGGGCGTCGCTCCTTCAGGGTGACGTAGGCGGCCCGGGTCAGCAGGTTGTCGGCCAGACCGTAGGCCACCTTGGAAAGCGTGGTCGCACTGCACGGCACCACCACCATGCCGACGGTGCGAAAACTTCCCGAAGCAACCGGCGCGCCCAGGTCACTGCTGCGGTGCACCACGTGGGCCAGGGCCTCCACCACCTCCAGGCTTAGCTCTGCTTCCTCTACCAGAACCCTTTTGGCCCCCTGGGTCATCACCAGGTGGGTTTCCAGCCCCGGGATTCGCCGCAAGGTTTGCAGCAAGTCCAGGGCATAAGGTATCCCCGAAGCCCCCGAAAGCCCCACCACCAGTCGCTTAGGTACGCTCATGTGCCGAGTGTACAAGCAAGCTGGCTCCTTAAATGCAGCCCGAGCCGCAGGATGGTCTGCCCAGAAAACATCCCCCTGGTATCAATCTTCTTCCTGTGGGGGCTGCCAGGGCATCCCGCCGAAAAACTCCCGCACCAGCCGGCCCACCAGCCCCCCCAGGGCCAGCAGAGCAATCAGGTTGGGAATGGCCATCAGGCCATTCAAGGTATCGGCCACGCTGGTCAGGGCGGCCAGGCCACCCAGTGGCCCCACAAAAGCAAAGGTCGCAAAGGTCAGGCGGTAAGGCCAGCGGATGCCCTCGCCAAACAGATAGGCTGCGCCCTCTTCGCCATAAAAACCCCACGAAACCATAGTGCCCAAAGCAAAAACAGCCAGCAGCAGCCCCAGCAGGGCTACCCCCAGCGGATGCTCGGCGAACAAAGCACGGGCCGCCTCTACCCGGTCGCCCCCTAAATATGACTGCCAGAGCCCACTGGCGATGAAGGTCAGGGCCATCAGGGTAGTAACCGTCAGGCTCAAAAGCATCTCGGTCAGGCCCCAGAAGCCCTGCCGCACCGGGTGGTCTACCTGGGCCTGGGCATGGGCAATGGCCGCTGAGCCTAGCCCGGCTTCGTTGGCAAAAATACCCCGCCCCACGCCGGCTTTAAGGATTTCGGCCAGGCCCAGCGATACCGCAGCCCCGGCCACCCCCCCCGCAGCCGCCTGAAAGCTCAAAGCCGAAGAAACAATCAGCGCCAGCGCAGCGGGAAGGTTCTGAAGGTGCATCAAGAGCAGCGGCAGAATCGCCACCAGAAACAGTACCAGCTTGAGCGGCACCACCATCTGCGCGAAGCGCGCCACCGAGCGAATGCCTCCGGCCAGCAAAACCCCGACCAGAAGTGCCACCAGCAAACCAGTAATGGCAGGCGGCACGTCAAATTCCTGGGCCAGGGCTGCCCCCACCGCGCCCGCTTGTGAAAGGTTGCCAATCCCAAACGCCGCAATGGCGGTAAAGAGGGCGAATAAAGCCGCCAACCAGGCCATCCGTGGGCCCAGGCCATAGCGGATATAAACCATGGGGCCGCCCAGAACCGAGCCATCGGTGTACTGGCGCCGAAAGTGTACCGCCAGAACAGCCTCGGCAAACTTGGTAGCCATGCCCACCAGATACGCAATCCACATCCACAGCACCGCACCTGGACCGCCCAGCACTACCGCGCCCACCATGCCGATGATATGGCCGGTTCCGATGGTAGCAGACACGGCGACCATGGCGGCCTGAAAAGGCGTAATCTGGCCCCCAAAACTCAGGAAGCGTTCGCGTATGGCCCCCAGCGTTTCGCGCAGCGCCGTGCCCAGCCGACCAAACTGCACAAAGCCGGTGCGAAGGGACAGGTACAGGCCCACCAGGATGAAAACCAGCATCATCCATTCGCCATAGACCGCTCGATTGATATAGTCGTTAAGCGCAAGTAGATCCATAAGGCCGCCTTTGTTTTACCTGGCCTCTGGCCAGACTTCTACCGCTACACCCCGGCTGAGGCGCAGTTGACGCAAGTCGCGTTCGAAAAGCCCCACCCGGCCCTGCATATTTAGGCGGGGCTCGGGGCGCAGGGTGGTTTCCTGGGTTTTACTGCGTAGGCGCACCACAAACCCTCCCCCCAACAACCTTTGCCAGCGCAAAAACAGCTCCTCGTCGATGGCGGCCACCCCCTGCCCTGCGCCGTACAGGGTGAGCGCCACCAGGGGTTCCGGTTGTACTTGCAGGTGCATCCGGGCCTCGAGCAAGCCCAAACGCAAAAGTTTGTTGAGCACCTGGGCCGTCTCGAGGGGTGAGAGCCGTCCATGTGTCAATGCCTGGGCCAGGCTTTTCCCCTGGGCCTGGGTTAGCACGCTAACCTCGAGGGGGCTGAGCTGGGTATGGCCCTGGGCAGGACGGGCCTGTAGCAGCAGCTCCCAGTTGTCGGGCAGATCTATCTCCTTCCAGGCTTCGAACTGGTGCAGGATGAGCCGGTGGGTTCTCAGGCCAGGCTCGATGCTGCGCTCTTGGGTCTGCTGTTCGGAGTCGAAGCGAAACGGCGCAGAGCGCAGGCCGGCCAGAAGCTCGAGGGCCTCCAAACCCCGCAGTGAACCAGCCTGGGCATGCACCGGATGACCCCCCTCCAGATAAATAGCGCCCGCAAAACTGGGGTGCTCGATGAGTAAAGCCCCACCCCTGGCCGCCCCCATCAGGGTCTCCAAGAGCCTTAAAAGGGGGAACTCTGCCAGGTTTCCGCTCAGCACATTCCGGCCTCCTGCCTGCCTCCTGTAAGAATAATGGCTCAAGGTCGCACAACAAGCATATTCTACACAGCAAGTGGCTTTGTCTTTGTTCAAACCGGTGGCCTCCCTAAAAATACAGCACTAAGCCGGGATTCACCCATCGGCGGGTGGCAGCAGATACACTAGTGTCGTGTACGCTTTTTCTCAGGCTTTGCGTTCGTTGCGTCAACACCTAACCAGTACCCTGGCTACCTTTTTTACCGCCCTGGTATCGTTTTCGCTCCTGTTTTTGCTGGGGTTGCTGCTGTGGAACCTGGATCGGGTGGTGGCCACCCTCGAGCGCGAACTGGAGGTGGCTGCTTTTCTCAAGCCCGGCGCCCAGGCCAGCGATATCCTCAACCAGATTAAAACCTGGCCTGAGGTCAGCGAGGCCCGGCTACAAACCAAAGAAGAGGCCCTGGCCACGCTCCAGCTGGATTATCCCTATCTGGCCCAGGCCCGCGAGTTTATCCAGAACCCCCTTCCCGACACCATCCGGCTCAGGCTGAACGACCCCCAGGCGGTGCGCGAAGTGGGGCGACGGGTAGCCCGGCTGGAGGGCGTAGACAGCGTGGAGTATGGTGGCGCCCTTACCGAGCAGCTGGTGCGGGTGCTGGGGGGTTTGCGGGTAGCCGTAAACATACTGGTCTTGTTGCTTCTTCTGGACACACTTTTTAGCGTAATGGGCACGATCCGGCTTTCCATCGAAAACCGGCGCGAGGAACTACGGGTGATGCAGCTTGTAGGGGCCACCCGGCGCTTCATCCAGGGGCCCTTTGTGGCCGAGGGAACCCTGCTCACCCTGGCTGCGGGCCTGGTAGCGCTGGGACTGGGGGTGGTTTCCTATCGCTTTTTGGCCCAGGCCCTGCAAAACCTGCTGCCCTTCGTACCCGTGCTGGCCGATGGCGACCTGGCTCGAGCCGCCGGGGCCATGCTGGTGCTGGCGGTTCTGCTGGGGGCCACCGGGGCCTACCTGGCCAGCCGGGCCAACCTGCGGGAGACCGACCTATGAAGCAGAACCCAGCGGTGGGGGCTAAAAAAAATAGCCCGCAAGGGGCCTGGGGTATTTACAGCAATATCGCCCAGGCTTTCTGGCTTACGGGCTTGCTGTTGGCCTTGGCCTTTCAGTCCGGGGCCCTGGGCCAGGCCAACCTCAACCAGCTACAGCAGCAAGCCGAACAAAACCGTCGGCTCCTTCAGCTCCAGCAACAGCGCATTGAGCAGCTCAACCGCGACCTGGCCAACCTCGACGCCGCTACCAGGCAAAAGCTCCAGGAACTGCGCCGCCTCGAGGCCGAAATCACCCGCCTCGAGCGCGAACGGGCCGAGCTAACCCGGCAAATAGAGCTGCTTGAGGGCCAGAAAAAACAGGCCGAGGCCCGCATAGCCAGCCTGCAAAAGGAGCTCGAGGGCCTGCGCGAGCGGCTTTCGGCGCTGCTACAAAGCCTGCACCGCGAGCGGGCCGGGCGCTATTTACCTCTTTTGCGGGCCGAGTCCTTCACCGACTTGTCGGTGCGCAGCCGCTGGGTAGGGGTGCTGGGGCAGCACCAGACCGACCTTATGGAACGCATCAAAAACACCGTGCGCCAGCTCGGCGAAGAGCAGGTACGGCTGGAGCTACTGGTGAATACCCTTAGCGAGCGTCGGGCCGAACGGCAGCAGCGCATCGCCGCCCTGGCCCAAAACCGCCAAGCCGTGCTGCTAACCGTCGCCAACCTGCGGCAGCAGCAGGCTGGCCGACAGGTGATTCTGCGCGAAACCCTGCAAGCCCAGGCCCAGCTCCGGGCCGAGCTGCAGGTACTGCAAAGCCGCATTGCCGCCGAGCTGCGCCGCATCGCCGAGGAGCGCCGTCGGGCCGAGGAAGAGCGTCGAAGACGCGAGCTACAAGCCCAGCGAGAACGGGCGTTGCTCACCCAACGCCAGCGCGAAGAAGCGGCCCGCCGCGAGCGCGAGACCCCTGCGGTTCCGCGCGAGGTGGTGGGGGCTTTGCAATTCCCAGTACGTGGTGGCCGCGTCGCCGAGCCCTACGGGTTTCAAGGCAACGACTGGCAAACCCTCCAGGGGGCCGAGGCCTCCAGCCCCATTGTGGCCGCCGCCGACGGGGTGGTCATTGACAGCCTGTTCATTGCCAACCTGGGCTACACCCTAACCATCCGCCACTCCGACCAGATTGCCACCCAGTATGTGAATGTGCTCGAGCCCCGGGTATCGGTGGGCCAGCGGGTTAGCCAGGGTCAGGTGATTGGCTTTACCGGCGGGGGCGTGCTCATCCCCAGCGATCAGATGTGGTTCCGGGTAATCGTTATCGACAACAACGGCAACTTTCGCTACGTGGACCCGTCCAGGTATTACTAGCACTGGGCTCGCTCGAGTTCGGCCTAAAGAACCCAAGCAGCGGGCTTATAGCCTATATAAAGCGAAAACCGGAGCCTTAGCGGCTCCGGTTTTTCTCGTCCTGGACTTGGTGGGCGATCCGGGACTCGAACCCGGGACCTCACGCTTATCAGGCGTGTGCTCTAACCAGCTGAGCTAACCGCCCCCACAGCGAGTTATGAGTATAGCGGTGGCTTTGCCAGAGGTCAAGCCAATGTGTTGACGTTTTGACCTCAGGTCGCTAGACTTGTGTGTGCCTGAGGCTTTGGCCCAGGTAAAAAGTTTCGAGGCGTAGCGCAGCCTGGTAGCGCACACCCTTGGGGTGGGTGTGGTCGGAGGTTCAAATCCTCTCGCCTCGACCAGAATAAGTGTCGTTCAGGACGGGTTCTAATGGCTCATGCCAGACCACACCTGAACGGCTTTTTTATGGTGGGTGAGCCACTGCTAAACGGTAGCTGGAAAGCATTTTCCCTCCGGCCAACCCCTGTTTGGTCAAAAGCTGGCTGGCACAAGCAAAAATTGGCTTTATTGTAAGGTATACGAGGCGACTGATATGGACGGCACGTTCGAGCTTTTGGGCCCCATCGAGCTTTTGCAACTGCTCTCACAGGCCCGACAAACCGGGGCGTTCAAGGTTCCGGGGGGTGAGGTCTACCTCGAGCAAGGCCAGCCGGTTCACGCACAGTACAAAAACCAGATGGGCCGTGACGGCCTGTTCCAGATTCTGTCCCTCAAGGAGGGCAAGTTTCGCTTTTTGGTGGGAGAACGGGCCAGGCAATCGAGCCTGCAAGGTTCTCTCGACAACTACCTGCTCGAGGCCATCCGCTTTATGGATATGCGCCTCGACCTGAGCCCCTTCGATCAGGTGCAACTTACCGATGCCAACCGCACCACCCACCTCACCCTCTCGCCCGATGAGTTTGAGCTACTACAGCACATGAGCAAGCCCATCAGCCTCTTCGACCTTGCATTGGCAAGCGGGCTTTCCAACGACGCGGTGAACCTTAACGTAAGCCGTTTAGCCCGGCTGGGCCTGGTGCAGATTACCACCCGCACCCCCCATACGGTACGCCTGGTAGTGGCCAGGCTCGAGGGTTCTGCCGTGGCCCGTATAGATTCCCAGCTTCTGCGGGCCTGGCGCAGCCACTTTGGTTCTTTTGCACAAGTTGAGGTGCGCGCAGAAAATCGCATTCTGCAACTGCCCGTCGAGGCCAAAAGCAACGCCGGCCCGCAGTTGCTGCTCTCTTCCGACGCCCTGTTTTTTCACAACCTGCGGGTGGGCCAAGAGGTGCTGGTCTGGCCTTCTTTGTAAAAAAACACCAGGGGCCGTGCAGCCCCTGATGTTCAGCACTCCCCTAGCTCTTTTTGCCCAGGCGCTCCTGGGCGGCCTTGGCCAGCTCTTCGGCCTTGGCCCTGGCCTGCTCGGCGGCCTGCCGGGCCTGCTCGCTCAGGTGCTTGATCTGGTCGGGAAGGCCGTCGCCATCCTTGTCCAGGTTAGACTTCAGCTCCTCGAACTTGGCTTTGGCCTGTTCGGTGGCTTGCTTGGCCTGGTTCAAGACCCCCTCGAGCTGATCCGGCACCCCATCGCCGTCCTTGTCGAGGTTGGCTTTCACCTCGTTGAATTTAGCTTCGGCCTGCTTGAGCGCATTTTCGGCAGCCTCACGGGCTTTGTTGGCCAGTTCTTTGAAATCCATAATTGACCCTCCAGCCTCAATCCTAGCACCCCGGTGTGACGCGGGTATGAAAGCTACCCTTCTACCCAGCCTCGAGCCCGCTCTACGGCTTTCTTCCAGCCGCCATACAGCCGGGTGCGCTCCTCCGGGGGCATAGACGGCGTAAAGCGCGCTTGCACCGCCCAGCGTTCGGCAATCTGCTCGCGGGTGAGCATCCCCACCCCCACCCCGGCCAGGTAGGCGGCCCCCAGAGCAGTGGTCTCGGTTACCTGGGGCCGCACCACCGGGGTGCCCAGGATGTCGGACTGGAACTGCATCAAGAGGTCGTTGGCGGTGGCCCCCCCGTCTACCCGAAGTTCGGAAAGTTGCAGCCTGGAGTCGGCCTCCATGGCCTCGAGCACATCTTTGCTCTGGTAGGCGATGGCCTCCAAAGCCGCCCGGGCCAGATGGGCTTTGCTGGTGCCACGGGTCAGACCCACGATGGTGCCGCGGGCGTAGGGGTCCCAGTAGGGCGCGCCCAGGCCCACAAAAGCCGGCACCAGGTAGACCCCATCGGTGCTGCTCACCTGGCGGGCCAGGCCTTCCACCTCGCTGGAGTTTTGAAGGATGCCCAGGCCGTCGCGCAGCCACTGCACCACCGCCCCCGCCACAAACACCGAGCCTTCCAGGGCGTACTCGGGCGGCTCCCCCTCGAGCTGCCAGGCCACCGTGGTCAACAGGCCGTTCTGCGAAGCCACCTGCGCCCGCCCGGTGTGCATCAGCATGAAGCAGCCGGTGCCGTAGGTGTTCTTGGCCATGCCGGGGGTAAAGCAGGCCTGCCCAAACAAAGCCGCCTGCTGGTCGCCCGCCACCCCCGCAATGGGGATGGACGCCCCCAGCAACTCTCGAGCGGTCTCGCCAAATAGCCCCGCCGATGGACGCACCTCCGGCAGTAGCGCCTTGGGAATACCCAAAATGCCCAGCAGGTGCTCGTCCCAGCGCAAGGTGTGCAGGTTAAAGAGCAGGGTGCGCGAGGCATTGGAGACGTCGGTGGCGTGTACCCGGCCCCCGGTCAAGTTGTAAATCAGCCAGCTATCGATGGTGCCAAAGCAGAGCTCGCCCTTCCCGGCCCGCTCCCGCAGCCCCGGCACGTTTTCCAGAAGCCACTTCACCTTGGTGCCGGAAAAATAGGCGTCCAGCAAGAGCCCGGTTTTCTGCTGGAATACGCCTTCATAGCCCCCTTTGCGTAGCTCATCGCAGATAGCCGCAGTGCGGCGATCCTGCCAAACGATGGCCCGATGCACCGGCTTGCCGCTGTCCCGTTCCCACAGCACAGTGGTCTCGCGCTGGTTGGTGATACCGAGAGCCACAATCTCGCCGGGCTGGATGCCGGCGCGCCGGATGGCCTCGCGGGCTACCTGAAGCTGGGTTTGCCAGATTTCCAGGGGGTCGTGCTCGACCCAGCCCGGCTGGGGAAAGTGCTGCATGAACTCCTGCTGGGCCATGGCTTTGGGCTGTCCTTCCAGGTCGAAGACGATGGCCCGGCTGCTGGTGGTTCCCTGGTCGAGGGCAAGGATGTAGGGCATGGATTCCTCCGCATTGCTTGCGTTTCTCGCAAACACCAGCCTCAGGTTGGCAAATGTGAAGCCCCATCCGGCATTCGCGCGAACCGCTATGTCTGCTTGAGTATAAAGTAGCCCCTATCACGCTTCCACGCGGCTGGCAGATCGTGTGCCTGGCTCCAAAACAGGGGTGGCTACAATCCCACCACCCCCATCATCCGCAGCGTTCCGCTGTGGCCAGAGCTAAACCACCTTCCAAAACAACGCTTTAGCCCAGCCCAACCAAGCAAAACAATTTCTCAACTCCGTCAACTGTTTGACGGGCCCTGCACATTTTCTGTTTTTGCCATAATTGCCCGAGTTGGAGTATAATAGAGTGTTGGATACAAAGCACGTTCACGTGCGCTTTTTTTGTGCTGAAAGCAAAATAGGAGTTATTGAATGTCCCAGGTTCTTCCCATTGAAATCACCGACGAAGTCAAACAAAGCTTCATCAACTATGCCATGTCGGTCATCGTGGATCGGGCCCTGCCCGATGTGCGCGACGGCCTCAAGCCGGTGCAGCGGCGCATCCTGTATGGCGCCTACCAGGACGGGGTGTTGCCGAGCCGCAAGCACGTGAAGTGCGCCAAGATTGTGGGTGAGGTGATGGGTAAGTTCCACCCCCACGGCGATGCAGCCATCTACGACACCCTGGTACGCCTGGCCCAGCCCTGGAACCTGCGCTACCCGCTGATTGATGGGCAGGGCAACTTCGGCTCGGTGGACGGCGACCCCCCAGCCGCCCAGCGTTACACCGAGGCCCGGCTCTCCCCCATCGGCCTCGAGCTCCTGCAAGACCTCGACAAAGAAACCGTGCCTTTCGCGCCCAACTACGATGGCACCCAGGAGCAGCCCGAGGTGCTTCCGGCAGCCCTGCCCAACCTCCTGGTCAACGGCTCCGCCGGTATTGCCGTCGGTATGGCCACCAGCCTCCCCCCCCACAACCTGAGCGAGGTGGTGGATGCGCTGGTACAGATGATTGATAACCCCGAGGTCTCTCTCGAGGAGGTCATGAAGGTTCTGCCCGGCCCCGATTTTCCCACCGGAGCCAAGCTTTCGCGCCGGGGCATCAAAGAGGCCTACGCCACCGGGCGTGGCAGCCTTAAGATCCGCGCACGCTACCGTAACGAAGATAAAAACGGGCGGGCCATGCTGGTCTTTACCGAAATTCCCTATCAAGTCAACAAGGCCGACCTTATTGCTCAGATCGCCTCTCTGGTTCGCAACAAAGTCATCGAGGAAATCTCGGCTTTGCGCGACGAGTCGGACCGCCAGGGCATGCGCATTGCCGTCGAACTCAAGCGCGGGGCCAACCCCCAGGTGGTGCTCAACAAGCTCTACAAGCACACCCGCTTACAGACCAGCTTTACCGTGAACCTACTGGCGATTGTGCACGGCGAGCCCAAGGTGCTCAACCTGCTGGAGATAATGCGCCACTACCTCGAGCACCGTGGGGTGGTAGTACGCAAGCGTACCGAGTACGAGTTACGTAAAGCCAAAGAACGCGCCCATGTGCTGGAAGGGCTTTTGATTGCCCTCGACCACATTGACGAGGTCATCGCCCTAATTCGCGGCTCGCAGGATGCCGCCGAAGCCCGCTCGGGGCTTGTTAGCCGCTTTAACCTGAGCGAGATTCAGGCCCAGGCCATCCTGGATATGCGTCTGCAGCGGCTGGTGGGCCTGGAGCGGGACAAGCTGCAAGCCGAATACCGCGACCTGATGGAAGAAATCGCGCGCCTCGAGGCCATTCTGGGCGACGAAAAGCGGCTGTGGCAGGTGGTTAGGGGCGAGTTGCTGGATATAAAAAACAAGTATGGCGATCAGCGCCGCACCCAGATTACCGAGTTCGAAGAAGGCTTCAGCCTCGAGGACCTCATCGAGGATGAGCCCATGGTCATCACCCTTACCAGCCAGGGTTTTGTCAAGCGCACCCCGCTCGAGGCCTACCGCGCCCAGGGCCGGGGAGGAACGGGGGCCCAGGCTGGCAAAACCAAGGCCGAGGACGAGGCCATCTCGGTCTTTGTGGCCTCGATGCACGATACCCTGCTCATCTTCACCAACCGGGGCCGGGTCTACGGCGAAAAAGTCCACGAGCTGCCCGAAGCCAGCCGGCAGGCTCGAGGTACCCACATCGTCAGCCTGCTGCCCCTACAAGAGGGTGAAGAGGTGGCAGCCCTGCTGAACGTGCGCGACCTGACCCAGGAAGGCTACTTTGTGTTCGCTACCAAAAACGGCTTGATCAAAAAAACCGAGATTAAGGAGTACCAGAACCTCAGCAGCGCGGGCTTGATTGCCATCAACCTGGTAGAAAACGACGCTTTGGTCGGGGTAGCGATTGCCCAGGAAGGCGACCAGGTTATGCTGGCAACCCAAAGCGGTCAGGCCATCCGCTTTGAGCTCTCGGATGTGCGGGCCACCGGACGGGCCAGCCAGGGCGTAACCGGGATTCGCTTCAAGGAAGGCCGCGACGACCAGGTGGTTTCGCTGGTCATTCTGCCCAAAGGCGAGGAGGGCGAGGTGCTGGCGGTGGGAACCCATGGCTACGGCAAGCGCACCCCCATTTCCGAGTACCCCCTGCAAGGCCGCGGTGGGGTGGGGGTTATCACCTTCAATACCAACGAAAAGGTGGGCCAGCTAGCCGCCCTCATGCGCGTACAGGGCAACGAAGACCTGCTGGTACTCTCGCGCCGGGGTAATGCCATTCGCACCAGCGTGGCCAGCATCTCCCAGTACGGGCGGGCCACCAGCGGGGTCAGGGTAATGAACCTGAGCGACAAGGACGAGATTGCCTCGGCCTTTGTGATTGCGCCGCAGGACTAGTTTTGGCCCGTCCCGGACAGCTCTGGCAAGCGCCCTTAGAGCGCTCTTCAGAAATATTGAGCTGCTGCCCAGCACAGTTGCCTCCCAGATGGGGGGACGGGGTCTTCGGGGGTAGGTACGCCGCCACCGGCGGCGTGGACCGTCCCGTGAGAACCGCTCGGCCCAGCCGAAGGCTGGGGGAGGGGGCGGTGAAGCCTCGAACTTGCAGTCTGAGGTGTCGTCAGCAAAGTTGGCACTGTCTCTTCAAACCCTGATCACGAGTCTTCCGTACGGAGCTAGCGCAGCATCCGCACTCACCAACTTCAATCCCTCGACCATGGCCTGGGCCAGCAGGATGCGGTCGAAGGGGTCGCGGTGATGCCACGGAAGGCTTTGTACGGCCATGGCATGCTCGGGGCTGATGGGCAGATGAAGGAAACCCTGCGCCTCCACCACCTCCAGAAAACCCTCCGGCATCCGTAGCTTCCCCAGCGAAGCCTTCACCGCCAGCTCCCAGGTGGTGGCCGCACTCACGAATACTTCGTCGGTGTGCTCAATGAGCCCACGGGCTTTGCGGCTCAGCCTTTTATCGTCGGAAAGCCACCACAAGAGGACGTGGCTATCGAGCAGCAGGTTCAAGGGGGCTTTCCTCCATCATCTGCGCGATCTCGGCATTGGGCTGGTCGAAGTCCGGGGCCATCCAGACCTTCCCCTTCCAGACCCCCGGTACCCTCTTGGGTTTGACGGGCTGCTCAGGAGGCACCAGCCTGGCCACCACCCGCCCATACCGCCCAATGAGGACGACCTCCCCCCGCTCGACCCGCTCGATCAAGCGGGAGAGCTGGGCCTTGGCTTCAGCGATGTTGACCAGCTTTTTGTTCCAGTGGGCTGCCTTAGGCATAGTGACTTTTCCCCTTGAAACTCCATACTAATAAACCTGACCATTATTGGTCAACAAATGTCACCAAATAGCGATACTTAGTTATACCTCCATGCAATCAGGGAGCCCGTGGAGAAAGGCTTTGCAGACGTTCTCGGCCCGGATGGGATCCTCCGAAGGCCGGCGGGGAGCCAGGTACATGCCTTTGTCGGGAATATCGCAGAAAGGGGGCGGCTGCCGGTACAGATGGTTCATGACCGCAGCCTCGATGCGCTCGAGGATTCGAGGGCCAGTCCCCACGTCCGCGACAAAGATGCAAAAGCCCGCCAGCTGTCGGCGTACAGCCTCGAGGATCTCCGGTTTGCGCGCCTCGAACTCCTCCCGGTGCGCCCGCGCGTACCCCCAGCCGTGCCAAACCTCCTTGCGCACCCCTCGCCGGGCCGCGTCGATGTCCAGCACGTTGTACTCACCGTTGAGGTATTTGCGGGTGTGATCCTTGAAGCGGGCCGAGACTGGGCGACGGGTGATCCCGGCGAGGTAGATCAGGTAGCCGTTCTGGTATTCGAAGGTCTGAAGGTAGACCCCGGGTTTTTGGGGAAGTGAAGGCAGCCCAGCCACACTCTCGAATCCCGGCCAGGCAAAAGGCCCCTCCCAATTAAGCGTGAGGGTGTGTACTTGGTCGATCATAAGTAGTCGCTTAGCAGCTTTTGCCGCCCTGGGCATCGAGCGGTCAAGTGCAGAGTATAGCAAGCTGTACTGTTATAGGGAGGGAAAACTGGCTTCCTCGGCAGGGCCGGTGCGTGAAATCACATCACCCCCAACCGCACCTGTAGTTCGAAGGGTTTGGCGGCAAAACGCTCTATCGCGGCGGTCAGATTGGACACCCACCATGGCCGCAAGCAACGGCTCACCCCGCTGTTCGCCCAGTTGATAGCAAAACCCCACAGATAGACCTGCGCCAAGACCGCCTTCTTGCCTCTCACCTGCGGTTGTTCGAGTTCACAGTCTCTAGCCGCACGATACCCCTCGATAGAAATCGCTAGCCCAACTTCGTGGACGAGCTGCGCGATTCTCCAAAGGCCAAAGCAGGCTCCATCTGCCCCTACTTTTTACCGCGCCCCACCGGCGTAGAATAGCAGGCATGTCCGAGAGTACGAATAAGCACAAGGAGATTGCCAAAGCCAGGGGCCCGGTCAACATCGCCATCGTAACCGTTTCCGACACCCGCACCCTCGAGACCGATACCAACTACCACTACCTGAGGCCCGAAATTGAGGCGCTGGGGCACAAAATTGTGGGCTACCGCATCATCAAGGACGAGCCCGACCAGGTGGCCCAGGCCCTGGACGATATGGTAAACGCAGGGGCGCAAATAATTCTCTTCAACGGCGGCACCGGCATTGCCCCCCGCGACACCACCTACGACGTGCTGGTTCGCAAAATCGAGAAGCCCATGCCGGGGTTCGGCGAACTGTTTCGGATGCTTTCCTATAGCGAGGTGGGGGCCGCGGCAATGCTCTCGCGGGCCACTGCGGGAACCTACCGCAAGAAGGTGGTGATCTCCACGCCCGGCTCGCCCAACGCCGTACAGGTGGCCTGGGAGAAGCTGATCAAACCCGAGCTGGAGCATCTAGCCTGGGAAGTTGCTCGGTAAAAATACGTCTCACGCGGTACTTGTTGTCACCTTCCAAACCAGAGGCTTGGGGGTATCATGATGAGCATGACCCTCAAGGGCCAGGGGCCGGGGCCCCTACCACCTCTGCTCGAGCAGTACGTCGAACTGCGGGATGCCTACCCCGATTATCTGTTGCTGTTTCAGGTGGGCGACTTTTACGAGGCTTTTGGTGAGGATGCCGAAAGGCTCTCGAGGGCTCTTAACCTAACCCTGACCCACAAAACCGCCAAAGACTTTACCACCCCCATGGCGGGTGTTCCGGTGCGCTCGGTGGATGTGCACCTTGAACGGCTCCTGAAGCTAGGCTTTCGGGTAGCGGTAGCCGACCAGGTGGAACTGGCCGAGGAGGCCGACAAGCTGGTGCGCCGCGAGGTTACACAGTTGCTCACCCCCGGCACGGTCATGCGCGAGAACCTGTTGAAGCCGGAGGCCAACTATCTGGCTGCCATCAGCACCGGCGATGGCTACGGCCTGGCCCTGCTGGATCTCTCCACCGGGGAGTTTCGCGGTAGCGTACTTTTCAGCAAGAGCGCCCTCTACGACGAGCTCTTCCGCTTTCGGCCCGCCGAGGTGCTGCTGGCTCCGGAGCTCTACCACAACCCCAGTTTTTTGCAGGAGTTCCAGCGGCGTTTTCCGGTCATGCTGTCGGAGGAGGGCTTCCAGGGCGAGGCCGGAAAAGCTGCCCTACAGGCACAATTCGACCCTCTACCCGCCGGTTTGGAGCACCCCGCGCTGCTGCGTTCGGCAGGAGCGGTGCTGGCCTACGCCCTGCGGGTGCAGGAGAACGGGCTCCCCCAGGTGCGTAGTTTTGTGCGCTACGACCCCAGCGCCTTCATGCAGCTCGGCGAGGCCACGCTGCGAACCCTGGAGATTTACGAGCCCAGTTCGGTGGGCGACCAAAGCGGGGAACGCACCCTGATGGGGGTGCTGGGCCTAACCCGCACCGCGCCCGGACGGCGCCTGCTGCGGGCCTGGCTGCGGCATCCGCTGGTAGAGGAAGCCCCCCTGCAAGCCCGGCTGGATGCCGTGGAGGCCTTGGTGCGCGATGGGGTGCTGCGAAGCGAGGTGCGCAAGGTGCTCTACCGCATGCACGATTTGGAACGCCTGGCGGCCCGCCTGTTGGCCGGTCGGGCCAGCCCCCGCGACCTTTCGGCCTTGCAACGCAGCTTATCGCTGTTGCCCGAACTGACCGAGCTGCTGGCGGGGGTGGGGCCGCTCGCAGTCCTATCCGAGCGCCTGCCCTATTCGGTTGCGATTACTGAACACATCGCCGCTGCCCTGGTGGAAGACCCGCCGCTCAAGATTACCGACGGGGGCCTGATCCGAGAAGGCTTCGACCCCGAGCTGGATGAGCTGCGCCACCGGGCCGAGGAGGGCCGGGCCTGGATTGCCCATCTGGAAAGCGCGGAACGAGAAAAGACCGGAATACCCAATCTGAAGGTGGGCTACAACGCGGTATTTGGGTATTACCTCGAGGTCACCCGCCCCCACTACAGCCTGGTGCCCAAAGACTGGCGACCCCTGCAAACCCTCAAAGACCGCATGCGCTTCAGTACCCCAGAGCTCAAGGAGCAGGAGCGCAAAATCTTGCAAGCCGAAACCGAGGCCATCAAGCGTGAGTACGCGGTTTTCCTGGAGCTGCGCCAGCAGGTGGCCCAGGCCGCCGACGAGGTGCGCCAGGCGGCCCAGGTGCTGGCCGAACTGGACGTATACGCCGCGCTGGCCGAGGCCGCGGTGGAGTACGGCTACAGCCGCCCCCGCTTCTCACACGACGGCCATCTACACATTGTGGCCGGGCGCCATCCGGTGGTAGAGCGCAGCAATTCATTTATCCCCAACGACCTTGCCATGAGCCCCTCGGCTCGGCTTTTGATTCTGACCGGGCCCAACATGGCTGGCAAGTCAACCTACCTGCGGCAGACCGCCCTGATTGCCCTGCTGGCCCAGATTGGCTCCTTCGTGCCCGCCGAGTCGGCCACCCTGCCCCTGTTCGACCGCATCTACACCCGCATTGGAGCCTCGGACGACATCGCCGGGGGGCGCAGCACCTTTATGGTGGAGATGGAGGAGCTCGCCAGCATCCTGCAAGGTGCAACGAGCAAAAGCCTGGTGCTGCTGGACGAGATTGGGCGCGGCACCAGCACCTACGATGGCCTGGCTTTGGCCTGGGCGGCCTGCGAATACCTGCACGACCAGGTGGGGGCCTACACCCTCTTCGCCACCCACTATTTCGAACTCACCGCCTTGCCTGAGCGCATGGCTGCTGCCCGCAATGCCCACGTGGCCGCCAAGGAGGAGGCCGGGGGGCTGGTGTTTTACCACCAGGTGTTGCCAGGGCCCGCCAGCAAGAGCTATGGGCTGGAAGTAGCCCGGCTGGCCGGGCTACCCAGGGAGGTTTTGCAGCGGGCCAAAGCCGTGCTGACCGGCCTCGAGGCCAACCAGCAGGGGCTGTCCAAAGACGTGCTGGAAGAACTGCTCCAGCTCGACCTGGCCCGCACCAGTCCGCTCGAGGCCCTTTTGTTCTTGCGTAAACTGCAAGACCAGCTCAAAGGCCTGGCTCCTCTGGCCGAAACCGAGCGCATCTGAAAGGTATGATCCGCAAACTTCCCCCTGAGCTCGTCCGTGAAATTGCCGCGGGTGAGGTGGTCTCTGGCCCCGCCGACGTGGTGCGCGAGCTGCTGGAAAACGCCCTGGACGCTGGGGCAACCCGGCTGTACATCGAGCTGTGGGGCGGGGGCCTGGACAAAATCGTGCTCAGCGACAACGGAAGCGGCATTCCCAAAGAAGAGCTGGCCCTGGCCCTGGAGCACCACACCACCAGCAAGCTCACCGACCTGCACAACATCCGCACCCTGGGCTTTCGGGGGGAGGGGCTGTGGGCTATCCGGCAGGCGGCCCAGGTACGGCTGACCTCGAGGCCCCCCCAGCAGCTCGGGGGCGCCACCCTGACGGCCTTTCAAGACCAGGTAGAACTGCACGAACATCCAGCCCCTGCAGGAACCCGGGTCGAGGTGAGCGCCCTGTTCAACCACCTGCCCGCCCGCCGAAACGCGCTCGAGGCCCCCGCCGCCGAGGCCCGCAAGGTGGTACACCTGGTCTCGCGCTACCTGCTGCACCGCCCGGAAATCGCCCTGCGGCTGGTGGTGGATGGTGAAGAGAAAATTGCCCACGCGGGGGGTGGGTTCGGCGAGGCGGCCAAGCTGCTCTGGGGCTCGGTGGTGGCCAATCGGTTGTTGTCCTTGAAGGAAACGGACGGCCCTTTCCGGCTTTCGGGTCTGCTCTCGCGCCCAGAGCTATCGCGCCCCCGGCGAGATAGATTGTTGCTTGCGCTGAACAACCGCCCGGTGGAGTGGCCCGAGCCCTTGCTACAGGCGGTGCTGGCCGCCTACAAAGAACTCTTGCCCCACGGCCAGTTTCCGCTGGGGGTGCTGAATCTGGACGTACCCGCTGAGCACCTGCTGATCAATACCTCGCCCGACAAGTCGAGGGTTAAGCTGATTCGGCCCGAGCCCATCCTGGGGTTTGTTACCCAGGCGGTACAGGCGTTGCTTTCGGCCCATCCCCTGGCCCGTGCCCTGCCCGAACCCACCCCCCTCACCGGCCCCACGCCTGTACAGCGGGCTAGCTTTCCCCGCTTGCGCTACCTGGGCAGCTTTCGGGGGCTATACCTGCTGGCCGAGGCGGGGGACGAGCTGTACGTGGTAGACCAGCACGCCGCCCACGAGCGCATCCTCTACGAGGAGCTGTCGCGCCGCTACCTCGAGGAAGCTCCCCTCGAGCTCCCCCACCCCGAGCTGGTCTCGCTCTCGCTGGGCGAGGAGCTGAACTTTGCCGAGCGGGCGCAGGCGCTCGAGCAAGGCGGGCTATGCCTGGAGCCCTTTGGCCCTGGCAAGTACCGCATTCGCACCATTCCGGCTTTTTTGGCGGGGCACCCTTCGCTCATCCCCGAGGTGGTGAAGGGCAGCCTGGGAACGCCCAGTTTTAGCGAAGCCTGGCGCAATGTGCTGGCCCGGCTGGCCTGTCTGCCCGCCATCAAGGCCGGGCATTCGCTGACGGGCGCCTCGGCCCAGGCCCTGCTGGATGCCCTGGCCGAGTGCGCGCTGCCCTGGGTCTGCCCCCACGGGCGGCCCACGGTGCTGGTGATGAGCGAGCTCGAGCTGGCCCGGCGCTTTGGGCGGCGCGGGCTGAGGGCGGTGGAGCGCTTTGGGGTGGAGAAAACATAGTGTTGCAAGTGTCTCCATAGGTTGAAATACAAGTTGCTGTTCCGAAAGATCGCTGGGGGAATTGCGCCAGGCACGCATAGACCTACTCCGCTGGTTTTGCCAATCTACCCTGGCGCAACCTATACCCTAGTTGAGTATGTTTGTAATCCGTTGTAACATGTCGCTGTCAGAAAACACATAGGCCCAAGCATCTCGCTAGCTGGCCCAGAGGGTCTTGTTTTGGGGAGGAGTCTCAGATGAGCGAAAAAGAAAAAGCACTACTTCAGGCAGAAATGAACCGCCGCGCCTTCTTGAAGAAAAGCGTTGCAGCCGGAGCAGCCGTG
>Ga0272446_1001075_pt1 | contig 40825 bp, 38 predicted proteins | sample YNPCB0061_FD_194587 | JGI IMG/M metagenome (GOLD analysis project Ga0272446, IMG submission 194587) | Hot spring microbial mat communities from Yellowstone National Park, WY, United States - YNP-CB-006-1 | ecosystem: Environmental > Aquatic > Thermal springs > Hot (42-90C) > Sediment | place...
AGCGGAAATCAAGCAAGGTGGTGAGATTGCGGTCGGCAACGATATACACACTGCCGCCATTGCCACCATCGCCGCCGTCAGGACCACCCTTCGGCACATATTTTTCTCTCCGAAATGAAACGACACCATTGCCGCCATCGCCGGCTTTGACATGAATTTTCGCGCTGTCTATGAACACGGTTGAGAATGCAAGTTGCTCTGGAACGATTCAGCGAAGTTAATCATAGCCGTTCAATCACGCGCTTGAAAATGGCGGTCATTTTCGGTTCAGCTTCGCCTGCGACGGCGAGAATATCTTTGATGTCCACAGGTTTCAAACTTTCGGGGAAACATTCATCAGTAATGATGGAAATGCCTAAGACTTCCGTGCCTTGATGCACAGCGGCAATCACTTCGGGAACGGTTGACATTCCCACGACATCAGCCCCCAATGCGCGCACCATTCGATATTCGGCACGTGTTTCAAGCATCGGTCCTTGCATCGCAATATAAACGCCTTTTTGAACTTTGAGTTTGAGTTCGAGTGCGACTTCTTCGGCAAGTTTGATAAGGCGTTGTGAATAAGGTTGGCTCATATCGGGGAAGCGCGGTCCAATCGTTTCATCATTCGGTCCAATCAAAGGATTTGAGCCGAGAAAATTGATGTGGTCATCAATAATCATAATATCGCCTTTGCGAAAGAGCGGATTCACACAGCCGCACGCATTGGAAATGCAAAGCGTTTGAACACCGAGAAATTTCATCACGCGCACCGGAAAGGTGATTTGTTGCATGGAGTAGCCTTCGTAGTAGTGGAAGCGTCCTTGCATGGCGACCACCTTTTTGCCGCCGAGCGTGCCGAAGATGAGTTTGCCGTGATGCGATTCAACGGTGGAAACAGGGAAGTGCGGAATAGTGTCGTAATCGAGCGTGAGTTCGGCTTGAATTTCTCTGCCCAATCCGCCCAAGCCAGTTCCAAGAATGATGCCAATCGGGTAATCGTCGCTGGTTTTCGTGCGAATGAAGGTAAGAGCGTCGTTGATTTTTTGGCGAAGGTCGCTCATGGTTGTTTGAATTAGAGTTATTGATGAATGATGGTTTTGGAATTCGGAAAAGACATCATGGCAATTTAGTGCGCTCGTTCAAGAAAAAGAGTTGGCTATTAAGTGGCTTGCCATTGTTGCTGATGGGTTCGTAGGTATCGTCAGGTTTCAGGCGGCGAGCTTTGAGATTGTCTTTAAGCATGAGTTCTAACTCTTTCTTGATTTGCTTGCGGTGTGAGGCATCGAGAATTGGAAAGAGAATCTCGACGCGACGGTCGAGGTTGCGCCGCATCATATCGGCACTGGAAAGATAAATTTCTTCGTTGCCGTTGTTGAAGAAGTAGTAAGCGCGGCTGTGTTCCAAAAACCGTCCAACGATACTGATGACGCGAATGTTCTCGCTGATGTTGGGGAGTTCAGGGCGTAGAACGCAAATGCCGCGCACAATCAAATCAATCTGCACGCCGGCTTGCGAGGCGCGGTAGAGAGATTTGATAATTTGCTCATCGACCAGCGCGTTCATTTTCATGATAATTCGCCCGTTTTGATGCTGTTTTTGGCACTCGATTTCGCGCTCAATGAGTTCCAACATTTTTTGGCGAATGCCAAACGGTGCAACAAAAATTTTGCGATACGATTTCTGGCGCGAGTAGCCCGTCAGATAGTTAAACACTTCCGAGACGTCCGAAGCGATGTCTTTATTACACGTGAAGAGACTGTAATCGGTGTAAATTTTTGCAGTTGAAGGGTTATAGTTGCCTGTGCCAAGATGCACATAGCGGCGAAGTTCACCATTTTCATTGCGAACCACCATCAAAACTTTTGCGTGGGTTTTCAAGCCAATCAAGCCATAGACGACATGCGCGCCGGCTTTTTCAAGGGCTTTCGCCCAAATGATGTTGTTCTCTTCATCAAAGCGGGCTTTGAGTTCAACCAAGACAGCAACTTGCTTGCCGCGCTCTGCCGCTTCAATCAAGGCTTGCACAATGGGCGACTTAATGCCGACACGGTAGAGCGTTTGCTTAATTGCAAGCACATTTGGGTCATGTGCCGCTTCGTTGATGAAATCAATCACAGGTTGAAACGAATCGAAGGGGTGATAAAGCAAGACATCACGCTTGCGAATCGTCTCAAAAATATCTTCTTCGTCATCGTTAAGAAACGGATTGCGCGGAATGAACGGCGCGTCTTTGAGGTCGGGGCGTTCAAGGCTCATCACTTCCATCAAACTGGCTAAGCCCAACACGCCCGGAATTTCATACACCTTGCGCTCGCTGACACCCAAGTTTTCAATCAGCACGTCTTTAATGTACTGAGGCATGCCAGGATTGACATCAAGCCGAACCACATTGCCGTATCGGCGTTGACGCAAGCCTTCTTCAATCGTTTCGAGTAAATCGCCCGCTTCATCTTCTTCGATTTCAATATCCGCATCGCGAATCACACGGAACGGATAAACGGCTTGAATCTCGACATCAGGAAAGAGTTTTTGAATGTTGCTGGCAATTACATCTTCAAGCCAAACGAAGATGATTTGCCCTTTGGGAAGTTGAACGCCGATTTTATCAAGCCGAATGAGGCGCGGAATGGTGTCGGGAACTTTGACGCGGGCAAAGCGCGGCTCATCATCGCCTTCGGCTTTGAGTTGAACGGCAAGCGAGAGCGAGAGATTGGAGACGTGCGGAAACGGATGTCCGGGGTCTAACGCCAGCGGCGTGAGAATCGGGAAAATGTTGTTCTCGAAGTATTGGTCTAAAATAACGCGTGCTTCTGCTGAAAGTTCTGAACAACGTTTGAAATGAATGTTCTCCCGTGCAAGTTTAGGGAGAATATCGTTGTAAAAACATTCGTTGCGCTCGTGGAGCATGGCTTCAACGCGCTTGCGCACTTCGATGAGCTGTTCGAGCGGTGTAAGCCCATCGAGCGAGGGCAGTTGAATACCGGCTTCGACTTGCTCTTCGACGGCGGAGACACGAATCATAAAAAACTCGTCCAAGTTCGAGCTGAAAATCGCGATGAATTTCAATCGTTCTAAAAGTGGGTGCGAGTCGCAACGTGCTTCTTCAAGCACGCGCAAGTTGAACTCCACCCAGCTCAATTCGCGATTGATGTAGAGCGTCGAGTGATTGAAATTCGAATCCACAAGCGTCGTTGCTGAGTCGGCGGGCAAGGTTTCGCTCAAATGCGGCTTGCGTTTTGGTTTGCGGGTTTTCGTCATGCGTCAGTCAAAGTATTATGGAATAAGGTTGCTTGGCACTTGATTGTTCTTTGTGTCGGGCGTTTTAGAGTTGGGGTGTTCTTCAAGGCGTTTGTGAATGTGGCGAAGTGTCCAAATAAACGCGCCGATAGCGGTTGCATCGTCAACAAGCCCAAAGATTCCGAACACGACTTCGGGAATAAAATCGAACGGTGTCAAGACATAAAACAGTGAGAAAATGAGCGTCAGTTTCTCAAACAGCGTGGCGGCGTTCCAAAAGGCTCTAAATTTTTTCATATCTAAATGATTGATGATGAACAAAGCACTGGACTCATAATTACTTTTGGGAAAGCGACGGTTTTTTTGCGATATTCATGGCAATCATAGGTGTCGCTTTGGTCGTGTAAGATAGAGTTTTTGAGGGGACTTTTGGAAGAGTGGAAGAGTTTAAGTTGGCACACAACATCAATCACATCTTATTTTCATTCCATCAATGAGCATTGAAGGCGGTTATTTTGAAAATGATAGCGGAGAATCTCTCCAACCTGAAAAATCGCGTCAATGGCGCAAAGTGAAAAAAATTGTGGATAGCGGCGAACTTGCCTCGATTTATGATGGTGAAACGCTCGAAGACATGCTCCAAACGCTCATCGAGGAAAACGACTACATTCGTGCGCTTCGAGTCTCCGAGCATCTCATCGCGCTCGCGCCATACAACGCGGAAGGCTGGTTCAAAAAAGGTATCTCGCTCGTCAATTTGGGCAAATATAGAGAGGCAATTATTGCATTTGAGAAAGTCGCTGTGCTCAATCCTGCCGATACTGAAACGCTTTTGCATCTTGGCATCTGCTACGAAAATTTAGGCAATCCTGCCGAAGCCCTTAATGCATACAATCGCGCCATTGAACTCTATCCCAACGACGACGAAGTGCATTTCTGCAAAGCCATTACGCTCGAGCACCTCGACCAATATCGCGACGCAGAAGCCGAATTAGAACTCTGTCTCAAACTCAATCCCGAACACCCCGAAGCCTGGTACGAACTCGGCTACTGCAAAGATATGCTCGATAAGTGGGAAGAAAGCTTACACTGCTACGACAAGCACTTGGAATTAGACCCATACAGTAGCAACACGTGGTATAATCGTGGCATTATTTTGAACAAGCTCGGAAAGTATGAAGAATCGGTTTTGAGTTATGACCTTGCGCTCGCCATTCGCGAAAACTTCTCGTCAGCATGGTATAATCGGGGCAATGTGCTTGCCAACATGGGCAAACTTGAAGAAGCGATTGAAAGCTACAAGCGCACATTGGACTATGAGCCAGAAGACGTGGCAACGCTCTTCAACCTTGCAACAGCGTTTGAAGAGATCAATGATTTTCATCAAGCCATTTTTTACCTCGAGCGGTGCGTGGCGATTGAGCCAAATTATGCAGATGCATGGTATGCGCTTGCCTGCTGTTACGATACGATTGATTCGCCGCTCTTCGCGCTCAATGCGATTAACAAAGCCTGCGCGCTTGCGCCCGACTGCGCCGATTATCTTCAAGCCAAAGCCAGCATTGAGTTTCAACTCGGCTACATTGATGAAGCGTTAAGACTCTACCGCGAAGCCCTTGCGCTCGACCCTCGCAATCCGTATCTCTTGTTTGATTACGGCACCGCGCTCCTCGATGCTCAACTGCCGAACCAAGCGGTTATGGTGCTTGAAAAATTAATCACGGTTGATTCAAATTTCACCGACGCGCACTACGAACTCGCCCTCGCCTATTACGCACTCGGCGATAAAGAAAACACGATTCGCATGCTAGCCGAAGCCTTTAAGTTAGATGCGAAAAAGAAACAAGCCTTTCCGAAAGCGTTTCCTGAACTCTACGCCGAAAAAAGCGTCTGCGCACGGCTCGGCGTAACCAAACGATAAAACCCACACCACCAAATCCATGAGTGCCGTGAAAAAAGTTCTCGGACTTCTGGGGAGCGAAATTTCCTATACGCTCTCGCCGCTCATGCACAATACGGCGGCAGAAGCCTTAGGGCTAAATTATACTTACAATGTCTTTGATGTGCATTCACCGGACGACCTGCCTGCCGCCATCGAGGGCATTCGCGCGCTCGGCATCGTCGGCGTGAATGTTACCATTCCCTACAAAGAGCGCGCTGTTAAATACCTCGATTCGCTCTCTGCCGAAGCCAGCGAAGTGCAAGCCGTCAACACCATTCTCAATCAAGATGGAACATTGATTGGATACAACACGGACATCTACGGCTTTGCCGAGCCGCTCAAAGCCTTTAAGTCGGAATTGGAAAAAGAAAACATCGCCATTCTTGGAAGCGGCGGCGCGGCACGTGCGGCAATTCAAGCCCTTAAAAACGAGTTCAAGCCCGCAAGCATTGTTATTGTTGCTCGCAATGAAGCAAAATCAAAGTCTCTGAAAGAAGACTTCAAACGGCGCAATAAAAGCCTCAAACTCAAAACGCTCAACATCGCCGACCCCGAAGCGATTGAAACCATGCGCGACTGCAAACTTATCGTCAACGCCACACCTGTTGGCTCGGCGCAACTTTCCGCCAGCAAAGAAGACCTTATTCCTGCCGAAAAACTTTGGACAAAAGACCACATCGCCTACGACCTCATCTATAATCCACTCCAAACGCCATTTCTCATCGGCGCACAAGCCGCCGGCGCAAAAACCATTTCAGGCTTGGAAATGTTAATCCATCAGGGCGCGAAAGCCTTTGAAATTTGGACAGGCAAACCAATGCCGATTGACCTCGTCCGAAAAACGCTTCTGAAAGCTCTTGAAATACATCAATGAAATACCTTCAACATCTTGAAAAAAGGAAATGGATTTTTTTAATCTGTGCACTTGTGATGCCACTTTCGCTTCACGCACAAGAAGTTAAGCGTGGTGCGATTACAGGGCGCGTGATTGACAAGACCACCAAAGAGCCGATTGTCGGCGCAACCGTAAAAGTTGTCGGATTGGAACTCGGTGCGGTCGCTGATTTAGACGGCAAATTCACGATTCAAAATATCCCCGTTGGAACATATCAAGTGAAAATTTCGGCGGTCGGCTATGAAAGCACGATTCGCTCCGATGTCGTCGTCTCAACGGCGCGGGCTTACATCTTGGTCGTAGAGTTAAGCGAAACAGGCGTTGCAGGTCAGGAAGTCGAAGTCGTGGCGGATTATTTCAAACGCCGAAAAGCCGATTCCCCAACCAGCGAACAAAGTTTCTCATATGAGGAAATTCGCCGACTGCCCGGTGGCTTCGAAGATGTCGTGCGTGCGGTTTCAACCTTGCCCGGCGTTTCGGTTTCGAGTGCAGGGCGAAACGATTTGCTCGTCAGAGGCGGCGCACCGTCCGAAAATCTTTTCCTCATTGATGGCATTGAAGTTCCGAACATCAATCACTTTGGCACACAGGGCTTCGGCGGCGGTCCGATTTCTTTCGTGAATTTGGATTATGTGCGCGAAGTGAATTTTTCAACGGGCGGCTTCGGCGTAAAGTTCGGCGATAAAATTTCAAGCGTTGTCTCGCTCGATTTGCGCAACGGACGCGAAGACCGAACCGGCGGCAAACTCAACCTTTCTGCCTCGCAATTCGGCTTCAACATCGAAGCCCCGCTCTCGCAAAACGGACAGTATCTCTTTTCCGCTCGGCGCAGTTACCTCGACCTCATTTTCAAAGCCGCAGGATTTTCCTTCGTCCCTGAATACTACGACTTTCTCGGCAAGGTCACTTACAACCTCGGCGGCGGCAACGAGATTTCCGCGCTCGGCATCGGCGTTATCAACAATGTGCGCCTTTTCAACGATACGCCCGAACAACGCTTCAACAACTCTCGCCTGCTCGACAACACGCAGTATCAACTCATCGGCGGCATCACTTGGAAAAAAGCCTTCAAAGTTGGATTCATCTCAACCACACTCGGACGGACGCGCATTGATTACCGATTCCAACAACGCGACTCCCTTCAAAACCCATTCTTTCGCAACAACTCGATTGAAGACGAGTTCAATCTCCGAAGCGATGTTACGCTTGCCCTCAGCAAAGCCACCGAACTTTCCTTCGGACTTCAAGCCAAAACGATTGGCTTCAATGCTGATGTGCTTCTCAAATCGCAAACGTCAAATGTGGTTATCGTTGATAGAGAACTCAGCGAGCGATTTTACAAAGGCGCAACCTACCTTCAACTGTTGCAACGCTTCGGACGCTTGACGGCAACGCTCGGCGGCAGAGTAGATTACTTCGACGGCATCAACAAAAAATTTTATCCTGCGCCACGCGGCTCGCTTTCTTACGCCTTGACCGATAAACTCACCGTGAGCGCGTCGGCAGGGCGTTACACGCAATCGCCTTCCTACATCTGGCTCGTGGCAGAAGAAGCCAACCGAAATTTGAAAAACATTCAAACCAATGTCTTTATCGCAGGTGTTGAAAACATCATTCAGCCCGATTTGAAAGTTAGCCTTGAAGGTTATTACAAGCAGTATGGCGATTATCCCGCAAGTTTGAATCGAACCTTCTTAACGCTTGCCAACACAGGCGCAGGCTTCGGCGGAAGCGAAGACGGCTTTGCCTCGTTTGGATTAGAGCCGCTGGCAAGTTTGGGCAAAGGGCGCGCCTACGGCGTTGAACTCTTTGTTCAGAAAAAACTTTCGGAAACGCCCTACTACGGCATTGCTTCGCTCACGATTGGCAAGTCGGAATTTCAAGGCGTGGACGGCGTGTTTAGACCGAGCAACTTCGACCAACGCATCATTTTCAGTTTGAGTGGCGGTTATCGATTTGATGAGAAGTGGGAACTCGGCATCAAGTTCCGGTATGCGTCAGGGCGACCGTTCACGCCTGTCGGTGCAGAGGGCGACCCGAACTCTGGCTTCCAACTGACAAACCTCAATCCCGATTTCTTCAACTCACAACGCTTGCCTGATTTTCACGCGCTCGACGTGCGCGTTGACCGACGTTGGCAGTTCAATGCTTGGACACTCATCACTTATCTGGATATTCAAAATATCTACAACCGACGCAATGAAAACCCGCCGCGTTGGAACGCTCGCGAAAACAAAATTGAAACAACAGGCGGACAAATCGGATTGCTTCCCTCGATTGGCATCAACGCCGAATTTTGAGCGCGAAAAACGAAACTCGCCGACCGTCCGTTTGAACTCTTAATTAACCATCAAGACATGTCTAAAACAGTTGTTCTGACGGGTGGCACAGGTTTAATTGGTAAAGCCCTTGTCAAAGCCTTAACAGAGCGCGGCGATAAGGTCATCTTATTGGTTCGCAATCCTCAAAAAGCCAAAGCCGAACTGCCAAACCTTGCAGGCTACTATGCGTGGGACGCCATGAGCGAAAGCGGCGAATGGACAGCGGCACTGGCTTCGGCAGACGCAGTCGTGCATCTTGCAGGAACACCAGTGGCGGCGCGTTGGGACGAGGATTACAAAAAGCAGATTTACGATAGCCGCATTATCAGCACACGCAATCTGGTTCGCGCCATCGCTCACTCGCAAACAAAGCCGAAAGTTTTTGTGGTTGCGTCAGGCGTAGGCTACTACGGCAATCAAGGCTACGGAGAAAACGTGCAAGCGTTAGATGAAAGTTCACCTCCTGCAAACGATTTTCTCGCCAAGGTCTGTATTGATTGGGAAAAAGAAGCCTTTGAAGCGGAAAAATTAGGCGTGCGCGTGGTGGCCGTGAGAACGGGCGTGGTGCTTTCAACCAAAGGTGGCGCGTTGGAAAAAATGCTCACGCCGTTCAAACTCTTCGCTGGCGGTCCGATTGGAAGCGGGAAACAATGGGTCTCGTGGATTCACATCGACGATGAAGTCAGGCTGTATCTGTTTGCCATCGATAATGAAACGGTAGCAGGCGCGATAAACGCCGTTGCGCCAAATCCTGTTCAGATGAAAGTGTTAGCGCAAACGCTTGGGAAGGTGCTTTCAAGACCATCGCTCTTTGCTGTGCCGAAAGCCGCGCTGGAAGTCTTGTTCGGAGAAGCCGCGAATGTGATTGCCGAAGGTCAGCGCGTTGTTCCGAAACGTGCAGTGGAATTAGGATTTTCTTTCTCATTTCCAACACTGGAAGGTGCATTGAGAGATGTGCTCGCCAAAAACAAATGAGGCATAGAGTTTAGAGGGATTTGAAACGCTTAATTGCGTAATAACAATTCCTTTATATGCGGTGTGTTGATTCAAATAAGAGAAGTTGCTTATATTCGCCGAAATTTTGCAACTGTGGTCGCCCTCCATCGCGTTGCAAGTTGTCTTTTTCAGTAGTTACCTTGTCGCAAGATTGCCAGTTTAGGAGTGTGAAAAGCTGACATTGAGATTGAAACTCAATCTGACAGACCTGAACTTAAAACATAACAAACACACTTTGGATAATTATGGCTGAAAACAAAACAAAAGAACAACAGGCAGGCTTTCGCTTCGCTGAGCTTATCATTTTCGGAACGATATTTCTTGCCCTTGTCGCTTCCGTCTTCGTTCTCAATATCATCATTTCGCGCGACAGTCAGCGCGACTCCGAGCAAGTTTTCTGTGCCACGAAGCAATCTGAATACTGGCAACGCGCTTACCGTAACCTGATTCGGACGCAGGAACGCTTGGCAGAGCTTACAATTATTGATTCCACCCAAGTTGATCAAATCGCTGAAAAATCTGCCCAGCTCGACACAGCGTTCTACAATTACAAAAAATCCATTTCAATTTTTGACTCAACGGTTACGGCACTTGATAAAGGCGGGGTGCTGATGTTGGAAGGGGTTGAATATGAAATTGCGCCGGTAACAAATCCAAAAGCGCGCGCAACGATTGAAAAAGAAATTCAAAAGTGGATGGAATCGCGCAATGTGCTTCTAGACCTTGCTGAGAAAACGCAAAATCCACGACAAATTGACCCTGCACAACTCGAAAAAGCCATCGACTTCGCGATTCAAAATGACGACCTTATTCTTGCCAGCAACCGCGACTTCATCGTGCGCTTGGGCGAACTGTCAACTGAAAAAATCAAGAACCTTCAATTCGCGCAAGTCGTCGCCCTCGTTGTCAGCATCCTTGTCTTTCTCGGCATGGCAATTCGATTGACCATTTCACTCCGAAAGCAAGCCAAAATTATTCAAGAGTCGCAAGGGCAACTGATTCAAAATGAAAAGATGGCATCACTCGGTCAGATGGTCGCAGGACTGGCGCACGAAATGAATACGCCGCTGGGCTTTGTAAGAAATAATATCGAAATTATCCGCGAAAATGACCGCGAGTTCCAAGATGCTGTTGTCGCAAGTGCATCAGTTTTGAAAAGTTTAGTGGCAGGGAACTATAACGAGGTTGAAAAGCAAATTCCGGCGACGCTCGAAAAATTAAAAAACATCGAAAAAATCGGCTTGGTTGATGAAAATGCGATGATGATTCACAACTCGCTCGAAGGGCTTGACCGTATTCAAGAACTTATCGTCAACCTGCGCAACTTCTCACGCTTAGACCAAACCGCCACGCAACTTGCTAACATCAATCAATGCTTGGATTCTACGCTGGTTATCGCTAACCATATCTTGAAACGGCACATGACGGTTGTCAAAGATTACGGTAAAATTCCCGATATCGTCTGTGCGCCAGCTCAGCTCAACCAAGTGTTCCTGAACATCATTACCAATGCCGCCCATGCTTGCGAAGAAAAAGGCGAAGGCACTTTGCGCATAAAAACATTCGTTGAGAAAAATGAAGCGGTGGTTCAAATTTCCGACAATGGCAAAGGCATTCCGCCAGAAGTCATTAACAAAATTTTTGACCCGTTCTTTACAACCAAACCCGTCGGAAAAGGCACAGGGCTTGGGCTTTCTATCTCAAAGAAAATTATTGAGGAAGGACATAACGGCAGAATTACGGTCAAAAGCAAAGTTGGGCACGGAACTGATTTCTTCATTTATCTGCCCATGCAAAGTAGACAAGAAAAAGCCGGCAAAGTGTTCAGCGAAAGCACACCTGCATTGAATTAAACCGAATCCCAAAACAATCTGAAATATGGCGACTGAATCAAACATCAACATCTTGCTCGTCGACGACGAACCACTCGTGCTTCAATCACTTTCGGCGACCTTTCGTCGGCAATACAACATCTTTACAGCAACAAACGGCAAAGATGCGATTGAAATCGTCCGACAAAATCACATTCATGTCGTTCTTTCCGACCAACGCATGCCGGGAATGCTCGGACACGAAGTCTTGCGCGTCATTAAAACCATCAGTCCCAGCACAATTCGTATTCTGCTGACGGGATACAGCGACCTTGACGCAATTATGAACTCCGTCAACTCTGGTGAAGTCTTCCGTTTCCTGACAAAGCCATGGAAAATTGACCAACTGCGCGACACCGTCGGTGCCGCCGTCGATATTGCGCAGAAAGTCGGGCAACTGTATCCCAGTAAAGCCGATATTATGCGCACCAGCGGTGCAGACCCTGCCGAAATTATCGAGCAAGAAGAAGAAGTTGCGCCCCCGCCTCCAAGCAATCAAAAAGAAGGATTGCTCATCGTCGAGTTCAATAAAGAACAGCTCCAAACCATGACGCAGGTGTTTGGGAAAAAGTATCAAGTCTATCCGGCTTCCTCCATCAACGAAGCCTTTGACCAACTCTCAAAGCACGATGTCTATGTCATGCTCACTGACCTGAACTTGAACAGCGAAGATGGGATTGACTTTTTGCACGCGGTTAAGCAAGAGTATCCGAACATTGTCATTATTCTGCTAACCCAAGTGCGCGACGCACTCTTGGCAATTAAATCTATCAACGAGTTCCAAGTCTATCGCTACCACGTCAAACCCTGTGCCGTTGAAGATTTAGATAAAACCATTCAGTCAGCAATGAACCGAGCACGCACCTACCGCACGCAACCGCTCAAAAACGTGGCATATGTCGCCAAAGAAGTCGCTCCGCAACTCGTTGAAAAAGAAGCAACCGAAAAAACAAATTGGTGGCGCGATAAACTCCGCTCCGCTAAAAAACTTTTCGGCAGATAAAATTACCTTAAATTTTCAGTGTCTCTAAATGTATCGAGTCTCTTTGAGTGAATTTGAAGGTCCATTAGACCTTCTTTTGTTTTTTATTAAACGCGACGAACTGGACATTTATGATATTCCTATTGCCCATATCACGAAAAGCTTTATGGAATACCTCGATGCGATGCAGGAACTGAACCTTGAAGTCGCCGCAGATTTTATTTACATGGCGTCCGTCTTGATGAGCATCAAAGCGAAAATGTTACTTCCGCGCCCCGAAGTCCCCGAAGGCGAGTTAGATGAATTTGACCCTCGCACCGAACTTGTCCAAAAACTTTTAGAATATAAACGCTTCAAAGAAGTTGCGCTCAATATGCAACTCTTGGAAGAAGACCGTCGGCAACTCTTTCCGCGCCTGACTTTTGAGCATATCGAGGCAACTGAAATCGAAGATGAAACCAAACGCCCAACGCTCTTCGATTTAATCCGTGCCTACCAATTAGCGATGAAAAATATGCCCAAAATCACCGTCCACGAAATCAAAAAAATTCCTGTTACGATTGAACAGCAAACCGAATTCCTGCTCAAAAAATTAGACGAGCAAATTCAAATTTCATTCATCAAAACTGTTCAAGAGTTCACCGAACGTATCACGATTGTCGTTACGTTTTTAGCCATTTTAGAAATGGCGAAAATGCGATTAGTCAATATCATCGTTCGAGAAGATTACAGCGATTTTTGGCTCACAAAAGCCAACGCATAGAAATGAGAGGTTGCTCCTGCCTTGAAAAAATTGCTTGTTATTACATACTACTTTCCGCCATCGGGTGGTGCAGGGGTTCAGCGCGTCTTGAAGTTCGTCAAATATCTCCGTGAATTTGACATTGAACCAATCGTCTTGACCGTTCAAGATGGAGACTTCCCAACGCGCGATGAATCACTGCTCCATGATATTCCATCAGATATAAAAATCTATCGCACCAAAATTTTTGAGCCGTACGCGCTTTATCGCAAATTAACAGGAAAGCAACCTGACGCGCCGGTCGATGTGAATAATATCCCCAAGCCCGGTGAAAAAAGAAGTTTTGCCGAACACGTGGCAGAATTTGTGCGAAGTAACTTTTTTATTCCTGACGCGCGAATCGGTTGGCTCCCCGTTGCCAGAGCGCACGCGCTAAAAATAATCGACAACGAAAAAATAGATTGCCTCTATTCTTCTTCGCCGCCCTACACAACCGCACTCATTGCAAAAGCACTTGCTAAAAAAACACGCCTTCCTTGGATTGCAGGCTTCCGCGACCCTTGGACTGGCTTTCTCTCTACACCTGTTCGCTACGGACTTGCAAAGAAAATAGATGAACACCTCGAGCGGAGCGTCTATCAATCATGCGATATAATGGAAGTCGCTTGGAAAGGAATAGGAAAAGACTTTCAAAAAAAATATCCCGATATTGATTCTAATAAAATCATTCATATCGAAAACGGATTTGATGATGCCGATATTCCCTCGCTGACTTTTCCAAGAAATGAACGATTTACAATTACTTATACAGGCTCTATGTATGGCAAACGCTCGCCAAAGCCTTTCTTGGAAGCAGTAAAATCGCTGATTGCACAAGGCAATATTGACCCAAAAAAAATTAAACTCAATTTTATCGGACGCTTCGGCGCGAATTTGCTTCCGCTCTTTGAAGATGAAGGACTTTGTGGCACGGTAGAAGTCAAAGGCTATATGCCACATAGCGAGAGCGTGAAAGCATTGCTAAAATCGGACGCGCTCTTACTTGTGGTCGATGATGCCGAAGGAAGTGAAGAAATTGTGCCGGGAAAAGTATATGAATACATCGGCACATCGCGCCCTGTGATTACGCTCGCGTTAGAAGGTGCGATTGCTTCGCTCATTCGCGAAACCAATGCGGGAATCGTCGCAAGTTTTCGAAATCAATCTGAAATTGAATCGGCGGTGCTTCATTATTACGAAGCGTTCTGGAACGGAGAAAAACTTTGGCAGGGAAGAGCAGACATCATAAAAAAATATACACGTCGAGAAGCCGCCAGAAAACTCGCCGAGTTGGTGAAACCGCTTTGTAGGAGAACGCCACACGAGCGCGCGATGTAAATCTCATCACTATCAGGTGCTTGCTTCGCTCGAAATGACATCAGTCCATCATTCTGAACGGAGCGAAGCAGAGAAGAACCCAACATCATTACTTTGGATTTCTCGCTTCGCTCGGAATAACAAAGGCGATTCAGAACGATAGAGAGTCAGAGCCGTAGCGCAACTTTGACCGATTCAGGTTCAGCACGACCTATTGAAGTTTGAAGACGACCGACACGACCACTTCTTTCTGCGCACACTCCGCCAACTTGAACTCGGCTTCCGACATCAAAACGCGTAAGGCTTCTTGGTCTAAAATCGGATTGCGAGCCTCAACGAGTTCGGCTTTGAGCGGTCTGCCGTTTTCATCAAGTTGCACCTTGCAAAGCGATTTACCTTCGAGCCTTGCCAGACGGGCAAGGAGAGGATACTCCACCTTGCTTCTAAAAATGGTTTGAACGCAAGTTTCTTGCATTGCATTCGTGAGGCTTTCTTGTGCTTCACTTGCAGAGATTTCCTGCGCAGAAAGTCGTTGCGAAAGGCTAAAAAGCACAGCAAGAATCAAAACACGCATGATGTTTTTCATTTGATTGAACTGTTTTAGTTTAAGTTTGATTGATGAAGTGCTTCTCGGAAGTATTGGAAGGAAGGTTCTCGGCGATTAACGAAACTCGAACAGATTTTGTTTCAAGATGTTGGAATTAGAATCAAACCTTGAAGAGAGACAAAAACTCACACTCATTGTGCCGCAGATTCGTGAGCGCGAGCGCATTGATAAATTTCTCACGCGGCAAGTTGAAAACGCCACGCGCACCAAAGTTCAAGAAGCGATTGATGAAGGACGCGTGCTTGTCAACGGCAAACCGGTTAAAGCCAATTACAAACTCTCACCAAGCGATGTGATTGAAGTTACGCTCACGCGCCCGCCCGCACCTGAAATGAAGCCCGAAGCCATTCCGCTTGATGTTGTTTATGAAGATGAAACGCTCTTGGTGGTCAATAAGCCTGCGGGCATGGTTGTGCATCCTGCTTTTGGAAATTGGACAGGCACGCTTGCAAACGCCGTGCTGCATCACACGCAACAGCAGTTGTCTGACATTCACGACGACGAGTTTCGTCCCGGCATCGTGCATCGGTTGGATAAAGACACATCAGGGCTGATGGTTGTTGCCAAAGAGAACGACGCGCATTTCGCATTGGCAAAACAATTTGCTCAACGCACCACCGAGAAAAAATATCTTGCGCTCGTTTGGGGCGTTCCAAAATCCGCAAGCGGCACGATTCAAACGAACATCGGACGAAGCAAGAAAAATCGCAAAGTCATGGCAGTGTATGACTTTGAATCGGAAGATGGAAAGACTGCGGTTACTGATTACGTTGTCAAAGAAAATTACCGATACTTTTCGCTCTTGGAACTTACATTGCACACTGGACGCACGCATCAAATTCGTGTGCATTTACAGCATATCGGAAATCCGATTCTCGGCGATGAAACCTACGGCGGCAAAACCATTCGCGCACTCGGCTTTTCGCAGAGTGAAAAGTTCGTAGAAAATCTTTTTGAAGTGATTCCGCGACAAGCTTTGCATGCGGCATTTCTGTCGTTTGTTCACCCGAAGCGCAAGCAGAAGGTTTCATTTGAAGCCCCATTGCCAAATGATATTCAAGCGGCGATTGAAAAAATTAAACGAGTGCTTTAACGAGCATTTGATTGCAATGAAACGGACTTTACTTTTTAGTTTAATGGTTGGATTTTGTGCATGCGCAAGTTCGGAACAATCAATCTTCACGATTGATGACAGCGAGCGGCCGATTTATGCACGTCTGATAAGCGAGCCTGATTCAGTTTCGTATTTCACCTCGTTTGACTTAACGCGCCTTGCGTATCGAGAAATTCTGCCGTCCTCTTTCAGCACGATGCTTGTGTTCATTCACGGCACGGCGGCGCAGAGCAAACTTTATCTTCCGCTCGCCGATACGCTCCGACGCTACGGCATTGCTACCGCCTTGCTCGACCTGCGCGGACACGGACTTTCCGAAGGCACACGCGGCGATGCCAAAAACACAACCGCACTCGCCCGCGACCTCAAACTTTTTCTTGACACGCTTCGCTCAAAGTACCCGCAAAAGAAAATTGTGTTAGGCGGACACAGTTTGGGCGCAGGAGCGTGTCTGAAATATCTTGCGTTTTTTTATGAACGCAAATCGCTTTACCGACCGCCCGATGCATTAGTTTTGATGAGCGGCGGCTTTTATCCAAATCCGAATCGCGTGCGAGCATCTCGCTCACAGCAAGGCGCGTTTGCGCGTGTTCATGCGCTTGAATCGCTCCTCTTAATTCCTGACCTTTTGCTCGACCTTCACCCGAAAGCCTTTGAAATTCTTTTGCCCAATGATTCGCTTGTCAGAGAAGCCGTTGCCAAAAATTTGCTCACCACACGCTACGCGCTCACGTTTTTTCTCGCCGCCTTTCCGATTGATGTAATCGAAGCCTATCAGCAAGTAAAATTCCCTACGCTGTTAGTGATTGGAAAAGATGACGAACTCTTGCATATTGCTGACGCCGAGTACACGCTTTCTCGTTTGCCTGTAAAAGAAAAATCGCTTATTGTTTCTGATGCGAATCATATTAACGTGATTTGGCGAAGTGCGCCTGCGATTGCAACTTGGATAAATTCACTTCAACTTTAATCAGAACCTTGCTTTATGAGTATTCAAGCCGAATCCAAATACATCACGCTTTCAGGATATAAACATCGATATATTGACGAAGGCAGTGGCTCAAAGGTTATTTTTCTTGCACATGGATTTTCATCATCGCTCGATATTTTCTATCGCGTTGTGCCGCTTTTTGCGGAACGGTATCGTGTGTTAGCATTAGATTTACTTGCGTTTGGAAAAACTGACAAACCGACGAACATTCGCTACTCGCTCGAACTCTACGCAAAGTTGATGAAAGAATTTTTAGAGAAAACTTGTTCAAAAACAGATTCTATTTATGGTGTAGGACACTCGATGGGCGCGAAATATCTCGTGGCGATGTCAGTGTATTATCCGAACACATTTAAGAAATTGATTCTCTCAAATAGCGATGGGTTTCTTTATCTGCCGCCGTTTATTATGATGGCGAGTTCATTTCTCTTGAAGCCTGTTCTCTACAAAATGGTTTCAAAGCCATCGTTTGTTAAAAAGACGATGAAGTCGGTTTATTATGACCCTGCGCATATTACCGAAGAGCATTTGAACCAAAATATAGAGATGGTGAAGAGCAAAGAAAATTTTGATGCGATGATGTCGCTCAATCGTGATTTTAAGTATTTAGATTTGAAGCGAATGAAAATTCGTGCACGCCTCAAAGAAATGAAAACGCCAACGCTGATTATCTGGGGAGCAAACGATAAATTTATTCCTGTCAAATATGCCAAAGTGGCTCACAAAGAAATTCCGAATTCACGCTTGCATTTAATTCCCGAATGTGGTCATGTGCCAATGGTTGAAAAGCCAGTGGAGTTTGTTCAAGCCGTAGAAGAGTTTATTAACCAAACCTAATCATTTATATGCGACTTCGCTTTGCGATTTTTCTTCTCTCTATTTTTTTCTTCGCTTGCACAACCTCAAAGCCAAACGCAAAAACAGAAAGCTCTAACACATTTCTTGTCGCTTGGTGGAATGTAGAAAACCTCTTTGATACAATAGATGACCCTACACAAGACGATGACTTTACACCAAGCGGCAAATATAAGTGGACGGAAGAGCGGCTCGATTATAAATTCAAGCAACTTTCTACGGTTATTCGCGATTTAGCGCAAAGTCGGAACTATACATTGCCCGATATTATGGGCTTCTGTGAAGTTGAGCATCAATACTTATTAGATACGCTATTTCAAAAATACTTGAACGCAAAGGCTTACAAGGTCGTCTATTATGAATCGCCTGACCCGCGCGGAATTGATGTTGGCATTGCCTATAACAGCGCAAAATTTCAACTGTTAGATTCCAAACCGCATCGCGTTAATCTCGGTCAAGGCTCGACACGTGATATTCTTGAAGCGAAGTTTTCATCAGGCGGAAAAGTGCTTTATGTTTTTGCCAATCACTGGTCATCGCGTCGTGGTGGCGAAGAAGCATCAGAGCCGCGTAGAATTGTTGCCGCTCAAACCTTGCGTGCTCGCCTTGATGAAATTTTCTCGCAAGATTCAACCGCTGACGTGATTATGCTTGGCGATTTGAACGATGAACCAAGCAATAACTCCGTTTCTAAAACGCTTCGTGCAACTGGCGATTTGAATCAAGTCCTTGCTTCAAGTGACGGCACGCTCTACAACTTCATGGCAGGCTATCAAGGCATTGGCACTTATTATTACCAAAATCATTGGGAGCGCATTGACCACGCAATTATTAGCAAAGGTTTATTTGACAATAAAGGCTTTTCAATTATTCGAAATTCATTTGCTGTTTTTCACAGAACTTATATGTTTGAGAGAGACCGAGATGGAAAACCAACCGAAAAACCCTTTCGCACGTTTGCAGGGCAACGCTATCTTGGTGGCTATGCTGACCATTTGCCTATTTTATTGGAAATCTCTCTTCTGCCGTGATACTCCAACATTTTATTATTTGGATTTTTTGCGTTTCTCGTCTATATTTCCCTTTGTCGAAAACAACTTTCACTTTCCACACTAAACACGGAGGAGCACATGAAAAAGAATATCTTTTCTTGGGTTATCTGTTCATTTCTTTGCCTACTGCTGTTCGGTTGCCAGAAAGAGGAACAAACTCCGTTTTCCTCAACTGAAGCAAAACTAACTGACAAAACGTCCGAAAGCGTTGTGAAAGAAATGCTCCTTCCTGCCTTACCGCATTTCTTACAGAAACTCGGTGAGTCACAAGAAACGGCACAATCTTTCTCTGTCGAAGAAAGTAAAGTTATTAGTTTTGAAGGATATAAATATCTTCTCATCTCTTACAGCACTCCTAAGGGTGAGTTTGGAGAAATTCTCGTAAAATATATTGACCCTGCTAATGTAAAAGAAACGTCTTTAACCTTAAAGAACGGTCAGACGATTTTTCTAACAACCGATTTGAAGGTCTATCGTTGTTATGGTAATTGCGGCTGTAAAATAAGCGTGAAAGGTGCGGAAGTCTCTTGTGGTTGCCAAACACAAGTTGGTGGATGCGAACTTCAAGTTAGCGATTGAGTGCTCAATTTTTCATTTAATTTCATTTGAAGAGAAGAAAGTCCTGTGTAAAACAGGACTTTCTTTTTTGAATTGTTTATTGCGCTCAAAGTTAGTCTTTGCCATTTGCCTTGTTCTGATTTGTGCAGTTTTTATACTTTCTGGCTTAGGTAAAATTACTGACATAGCTTGAAACTATTTTAGCCTCCGAGAATCAAGTACGGAAATTCTCGCCCTCTCTTCCAACAGTTTTTATTGTTCGGAATGATACGATTATTAGCCGCATGACAGGCGAGATTATTCCCTCGTATCTTTTTAGAGAGTAAACTTTTCAGCGTAGAAGCTATTTACTTTTGTGATTTAAACATTTTTATCAAATATCCATGAAACCTGTCATTAGCGTAGAGCATCTCACCAAAGCCTATAAAATCTTCAAAAAAGAAGAGGGCGTGCTGGGCGCAGTAAAAGGTCTGTTTAATCGGAAATATGAGGTCAAATTAGCCGTTAATGATATTTCTTTTACGATTCACGAAGGTGAACTTGTTGGATTTTTAGGTGCAAATGGTGCGGGGAAAACAACTACGCTTAAAATTCTATCGGGCTTGCTCTATCCGACTTCGGGAAAAGTAGAAGTTTTAGGATATAAGCCATATGAGCGGAAAAACGAATTTCGTAAGCAATTTGCGATTGTACTTGGTCAAAAAAATCAACTTTTATGGGATTTACCTGCACAAGATTCTTTTTTACTCTTGAAAGAAATCTACGAAGTTCCTGACGCGCAATATCGAGAGCAACTTTCACATTTAACTGAACTGCTTAATGTCAAAGATAAACTTCATGTGCAGTTGCGGCGGCTCTCGCTCGGCGAGCGAATGAAGATGGAATTTATCGGTGCGCTCTTGCATAAACCGAAAGTGCTATTTTTAGATGAGCCAACGATTGGGCTTGATGTGGTCGCTCAGCTTTCTATTCGTGAGTTTATTAAGCACTATAACCGTGAGAATAAAACGACGATTATTCTCACCAGCCACTACATGCAAGATATTGAAGCCCTCTGCGAGCGCGTGATGATTATTGACGGCGGGAAACTATTTTTTGACGGCGCACTTACCGATATTGTCGATAAATTCTCTTCGGAAAAATTTCTGATGCTTGACTTTCACACGCCGATTGAACGTGATGCACTTTCAGAGTTTGGAGCGATAGAACATTTTGATGGACTATCGGTAAAATTGCGCGTGCCGCGTCAGCATATTTCTAAAATTTCTGCCGAAATTCTTTCGCGCTTTGACGTGCAAGACCTCACGATTGAAGAAGTGCCGATTGAAGATATTATCCGCACTCTTTTTTCTCGCGAGCGTTTAAGTTGAGCGTTTCAATATCTAATTCAAAAAGAAAGTGCTTTTTTTAGCAATACCTTTTTCACCTTTAACGAGGTCGGCGGCATCGGCATATGGATCATGTTCAAAAAATAGAACCCAGTTTTCATCGACCGCTTGTTCTAATAGTTTCTTTTTTTCGTTCATGATTTCAAGCGGATAGAGGTCATAGCCCATCACCCAAGGTAGTGGAATATGTGTCGCTGTTGGGATTAAGTCGCCGCAATAGCAAATAGATTTATCTTCGCCTTTAACGCGCACAAGTTGCTGACCGTGCGTATGGGCGTTAGAAATAATTAAGTGAATATCGGGGAAGAGTTCGATTTCGCCATCTACAAATTTCAGTTTATCGGCTTCCAAGAGCGGCACAAAATTTTCTTTCATATAACTGACGCGCTCACGAGCGTTTGGGTTCATTGCCCATTTATAGTTGGCTTCTTGGACATAGTAAGTTGCATTTTTGAAGGTTGGCACAAGTTTGCCGTCAATATTTTTGACTGCGCCGCCCGCATGGTCGAAGTGCAAATGTGTGAGAATGACATCAGTTATATCATCAGGGGTTATGCCTGCTTTTGAAAGGTTCTGCTCGAGAAAAGATTCCGAGATTTTATACATACCTTTGGATTTTTCGTCCCACTTTTGTCCCATGCCTGTATCAACGAGGATATTTTTGCCGTTGCCTTTAATGAGCATGGCGCGGGCGGACATATCGATTCTATTTTTCTCGTCTGCGGGATTCGTTTTTTCCCAAAGTACTTTCGGAACGGTTCCGAACATTGCACCGCCATCGAGAGCGAATCGCTCACATTCAATCGCGAAAATTTCGTATTGACCGATTTTCATACTTGTATATTTGAATATGGTAAAAATAGAAAAGCCGCAAGCGGACACTTGCGGCAAGTGATTGATTTAAAGCCCGAAGACATCTTTGACTTTTTCAAATGGCGATGTTTTGCCGTTATGTTTTGCACTGGGATTTAAGTTTGGCGATTGGCGCAGTTGTTTGAGCAGTTCTTTATCGGCGGCACTGACTTGGCTCGGCACGTGAATTTGCAATCGAACGATTTGGTCGCCACGTCCGTAGCTGTTGAGATGTTTGATGCCTTTTTCAGGGATTCGGATTTCGCGCCCTGAGGGTGAACCTGGTGGAATTTCAATGACCATAGAGCCTTCCAAAGTGGGCACGCTGACTTTCGCGCCTAATACGGCATCGGCAAAACTAATGTTTAAGTGATAGACGATATTATCTTCTTCGCGCGTAAAATAGGGGTGTTCTTCTTCTTCAATGACGACGAGTAAATCGCCGGGTGCGCCGCCGCGTAATCCTGCGTTGCCTTGTCCGCGCAATGGAATATAATTTCCTTCTGTGACACCGGCGGGAATAGAGACTTTGATTGTGGATTCGCCTTGAACGCGTCCTTCGCCATGACACACTGGGCATTTATCTTTAACAATTCTACCTTCGCCGTTGCAGGTTGGGCAAGTGGTGATATTAACGAACTGACCGAACATCGTGCGCGAGACTTGACGCACTTCGCCCGCGCCGTTGCAGGTTGGGCAAGTGTCGTAGTTGCCATTTTTTGACCCAGTGCCGTCGCATGCTTCGCAAGTTTTTTGCTTTTTAATTTTCAGGGTTTTGTCGACACCGTTGGCGATTTCTTCGAGCGTGAGTTTGAGCCGGATTTTAAGGTCGGAGCCGGGCACACCGCGCTGACGTGAGCGACGTCGTCCGCTACTTGCTTCTGCAAAGCCTTCGCCGAATTGACTACCAAAAATGTCGCTGAATGCACTGAAAATATCGTCCATACTTCCGCGTCCAGCAAAGGGATTAGCCCCTTCGGAAGCGGCGGAAGTGCCGACCCCTGCATGTCCGAATCGATCGTAGCGCGCGCGCTTTTCTTCATTGCTCAAAACTTCATAGGCTTCGTTGATTTCTTTGAACTTTTCTTCTGCCGATTTGTTGTTCGGGTTGCGGTCAGGGTGATATTGCATCGCTAATTTGCGATAGGCTTTTTTAATGTCGTCGACGCTTGCCGAGCGCGAAACGCCTAACACTTCATAGTAATCTCGTTTGGTCGTTGCCATAGTTTATTCGCTTTTTTCAGGTTGAGTTTCTACTTCTTTGGCGACCACGACTTTTGCGTGGCGAATGACTTTATCGTGAAGCATATATCCAGGTTCAAATTCTTCTACGATGGTTTCGGGATCTGCGTTGCTGGTTGGCTGTTGGGTGAGAGCTTCGTGATAGTTGACATCAAATTTTTTTCCAAGTGATTCTATGCGAGTTACGCCGCGCTCCTCCAATGTTTTAAGCAGTTTTTGCTGAATGAGCTTTACGCCGTCAACGTAGATTTTCGCGTCGGGATTGCCTGTTAAAAATTTATCAGCATTTTTAATGACGCGCTCTAAATCGTCTAATGTCGGAAGCAGTTTTTTAATAAGACCTTCTTCGGCGAATTTAAGAAATGCCGCCGCTTCTCGCTCTTTCTGGCGACGGAAGTTCTCGTAATCTGCCGCCTTACGATAGAGTTGGTCTTTGAACATGTCCCGTTCTTGCTCCACTTGTGAGAGTTTCTCTTTCAAGATTTCTACCTCTGACTTTTCGGTTGATTGTGTTGATTCTGATGCTTGCGTTTCTTGGGAAGCGGTTTCCGATGCTTCTATTTTCACGTCTTCGTTGTTTATTTCTACTTTTAGTTCTTCGGGCATGGTTGCAATTTAGGTTTAATTGTATGAGTTATAGTAAGATGACAGTTTGAATGAGTTACGATGTCAAGGCTTGCGACAGACGCTTAGCCATGTAGTCAATCACACGCACGACTTTTGCGTAGTTCATGCGCGTCGGTCCGATAACGCCAACCGTGCCAATCGTATCGCCTACGCTATATTGTGCAGTAACGATACTACACTCTTTTATTTTGCTCTCTAAGTTTTCTTTTCCAATTCGAATGCTGACGGAATCGTTGATTTCGGGGGGCATGGATTCTTCAAGCAGATGCACAATGACCTTTTCATTTTCTACGAGTTCGATAATGCCGCGCACTTTTTCGGGCTGTTCAAATTCAGGATAGGCTAAGATATTTTCTTTGCCTGCAATGTGAATGCGTTCGGTTTGCGGCTGTTCGTCGAAAACTTTATCGGCCGAATCCAAAAAGATTCTCAGTAAGCCTGATTCATCTTCGTAGTCGGCGACGCGCTCGGCGAAAGTCTGCCGAATTTCCTCTAAGGTCAATCCTGAAAGCCGCTCGTTAAGGACTTGGGAGAGTGAATCTAACTTTTGGCGCGAAATTTCGGCGCGAACTTCGAGCATAATGGTTTTCACTAACCCAGAGCGAATCGAGATAATGACCATAATTTTGCTCGATGAAAGCGCGACCATCTCGAGCTTTTCAAACACGCCCGTCGAGAGTTTGGGCGAGAGCACGATTCCGATTTGTTTTGAAATTTGACCGAGAATTTTAGATGCCATTCTCAAAATATCATCGGATTGTGTCGCGCGGTCAGCTATTAGCTGGTCAATGTTCTGGTCTATCTTCATGCGTTCAGATTGAGAGAGTTCCCCGACGCGCATCATATCATTAACATACAACCGATAGCCTTTATCGGTCGGAATTCTTCCGGCTGATGTGTGTGGGTGAGTGATGTAGCCTTCTTCTTCGAGGTCTGCCATCACGTTGCGGATTGTGGCGTCGGAAAGCCCCAAATCGGAATGCTTCGAGAGAAAGCGCGACCCAACGGGATTTGCCGTCAGGATAAAGTTCTGAATAATGAGCTCGAGAACTTCTCGTTCGCGTTCATTTAACTCTCTTGCCATTTGACTCACCCATTTAGATTATTGCCTCAAAGTTTATGCCGAAGTTAATGTATCGGCGAATTTTTCAGAGCATTATGACAAAACTTCACACGGGGCAGGTTTATCCGCCAAGACCTAACTCTTTGAGCATCTCCAAGTTTGCGCCGCCCATCATTCCGCCGGTGATTTTGGTAATTTCTTCTTGCACCATTTTTGCCGATTCAGCAAGGGCTTTATTGGCGGCAGCGACGATTAAATCTTGAAGCATATCGATTTCATCAGGATTGACGAGGTCTTTTTCAATCTCAATTTTGACGAGTTCGTGCTTTCCGTTTGCGGTTACTTTCACCATTCCACCCCCGGCATCTGCCGTTACGCTCTTTTTAGCCAGTTCGCGCTGAATCTCTTCCATCTTTTTGCTCATTTCTTGAACCTGTTTGAGCATGCCTGCCATGTCTTTGAGTTGCATATTGAGTTACTGTTATGAGTTTTGAAAAATTGGAAATCGCACGTAAAAGGTCGCGCCTTTGTCTTTGCCGTCGGATTCTGCCCAAATTTTGCCACGATGCAGTTCGACGAGTTCTTTAACAATCGCAAGCCCTAATCCCGTTGAACTTTCGTTGCCTGTCGGCTTTGCTGAAAGCCGCTGAAACTTGCCAAAGAGTTTGGATTTGTCCTCTTCCGTTAAACCTTGCCCTTCATCGCTCACGGCAAGCTCAATCGCCTTATCCGACGCAATACGCCGCAGGCTGACCGTGATTCGCTTTTCATTTGGACTATACTTTATCGCATTGCTGAGCAAATTTTCTATAATTTGAACAAGATACTGCCTATCGGCAAGAACACAGCAATTTGGTTCAAGGTGCAGGACTATCACTTGTGATTTTTCTTCTGCACGGGAACGATAAAACTCAACGATTGCCTCGCAAAGTTCGCTCACATTGACTTCGGAAAGATTCAGGGCGATTTTTCCTTGCGAGATTGCCGCGTCTTGCAACAAGAGCGTAATCATTTCTACCATTCGCTCTGATGCAGTGCGGATTCGCTGTGCATATTGTTGTACGAAGGAATCATTAACGCGTTCTTTGATGAGCTCTGCAAAGCCGAGAATCGATTGAAGCGGATTTTTAAGGTCGTGCGCGGCAATGCCCAAGAGTTCGGTTTTCAATCGATTCGCTTCTGAAAGTTCCTTGTTGAGCCGTGTCAGTTCCGCATTCTTTTGTTTTTCCAATTCCATTTCGCGCTTGCCCTGTTCAAGCTCAAAGGCAAGTTGCATGTTGCGAATCTTACGGTTGGATTCTTCATTGAAGAGTTCTTTTTCAAGTTCGTAAAAACTCTCGTATGCCGACAGTGCCGATTCAAAATCGCCGAGTGCGCGATAGACATCGACCATGAGCCGATAGACTTGCAACAATATATTTTTCAGTTGCGCTTTTTTTCCAATCCGAAGCGCGTTGCGAAGCAGGTGCAGTGCTTCCTCTTTTTCGTTGCGTTTAAGAAGCAAATTCGCTTGCTTGTGCAAGACTTCCACTTCGACCTGCACATTGCCAGATTTTTTCGCCGCCTTCAAACTTTCTTCATAAAAGAACAACGCTTCGTTTTCCATGCTCAACGCCTCATAGCATACGGCAATGCTTGCCAGTGCCATAGAGAGATGATACACATGATCAATTTCCTCGAAGATACGTTTGCTTTGATAATTCACTTCAAGGGCTTCATCAAATCGTTTCATTTCATAGTAGACAATACCGATGTTTCCAAACGCCATTCCGATACCTTCTTTGGAGCCAACCTCTTCGGCGAGTTTCAGGCTTTTTTGATAGAACGATAACGCATGCTCGGGCTCGCCAACCTTTTGATAGACTGTGCCTATCGCATTCAAGGCTTGTGCCACATCGGCTTTATCGCCCGATTCTTCGGCGATTTTTTGGCATTTGAGATAATAATCGAGCGACTCGGCGTAGTTCCCGATTTTGAAATGAAGCCAACCGATATTGTTATAGACCGACCGCAACCGTCCATAGTCGCGCATTGTCTCAAATTTCTGCACGGCTTCCAGATACAGCATCATGGCTTTTTGCAGATTATTGAGGTAGTGATAAGCATTGGCAATGTTGTGAATGACGTTGGCAAGTGCACGCTCATCACCGAGTTGACGACGGATTTTTTCTTCTTGTAGAAATGCGTCTAATCCTTCCTTGAACTCCGAGAGTTGAATGTGGTGAAGTCCTTTGAGTTTGAGGGCTTCGGCTTTGCCGAGCTCGTAACCGGCTTCGGTTGCAAGGCGAATGGCTTCGTCGCACGCTTTCAAAGCATCGCGCCGCGCACGCTCGCTTGCCGTTCCTGACAGCGTGGCGCGTTTAAGCAGGCTTTGAACTCGGTGTTCTATGGATTCCTCTGTTTTCACCATCTCTTTGTTGTTGTATCCCTAAATCAACGATTTCGCTACTGCAAGAATTTCCGCTGTTTCTTTTTCGGAAGGAGACTCGGCGTAGAATCGCACAACCGGCTCGGTGCCGCTGAATCGCACGAGAAGCCAAGAACCATCGTCGCAAATCATCTTTACGCCGTCGCGCTTATCAATCGCCGTAACGGCTTTGCCTGCGAGGTGTTTGGGCGGTTCGGTTTGAAGTTTGGCGAGTAAGGCGTTTTTCTTTTCATCGGTCAAGCGCAAATTTTCGCGCACGGTGTAGAACGCGCCGTATTCCTCGTAAAGCCGTTTAAGATACGCCGACAGCGGCTGTTTGGTTCTCGCCGTGATTTCCACGAAGAGCAAACACGCCAGCACGCCATCTTTTTCAGGAATGTGCTGATACACAGATAGCCCGTTGGACTCTTCGCCGCCGACAATCATATCCTCGCGCATCATAATCTCGCCAATGTATTTGAAGCCGACAGGCACATCATAGAGTTTGATATTTTCTTTCTTTGCAATCGCATCGATGAGGTGCGTGGTTGCCAGTGTTCTCACCACACAGCCTTTCCAAGTGGGCTTATGCTTGATGGCGTAATGAAAGAGAATCGCAAGCAGTTGATTGGCTTGCAGATAAGTGCCAGTTGAGTCCACAACAGCGTAGCGGTCGGCATCGCCATCGTTAGCAATTCCAATTACGAACTCGCCATTTGCGCCGCGAGTTTTAACGCGCTCGATAAGTTCGGGAATGCGCTCTTCGGAAGGTTCGGGCGCACGTCCGCCAAAATACACATCGCGGTAGCCATGCAAGGTTTCAACCTCAACGCCAAGATTGCGCAAAAATTTATCGGTGTAGTCGCGTGCCGTGCCATACATCGCATCATAGACGACTTTAATGCCTGATTCTGCAATGACTTTCGTATCCACAATTTCCGAAATGCGTTGTAAATACGGCTCATTCGGGTTGATGATTTCTATCTTCTTTTCAGCAACAAGTTTCTCGAAGGGTTCTAATGTTTCGGGTGTTGGATTTTGCTTGTGCGCGGCGTAGAGTTCATCAAAATACTGCTCGAATTTTTTGGTGATTTCAGGCAGAGCGGGCGCGCCGTCCGATGTCGAGAACTTCAAGCCTTGATAGTCGGGCGGGTTGTGCGATGCGGTGAAGTTGATGCCGCCGCCTGCCTTGCGCCGCCGAATTTCGTAACTGATGACGGGCGTTGGCGTATCGCGCTCACAGAGAAAAACTTGAACGCCGTTGGTTGCAAAAAATTGCGCCGCCAATTTTGAAAACTCTTCGCCCAAAAATCGCGTGTCGCGACCAATCACAAGGCTACTTAAATTCTCCTCGCGCAAGTATCTCAAAATTGCTTTCAGCACGAGTGTGAGATTTTCAAAGGTAAATTCGTCGGCGATAATCGCTCGCCAACCTGATGTTCCAAATTTGATTTTCATCATCGCGTTTTGGTTTTAAGGCTGTGATTAAACTTGCGGCGATTGAGGATTTTGTGCCGCTTCCGATTCAGTTGCTTGATGCGTTGCGGTTGTGTCGCAATTGCTTTCTATTGGCTCTGCTTGTGGTTGCGTGCTTTCAATCGGTTTCGGTTCGGCAAGTGCTTCTTGGTGCTTGGTGCGTTCAAGTTCTTCGGCGTGTTTCTTTTCGTTCAGAATCGCTCGGTATTCGTGATATTTTTCCAACAGCCCTCCAACTGTTGCCACGCGCAAGAACACACGACTTGCCACCAACACTTGTTGCATCAAGATAAGTGCGAACACGCCAATGCCTGTTTCGCCTTTCGGCGCAATCACATGAAGCACAAGTCCAATCACGCCCACACACAACAAGAAGACTAACAGAATTCCAAAGAGCGAGACAAAATTTTTTAACACGATTTTGAACGCACTAATAAAGGCTTGAAATGGCTTCATCGCTTCACTCACGACTTCAAACTTTGCCACTTCGAAGACAAGGTAAAAGAATACAAGTATTATCGCCGCAAGTCCAATACCTGTAAGCGTCCATATCACCATCGGCACTTCGCTGATTGCGCGTTCCGATTGTGCGTTTCCGATTGCAGAAAAAATTACGACAACCAAAATCGGCATGAGCCAAGTAAGTGCGAAAATGAAGCCCAGCACGATGAAGCGTCCAACATAGCGCGCTGAATCGGCAAAGAAATCAGGAAACGAAAACACTCCGCGCCGTAGCGAAGCAATGATGCCACCTGATAGGAAGACGCTCATCACCACATAGCCCACTAACAGCCAGTTGAAGATTTTGAGCAGTGATGAAATGCTCGCACTCGCATAGTTCAAATCCGAAAGAAAGGTGAAATCGAATCCTTCAACTAATCGGCTTGACACGTCGCGCAAGGCAAATTCATCGGCGAGCAGATTTTTGAACGCCAGTGCAAGCCCCAGCGCGAACACAAGGTTTATCGCATACAAAAGCACCGTGAGTTGCCACTGCGTTAAGGCGCGTTTAATGCCCGTTTGAATTGCTTGTATCATACTTTTTTTCGTTTGGTTAAGCAAAGATGAGCAGAAGGTTTTGAATCCAGAACATGGCGTTCATCGCCCATTTCCAGAAGCCTGTGGTTTGTGGTTTTGTGGTCAGCGCGTTGTTATTGCGATTGACATCGAGCAGAAATTTATTTTCGGAATCGATGTAAGCCGCAACGGCTTTTGCAGGCTTAACAAATTCATAGACTTTGTAGCGTCCGACACCGTCCCACACATCACGAAATTCCGTGCCATCAGAAAACTTGATGAGAATATCCATCGGCGCAATGGCTTCTTCTTTGCGCTCAAAAACGACCTTGCTTTTGAATGTGCCTTCCGTGCTTTTCGCGTCAGCACTTACGCCTTCGGGTTCATCATCATCGCTTTCGCCGACAGTAATCGCTTGCACGGCATAATCCATTGCAACGGTTGAGTAAAGGAATTGACTAAAAAACGGCGTGAAATCTTTACCTGTAACTTCGTTGACCGTTTGAATGAAATCGCGCGTGGTTGGGTGTTTAAATTTGAACCGCTCGAAGTAAGTGCGCATGACGCGCTTCATCATTTCCTCACCCAAGATATTTTCAAGTGTGAGCATCATGGTGCCGGGTTTGTTGTAAGAAAAAATGCCGTAGCCGCCACGTTGATAAGTCCAAACGGGCTTGACGATGGTATCACGCTTTGCATTGCTTGGCGAGGTGTAGCCTGCGCGTGATTGCTCCACATCACCGATTCGAATTCCCAGAAAGTCAATCGCCGAAGTCTTATCGCCAAAGGCGGATTTTTTCCCCGCTTCGCCGCCGTAGTAACGACGCATGACGGACATTTCAAGCCATGTATTCATACCTTCATCAAGCCACGCCTCCTCGAACTCATTGCTGGCAAGCATTCCGTAAAAGTATTGATGACCGAACTCGTGAACGGTTACGATTTCCGTCGTTTTAATTCCAAGCGGGACTTTCCAAAATGTGCCTGCGGTGATGAAGGTGGGATACTCCATTCCGCCTGCGCCTGAGCCGCCGTAGACGGGGTCAACAATCGTGAGCGTGGAATAAGGATAAACGCCGAGCCACTCTTCTGCCCATTCAAGCGTGTGTTTGACGGCAGTGAAGTGTCGCTCGGCTTGGTCGGCGTGTTGCGGTTGCGCAAGAAACGTGAGTTTAATCGTATGACCGCCTTTGCTGGCGTAAGTGTCTGTAAAGACTTGAAAGAGCGGAGAGGCTGTCCAAGCGAAGTCGTGAACATCTTCTTGATAAAAGACAAGGGTTTTCGTGTCGCCTTGTTCGGTTTCGGATTGCAGAACGCCTGTTGCTCCAACAACATAACTTTTGGGCACGGTTAGTGAAACACGATAGATGCCGAAGTCCGCAAAAAATTCTGAATTGCCGTGAAATTGATGGCAGTTCCACTTTCCACGCGGCGCAGTGAGCGGCACATATCGCTCGCCGGGGGCTTCATAAACACCAATTTTCGGAAACCATTGCGCTACGAGAAAAAACTTTCCATCGGCGGCGTAGCCCGTTCGCGCAAAAATTTTCGGCAGTTTGCTTTTGAACTTGATTTCTAATTTCACTTCGGCTTTGGGCAAAACGGGCGAAGGCAACATGACTTGCGCGACAGTTTGGTCGTCTTTGTTGTTGTCGTCAGTTTGAATAAATTGAAGCCGACGGGTTAAGTCTTCGGACAATTCTTTTCCGTTGAGCGAAAGCAGTTTCATAGATTGAATCTCAACGAAGCCCCAAACATTTTCGTTATCTGTATCTTCAAGTCCAATGCCGCGAAGTTGTCCGCCTGATTCTTTGAAGAAGGTTGAATTTTGATTTTTGAAGGCATTGAGGTAGAGGTGGAATTGTAAGTCGGGAACGGTGTCGTGGGTGTGATTTTTCCAAGTAAGAATTTCGGTTGCCGTGATGGTTCTTGAAGGCACATCGAGCGTTGCGGTGATGTCGTAGTTGGCAAGTCGTGGGGACAACTGTTGAGCTTGTGCGAAACACACGCACATGTGCAGTAAGATTATGTGCTTGACAACCAGTTTCATTTTTCGGAGCATCGTGAAAAGTCTTGATGATTGAACGGTAATTATGAGTTTGACGAATATACGCTACACAGATTCAAAGTTTTTCAGACTTTGCTTTTGCGGCAAAGTTTTTGAACGGCTCATGTTTTATTGTAACTTCAACACTCAATTTATCATCACAAAACACTATGGAGACGCTTCACCAAGCATCACCTTTAACAATGGAAGAATGGCGTGAGTTAAGAACGCAGATAAATGAACTCTTTGACATCACCTTTCGTTACGCCGAACTGGTTGCCAAAGAAGGCGATGCCGTTTGGGACCGAGACCGCCCGAAATTTTACAAACCTGCTTCCAAAACGATTGACGAAGCCATTGCCGAATATGAGGTGCGTTTAGCGGCATTTGAAGCCGAACGAAAAAAAGCCTACATGGAAATTTACTCAAAGCTCAAAGCCGATAGCGTCGACCGCGTCGCAACGATTGAACGATTAGTTACGAAACTTGCCCAAACACAAGGAGTTGACTTTAAGGCGCAATAATCACGATACCGACTGTGTCATCAACAAAACAGCAACCCAAAACCAAAAGCCTAACCGCTAAAACTTCTGACGGCAATAATATCCACTCGATCATTGCACACGCCGTCTCCATCAGGCATAGCGACCCTCGCCAAGCAATGAATCTTAGCGAGCAGGCTCTTGCTCTTTCAAAAACACTTGGTTATGAAGCTGGCATTGCCAGCGCATTAGCGCAAAAAGCTGTCTGCCATTTTCACTTCGGCGAATACGATACGAGCTTTCAACTTGCACACGAGGCTTTGGAGCGTTTTACAGCGTTAAACGATGACTTCGGCAAAGCCTATTCGCTCAAAGTGATTGCCTGCGTTCAGGCGGTTCTGGGGCAACAGGAAAAAGCATTGGAGCAATTTTTAAGTGTCTTGTCGCTTCTCAAGCAAGCTCCTGACGAACACCTACTCGGACAGAAAACGATCGAAATCGGCACCGTGATGATGAACATTGGCACTGCCTACTTGAATGCTCACAATTATCAGCAATCTCTTACTTACTACTCAAAGTCGTTTGAGTATCAATCACAAACAAATAACCTTGGCGGAATGGCAGAATGTGCCGCGAATCTCGGTGCGCTCTATATTCATCTCAAACAGCCCGACGACGCAATTCAGTGGCTTGAACGCGCCAGCGATTACTCCAAAGCCATCAACAAATCAAGTTCCCACATTGTTGCACTCATCAATTTGGCTGAGGTTTATCGTGATAGGGGAAACCTTGATAAATCCGCTCATCTCTTACAAGAATCCATACGCCTTGCCGACGAGAGCGGCGATATGCGCTACGCCTATATGGCTCATCACGCTCTTTCCGGCATCTACGAGATACTTGGCAACTACAAAGAAGCCTTGCTCTGCTACAAAAAATACGTGGAACTCTATGAGCAATTTTACGGCAAGCAAATGGAGCAAAAAATAAAATCGCTTGAAATTCAATTTGCCGTCAAAGAAGCCGAGAAAAACGCGCAACTTTCCGCCCAAAGCGAGAAAATCAAACAGCTCGAAGAAATGGTAACGATTTGCGCTTGGTCAGGAAAAATTAAAATGGACGAGAAGTGGGTGCGCGTCGAAGAGTTTCTGCAAAAGAAGTTTGGCTTCAAAGTAACGCATGGCATTACCGAAGAAGTTGCTGAAAAATTGCGCAAAGAATATAACCTCGGCAAGCCACTCTAAACCGAATTACGCACTCACCGCCATCTTCAACGCCGTTGCGAAGTGAATTGCTTTTGTGTTTATGCCTGCCTTCTTCAACCCGTATTGCAACTGAAGCAAACAGCCCGGATTTGCCGTTACAACAAACTCCGCCTTCGTTTTCTTAATCGCTTCTACTTTCATCTCCAAAAATTGCTCCGACCAATCAGGTTGCAAGAGATTGTAAATGCCCGCACTGCCACAACATTCAGGCGAATTGAGTTCAGCCACTTCCGTAAACGCCCGTCGCAACAGCGTTCTTGGCTGTGCCTTAATTTTTTGCCCATGCTCCAAATGGCAAGCATCTTGATAGGTGATTCGCGCGTTAAGTTTTCTTGTTGGAGAAAAATTTAATTCCATCAAAAACTCGGATAAATCGCGCACACGCATGGCGACACGGCTTGCGCGTCTGTGCATCGGACTTGATTCATCAAAGAGTTTCGGATAGTGTTTCATCATCGCACCACAGCCTGCAGAATTGACCACGATGGGCGCATCGCTTCCCTCAAAGGCAAGAATGTTTGCTTCCGCCATCGTTTTGGCTTCGTTCAGATAACCGTTGTGCGCGTGCAATGCGCCGCAACAAATTTGACCTTTCGGCAACTGCACTGTTTTGCCAATCGCTTCCAACACTTTTGCCGTGTCGTGATGCACCTCGCTGAACGCCGTATTCATCAAACAGCCTGAAAGAAATTGCACCGATTCAAGATTTGGATTCGGTGCGAAAGTCTCATCAAAAAAATGTTCTGAAAATGCAGGCGCAAGGTCGTAGGCGCGTTTGAAGTTATCAGGCAGATTGTTTTCCAACGGCGATTGTTGAAGCACATAGAGCAATCGTGAAACGGCTTTGAACCGCTTTGGATACGGAAAAATGTGCTTCATCGCGAGGTCTTTCACGATTGAGGCGGGGCGATTTTTTTCAAGCGACTGCACGCGGTCTTTGGCAGATTCGAAGATGGTTTCGTAATCCACGCCGGCTGGGCAAGCCGTAACGCACGCCAAACAGCCCAAGCAGGTATTGATTGAATCGCTCACCTCACGAATTTCTTTTTCATCGTTCAATTTGCCTTCAAAGATGGTGCGTGTGAGTTGAATGCGTCCGCGTGGCGAGTAGCGTTCTAAATTCGTGAGGCTATATGTTGGACACGTTGGGAGACACAAGCCGCAATGCATGCAATTGAGCAAGGTTTCATCGGAAAGAAGCGGAAAGAGAGCCGCGCTGTTATCGACAGTTTTTTCGTTGGTAATTTTTTCGTTCATCTCGAGCTTTGGCAAAAAATTCTTTGAGGAGAGCGGTTGTCTTTTCTTCCATAATGCCGCCGATAAGTTCAGCGCGGTGAGTGAGTTTGGGATTATCGAGCAAATTGAAGAGCGTGCCTGCCGCGCCCATTTTGGCATCATAACTGCCGAAGACGACGCGCCCAACTTTGGCGAGCAAAATCGCGCCTGCGCACATTGGACAAGGTTCGAGCGTTACGACGAGCGTGCAATCTTGCAAATACTTCGATTCCATAGTCGCCATTGCCGCAGTGAGCGCAATCATTTCAGCGTGAGCCGTTGCATCACCGAGCATTTCGGTTTGATTAAATCCGCGCCCAACCACACTTCCATTTGAATCTAAAACGACTGCACCCACAGGCACTTCGTTTTTCTCAAAGGCTTTTTCGGCTTCGCGCAAGGCAAGCGACATCCATCGTTCAAGCATCTGTTTCAGATTTTTCTTGTGCGAAACTTAACACGCTTTCAGCATTACGCCAATTTTACTTTCGGATACTTTCCGCCTAAAAATTTCTCGAAGAGATTTTTTCTCATGGATTTGTATTCCGTGTCCAAGAGTGCGAAGGTGTTCAAGTCTTTCCATCGCGATGGGGCAACTTTGCCTGCAAGTTTCTGAACGCCCTCGAAGCGGAATCCAATTTTTTCAATGACACGATTGCTGGCGACATTGTCCGTTGCCGCCGATACGGCTACACGGTGCAGTTTGAGTTCCATAAACAAGCCTTCCAATATCAGCACGACCGATTCAGTGGTGTAGCCTTTGCCTGAAAATGCTGTGGCAATCCAATACCCAATGCTTACCGATTCGTTCAGCCAATCAATCGGGTGCGTGGCAATCACGCCGATAATTTCTCTTGACGCTTTGAGCACAATTCCAAAATGAAAGGCTTGGTTGAGGTTCATTTCTTGAACAGCGCGCAGCAAGTAGTCATCTTCTTCTTTGCGCGTGATTTTGTCTCGCATCCAAGGCATGAACTCACGCAGTTCATTTGCCGACGCATTGATGAGGGAAACAAGACGCTCCGAATCGGAAAGGTTTAGTGGGCGAAGCAGGACGCGCTCTCCAAGAATTTCCATTGGAATTATGAAACGGAAAGTAAGATGGCTTCGGCTTCTTTGAGTTGTTCGGGCGTATTGATGCCGCGAATTTCATCAAAGTTTGGTGCGAGAACGGCGGCAATGCGCTCGCCTTGTGAAAAAAAAATTTTGAACACATCAGGCAAGTAGTACTCGCCTTGTGCATTGTCGTTGGAAATGTGCTTCAAGGCATCAAAAAGTTTCTGCTTGTTGAAAACATAAATGCCTGAGTTGATTTCGGTGATGGCAAGTTCGGCAGGCGAAGCGTCTTTATGTTCAACGATTTTGAGCACGTCGCCTTGTTCGCCACGAATCACTCTGCCGTAGCCTGTGGGATTGTCAAGCACAGCAGTAAGCACAGTCGCAACGGCTTTTTTCTCACGATGCACATTCAGGAGCGATTGAAGCGTTTGGACTTTCGTGAGTGGCACATCGCCCGAAAGCACGATGACTTCACCTTCAAAGTCGCTCAATGTCGATTCGGCTTGCATGACGGCATGCCCTGTGCCAAGTTGCGGCGATTGAAGCGCGTATTCCACGCGATAACCTTTTGTTGCTTCTTTGACTGCGTCGGCTTGATGCCCCACAATCAGCACCACTTTGTCGGGATTGAGCGCGAAGGCAGTATCAAGAACGTAATGAATCATCGGACGAGCATTGAGCGCGTGAAGCACTTTGGCTAACTCCGACTTCATACGCGTTCCTTTGCCCGCCGCCATAATCAAAACGGCTAATGCCATGTGTGAAAGGATTGAGATTGATAATCGCGAAGATGCGTTTAGGTCAGCACAAACGGTTCCTCACCAACGCGGTAGAGTTTGGTAGGGCGATTTTGTTTATCGACCAGCACGACGAGTGGCTTGTATTGTTTGGCTTCTTCGCGCGTCATTTCAGCGTAGGTCATGATGATGATTTCATCGCCGACAGCGGCAAGACGCGCACACGCGCCGTTCAGTTGCACGACACCTGACCCGCGCTCTCCTTCAATGATGTAGGTCTCGAAGCGTGCGCCATTGTTGTTGTTGACGATTTGCACTTTTTCGTTTGGCAACATATCTGCTGTTTCAATTAAATCCGCATCGAGCGTAATACTGCCTTCGTAATACAAATCGGCGTGGGTAACCGTTGCGCGATGAATTTTGGATTTCAAAATGTGTAAGTGCATCGTCTTAAGTTCTTCTCATTGAAAACTGTAAAAGGTAGGCGCAAAGTTAAAAGACTTTGCCGAAAATGCAATCGTGATAAGTGAAGCAGAAAAAGCGGATTATGACTTCGGCACGTTTTGAATGTCGACAAGTGGAAGTTGAAGTTTTTGAGCAATTTGCTCATCACTCAATCCTAACTCTCGCAACAGCGGCACCATAGCGCGTTTCGTCAAATACTCTCCTTCTGCTTTGCCTTCCTCAAAGACTTCCTTGTAAAATGTGGTTTCCTTAAACAGGTCTTTTTCTATGCCTGACATCTTCCGTATCTCCTCTTTGGTTAAGTTTTTGTAACTCAAAATTTTCAGAAGCAAGCTTAGTTCAAGGTTGTTTGCGCTTTGTGCGATTTTCCTTGCGCGTGATTCTAACTTTGCTTCGGGTGTAATGAGCAATTCAAACAATGCTACGGCAACAAAGTCCGATTCAGGCAGTTCATCGAGGTAGACGCGCTTGAGGCGTGTCGGCGTAAGCAACTCGGCATAAGATTCTTGCACTTGCTCAACGCTTCGTGATGGATAGATAACAACGGCTTGCCAATTCGCTGCGGAATATTGGTAGAGATATAAAAAAACTTCGGCGAATAAGTTTGCATAAAATCGCTCATCTTTTTGGAATTGTGCTTTGACCAGGTATGTCGTTTTTCGCTTGTCTTTTGGAATGAAAACAGCATCAATACGAAAGGCGGGTTCTTTCAACTCAACCGATTTGAAGTCATAGTGCGCCGCATCTTCGGGGTTTCTGCCAATGAGAGAAAAGAAACTTTGCGGAAGAGCCTTAAAACTTTCAAAAATGAGTTCGTCGGGCGTTGTTTCAGAAGCCTTTGATTTTGAATGTCGAGAATTGTCTGTTTGAGCGTGTGCGCCGTTGCCAGTCGTGTTGGTCTGCGCTTTGGGCGCGAAGACACCACGAAGGCGAAAGGAGGTTTCTTTAATCTCAACCGATGTGAATTGATAGCGCGCCGCCTCTTCGGGCTTTCTGCCAATGAGCGCGAAGAAGCCCTGTGGAGCTTGTTGCAATAAGTGATAAACGAGTTTTTCTATGGACATCTCAAAGGGATTGAATGTTATGCCGAAAAGATAATTGCGTCGCAAACAAAAATCCGCCTTCAAGAGGCGGACTTTTTTACTGATAAATTTCTTGGTGCTTATGCTTTGATTGCTTCTTTGCGCACGCCGTTGGTTTGGGCTTTGCGTTCAGGCAGGAAGGTGAGCCAGCCGTGTTTATCGTTTCCGTTGCGAATGATGTCGAAGTAAGCCTCTTGCAGGGCTTTGGTTACTTCGCCGCGCTCGCCTGTGCCGATTTTGTATTTATCAATCGAGCGCACCGGTGTAATTTCTGCCGCTGTGCCTGTGGCGAAAACTTCATCGGCGACGTAAAGGCTTTCGCGACTGATGAGCGTTTCGCGCACTTCATAGCCGAGCGACTTTGCCAGTTTAATGACTGCGCCGCGTGTAATGCCGGGCAAAAGTGATTGCGCGGTCATTGGCGTGTAAATGATTTCATCGCGCACTAAAAAGATATTCTCACCGCTTCCTTCGGCGACATAGCCATTCATATCGAGCGCAATGCCTTCGGCATACCCATCAAGCACGGCTTCCATTTTGATGAGCGAGGAGTTCAAATAATTTCCGCCGGCTTTCGCGCTCGACGGAATCGTGTTCGGTGCAATGCGCCGCCACGAGGCAATGCGCATATCGACTCCCTTTTCAATCGCTTCTTCACCGAGATAGCTTCCCCATTCCCAAACGGCAATCGCAACATCTACTCTGGATTTGAGCGGATTCACGCCCAACGCGCCTTCTCCGCGAAAGACTATCGGGCGAATGTAACACGCCTCTAAGCCACTTGCCATCACCGTCTCCAACACCGCTTCGCGCAGTTCCAACTGCGTAAAGGGAATTTCCATTCGATGAATTTTCGCTGAATCATAAAGGCGACGCACGTGTTCTTTCAAGAACAATATCGCCGACCCTTTTTCTGTGCGATAGCATCTAACGCCTTCAAAAACCGATGAGCCGTAATGAACCACGTGCGATAAAACGTGAATCTTTGCATCTTCCCATTTTATCAAACGTCCGTTCATCCAGATTTTTGGTTGCATTTGTTTTTCTCCTGTTTTTGAGTGTTGTGCAAAATTAACTTGAAGGCGTTGCGCCATCAGCGTTTTCAATATAAATTTTTTGCAAAACTAATCGTGTCTTTAACGCAAACTTTATGTTCTCTCAACTCCTTTTGCCTTACTTTCAGAAACAATTTTAACACATTCGATTTAATTTTCACAAGCGAAATATGATTTTTTCCTAATTTTTTTAGCCTATCAAAACGACGTGTAATGTTTAGCAATTTGAATCTTTTTCATCACTTTTGCACCTTTTTTACGGAATTTTCGTCTCGCTCAACGTCAAATTGAGCTGTTGCTTAACCGCTTTCAAACGCTTTCTTCAATGTCTCTTTTACACGCTCTCTCAAAATCTTGTTTGTTGCTTCTTTTGCTTTATGTTCTTTTATCAAATGTTGGCTGTCGAACAGCGCAAGAAATTTCGAAGCCTGAACTTGCAACCCAGAAAGAAACGCAACTCGATTCATCGCTTTTAGGCTTGTTTGAACGCACCTTAAAAGATGTTGAGACGTTCAAAACGATGCACGGCTACGGCTCGATGCAGATTCGCACGCCGGAAATGAATCAACGCCTCACCTGCACAATGCGCATTAAGCGCGGCGAAGCCATGCAACTGACTGGCTCGATTTTTTTTGGGATTACGGCGTTTGACGCGCTCTTGCGTACTGATAGCGTTTTTCTTTACAGCCCGCTTGAGAAACGCTTGTATGTCGGCGAAAACTCTCCTGCCAACCTTCAACGCATTACAGGATTTTCCGCAAACTTTTCCGACCTCTTGGACGCTTTCTTGGGATTAGCACGAATCGATACAGCGAATACTTCGCTCTACAAAGCCAGTGTGGGCGAGGGCAAAGTCGCTTTCTTTTTGAAGAACGGCGAGCTTGATGAAGTCATTGAAGTGGATTCTGCTACTGCGACCGTTGAATCGCTCCGCTTGATGAAGCCCGATGGAAAAACGCTGGGCGCAATTTTCTTTAACGGCTTTGAGCAGTTGCCGCAAGTGCCGAAACCACTTCCGAAAGAAGTCGAACTCGTCGCCTACGATTACACTTCCGACAGCACCTACACCGCGCGACAAGTCTTCATTCGTTACAATGAGCGCGAGGTTAATCCCGATGATTTTGCTTTTACTTTTGAGCCGTCCAAAAAAGCAACGGTTTATCGCATTGAACAACTGCAACTGCGCTTCAAGTAAATGCTTGTTGACATTGGTAAGAATCACGGGGTTTGCTTACTTTCATCTGCGGTTTAATTTTCCATCAATTCTATTGTGCTTGATTATGGGGCGAACCATTCTGATTGAACTTAAAGACGAAAAAGTCCTCGCGCTTCTCTGTGAGTTGGAACATTTATCGCTCATTAAAGTTTTGAAAGACTCTGCTGAACCTACCGAGCCGCGCCGCTCATCTAAATACTTGGGTATGCTAACAAAAGCACAAGGCGAAAACCTCAACGCACACCTTAAAACCATCCGTAACGAGTGGGGCGATATTTAATTGATACCAACGTCGTTTCTGACTTTTTTACTGCCTCGCTTCCCGAAAGCGGTATCGTGTTTTTAAGCAATATCATTGATGACTTGCCCATCATTTCCATCATCACGCAGATTGAACTGCTTTGCTGGAACATAGATGATGATACCCTTTCCAAAATCAAAGAGTTTATTGATGATTGCGTGATTGTTGATATTTCCCCAAAAGTAGTCGCTGAATGTGTTCATCTGCGCAGAAAGAAAAAAATCAAACTTCCCGATGCGATTATCGCCGCTACGGCTATCGCAAATAA
>Ga0272446_1001076_pt1 | contig 40793 bp, 34 predicted proteins | sample YNPCB0061_FD_194587 | JGI IMG/M metagenome (GOLD analysis project Ga0272446, IMG submission 194587) | Hot spring microbial mat communities from Yellowstone National Park, WY, United States - YNP-CB-006-1 | ecosystem: Environmental > Aquatic > Thermal springs > Hot (42-90C) > Sediment | place...
GCCAGTTTGATTCTAGGTTGGGTTCATCCTGTTCTCGTAAGATCCATCGCAGCAAAACATAGTAAAGACTGAACGGTTGAGTAGTGGCACGAGCCAAGTCATAGAGACAATCATCAAATTTAGAGATACTGGCGACTGCTTGAACAAGGTTGCCTAACCAACGCAGGCGATCGCGCATAACTTCGGCTTCCCCTCGGTTATACTGCCCAGACCCCAACAACCTAGAAAAAGAAGTAGGAATTCCGTCCACCCGTCCATAAAACTGAGTTGATGGCTCAATTTGCAAACTGGAACTCAACACAAAGGGAAAACCAAAATCAAAAGATAGTGATAGTTCTAGTGCTAGTCGTAATGACTTTAAGAGAGCGACTGACGCATTTGCATCTCCCCAAACCATCGGTAATAGAACGGAGGTATGTACAAATTCCGGGCGCTTGGGAAAGGCAACCCCAACAACCTTATTCGAGGTGAATTCAACTGCATTGTCCCTATACAGTTTGAGGATATCGATCGTAACAGGACCCCCTTCTGCATTGGTTCTTGCCAGATCTAACAAACATTCTCGCCAGATTCTTAGAAGTTCTGGACAAGAACCCTCTGGTAAGGCTAGGTGCAGATAAGCGGGGGGTTCTTTTTTGACCGCTGGGAAATGGGCACCGATCGCTAACAGTTGATAAGCCAACATTGTGGTTGATTCTGCTTGTCGTCTTGGTTCAGCGATCAACCCACCAGGGAGACGATTAGAAAAGACTTGCACCTTGATACCCACAGGCATAGAAGCAACATCTTCCGTCTCACTCACCGTCGGTCCCAAAGAGCAGCGTTGTCTTGGGTTTGCCTTGGTGTAAGCCTCTAATTCACTAAATCCTGCCAAACGATTGGGCTTAGGCAGATTCAAAGTTTTAGATGCAAGCTCAACTAACTCATCTGAAACGTCAACATCCTCTGAAGCATCCGTTGTGCCTTTCCTCAATTCTATCGATTCGATCAGAGCTGCTTTAACTCCTTCAATTCCCGTTGTAACTGCCCTTGCTGCGAACAGTGGTCGCCCATACTGACCATCAAATGGCTCCAATGCAACCCGTTGTTGCTCTGACAATCCAACATGGGTGGCAATCTTATCCCATGCTTGCTTTGCAGAAGTGCCTTTGACCTGACGGTAACTCAAGTATGCTGCTTTCAACCCTTCAGCAATAGCAAACTCGTCAGCCGTACTAACTGGCAGTAAACCCAATTCCTCAGCCGCTTGCAGTTCTAATTGAGTAACCTTCTCCTGTCCCCATTTATTGATGTCTACTTGCAACTTATCTGCTTTGAAGCCTGCTTTTTTCCGCTCTAAGCAAGCCAATGCAACATGAAGAATTTCTTGTGGATCATGTTGAACCGCTTGAGCCTGAATTTTAATCCCATCTTTGGTAGGTTTGACAAGCTGATCAATATTGCCACCAAAAACCGCATCAATCTTAGACTGCCAACGAGCCGCAATTTTTGGAACAAGGTCAATATCAGGAAATCTTTCGCCTTCAAACAATTCGCCATCTGGGAACATTGCTAAAGGAGTTAGTCCATGATCACGCAACACATCCTCACAAGCTGCCAGCAATAACGCGGTCATATATCCCCGATCTTCAGAGACACGAACCCGATACAGGTTGCTAGGACGACCCAAAGCGTGAACCAACTCAGCCTGAATTTTCCTCACCAATTCTTGATCAGGCAGTTCTAAGTCAAATAAATCAGCCGCTCTTAGAATGGATGCCCAGCGTTCAATCTGGGGATCTTCTGGGAGAAATCTTGCCCCATCACTGACATTATGCCCAGAGTGCCGCTCAATTAGCTTTCTAGCCAGCTCAAGCTCCGCATCTCCTGGAACAAAACTGCTTACCCCTGCCCTTTCTAATTGTTCTTGCAAAAACTCCTTGTTTCTAGCCAGAGTTTTGACACTGCGACCAGCCTGGTCCAATTTGTTGAGATCATGAACGGCTGTTGCGGCAAGGATGACAGCCCGTTGATCGTCTGGTACTCCTGCCATGCGGCTGACAGTCAAGACAAACTGACAGGCAGAGTCAAGATGTTCTGCCAGAGTATGTTTCTCTCTGCTGCCCCACTGATGATGAGTGCCATGTCGTTCGTAAAGCAGGGGTCGGATTTCACTGAAATAGTGTTCTTCGAGCGTTTTAGGTGGACGGTTTAGTATTCGCATAGGTATTTTTCACGCTGTTGATTTCTCGATCACGATATAAACCAATACTCAAACTGATTGCCCCCGCTGCGGCGTTTGGTGAACTGATGACCCTTTTGCTTGGCAAGGTAGATCGTAGCGGAGAAACGATGTCCTACTTTTTGTACCAGCTCTTCGCTGGTGTGCCATTCCGGCCAAAAGCTCCAATGATTTTTCGAGCTGCGTTTGATGCATACATTTTACACAATTCTTGTAAATACGTAAATACAAAAAAATGACTTTAGAGTAAAATCAATCTATGTGTTTACAATAGCACAGTAATTTGTAAAAGTGCAAGTATATAATGCCTAGAAAAAAAGAAACTTTAACTTTATCTGTCCCCGGTGGTACAAAAGAAAAGCTGGAGCAGATTGCTGAGCGTTTGGGAATACTCTGGGGCAATAAACCCAGTGCTTCTGGCCTGGTGAGTGCGATCGCTAACCAATCGGTAGAAGTTGGCCAGCCCTTCACCCTCAGCCCGGCACAAGTAAAACACCTACGCCAAGCCATCCATGATTTGACTGATGCTGGGCACGTGGAAGAAGCAAAAAGTGTAATTGCACTTTTGTTAGACCGAGGGCAGCTAGAGGCACCACTACGCCAGGATTTGATTAAGAAAATTAGTAGTACAAGGAGTAACTTTCGACAGGAAGTAGACCAATATATTGCCCAGCAGCAGCCATTCTTGTTATTTTATACCAACTCCCAAAACCCAACCCTAGAGTTTACAGTCCGTCACGCCGAAGTGGAATTTCAAGAAAAGCGATTCTACTTACAAATCTGGTGCGAAGAAGCGGAAACCAGTACAGATTTGCCAGAACTACGCCATAACCGCTGTTTAAGATTCGATCGCATCCAAGAAATCTTTCCCACTGGTGGCCCATGGCGGGGGCGTTTTGATGAAATTCGTGTGGAGTTGCATTTCTACGGCGGGCTAGTCGAAGCCTACGAATCCAAACCCACAGATGAAGAGAATACTTGCATTGATGAAAATACCAGAAAAGTGATTCGGCGGGTGGTTAATCCCTTTTGGCTAGTCCGGGAAGTGATGCCCTACGGCGGGGATTGCGAGATTGTTTCACCGCCAGCGATGCGCGATCGCCTAAAACAAGAAATAGAAAAAATGGGCAAACGCTATGGATTGTTCCCCAAATAACATCGATTATGCCAAAACAGTGGTCAATTAACCTTAGTCAAAATCTATCAAATTTATCTAAGAGGATGTCTTAAAAGTCTGTTATCAAGTCATTTTGATGACTAAAGTCATCACTACGACCTTGAGTTTGTAGTCACGGTTTTAACCGTCTTCACCTTTTTAAACATCCCCTAAGCCCGTGACGAGGATTGAACTCGTGACCTCACCCTTACCAAGGGTGTGCTCTACCACTGAGCCACACGGGCGGCTTGCCAACTATCTTACCAGATTTTTAGTTTGTGGTGGGCCGGGCTAGATTCGAACTAGCGTAGGCGTGAACCAGCGGATTTACAGTCCGCCCCTTTTAACCACTCAGGCACCGACCCAATTTATCCCACGGTCTATAATCTTAACAGAATTGCACAAAATCTGTACAGCCCTTTCAAACAAATTCCCCAGAACTTTGTAAGGAATGAAGACGATGGTAGATACCTTGATGATCCAACAACTGCTGGTGGCTGCCCACTTCGGCAATTTTACCTTGGTCTAGAACAACGATTTTATCAGCCTCGCGCACGGTGCTGAGGCGGTGGGCAATTATGATCGTAGTGCGAGTACCCTGGATATTCCGCATCGCCAGTTGAATCGCCCGCTCAGATTCGTAATCTAGGCTAGAAGTAGCTTCATCAAACACTAGAATATCTGGTTCTACCAAAAGCGCCCTGGCAATTCCCAGCCTCTGCCTCTGTCCCCCAGATAGCCGGACTCCCCGCTCCCCGACGATCGTACCGTAGCCATTGGGGAGTTGCGGGATAAAATCTTCAACGCGGGCAACTTGGCAGGCTTCTCGGACCTGCTCCCAGCTAGCCTTGGGGTTACCGTAGGTGAGATTATCAAAAATTGTGCCATTGAAGACATCGACCTCTTGATGAACGATCGCCAAGCGTTTACGATAACCGGTGATATCCAAACGCCGGATATCTTCCCCATCAATTAAAATCTTGCCTTGGTCAGGATCAAAGTAGCGAAACAAAAGTTTGATCAAAGTAGACTTTCCAGAACCCGATCGCCCGACCAAAGCTACCGTCTGGCAAGGTTCAATTAGGAGATTCACATCCCGCAAAACTGGGCGGTCTGCATCATAACCAAAGCCGACCCCAACAAATTCGACTTTGCCTGTGAAGTTATACTGGCGGGGTTTTTCCTGGGGGTGGATGACAATGCCAGCTCCGTCTAGGCCAATTGGTTGCTTCATAAACTCGTGGAAGCGTTGCATAGAAGCATAGCGCCTCGCAAATACCTCTGTGAGGTTACTGATCGGCTCAATTTCAGCGTGGGCAATGCTAGAGATCGTAATTAGGGTGATAAAGTAGCCCAAGGACATCTGCCCCTGCCAAGTGGAAATCAGGGCTAAGCCAATCACAATGAAGACGGAAAGCTGGACTAGGGTGCGCTGAAAGGTGCCCAACTTAACGTAGCCTATATGAATTTTATAGAGGATTACCTTTAGTTCGCGATCGAGCCGTTGGCGCTGGCGATCCAACTCCCGTGACTCAGTGGCAAAGGCCTTTACGGTTTTGATGTTGGTGACTAGCTCAGCAGTACGACTTTCGGTGTCTTCACCGTAACGCTCTACGGTTTCCTCTAAATCCACTAATTCCCGTAATTTGGCAAAGCTCAGCCCCAGGGTAGTTATGCAGGAAAATAGAAATAAACCAGCAATCCGCCAGTCAATCAATGCCATGATTACAGACACTGCCAGTACGCGAAATGCCTTGGGAAATAATTGTCCGGCTATTTCTGGGTAAGTCCAAGTGTGGTTACCCAGACCTCTAGCAATCCTTCCGGCCACTCGACCAGGATTATTTTCATCGTAGAATTCTAGGGGCAGGGTGAGGATTTTTTTGATGGCTTTTTGGTTGTGCTCATGGCGAGTGCGTAGGGCGATCGCCCAATGGAACCACGAGCCAATCCAGGGTTGAATTGGGGCCCTAACCACCGTGGAAACAAAAACAACCCCCATCAGTACCCAGAGGGTTAGTAACTGATTGACCGGTTGATTAGTGATTTGAGCAACACTATTAACTAGGAATTGAATTGGAGGATCAATCCCCTGTTGAGATAGCACATTAATGATTTGCCCCACAACGTAGGGAATAATCAAATCAAATATCTCAAAACAACCAGTGGCCAAAATGCTACCAGCAGCGGTCAACCAATAGTTGCGGAAGTACTTAACTAGGTCAAATAGATTCACCATAATCATCACTTCTAATTAAATTGTCGTCCCAGAAAAACTTGGCACCAAACCACTCAGGACAACGGGAAATCACCTTAAAAAAATGGTGTTGTAACTCACACTAAGATTCAGAGGCAAACGTCTTGCAGTGAAACTTCTGATAATCAGTAATGACCAGTAATAACGAGTTTTGAGCAGCTAATTCTCAACCTAATTTTTTGCATTGGTGGTTAGCCGTCAGTGAAGAACTAACATTTCAGAGGATGTTTGAAAAGGTAGAGACGGTTAAAACCATCACTACAAACTCAGATCTTTATGGGTATACGCGAGGATTTTTCAGCTCGTAGTGATGACTTTAGTAATCAAAATGACTTGACACTAGGCTTTTCAGACACCCTATCATGCAGCTATGCTACAAAATTACTGATGGCTTGATTGCAGACAGGTGAAAATTTGAGGCTGACAATTATCGTTAACTATGGTTTGTGAGCTAATTTATTTGTTACAGATATTCCATAATATTACACAATATTACGGAGTCTGCAATTATCGATATTCGCCTACATCCTGTGCCTGATACCGTTCGCCCTTACCACCATATCCCGATCGCTGATTGCCAAGAAGAGTTAATTGAGATTTCCCCAGAGTTGGGGGTAATTCAACCCCACCCTTACCAAAATCTGGGGGCAAAGTACGATCGCTACTCACCTCACCATCTGCGCCGGGGAGTAGTCGAACGGCTACTTGTTGCCCAGCAAACCCTACAGCAAACCCAGCCCGGTTGGCAATTGGCTATTTTTGATGGCTATCGCCCTGTGGCTGTACAAAAGTTTATGGTGGAATACACATTCAATAGTATCTGCCACTCCCAAAGCCTGGATCCAGAGGCTCTGACTCTCCAAACGAGTGAGTCAATCTGGGCTAGGGTCTTGCAAGTGTGGGCATTTCCCAACCCAAATCCCGACACCCCACCGCCCCACAGCACTGGCGCGGCTGTAGACCTAACCCTGTTTGATCACCAAGGGAAATTGGTGGATATGGGTTCACCGATCGATGAGTTGTCCGATCGCTCTCTGCCCGATTACTATCCAGCCAATACAATTTACCACCGAAATCGATATTTATTACACCAAGTAATGACCAAGGCCGGGTTTCAGCGACATCCCCAGGAGTGGTGGCATTTTTCCTGGGGGGACCAGATGTGGGCTTGGCTGAGTGGTGAAACTACAGCCATCTACGGCCGGGTAGAATGAAATCTTGCTGCCAAATAAGTTCAGGCGATTTTCATAATTCCGTTGGGCCAGGGGGAAATCATGAGAGATAGCCTGATGCGTCATAATCTGTAGAACACAAATTTCCCTGAAGCCAACAGGAGGCTTAAGTTACTTGTCCTAACCTCGACGGCCCTAGTCATAACAAAAAACTATGGCAGAGAACAACGATCGCATCGATGACCCAACTGACCAAATGGCCAGGCTAACTGAGATGGTCTATCAAACCACTATCAACATCAACAACCTAGGGGGTAAGGTTGGTTGATGGCTTGGGGGATAAGATTGAACGAATGGGCGATAAGATCGACCGCATGGGAGACAAAATCAACCAAGGGTTTGCCGAACAAAGCAAAGCATTGACCAGCTTAACCGACAGCTAACTAGGCTAGCCAACACAGTGGAAATTCAAGCCAAAACCACTGATCGACTGGTGGCGATCGTAGAGAAAAAAATATCTGAAAAAGGATTCTAGAAGGAAAATTAGATGTAACCGCATCGCCCAAGAAAGTCCTGTATTCAAGGTAGTGACAAGACAGTGCCGTATCCCCCAAGCAATCCAAATCAGAAAGGCTAACAATCAACCACTCAAGGCATCCAGCAGCTTAGCTTGAGCCTGGGCTAGGGCTGCCGGCAGCTGGCTGGGGTCGCGGCCGCCCGCTTGGGCCAGGTTGGGCCGGCCGCCGCCGCCACCGCCACAGAGTTTGGCCACTTCCCCGACTAATTTGCCGGCCTGTAGCCCCTTGGCGATCGCCTCTGGGCTAAAAGCAGCCACCAAATTAACCTTATCGGCTTGGGGCACAGAGGCCAAAAGTACCGCTCCTGAGCCAAGTTTTTGGAGGAGGCGTTGGGCAGCAGCCTTAAGGGATTCTGCTTCCACATCCCCAAGGCTAGCCACTAGAATTGGCAGGCTAGCGGTATTGTTGACTTGGCTGAGCAGTTGGTCAGATTTGAGGATTGCCAGCTCCTGTTGTAGGGTTTCCAGTTGTTTTTGGGCGGCCTTAAGATCGGTTTGTAGCCCGGTGACTCGCTGGATCAACTCTTCGGGCCTGGCTTTGAAGCGATCGCTCAACTCCCGCACCACTCGATCGCGCACCTGCAAGTAATCCAATACCGCCGGGCCAGCCACGGCTTCAATTCGTCGAATGCCAGCAGCAATACCAGTTTCAGCAATGATTTTGAATACACCAATCTCAGCGGTGTTGCCCACATGGGTACCGCCGCACAGCTCCATGGATACGCCCGGATAATCTACGACCCGCACCTGTTCACCATATTTCTCGCCAAACATGGCGATCGCTCCTTTGGCCTTGGCCTCGGCAATCGGCATCTCTGCGATCGTTGCCCGATGACTCTCCGCAATCCAAACGTTAATCTGCGTTTCAATCTGAACCAATTCATCGGGGCTAACGGCACGGTTGAGGTTGAAGTCAAAACGGAGCCGGTCAAAATCCACCAGGGAGCCGGCCTGGGAAATTTGGGGATCAACAATTTGGCGCAGAGCGGCCTGGAGCAGGTGGGTAGCGGTGTGATTAGCCTGGGCCCGACGGCGACAAGCCGCATCCACCCTGGCATTCACCAGCATTCCCACCGCGAGGGTTCCCCGGTCTACCCGGCCGAGATGGATAAAAATCCCCCCTTGCTTCTGGACATCGGTAATTGAAACTAGGAGATTTTCCCCAGCCAAGTAGCCGCGATCGCCGACCTGCCCCCCAGATTCCCCGTAAAATGGAGTCCGAGCTAGAACAATCTGTACCTGCTCACCAACAGTAGCTGTCTGCACTGACTCACCGCCCAAAATAATAGTCTGCACCTCTGTGGAGCTGACCAGACTGTCATAGCCCACAAACTCAGTGGCAGCTAAATTAGCCAAGGAGGCCTGGGCCGTCAGGTCGATTACTGTCTGGGCTGACTGGGAGCGCTGCCTTTGCTTTTCCATCTCGGCATCAAAACCGGCCGTATCCACAGTTAAACCCTGCTCAGCAGCTATTTCCTCGGTCAACTCTAAGGGAAAACCGTAGGTATCGTAGAGGGTAAAGGCATCCACCCCAGCAATCTGGGCTGGGGATTTGTTGATGATTTCGGTGAGGAGTTTTTCGCCCCGTTCTAGGGTTTCGAGGAAGCGGGCTTCTTCCTTGATAATTTCTGCACAGATGGCACTGGCCCGATTTACCAAGCTGGGGTAAGCTGTGCTGCCCAAGGCGATCGCCACTTGGGCAACCCGATTAATAAATTCCCCTTCTATGCCCAGCAAGCGCCCATGCCGCACTACCCGCCGGATCAGTCGCCGCAGGATATAGCCCCGCCCCAGGTTAGAAGCAGCAATCCCATCGGCAATCATGTGGACGATCGCCCTAGTGTGGTCGCCAATTACCTTCAAAGAAACCCGGGTATCGGGTGCAGCGGCTTGGTAGTCGATCTCCGCAATCTCAGCCGCTGCCAGGATAATCGGTAAAATCAAATCAGTTTCATAGTTGTTGGGCACCCCCTGCAAAATTTGGGCCATCCGCTCTAGGCCCATGCCCGTATCAATATTTTGCTTTTCCAAAGGGGTCAGATTCCCCTCTAGGTCGCGGTTGTATTGCATGAACACTAGGTTATAAAACTCAATGAACCGGCTGTCATCTTCGAGATTGATCGCCTCTTCCCCCCGCTCTGGATGGAAGTCATAGTAAATTTCTGAACAAGGGCCACAGGGGCCAGTCGGGCCTGCCGCCCAAAAATTATCCGCCGCCCCCATCCGCTGAATCCTAGCCAGCGGTACACCAATTTGATCACGCCATATGCCAAAGGCTTGATCATCAGATTCAAATACACTGACCACCAACCGTTCTGGAGATAGTTGAAACACTTGGGTCGATAGCTCCCAAGCATAGGCGATCGCCTGCTCCTTGAAATAATCCCCAAAACTAAAATTACCCAGCATCTCAAAAAAAGTATGATGCCTAGCTGTGCGGCCAACATTTTCAATATCGTTAGTACGAATACATTTCTGGGCCGTAGTCACCCTCGCAAACTCAGCCCGGCGTTGCCCCAAAAAAATCGGCTTAAAAGGCAGCATCCCAGCAATGGTCAGCATTACCGTTGGATCCTCCGGCACAAGGGAAGCGCTGGGTAGAATTTGGTGACCGCGCTGGGCATAAAAATCAAGAAACTTTTGGCGAATTTCACTGCCACTGAGAAATTGAGACATATTTAACTACGGATTTAACATGAGACTTAATATAGCCAATTCCCAGTCCATTTAATCTCAGCCCCGGATTATCGCTTGACTTTAGTGTGAGTTGGTATGGAGTACGAATTGATATGAAATAGGTCTAGGTTGATTGGTGCTCCCAGAAATCCTCATCTGTGCCCCCTAACCTCAAATACTAACGGCTCCACGTATAATGTATTGGCACAGGAAGCTAGTCATAACTAGTCATTAGTCGACTAATTCTGAGTAAGGTCTAGGGAGGTACTTTATGCGAGGGCGGACAATGCGGGAAGGCTCAGTGGGCCTACTGATCTTACTGGGAGCGGGTATTTTTGGTGGTGCGCTGCTTTGGTTGAGTGGTACTCGCTTTGGTGTACGTAGCTACCAGTTTACGGCTGAGTTTGACAATGCCAATGGCATGAAGGTCGGGTCTCCGGTGGTTTATCGGGGTGTCAATGTGGGACGGATTACCAGGGTTGTTCCCGGTACCGCCGGGGTAATTGTCACCCTGGAGGTTTCTCCTACGGATATTAAAATTAGTCGCAATGCTGTGATTGAGGTGGTGCAGTCTGGCTTGATTGGCGAGACTTCCGTGGCTATCAACCCCCCTAAAAATGAGGCAGCAAATTTAGAGGCGCAAAATCCGATTGGGGCTGACTGTGATTCCCAGGTGATTATTTGCAATGGCGATCGCGTCCGTGGGCAGTTGGGAGTCAGCTTCAACCAACTCCTCCAGGGCACTTTTCGGATTGCCAACCTCTACAGTAGTCCAGAATTTTTTGAAAACATCAACAGCTTGACCAAAAATGCCAGTGATGCCGCCGCGGGGGTAGCCCGCCTGACCCAGAACCTGGCCAGTGCCAGCGCCACTGTTACCCAAGATATTCGTAATCTGACCAGTGCCGCTGCGGCAGTCACCTCGACAGCCGATCGCACCGCCAGCCAAATTGGTGATGCGGCAGTTATTGCCGCCCAGTCGGCGGCTGTTACCGCAGATCAAATCAACAACACCGCCGAGCAATACCGCCTTAGTGGGGCCCAGCTCAACCAGCTACTAATTAACCTCAATGCCCTAGTGGCGGAGAATCGGGGCACCCTTAACACAACCTTAAATGATTTGGGGCAAACCAGTGCCGAGCTGCGTAGTACCGTGGTCGAACTGCGGCCGGTAATTAGCCAATTCGCCTCCGGCCAGCTTTTACAAAACCTAGAAACCCTCTCCAACAACATCACTGCTGCTTCCCAGAGCTTGAGGGACCTCAGTGGTAATATCAATAGCCCGGCAACGATCGCTACCCTCCGCCAGACCCTAGATTCAGCCAGAGCCACCTTTGAAAACGTCCAGAAAATCACAGCCGACCTCGACGAACTTACAGGGGATCCCGCATTTCGCAATAACCTCCGCCGCCTCGTCAATGGCTTAAGTGGCCTAGTCTCCTCCAGTGACCAACTCCAACAGCAGATTCAAGTTGCTCAAAACCTGGAAGTCCTTAGCCGGCAAACCCTAGCCGCTGCTACACCCGTAACCCCCGGCTACCAAATCCAACCCCGCCCCGTGATCCAGCCATAGGCCGATTATCTAGCGACAATGGTAGAAGCGTTAACGAAGTGTTTAACACTTCTGCTGGATGGTTCTAAACATCGGTAAGTAGTGCCTATGGGGGTAGCAAAGTTAAAGGCCAAGGCACCCGGAAAAACTTTCTACACAAGCTGTCAACTAAAGTAGTCAGTAATAGCCAAGTGGTTTAGTTCACTCTGTTCGCTTACTAGGAATTACTGTGGCTTTAGAGGATGTCTGAAAATTTTGGTGTCAAGTCATTTTGATGACTAGAGTCATCACTACCAGTTCTAAGCTTGTAGTGACGGTTTTAACGGTCTTTAGCTTTTCAAACATCCTTTTAGCTTGGTGAGGATGTCAAAAATTCCTAGGGGATCTGCTCTAATGGAGGTCTGGAATCATCGGAGGATTTACGATGTTATTTTTGCGTGCTGATCTAGCGGAATTACAAGCCTATAGTACCCATACCTATCCAGATCTACCTGATAGCCTAGACCGCTTGGATGCCAACGAGAGTTATTATGATTTACCTCCAGAGTTAAAGCAGAAGTTGGCTTGGTTTTATCAACAGCAGATGGCGACTAATCGCTATCCAGATGCGGGCCAAGGGGAGCTAAAGCAATTGTTGGCAGGCTATGTTAATTATTCTGCTAACTTAAATGTACCTATTGATGCGGCTCATATTTCCTTGGGGAATGGCTCTGATGAATTAATTCGATCGCTGCTGATGGCTACTTGTTTGGGGGGCAATGGTTCGATCGTAGTGGCTGAGCCGACGTTTTCGATGTATGGGATTTTAGCTAGGACTTTGGGGATTCCAGTGCATCGGATTGATCGCTCTCCTCAAAATTGGGAGATGAACCTCCAAGCCGCTCAAGATGTGTTGCAGCGCGATCCTACAGTGCGGGTTGTGTTTGTGGTTCACCCCAATTCGCCGACGGGTAATCCTTTGACTGAGGCTGAAATTCAGTGGCTAGCAGACATTCCCCAGTCAGTGTTGGTGGTAATTGATGAAGCTTATTTTGAGTATTGTCAACATAGTTTGGTGGAACGTTTAGACAAACACCCCAACTGGCTAATTTTGCGGACTTTTTCTAAGGCGTTGCGGCTGGCGGGGCACCGGGTTGGCTATGCGATCGCCGATCCTGAGCTGATCATGGCCCTAGAAAAGATGCGCCTGCCCTACAATCTGCCCACCATGTCCCAGGCAGCGGCCCGGCTAGTTTTACAGCACCATGACCAATTGATTAATCTAGATGAAGTCTGTACCGAGCGCGAATACCTCTATCAAAAATTCCGGGGTTTACCTGGGGTGCAGGTGTGGCCTAGTGCAGCCAATTTTTTCTACCTGCGCTGTCTGGGCGATTACAAGGCGATCGTCCAAGCCATGGCCCGGCATGGTACCCTGATTCGTCATACGGGCGGGGGGCTGAGGATTACCATCGGCGACCGATCAGCTAACCAGAGAACCCTAGAACGCTTGGCCCTAGTCTTAAAAGCCCATAGTTAAAATGAAAATACCTGAATTACATCACCTATGAAAGCTACCCTCATCAGGGCGATCGCCCTTGTAGTTAGTTTAATCCCAGGAGTTGCCCTAGGCCAGCCCTTTGTCGATCAACTGGGACTGACTCCACGATTTCCCAGCACCGCGCCGCCCCCAAACCGGACTCCCGAAACCCTCACAGGAAACGACTTACGAGTCAGTTCCCTCCAGACCGACAGCACTGGCGGCCTGTGGATCGGCTCCTGGCGGAGCTTGGCTCGGATTAATCCCAACACAGGTCAAGTGGTGGCAGAGGTGGATCTGCCCAACTACACAATCAGCGCCCTGGCCCAGGATCGGGTAGGGCGGATTTGGTTGGGCACCTACGAAGGGCTGCTCCGGGTCGATCCCCGCAGCAATGAGGTGACTGCTCAAAATATCACCCTGCCTTCAAACCGGGTCTTATCTTTGCTGGTCGATCGCCGGGGATTTTTGTGGGTGGGCACAGACCAGGGACTAGCCCTAGTCAGCCCCGACGAAGGATTATTGATGACTACCTGGCGCAGCTTGCCGGGCCGCAGCGGCAATGCCATGACCCTAGACCGCCAGGGTCAACTCTGGGTCGGCACCCAGGAAGGTCTAGTCCGCATTGATACAGCCAGTGCCATGCCCCTGGCAAGGGTTGCCGATCTACCCGGAGCTATGGTGCAGGCCCTCGCTACCCACGGCCGGGATGGCACCATCTGGGCTGGAACCCCCAGCGGACTAGTGGTAGTGGATCCCAATCTGGGCCGGGTCAGCCGGGTGGTCAACAGTATGCGCGATCGCAACGTCACCGCCCTGCGCTTTGCCAACGATGGTAGCCTCTGGGTCGGCACTGACAACGGCCTGTGGCGGATCGACCCGACCGGCGGTGCCATCCTCGATCAAGTACCCCAGTTGCCCTCTAGTCAAATTTTTGCCCTATCACCGGATACCGGCAACAAACTGTGGATTGGTACAGGTCTTGGCCTGGCTTGGCGGGGAGCTGACGGAGAAGTACGCCCCCACGTCGGCTTGAACTCCCGCTAGCGATACACAGGCAGGGTAAAATGAAAGCAACTCCCGCCACTTTTAGGGCAATCTACCCAGATTTGCCCGTAATGAGCCCGCACTACTTTCTGGCAGAGGGACAGGCCAATCCCATAGCCCTCACAATCGCGGTCGCGATTGAGGCGAAATTGATTCTCGAAGATCTTCTCACGGTTTTCCTCCGGGATACCCGGCCCCGTATCTGAAACACTAACCTGAATTTTTTGCATAGTCCGGTGCAAAACTGAAACCCCAATCTGCCCACCCTTGGGGGTAAACTTGACCGCATTATCCAGTAGATTTACCATCACCTGCTTAATCCAAGCCGCATCCGCATACACCTCCGGTAGAACCTGAGGAATATCGGTGATGAGCTGGTGATGTTTGACCATGGCCTTGTCATGGATCTGCTCTAGGGCATCTACACACAAATGACCAATTTGTATCCGGGTAGGCACAATCCGTAACTCAGCTTGGTTGTGCTTAGCCGCCTGAAGAATCCCCGAAATCATCTGCTCCATCAGTCGAAACTGATTGCGAGCTTGCTTAAAAAGCTGTTCCTTGGTGGCCGAATTAATCCCCCGGTCTGTTGACTGGGTCAGCTCGATCGTCTCCAAGGCCAGGGAGGCAGCAGTCAATGGACTGCGTAAATCGTGGGCCAGCATTGACAAAACCTGCTCTTTGAAGTTGAGCTGTTCGAGGAGTTTCTCATTGTCTTGTTTGAGCTGAAACACCTCATCTGCCAACTTAAGCATCTGGGTCGAGTAGTTAACCGCATCGATCCCCGTGACCGTAGCTGCAACGCTTCCCTGATTATTTGCCGGAATTATCGGAATAACACTGGCTTCCTTCTGCCAGCGGGGCCAGCATTTTTGAAACTGGGCAATCAAATCACTGCCAGTGAGGGTTTGTTTGGGGTCGGGGAAAATCTTAACCAATGCTGGGGTTGCCACTACCTTAAACATTTCCGCTAGATAGGGCTGCTCGCTTACTTCGATTACCTGCATCCGCAATTGCTGCTGGTCTTGGAGTTGCTGTAGGTAGCTGCGAATTTGCTGAACCTCTTGGTGTAGGCTGGGGCGCTTATCTATGAAAAGCAGCAGATGGAGAGGCATGTTGGCCGGGAGTAGTTCCGAAGACGCTAGAGGCATAAGCGGAGATTTCTAGCTGAGAGTTGTGATCTTATTTTCCCAAAAGCTTAAGGTTATTTTATGCTTTTGCCCAAGTTTGTTATTGCCAGTTTAGGAATTTAGATTGGATAAATTTAGCCCTAGACCTTGATGTTTATAGTTTTGGTGAATACGCAATTACAGATTTGCTGTGACTGAATTATATTAAGAATTATTTAATAATTCCATGGGTGATTACCGCCGCTGGTGTTGGCAGTTAATCTGGCCCAGAATTTACGCAAAGGTTCTAGGTGCAGGGTAGCTTGGTGTAATGCATCTTGACTACCACGTGTGGATTTAATGTGTAATTCCTGTGGTTAGCTGAATTGATGGCTTAAATTCTATGGATGCAGATTGGTTAGAAATCGGGACGATCGTTGCTCCCCAGGGTTTGCGGGGTGAAGTGCGGGTCTATCCTAATTCAGATTTTCCAGACCGCTTTCAAAAGCCGGGGCAGCGGTGGCTATTGTGTCCCCAAGGGCTGCCCCGGCCAGTGCAGCTAACCAGGGGTTATGCTAAAGGCAATATTTATGTAGTCAAATTAGAGCAGGTGGATAGCCGGGAACAGGCTACAAATTTGCGGGGTTGTAAGTTGTTGGTGCCCCGGAGCGATCGCCCCAAATTGGCCGCCGATGAGTACCATGTTTTAGATTTGATCAGCCTGCCTGTGTATCTGCAAAGCACAGGGCAGTTGATTGGTCGGGTTGTGGATATTTTGACAGCTGGGCATGATTTGTTGCAAGTGGCCCTCGAAGGCGGGGGAACGGTGTTAATTCCATTCGTATGGGCGATCGTGCCAGTAGTCGATTTGCCAGCTCAGCGCATTGAGGTCAGCCCACCAGCGGGCTTGCTAGACCTGGTGGAACCCTCCTCTTGAAGTTTTCCTGTAAAGGCTTAGTGATGTCCAACCCCAAAATTATGAATCTGGTCTGGATATGGTGAGTATTTGATTGCTGCTAAGCAGGTATGGGGCCCTAGGCCCCTTAACAAACCTACTTCAATTTATTGGATATTGATTAAATTGACTTCTTGGTCCATTTCAATGACTACCACAGGGCTCTAGGAGCGCGGGGGGTAGGGGAAGCGGTGACCGTAGGGTTGGTCACTGGTGCCATGGTTGGAGATGCAGTAGGAGCTGGTCTAGTAGTGGTGGTGGTAGTGGTGGTTACTGTCTCGGTGATTCTGGTTGTGCCAGTAACGATCGCAATATTAGTGGCCATACCCCCCTCGGTTGCCACAAAGGAAATATCAGAGCCGACACGCAGGTTTAGACGGTTGAGGTCTGCGCTGGAAATGCGGATATCTCTGGTGCTGCCGTCGGGCAGGCGGACAGTAACAGTTTCACCTCTAATTTGGGTAATTTGTCCAGCGATCGCATTGGCCATTGGGCTAGTCATGGTCGGGCTAGTTTGGGCAAAAACCGTCGGGGCAAACACACTGGTCATGAGGGCAACCGCTGCTACACCAGTCAAAGTCTTCAGATAATGCATGAATTTTCTCCAATTCAGATATTGGCTTAATCCTTGTTTGGTATCTTGAGAAGATGGCTGACTTGATCTTCACTAGCACCCCCCAAAAGCTGGAGTCTAGATTAAACAATCATTCCAGCTATACTCTGCTGATACCTTGTCAAAGACTAGCCAAGGCATAGTTGTTATGTCAAGATTACGTAATCACTCTTACTGCCTATGCGTTCCTGCACTCTTCTGGCTCCAGCAAAGGTCAATCTGCATTTAGAAATTTTGGGTCTGCGGGCTGATGGTTATCACGAGTTGGTGATGATCTTGCAATGCTTAGAACTTAGCGATCGCATCCACCTTAAACCCAATGACACGATCAGCCTCCACTGTGACCACAGCCAAGTCCCTGTGGATCAGAGCAACTTAGCCTATCGAGCCGCAGCTCTAATGGGGCAGACCTTTGGCCGGGGTGGAGTGGAGATTCGTATCGAGAAAAACATTCCTGTGGCAGCCGGGCTGGCCGGGGGATCCAGCAACGCAGCGGCGGTGATTGTTGGTCTAAACCTTTTGTGGGATTTGGGTTTAACTCAGCCTCAACTCCAGGAACTGGGGGCAAAAATTGGCTCTGATGTGCCCTTTTGTGTTGCTGGTGGTACTGCGATCGCGACCGGCCGGGGGGAGATTCTTGATCCTATCCAAACCCCCAATGGTATTCACGTAGTCCTAGCTAAATACCAGAGCCTGGCTGTATCTACCCCCTGGGCCTACCAGACCTATCGCCAACAATATGAACAGAACTACGGCGATCCAGCAAGTTGGCCAGCCAAGACCCGGCAATTTTTGAGTGCTAGCCTTGTTCAGGCGATCGCCCAAGGAAATTACCAGGCGATCGGGCAAGCTATGCACAATGATCTAGAAAAGGTCGTCTTTCCTGCCTATCCCCAGGTGGCTCACCTGCGCCAGCTCATGGGCAAATATGCCCCCGCCATGATGTCTGGCTCCGGGCCCACTATATTTGCCCTGTGTGCATCCCCGGCGCAGGCTGAAGCGATCGCCCAAGAAATCCGCACCCAAATCCCCGATCCTGACTTGGGTATTTGGGTCAGCCAGTTTTCTGCTGGCGGCATTCGCGCGTCCCTAAACCCCGGATAGTTGCAGCACTAATCACTGCGATCATCATAATCATTAGAAGCTATCAACTTTTACAAGCTAGTGCTAAAGTAGGCAGCATCAATCCAGCAATAATTATTGATTATCGTAGAGTCATGCAATACCGCAACTTTGGCACTACCGGCAGCAAAGTTTCTGAAATTGGCCTGGGGTGTTGGCAGCTAGGCGGAGCAGACTGGGGTGCAGTTAGTGCCGCTGATGCCCTAGCAATTCTACATCGAGCCTCAGAGGTGGGGATTAATTTTTTTGACACTGCTGATGTTTATGGGCTGGGACGCAGCGAAAGGCTAATTGGACAATTTATTAAAGAGACCAGTGCCCCTGTGTTTGTTGCCACCAAAATTGGCCGGTTCCCTAAGCCGGGGGGTGATGCTAATTTTTCCTTGGCTACTTTTACCGAGCATGTGGACGCTTGCTTGGGTCGCCTGGGGCTAGAGGTTTTGGATCTGGTGCAATTACACTGCATACCCAGCAGTATTTTGTATCGAGGTGAAGTTTTTGAGTGGTTAAGAATCCTGCAAAAGGAGGGCAAAATTCGCCACTGGGGAGTAAGTGTTGAATCTATGGAGGAGGGAAAATTTTGCTTGGCCCAGGAGGGATTGACATCTTTACAGATTATTTTTAATATTTTTCGCCAAAAGCCGGTCACAACCCTCCTAGAGCAGGCCCAAGCCCAGCGGGTGGCCTTGATTGCTAGAATTCCCTTGGCCAGTGGTCTTTTGACTGGCAAGTTCGATCGCAATACGGCATTTGCCCCAGAAGACCACCGCTCCTACAACCGAGATGGGCAGTTATTTAATGTAGGGGAAACCTTTGTGGGATTGCCGTTTGCCACTGGGGTGGAATTAGTCGAGGAACTAAAAACTTTGATTCCTGAAGATTTGACCCTGACTGCCCTGCGCTGGTGCTTAGATCATCCGGCTATCACCACAGTCATCCCTGGAGCCAAAAGCCCCGATCAAGTGGCCCAGAATGCCCAAGCTAGCGATCGCCCCCCCCTGAGTCCAGAACTCCACCAAGCCCTGCGGCAGTTTTACCAGACTAAAGTTGCCCAAAATATCCGCGGCCCTTACTAGCTATTTGTGCCTAGTCAATCAAGATTAATCAATAAATAAATTCAGTTACTGCCGCCGTTGGGTAATAGTCAAAGTGTAGGGGTGGGAGCCACCAGCACGATCGCCCACGTAAATTGCATAGGTACCCCGCTCCCAGTAACCCGGTGCATTGATGGTTGTACTATTGGCCGGCGCTAAGATACAAGAGGTTCTCCCATTGGGCAATCTAATCCACAGGGTCGGCTGGCCAGCCCCCTGGAGAGTGAAACGCAGGTGGGGAAAGTCGTCATTGAGCTGAACTACATGGTTGGGGTTAGTGCCAATCTGTCCACAGTTTGGAGTGGCTTGGGAACCACCGGAGCTACCCTGGAATGATACCGGGTCCGGCTGGAACTGAAGCGATAGGGAGGTGGCTACCGGTTGGGCAGTGGCAATGGGAGCAGAGCACAGTAATGCTACAAGCAGGGGTAGTTTTTTGAGGTGGGCGTACATAAGCTTGGGGATTTGCTGATCGACGGACGGCTATCAAATTTGCAGAATTAGGGGCTAGGTAGTTGAAACCATTGATTAAATTATCGTCTAGGAACTACCAGTGATTACTTGGTTCCCATGAGCCTAGACGATCGCTCCCAAGAGGAAGTTCCCCACAATTGGTTAGAACAGCACTATACTAGGCCTGGACTCATTAAGTTTTGTAAACCATTGCCACTCATCCACACCACTACCTGGCATTCCCTAGAACCGCTCTGGCGGGGAGATGAGACTGTTGTCCAAAGGGGGCTACCCCACAGTCAACTGTCCCCGGCTTGGCAGCTATTACTCCTGGGAGACGGCTCTCCGACCCGTCATCTCCAGCTTTTGACTGGCGAAGCCACTGAAGTTGATGTTATAGACATGTCAGCGATCGGCCTAGACACAGACAACGCACCGGCAATCATTCAGGCGATTCCCGGGCCACGACTACGGCGGCAGGTATGGTTAAGAACTAAATCTGGGCAACGCTTAGCTTACGCCACCTCCTGGTGGGAACTCAGCCAAGTTGATGCCTACCTGCAAAATCGCCAACTGCCAATTTGGGCTAGTCTAGCTAAACTCCGTACTGAACTGTACCGGGATGTCCAAGGGCTTTACTGGGGAAACAACTCGACTTTGGAGGCGGCTTTTGGGCAAGCGGGCCCATTTTGGGGGCGGCACTACCTTTTTTGGCACTGTAACCAACCCCTGACCTTAATCTATGAAGTGTTCTCCCCCTATCTGCGTAAATACCTAGGCCAGGAAACGTGATATAATCCAGCCGCTCTTAACCGGGTTAGGTATGGTGGAACTACTGCAACAGGTGCGCTTGATTGATCCAATTGCCCAGCAGGATCAAGTCACAGATGTATTAATTAATCAAGGTCAAATCCAGGCGATCGCGCCGACCGAATTACCCCCCGGCATAGAAATTATCACCAACCAGGGGCTGATTTTAGCCCCCGCCCTAGTGGATCTCTACAGTCATTCTGGAGAGCCTGGCTTCCCGGAGCGGGAAACCTTACTTTCTTTGAGGGAAGCAGCTCGCAGGGGCGGCTTTGCCCAGGTTGCAGTTTTGCCAGATACTGATCCGCCCCTAGACCATCCGGCTGTTCTGCGACTAATTCACCAAGCCGACACTGGCTGCCTGACCTGCTGGGGTGCCCTTACCAAGGCGGGTCGGGGTGAGCAGATGGCTGAATTGGCAGCCTTAGCTGAATTTGGGGTAGTGGGGTTTACCGATGGCCAGCCGATCAGTAATTTAGGCTTGCTGCGTCGGCTGCTGGAGTACGCCCAGCCCTTCAATAAGCCCATTGCCCTGGCCTTGGGCGATCGCCAGCTCCAGGGGAATGGGGTAATGCGCGAAGGCCTCTCCTCCCTGCTACTTGGATTGCCGGGGCAGCCCGACTATGCCGAAACCGCTTACCTAGCAGCAGTTTTAGAGATGATTGCCGCCATTGGCACCCCAGTGCATCTGATGCGGATATCCACTGCTAGGAGCGTTGAACTAATTGCCAATGCTAAGGCCAGGAGGCTGCCAATCACCGCCAGTGTCACGTGGATGCATTTGCTCCACACCAGCCAAGACTTGGTTGGCTATGATCCCAACCTCCGGCTCCAGCCGCCCCTGGGAGACCCCGCCGACCGACAGGCGCTCCTCCAAGGGCTACGCGATGGGGTGATTGATGCAATTGCCATTGACCACAGTCCCTACACTTATGCCGAAAAAACTGTCGCCTTTGGGGAAGCCCCCCCCGGGGCGATCGGTCTAGAGTTAGCCCTGCCCCTGCTGTGGCAACTCCTAGTGGAAACCGCCACCCTCAGCGCCCCCCAACTCTGGCAGAGCCTCAGCTCCAACCCCAGTCAAATTCTCCACCACAAATCCACACAGCTAATTTTATTTGACCCCCAAGCCCCCTGGTTAGTTACCCCCGCCTCCCTTAAATCCCAGGCTCACAACACCCCATGGCTGGGTAAGCAACTCACAGGGCGGGTAGTCAAAATCTACCCATCACCCCAGTAGCCGATGCTTTACACTCTCGGCAATCTTTTGGCCCAAATATTCTGGAATCAAGTTTTCATTGGGGCCCAATAGATAAAGAATCAAGCGAGTCCGCCCCCGCCAAACCAAGAGATTCGCATTTACCACCAGTAAATCCTCTTGCCAGATGGCATACATGACTTTGTAAAACAAACCCGGTTGGTTATCGGCTTCAATCAGCAAAGCAGGCAGATGAAATACTGGATCCACATAAAATTCTGTTTCTACCTGCTCCAGACCCGCATCTAGGTTAAATTCCACCGCCAGCATTTCTTCAACCTCAAATTTACCCGATAGGGCTTCTCGCACTGCTCGACAGACATTATCGGCGGTTTTATCAGAGAGTGATTTACTGCCCCTAGAGACGACTAGCTTGATAAAAACTAGCATCGGTGGGTTGATCTGACCATAAAGACTGAGGCTATGGATTGTTAGACCATAGGCGGCCAGAACTCCAAAAATATCACTGAGGAGGAATGATTGATTGCGGTAGGCAAAGTAGAGGGCGCTTTTATTCCCTTCGGGTTTGATTTCGATAATTGCCCGTTTAGACTGGTAGAGCCGGTAGGCTAGCCGGAGGTTGTGGAGTTGGATTTCACTGTTGACGAATTGCTCATAAAACTGTGGAAACGATCGATTAAATCGCTTCAGTAATTCCAATGTAGATGGTTTTAAACCCGCTGCCATAGCTAGTTATAGATTATTGGAAATAAATTAGTGATTCTTTTAAGACCGGCACCTTGGTGGCCACGGGACTACATCTGAGCAATTGGGATCACTCTGCATACCTAAAAATTAAGCTAAGCAACTACGGAACTGGTAGATACAACCCTGGAAAATATTGATCACCTAGTGGGAAACCCCATCTTAAGGAATAGCTCGGTATTAAGTATTTTTTTAGCTAACTATTAGGTTGCGATCGTCGCTGACTTTGGTAGATGTCTTATAGTATCCTCCTGCCCATAGTTGATCTATACACAATAGTATCTAGACTATCTGGTGCTGATCACGTATAGGTCTTACGTTACCGATACATTTCTTCCAGAGAATTTTGCAATGTTGTTGGCCAGAGTCTGCAACTATACTTAAAGTCCGAGTAAATTTCTGTGGTTCAAGGCTTGCCGAAAGTACGGACTAGAGAGAGATAAGTACCAACCGAGTCGCGATACTGCCATCCCCTTGAGTTGAAAAGCTGAGTTCACCCCCCCAGCCCCGGAGCATCTGTTGGCAAATTTTCCAGTTGACTAGGGGCGGGACAACTAAATTAACTAAGTTGTTGCCTTCACTGTTGGGGTTAAACAAAAGTTGACCAGAAATATCTTTAAAGTCGTTCAAGGCTTCGCTGTTGGCCCGCCGCTCGGTGATGATTAACTCTAGTAGGGTGCCTTCTCCCTCCTTGGGTTGGTCTCTAGAGAGGATGCTTAGGCGGGAGCCGGGTTGGGAGCGCAGGATGCAGGTCAAGAGTACTTCAAAAATGACACATTCTAATTTCCAGCGATCGCCATAGACACTGCCGGCCAAATTATTGCGGAGGTAGGGGAAGACCTTGCGTTGTCGGCACAGGAGTTCTAGGTTACGCAGCGATCGCTTCACAATTCCCACCAGAGGTACCGCTGTGGGTTGGTTTTTCATATCCCATAGCTCCTCAGCTAAAACCGGGCTGAGGGTGGCCAGCATTCCCTCAAGCTGGTGGAGAATTTGGGCTGTGCGGGTCTGCTGGAGTTGACTGCCTTCCGGGGAAGGAGAATTTTCTGACATGCTAAAGATGCGCTCGGTTACAGACTGATGCAGAATTTCTAGGCAGCAGTGCTTGTACCAGTTGAGCAGTTGTAGGTCTGATTTTTCTTGGGCATTGGCTGTTTGGAGGAGACGATAGTGGCGCATCAAAACAAAGTGGCGCAACAGCATGACGATCGCTGGTTTTTCAATCCCCTGCAACCGCAGGTGGGCAGAAAAGGCATCTCCTTCAATATCTCCCAACAGAAATAGCAACTGCCCGGCCTCTGGCTTCTTGGTTTGGGGATCCGCCGGCAGGCTGATTACCAGTACTTGCCCCACTCCAGAACCGCTAAAGGTTTTTCGCATGGCCGTCGGTGTTGATCCCAAGGAACAGTAGAGAAACTCCCCTGGCTGCTTGAGGGCTGCTTGGATGACCGGATCGCTTGCTGGCAGGGTTAAATTCCGGGGGATGTCGAAACCAGTCTGGGCTGCGTAATCAGATATTTTGTAGATGCTCAAGTTGCTGGTATCTTGCTGCCACAGGGAAACCAGGGGACAGGCCAGGGTCTGCCCCAGGTAACTTAACCAGTTTTGCTCAAATTGTTGGGGGTGTTTTGGTGCATCCTCTAGATTGCGTAGCCCGGCTTGGACGCTTTGGGCCACCAGCGAAGAAATTAGTACCTGTTGCTTAGCACTGAAGAAGGCGATCAACATCTGGATCTGACCTGCTACTAGGGTGACTAGGTTTTTCTCGGTGGTATTCCAGGTGCGGGGGTTGCCCATGCACACCATCAATAGGGATAGGCTGGTGTTGTCGTTGGATTTGATCGGGGCCATCAGTAAGCTACGGATACTCAATTGGTTGTATGCGGGCTGCCAATTGGCGAATCGTTTGCTTTGTTGGAGGTCTTCAATGTGGTAAGTGCCTTGGTTGAATAGGTCGCGATCGTCCTGGGTGAGGGCCTCTAGGCTAACGGTCAGGGGCCGCCGCTCCAGGCCAGTGTATTGATAGACCACTTGCCATTGTTTGGAACTGTCCTCCTCAAGCAAAATAATGTGGTCGCATTCAAGGCGTTTGTGGAGGAGGGCGGTGATTTCCTTGAGGGCTGTGTTGGTGTCGGAACTGGTGATGGTGATCTGGGCGATCGCTTGGCTGAACAGAGTATCCTGCTGGCTTTGGTGGAGGGTTTCTTCTAAATCTTCGTTGATTGATACTAGAGAAACCAGTTGAGCGATCGCCCGGATATAATTGCGCTCCGACTCTTCCCAAATCCGCGGTTGGTTGTCTTCCACCGACAAAAACCCCATCAGATCAGATTTAATCAAAATTGGTGCAGCCAAAATTGAGCGGGATTTTAGGCGTGAAAGCAGCCGCCCAGTGCTATCGGCCTTGAGGGGGCTGCGGTTGGCTCCGATCGCCACCACCTTTTGCTCACTTAAAATTTGGTAAAAATCCGTGGCCTCGGCCGCTGTGATCCCGGCTGCACTGACCTGGGGAGTGTCTAAACCCCTGGCCATAATCCGATTGCCGACCCGGTGCCAAAAATAGCGTTTTTCTGGGGAATACCAATAGATGTTGGTGCGGGTCGGGCGGATAAAATCCTGGGTCATGTTGACGATCGACTCCAGGCGGGTGGCTAAGGTCGGCAGATGTAAAAGCTGCTCTAAAAGCTGAAATAGTGGTTGGTCAGCCCGTTTGGTTGCTGATCGCTGCCAATCGGATTCAATTTGGTAGAGGGCGGCTCCCAGGGTACCAAAGACTAGGGAGAAAATTGCCTTTTCCCCTTGACGTGGGGAAATGCCCCACAGGTGTGAACCTAAAAGAGCTAGACCATAGCAGCGGTCTTTGCAGCGGATGGGAAATAGCAGGGTGCCTTGAACCCCAAACTCCACAGCGAGCTTTTGCCACTCGCCCATGCGGGATTCCTCCTGGAGGTTGGGAATACCGAGGGGCTTTTGCTGGATCACCACCTGTTCTAGGGTGTCGCCGGGGTTGAGGTTGAAGCGTTGCCTCAGGAAAGATAACTCCCCTTGGGGAGTAATGCCTCCTTTGCCAAATAGGCGGTGATCAATCCGGTCGTACAACCCAATCCAAATCAACCGATAGTTAAACTCCGTGTGTAGGTATTCGATCGTGGTTTCAATTAAAACATCCGAACTGCTTTCCTCTCTCAAGGTCTGAAGCACTCGATCTAACGTGACAAGTTGGTTTTCGTCGGCTGAATTTGGATATTGCTGACCCATAATGACGCATACTGAGGAGATAGGAAAAAACCAGACGGCTGGGCATGAACGTTTATCAATCCATTATCAGGCCAATCTTATTTTCTGGAACAGACCCAGAATTTCTGCACCACAGTTTGATGAATGGCATATCTTGGCTCAGTAGTCATCCCAACCTTAGCCTACTGGCCCAACTCCAGTCTAACTATAGTTACCAGAATGAACAGTTAATTCAGCAACTTTGGGGTTTAAACTTCCCTAACCCAATCGGGTTGGCTGCGGGTTTTGATAAGGATGGCCAGGGGGTTGATGTTTGGAGCTATTTGGGTTTTGGTTTTGCAGAATTGGGGACTGTTACCTACCAAGCCCAGGAGGGTAATCCCCGCCCCCGGCTCTTTCGGCTGATTCCCGACCGGGCGATCCTCAATCGCATGGGTTTTAATAACCACGGTAGTGCGGCTTTGGCTGCTAGGTTGCATGGGCGATCGCCCCAGTCGATTCCGATTGGGATTAATCTGGGTAAATCTAAGGCAACTCCCCTGGCAGAAGCGGGGGCCGATTACTTGGCCAGCTTTGAGCTGTTGCGTGACTGGGGCGACTACTTTGTGGTCAATGTCAGCTCGCCCAACACCCCGGAATTACGATCGCTCCAGCACATTGAATTCCTAGAGCCGATCTTGCAGGCTCTCCAATGCGCCAACCCAGACGGTAAGCCAATTCTTGTCAAAATTGCTCCAGATTTGGCTAACCACGAAATTCATGCGATTGTTGATCTAGCCTTACGCTGTCGCCTAGCCGGAATTGTGGCCACCAACACCACCACCAGCCGCCTGGGACTGAAGACCATGTTTGTGGGCGATCGCCCCCTCAGTAAAGAAAGCGGCGGCATCAGCGGCCTGCCCCTCAAGGAACGCTCCACTGAAGTAATTCGCCTGATTTATCAACAAACCCAAGGGCAACTCCCAATCATTGGAGTCGGAGGGATTGCCAATGCTGCGGCCGCTTGGGAGAAAATCACCGCCGGAGCCAGCCTTCTACAGATTTACACTGGTTTGGTTTATGAAGGGCCTGGGTTAATTAAAGAAATTCTGATTGGGCTACAGCAATACCTACAGCGGCACCAGTGTACCTCAATTCAGCAGGCGGTAGGCATGGCTGTTAGTTAATGTATCTTCACTAACGCATCTTTAAATTTAAGCCCAGACCTTCCGAACGGTTGCGGAGATCATAATAGACCACGGCCTTTAGGCACTGCCAAAAAGGCACAATCAGTAGGGCTGAAAGAACCCCAATGAGCAACGCTCCTGCAAAAGACAAAATCAGGTACTCCGCCGATTCTTCCGACAGGAACCTAGCCAGGAAAGCTTGCAGGATCAGCCCGCCAAATTGACTGATGATTTGCAGAGGCAGGGTAATTAAAAACGCCACTAAAACCACTAACTGCACTCGCCAGACATGGCCCTTTGTCAGTTGCCACGACTGCCCAATGCTGTCTATGGCATTGGCAGATTCCCCGGCTACTAGGGGTAATTCACTCAGCATTAGCCGGGCGTAAATCCAAGTAAGAACTATTATGAACAATCCAATCAGTACAAGTACCAAAATCACCCCTAACCCAATTGCCAAATTGCTGTTAGTCTCCTGGAGACCTGTGCCGATCACAATCAAGACGAGTAAGACGATCGCTACTGCCAGAACTACATAAAAAGCCAGCATTGCCCCGCCAGAAATTAAACCCACTAAAAAAGCTGTCAACAAAAAATCCCACAACTTTGGGCTGAGTTGATTTTGCCCTTGCTTGGGAGATTCTGGCTGGGAGATCATGTCTTGGAAGGCAATCCGGGAGATTACCCCAGAGAGCATCATAAATTTAGCCCAGCCATAAATCGGGACAAGTAACCACAGGTAAGCTTTGCAGGTCAAGCCCACAAATTGGCTTAGGTGCGATCGCATCAAGCTGACCGATGCAGTGACTGCATTACCGGGGTTGAGGGGGCGCAATGGGGCAGGCATAGGTGATTTGGTAAATTTATAAGAATTATTGTCCAAATGGGCAGTTTGCCAAGCTTGGTTTTAGCTAGATTTTTTAACTATTAAAACTAATCATGCCGATCGCTGCCAAAAACCACCAACAAATTTGAGCACAGTAATCCTGTCCCTGTGGGGTTGGAATCGGAAATCCTACGGGGTTTACTTGGCAGGGTCAACGTAATTGGAGGCTGTACTTGGCCAACCATCAGGGCAATGGCTGTAATCGGGCTTTGGGTGATTTTATTTAATGCTCCGCAGATGTTGAACCAGGCGGAGTAAATTCCAGGTCTGTCCTAAATTCAAAGGCAGTAGGGAGATTCCCTCTAGGCGTGATTGTACCCAGCCTTCACCCCAATACCATTCGTGGTAGCCGTCAATCCCTTGACTGAGTAGGCAGACTAGGGCATTGGCTTGGCTAATTTTGACTTGGTGGGCGATCGTAATCGGTCCGATCGTACTGGTAAAACTGACCCCAGCTACCAGGGGAATATCACCAGAAATTTGCTGGGGAAAAAGCCAGCGTTGCAGATGGCTAGGCACAGTCAGGCTTTCCCGGATGCGGCTAGCGGGGGCATCAACCTCAAGGCGTAGTTGGCTGCTTTGGAAATGACCAAACATAGGCTAGACTAAAAAATCTCTTCCAGTCTAATACTAAACTTTGCGCCTATCGGGGTTTTGAAGATCTAGTGGGGCTAGGGGCTAATGGCGGATTGCCCTCGCACCGGGCAGGGTCAAATCTGATTCTGGCGGTCAAGGAACTGTAACTGCTGATACAGCATTTCCGTCAAGGGGGTTGCTACCCGGTTGCGCCTGGCCATCTGAATTGGGTTGTGGAAAATTGTTTCCAGTTCTAGGGGGCGGTGGTGGTCGTAGTCTAGCTTCATGCTGGTCAAGTAGGGGCGCATGTTTTTTGTATGTGCTAGGCGCTCTTCTAGGTAGCTTGGGGGGATAGTGCGATCGCACCCCGCTGCCGCCCTTGCCACCTCCTGCATAATCTGCCGGATCAACTCCACCAGGCCAGGGTCGGCCATCATTTGGGCGGTGGTGGCATTGAGAACCACTGACAGTCCATTAAAGGGAATATTCCAAACGAGTTTTTGCCAGCGGGTGAGGAGTAGGTCTGGAGATAGCTCAGTGGGAATGCCCGCTTTTTGAAAATCTTGGGCAACTGCGGCAAGCTGGGGAGAGACTCCGGCTGGTTGGTAACCCTCAAGGTAGGTACCAAGGGCGATCGCCTTGTAATCTATGTGCTGAATTACACCAGGCCCGATTTTGTGTGCACAAATAAAGCACAGACCCCCAGCCACATGCCTGGCAATCTTGGCGATGGTAGGCTCTGCGCCCAAACCGTTTTGCATGAGAATAACGATCGAGTCCGGGTTAAGCAAGGGCGGCAGCAGTTGATCAAGGAGGTGGTTTTGGGTGGTTTTGAGGGCCACTAAGACCACATCGCAGGGGGGCATCTGCTCGACATTGCCGTAGGCATTAACCTGCGGTAACAGAAAATCCCCATCTGGGGAAATCACCCGGAGTCCGTATTGCCGGACATGTTCGTAGTCGCTGTGTAATAGGAAATGTACCTCTAGCCCGGCTTTTTGTAGCCTAGAGCCATAGAAGCCGCCCAGTGCGCCCGTGCCCAGTACAGCATACCGATTCATTAGCCGTAGATGCTCGATCGTGACAGTAGATTTTTGACCTGATGACTAGGGTTAGCTAAATTTTAGCACATTTAGCACAAATTCTTTTTGAGGAGAAAAAATAATTGCCAATTTGGATCGAGGTTTGGGATGATGACCGGCTTCATCAATTCAAGACCAAGGAATTTTAGGGTACGATCGCTTCGTAAGTCTTTACCGACTAATTTCTGCCAACAGGTTGAGAAATACCCAAGCATGAGCTACAGGTTCTCCGTTGTAATTACCACCTACAACCGTCTGGAGTGGCTAAAAAAAGCTCTGGCATCAGTCCTAGCCCAGACAATTGCCTGCGATGTGGTGGTGGTAGACGATGCTTCCAATGATGGCACCGCTGCCTACATGGAAAATATCCAGAGGCAGTGGGGCGATCGCCTAATCTACTACTGCCAGCCCCGCAACCTAGGCCACGCAGCGGCAGTCAACCAAGGCGTGAATTTAGCTACAGGCAGTTGGATCAAGCTTCTAGATGACGACGATTACTTGGCTCCCGACTGTTTGCAGGAAATTGACCGGGCCATCTCCCAGCACCCCCAAGCGGTGATCTGCTCAGTACAAGCCCACCAAGTAACTGACCAAAGGGAACACCTAAGCTGCACCCGCCCGGTGGGCCCTGGTTCTACTGTCTATATTGCCCAGGCTGATATCCATTACGGGATGTTGTTGGAGATGGTGCCCTTTGGTACACCCGTGCAGGTGGCCTTTAGCAAGGATGCCTTCAGGCGATCGCAAGGCTGGGATTCCCAATTCGATACCAACTATGACGACATCGATTCTTGGCTAAAAATTGCCCAGTTTGGGGATGCAATTTTTATCAACAAACCCCTAGCCTACCGGACAGTCTGGCCCGGTGGCCTCAATCAGCGGTTCTCCTTCCAGGAAAGGCTCCGGATTAACACTGCCATCAAAGATAAAATCTACAACCTAGTCCACCCCAGCCATCGGCTGCCGGCCCGTCGAGATGTACACCGATATTTGCAGTTGCATTGGGGTCTGGTTGCCCTCAGAAACAGACAAGTGACTGTGGCTTGGTCAATGCTGCGATCGGCAGTTTTTTCTCTGGGGGCTTGGCAGCTCCTTTTAGCCAGAAAATTCAGTAAGCGTAGTCGAATTTATCAAATCCTTTCCCATGCGTAGATTATTTCTTGGCTTGAGCTGTTTAATTTTAGTGGTGCTGGTAACTTGGGGACGCACCACCCCAGCCCAAACTCGCCCCGCTAGTCCCACGACTTGTGCAATTCGCCCACCGGAATCCCCGGCGATCGCCCCTGATTTGCGCCCTGAGGCATTCAGCTTAGATCGCTTCCGTCCGGGTCTAGGCCGGCCAGACCCCGATGCTCCACCAGAACGAGTTGCCATTGCTAGCCCCGCCAACTATGGTGATCGCTTCTTTCTTGATGCCAACGGTGAACCAGCCTACCGTCCACCAATAATTGTTTTGCACGAAACCGTATCTGATCTCAATCAGACCCTGCGGTTTTTTCAGACTCCCCACCGGTCTGGAAACCAAGCCAGTTATCATACTGTGATTGATCTCAGGGGAGGAATTGTCTATGTTGTACCGCCGGACAAACGGGCTTTTGGGGCAGGAAATTCGGTGTTTAATCAGACAGAAACAGTGTTGATACGGCGTGACTTACCACCCTCGGTAAATAATTTTGCTTACCACATTTCCCTAGAAACCCCAGCCGACGGCGCAAACGATCGCCCCAGACACAGTGGCTATACCCCAGCCCAATACCGCTCTCTCGCTTGGCTTTTGGCAAAGACCGGGGTGCCCCAAGAGCGCATCACCACTCATCGCGCGGTCGATCGCTCCGGTTCTCGGTTCGATCCGCGTAGCTTTGACTTTGAGCAATTTTACCGACTCTACAATCAAATACCCCTCACCCAGGAAATTGCGATCGGCTGCCAGAATCCTTTTACAGGTAATAACTAGCTACCCTTACTGGCAGACACTTGATTTTTCATAGCCAGTTTAGGTAAATATAAAACTATTTTTGGATTTACCCTGTCTCCGATGGGAGTCCAACAAAAACCTCCAGAGCTTCGATGCTATCCATCCCCAAAATCAGCTACAGCTTGATCTTCTGAGGATCAGATTTCTAGAAAGCATCAGAACTTGGGAGTGTAAATCTTTAAGAGTGGGTTAAGTCCCTAAAAACTAGATTAGACAGGTCATAGCATCCCACACAAAAAACCGGGCTAGCAAGCCCAGTTCTGAAAAAGTTAGTAGAGCTAGATCAGCCAGGTAATCACTAGTTAGGTAGCCACTCCAGCACAGCTTCTTCCTTTGTATTAGTACGGCGTGAGGGGGTTTCCCGCTTGAAGTTCATGTGAATTGAGCGGGTCTGCTCTCCATCGGCAGCCACAGCCATAATTGGATAGTCGATAATCCCATCAGGGAAAGACATCTGGAATCGGAAAGTGCCATCGGCATTGAGCTTAATTGGTTGTCCGCCAATGGTAACCGTGGCATCAGGTTCGGTAGCCCCATAAACAATCAGTTCCGCATCGGCCACTAACCAGAACTTCCGGGGGCGGGCGGGAGCTGCGGAGGCTGAGAACATGCCCAGGCCAAAGCCAGACATCCACATTGCCATGGAGTACATTTCTGATCGCAGTTCGCTACCCATGCCAATTCCAGACATTTGAGCAGCTATCCCGACTCCAGACATGCCAATTCCAGACATCTGAGCAGCTATCCCGATTCCAGACATGCCAATTCCAGAGGCGGTGGGTATGGCTCCAATTCCGGAGGGGAAGATGTAGGAACTGATTGCCTGTTCAGGGATTTGCTGCATTGAACCAAATACTGAGCCAGTGGCGCGCATGGCCTCCGATTGGGCAGCCCGTTCAAACATTTGCCTGTGCTGTTGACCATTGGCGATCGCCCCAATTCGATGGCTGGGGGGCACCAGTTCCATCAAAGTCCTGCCGCGGAGTTCATCATCCCAGCCTATGGTCATGAAATGATCTTCAATCCAATCACTGGGATAAACTGGGGGAATTCGTACTGAGGCAGACCGGGCCAAAATTAGCCAGCGGCCATCGACACAGCGATAACCAATCTCAGCAATGTAGTCGCGATCGCTCACCGGTACAGGTAAATACCAATCCCTAGCCAATTCATCGCATGGGTATTCCTGAATACTGTGGGGGAACTGATAATCCAAGTTAATACCAGTCACATCACAAATCCGTAAGGCTAACTGCTGACCGCCCTGGCGGCGCAGCTCGTCCTTGTGCTCATTGGAAATATCCCAGTAAGCATAGGCCCACTGGGGATCACGGGGCAGCAACACTATTCGGCTTTCACCGTATCCCCCAGGTAAATCAGGTAAGTTAGCATCCACATCGGCTAGGGAAACTTCGACTTGGGGGGTAGGATCACCGAGATCAAACTTTTGGGCTTCCATGCGGGCGGTAGGTTCCCCTAGGGCAAATTTCTGTTCTTCCATTGCAATATCCTCTACTGGTGGTGTGCTGGTGGGTAGTGCCGGAGTCATAACTTGAGCTACGGCTGGGGGAGAAACTGCTGCAACAACGGTTGCTGGTGTTTCAGGAGTCGTACCCTCTAAACTGGGGCTGGCCAGTCCTTCGGTTCTCATCCGCTTGAGAATCTCCGCCAATAATTGCTCCTTACGCATTCGGCTATAGCGGGAGATGTTGTAGTCGCTGGCAACTTTTCGTAATTGCCGCAGGGTCATTTCCTCTAGGGGGGGGTGTTCTCTGGCCATGTCTTCAGCTCTTAATTTGGTAAGTCACAATAATGGTCTAGATTCAGCCATCCGATGCAGGACTATGTTACATCGGGGTTATGTCGGGCCATGGTTTCCACATACCCGCTCGAAGTCGGGGATCATGTATCAACAATATGTAACAAAACCGGTCTAGTCAAGGGATCAAATTACCCAATTCTTCCCCTGACTGGCTGGTTTGTGCACTTGATCTTTAGGTTTTAACGCTGGGGCATATGTCTTCAAAGACTCTCTGGCTAAGCTTTACAGCTTAATGATCCCCCACGGATGACGTGACTGTTAACCCCTGGGATCACGGGATCAAAATATCAAGATTTCTTGATATTGTTACAACTGCTATTTGTCAGTCTATCCATACCTGAAAATATAAAAATATTTATATAGATATTTCCTGAAAAAATCTCCTCTCGACTGGGCAGAGGTATCTGTACTCTTGAGTAGCTTGGCTGCTGACTGGGCGATTACTTGCTTGTGAATCCAGAACCCGTCAGCCCATTTCAGCCCCTAGGAAACCAGCCCCAAGATTATTCTTAAAAATTGGTAGCGATCGCTTCTGAACCTCAGGTAATCCCATCAGACTCCCTAAGGTCATTGGATAAAGGTCGCGGCTAGGATTAGGCCAGTTGGGGAATGGGCAAATTTAATGTAGGTAAACTGCGGGAAGTGGTGGCCACATGCTTGCCAAAGGTGGGAGATGACCCCACTACTCTGGGAGGTAAGGACGATCGCCCCACCCGGCTCTAGGCAATCGATGAGCTGCTTGACTAGGGCTAAGGCTCCATCAGCTAAGAGATCAACCCGTACACAGGCAAGATCGATTTTAAGACTGCCAATACAGGAAGCTTGGAGCCTGGCTAAGGCCGTTTGGGGATCGCCGCTTACAAATCGAGCATAACCGCGATAACCGACCCGGAAGAACATATTAGTTGCATGGTAAGGAACTGGGTAGCCGCCATCCTCTTGCCAAGATTCAATGCCATAAAACTCCACGCTGGGTTGAGCGGCGGTAACGAGGGCGGCGGTGTATCCCCACTTGGCCCCAAAATCCAAATAGGTGCGGGGATAGTAGTACAAGCTGTACCAAGCTAGGGGGTAAAAGATGTCGTAGTCATGGTCAGATAGCTCTAGGCTAAACATCTGCTGGATATTTTGGATATGCTCGGTGACCTTATCCCCCGTCATTTCAGTGAGGATTTCTGCTTGGGTTTTTGCCCACGGGGCGATCACTCCTCCTGGTGTTGGTGGTTCGGGTTCAACGATCCGCTTGGCTGTTTGAATATCTAAAACATAATTTGACAGACCCCAGCCGGGTTGATGGATTTCGTAGGTAGGGCTGACGGTGTAGGGATTGCGATCGACTGGGGCGCGTTTGTTCTCAACCCAATGTTCCATATCATAAAGCTGTACCCCCAAAGTAGATAGGTGTAACCAGGGATAAAGTTGCGTGATCCGTAAAGTCAGCTCCGCATCAGCCCAGCCCCAGTAACGATACTGCTCGTTATAGGAGCCACTGCTTAGCCACAGGTCGCGGTGCATCATCTGGGCTGAGAGGTGGGTACCCAGGCCGGGATGGCCTTGCTCTAGGGGTAATTGGGCCCCATGCATGAGCAGATAGCGGTCCCAATCTAAAAGACTGGGCGATCGCTGAGACACCTGCCAAGGAATGTGGTGCCTGCCACCGCAAAAAAAAGTCTGATCCGCAGGCCATGGTAAGTCTAATTTGCCATCCACTAAATCCAGTAGGATCTGCAGGGAGTAGTGGGGAATCAGCAAATCAGCGTTAATTAAAACAATAAACTCCCCCCTGGCCCGACGGATCGCCGTGTTAACAGCACAAGCTAAGAAGAAGACCTGCTCTGGTAGTTGTACAGACTGGGCTATTTGGGGAGGAACTACAACAAAACGAGTAATCTGGGCTGCCGCGGCTGAAATAGGCAGATCTTCCGCAAGGGGAACATCGCTATTCCAGTCGGTAACAACTATTTCCATGTCATCCAGTCGATTGATTTTGGCAGCCCCATGGGCAATGTAGTTGAGGCAAGTGGTGAGACGGTAGGTAAAATTGCCCATGTAGTTGTCGTTACGACCGGAGAGGATCAGGGAAAGGGCAACCATAATTTAGAAGTTGGTAACGATCGCAACCGCTGCTAAGGCAGCACTAATCAAGTAAAATGCCCCGACCACTCGAGTTTCTGACCAGCCACTCAATTCTAGGTGATGGTGCAGGGGAGCCATCTTAAATAGCCGCCTACCGACTCCGGCTGCATTTTTTGTGGCTTTGTAGTAAGAGACTTGGGCGATTACTGACAGGGATTCCACAAAAAACAAACCACTGAGGATGAATAAAGCCCACAGTTGCCCGGTGTAGACACCAACTGCCCCCAAGGCACCGCCCAGTGCCAGGGAACCCGTATCTCCCATAAACACCTTGGCTTTGTTGCGGTTATGGACTAAAAAGCCCAGGCAGCTACCGCTGAAGCAGGTGCAGAATAGAGCTAAATCTGCATGGTTAGGGGAGACTAATACGGCTAGGGCTAAAAAAGCGATCGCCGATGTCCCTGCTGCTAGGCCATCTACCCCATCGGTTAAATTTGTGGCATTGCTTTCAGCCACTAGGGTAAATCCAGCCACCGGCAAAAATAACCAACCCAATGGTAAGACTAGGCCTAGGGGTAATTGAACATTGCGAAATTCTTGGGGTTGAGCCACTCCCAGCCAAAGGCAAAAGGCTAAGGCGGCCCCGACTTGGCAAGCTAATTTGGCGCGCGGAGAGATGCCTTTGTTGGATTTTTTGCGTAGAATTAACCAATCATCTAACCAGCCAATGCCAGCATAGGTCAGAGTCAACAGACTGACTGCGATCGTCGCTCCGGTAATCACCCCAGTTAAATACGCCCACCAAAGACTGATTAATACAGCAACTGGTACAAAGAAAACGCCTCCCATGGTGGGGGTGCCAGATTTTTTGAGGTGGGCTTGGGGGCCATCTTCGCGAATCACTTGCCCAGCTTTGAGTTTTTGTAGCAACGGAATGACTGAATAACCAAGGACTGCGGCAGTCGCTGCACACACTGATAGAGGTAAAGTAAAGCTAAGTTTACTGATTGACAGGTTGTCTAAGGTTAGAGCACTCAGGAAAAGGGCGATCGCCAAACTCCCCAGAAGGACTTTTCCTGTTAACTTAGAAACAGCGGGAGATATAAACTTAAGTTCCACGGTCACACCACTCACACAACAATAGCTCTACACCCTGTATACCCAAACTGGATTTAGGCATCGGGCACACTTTGCAAATATCTTACTAGACAAGGTAACTAAATCTATCTAAAGCCTTAGGAAAACCTGCACCTACCAACCGAAATCTTTAGCTTTTGCCTAAAAATTACTTAAAGTGCACGCCGGCCAGTTAAAGTGACCCCTACTCCGATCGTTCAAAACTTGACTTAAAATTCATGGTTAGGTCGCATACTTAAAATTTGTCCAAATCAAAAGCCCTATGACCAAGGACACCGCTAAAATCCTAGTTGTTGACGATGATTCAGGAATTCGGACTCTAGTACAGCGGTTCTTGAACGAAACCTATCAAGTGGAAGCTGCCGAGGACGGCCATACGGCTATGATCATATTCAAAGAATTTCAGCCCGACTTGGTGATCTTAGATGTAAACCTACCCGACACCCTCGGCTATCGCCTCTGTGAAGAAATGAAGCTTAATACAGAGGTCTTTATTTTAATGTTGACTAGTCGCTCAGATATTGCTGATAAAAAGGCTGGTTTTTTGGGGGGAGCAGATGATTATTTGACCAAGCCTTTTGATTTAGAAGAACTAAAAATGCGAGTTGCTGCGATCCTCAAGCGTAGCTATCGTAGTCCTGCTCCTGTTCAAAAAGTTATTAGAGTGGCAAACTTGTCCATCGAACCAGAAAAAAGAGAAGTTAAAGTTAACGATGAAATTATCCATCTGACCGCTTTAGAATTTGATTTATTGTATTTTCTCGCAACTAATCGCGATCGCGTCCTCAGTCGTGAAGATATTCTCCGTCATGTCTGGTCATATAATGACCCAAGTTATGCTGGAGAGCCACGGGTAGTAGATGTCCACATCGGACAAATTCGCAAAAAACTTGAAATCGATCCACACCAGCCTAGCTTGATTCAAACTGTCCGGGGTGTAGGTTATCGGCTTTCAGTCTCTAACCCAAGTTAGTTGTTATGACCTGCTAGTTGCTTTAGATTTGACCATATCTAGAACTTAAAACCTGTGCTGAGGTTTTCCGAATTATGAATCTTTTGCAAACTCAACTAGTGGTAACTTCTTTAACTTTAGCAACAGGAGTCGCCTTGGCTGGGGCGGCGATCGCAGAACTACCCACTAATTTCAACAGCACTCACAGGCCGAACCACCCTAGGGTGCCTACCCTAATTTCTAAATTCTAAGCCATGCAATTTATCGATCAAGTAGAAGTGAATGTGGCTGCGGGTAAGGGCGGCGATGGCCTAGTGGCCTTTCGCCGGGAAAAGTATGTACCTGCGGGCGGGCCCTCTGGTGGTTGTGGCGGCAAAGGGGGCGATGTGGTGCTGATGGCTGTACCTGATCTCCAGACTCTACTTGATTTTAAGTATAATCACCGTTTTCAGGCCGATGATGGGCAGCGGGGCGGCCCCAATAACTGCACAGGCGCCAGTGGTAAAGATAAGCTGGTCAAGGTTCCCTGCGGTACCCTTGTGTACGATCGCGACACTGGAGAACTCATTGGTGATCTGGTTTCTCCGGGGCAAATCCTCTGTGTTGCCAAGGGTGGCAAAGGCGGACTAGGCAACCAATACTTTCTCAGCAACCGGAACCGTGCCCCTGAATATGCCCTCCCTGGGCTGCCCGGAGAGGTGAAGCAACTGCGCCTAGAGTTGAAACTTTTGGCCGAAGTCGGGATTGTTGGACTGCCCAACGCAGGAAAATCCACCTTGATATCAGCGGTTTCAGCGGCTAGACCCAAGATCGCCGACTATCCCTTCACAACCCTTGTGCCTAACTTGGGGGTAGTCCGCAAACCCACCGGAGACGGTACGGTTTTTGCCGATATTCCTGGACTAATTGAAGGTGCTCACCTGGGAGTGGGCCTGGGCCATGATTTTTTGCGCCACATTGAAAGGACTCGTCTGTTGCTACACCTGGTAGATATCACCGCCCCAGACCCAATCACTGATTACCAGACCATCCAGAGGGAATTAGCAGCCTACGGCCGGGGATTGTGCGATCACCCCCAGATCGTCGCACTAAACAAAATCGATGCGATAGACGCTGCAACTCAAACTGAATGGCAGGATAGGTTCCAGTCCCTGACCACCACACCGATACTATCAATTTCTGCGGCTACCCAACAGGGAACCAACCAACTCCTCCAGCAAGTCTGGCACACCCTAGAAAATCTCAATTAATGCTTGCGATTAATGTTTGTGCTCGCACTCCGGCACCGGGTCATATCCCCCCGGACTCCAGGGATGGCAGCGGGCAACCCGATTGAGACCCAGCCACATCCCCCGCCACGGGCCAAACCTCTCAATGGCTTGCATTGTATACATCGAGCAACTCGGATAAAACCGGCATGCTGGTGGCAGCAGTGGAGAAATAAATAACTTGTACAGCTTAATCAACCAGACCAAAAGTACTTTCATAAAATACACATGTCCAAACCTGTTCTTGGGTTAATCTCTGATGGCTCTTCTGGGTTTATGGTTAAAAATGTAACTCCGGGTAGCTTTTTCTGAAGCTTTAGATACTAAAACCATGAGGCTAAAATCATTGATATGCCCTCTGTAGATTTCGCCTACAAATTTAGCTTATCACCCTATACCCAGAAGACTCTCCTTGACTAGTGTACTCGAATTGGCTTTATGACTGGGCCTAGAGCAACATCAGTTTGGGTTCAGAGTATTGATCCAAAAAAATTGGCTGAAATCAAGCAGTATCTTTGCCAAGGCGACTAAATTTGCAATGGGGGTAATGCAGTTTTTAGCTTATCCCGAACTTACGTTAATTACGTTAGAGTAGGGAGTTTATTTTTAGATTCTGGTTCGGTGCCAGTTAAAAAAAACTAGGCGGGTGACTAACCGTCCCGCCTAGTTCAATTGGATAGAGACTATGTTTGTCAAGCTGTAATATCCAGCAGCTGCTCTAAAAAGGCAATCTAGGAATCCTGGGTATGGGTATGCCGATAGGAATCCCTAGGTTGGGCAATTGGATATTCGGGTAAAGCCGCTGTAAAGACTGGCGCAGGTTCCCAATGCCCGGCAACTCCCGCGTAAAGCCCCGGAACAAAGAGCCATTGAGGATTGCTAGGATCTCCTCAGGGCTGATGGAGCGGACTTCGCCGATTTGATTTTTTTCTACCTCTACCTGCTTGCCTTCCTCGACAATGACTTCTTTATCACTACTTGCGGTAGTCATGGCTAGGCTACCTTCTAAGACTTGGCATTTATACTTTTCCTCTCCCTCTACTTCCATGATGAAAGTAGTACCTCTAGTGGCAGCGCGGACTGATCCGGCACAGGCGTTGGTGGGGCCATTGGCAATGATTGCCCCCTCTTGCAGTTGAATGCATTGGCCAATTACTAGGGAGGTATTGGGCCGCATCCGACCGGCTGCTCCATTGCTAAAGCGTAAGCCAGCACGGGATGAGCCAGTGCGGACTTGCTGACCTTGGCCGGCTACTTGATTAACTGTGGCTTGTTGTCCTTGAACAAAGACTTGGTTGCCGTCAAGGATTTCTGTAACGGTTGCCTGCGTGATCTGGGCGGTGGCTGGTTGGGCGATCGCCACCACAAGACTAATCACTGCACTAATCACAAACAAGAATAGATATTGTTGCGATCGTCCCCACATAAAATTTCACCTCGTCTAAATCTATAGTTGCTGAGTTAATGATGGGTATGACCCCCCCATGTGTTCCAGGGCTACAGCCAACTGATCGAAATTCTCCTATTCCACCATTTCTGGGGATAACTACAGAGTCGCCCATGGAAATTACTACAGCTCTATTTTCTACTTCTAGCCATGGTTTTCCGGGTACAGGTTGGGTAACTCTACCCATGGGTAAATAGGGAAATTCCCCTATACCTGCCCTGTGATCACCGGGAAAATTAAAAGTATCGGAGGTACTTGGAATCCTAGATTGTTGCCCAAGTATACACTTATGGATTACTTATATTTTTTGGCTAATGCCAGCTTAACCCTACGGGTAATTGAATATCTACGTCGCAATCCCCAGTTGAATCTGAAGTTTGTAACGGTAATTCACCAAATTGATGGTTGGATCATCAAAATTAAATTACACAAGCCCTTGACGATCGATCTAGATGGAGACTTCAGAGCCTTTCTAGCGGAACTAGGTATTGCTTATGTTCCAGAGATGCGGTTGCAAATGGCCCTGTGGAGCCTAGAAACTGGTCAATCCCCTGTGGAAGTGATGCGCCGCTACCAGGTGCCAGTTGTGTCCCATGGTATGCCAGATCACCGTGACATCGAAGCATTTCGTGAACAGTTTACCTTGGGCTTGGGCTACTGTCCAGAAACTTTGGCCTAGTTAAAAACCAGTAAATGAGGCATATATGGACGAGGTAAAGATTTGTCCTTGGTGTGCCTATGCTTTGTTGTCACAGACTAACCAAGGGAAAAAGCAGTACTACTGCCTCCATTGCCGTGAGGTGGTGCACCCGGATATCCTACAAAAGCACTCGGCTCTGGCGATCGCTGCCCCCCAAGTCGGTTTTCTAGAGACCCTGG